>ERZ838225.54-NODE-54-length-168639-cov-11.234589_pt1 | contig 168639 bp, 137 predicted proteins | sample MGYA00519684_ERZ838225 | MGnify/ENA primary metagenome ERZ838225 (study PRJEB31850, sample SAMEA3708829) | human gut metagenome | biome: human gut; feature: human-associated habitat; material: faeces | place: China | collected 2014 ... | reverse complement strand
CTAAACTCAGGTGTATATGATGATTTAGACATAAAAAACCTCCTAAGTAGATTTTTGTTATTTGCCTTGTCTACTTAAGAGGTATCATATCAGATACCTTTGATGTAAATACCTCTTTTTATATCTCGAAAAAGAAAACCACCGATGTAAAAAAGCATCCGGAATTATATAAAAGGATTCGTTCAAAACAGACTTTTGATTTCTTTACAGAAGAATCCACCTATTATCCAATGAAGATTCGCATTGTTCGCTTCCATCTTACAGAGACAACCTGCGAAACCATACTAACCAATCTACCAACTGAAATAACAGCTGAGATACTAAAAGAACTGTACCATATGCGTTGGGGAATTGAGACCTCTTTTCGTGAATTAAAATATACTATCGGCTTGAATGCATTTCATTCCAAAAACTATGACTTTATTTTGCAGGAAATCTGGTCGAGATTGCTTTTATATAATTTTTGCGAAATGATTACAGCAAAGGTAGCTATTTCACAAAAGGCTAATAGGGTATATGGATATCAAGTGAACTTCACAAATGCGATTTTTATTTGTCGTAAATTTTTTATTGCAAAAGAACAAGAGTCCCCACCAGATGTTGAAAAACTCATCCAGCGGGAACTTTTGCCGATACGATTGGGTCGTTCCTTTCCACGCAATTTGAAATCACGGCCTACCGCAAACTTTATATATAAAATATATTAAGTCAGCGTCATTATACACTAATTTTAGGCAGATGTAAACCATCTGTCTTGTTGTGTTATAAAGAAATAGCTCAATGGAATTATTTTTGGAATAAGATCATAAAGAATCACTTATCTTAATGACATTGAAGGCCAACGTCCCTGTCCCTGTGGCAACCCCGTGTTTTCTTAACACAAATTTTATAGACATGGTGTTATAATTGCGACTATAGTAAACAAAAGGACTACGAAGGGAGAATATAAATCATGAAATTCAGAACACAGAAAATCACAGCACTTATGGCATCTGCAATAGTAGGAGTATCTACACTTGGAAGCGTATCCGTAATGGCAGCAGAAAGTACAGAAGCAATGGCAGACCAGGCAGGAATGGTGGTTGATAGAGATGCAATTGCTGCAGATGGAGATGCAATCCCGTCTGATTTTATACAGGGTACTTTTAAACCGTCCGAGACAACTGTGCAGGCACAGGATTCTTATGAGTATCCATTCATTGGACTTAACATGAAACTTCCGGAGGAACTGCTTAAACAGATAAAAGCGCAGACCATTGCGATGATCACAAATGAAATATGGAATGACAATGCGGATGCAATTAAATATGCATATATAAGCTGGAGCGAAATGACCGAGGAGCAGAAAGAGGCAGAGGTTGACAAGATGGGAACAGCATATGATGACTGGTACAATAGTCTTGCAAAAATTGGAGCGATTGGAATCTATGACGAAGATTCTGAGAAAGAACTGGATAAGATCACAGGCTGCACAGAACACAAAGAAATCGGAAGCAGCAGTGATGGAAAGTATAAATATTATCTGAGCACTAATAAAGATGCAGATAAATCCCTGAAAAAAGAAGTGGAAGAAATTGATGTGACGCTCACAGAGATGACACCATTCCAACATCATTTTGCATTTGACCAGCCACAGGAGACAAGCAATGAAGGCGATTCTACAACTGTAGGCAAGTTTAAGACAAAAGGCGTTGATGGAAAAGATTATACAGAAAAAGTATTCAGCGATTATGATCTTACACTTGTGAATGTTTTTACTACCTGGTGTTCTCCATGTGTAAATGAGATTCCGGAGCTGGAAAAACTCTATGAAGAGATGAAGGAAAAAGGTGTTGGAGTTGTCGGTGTCGTTCTTGATACAGTGGGTGATGATGCCAAACAGAATGAGGATACAGTGAAAAAAGCCGGTGTCCTTAAGGAGAAGACAAAAGCATCCTATCCGTTCCTGGTCCCGGATTCAACAATGATGAATGGACGTTTAAATGGTGTCTCTGCTTTCCCGGAAACATTCTTTGTTGACAAAGAAGGAAATATTGTAGGAGAAACCTATTCAGGAAGCCATACACTGGACGGATGGAAAGAAATAGTAGAAAAAGAACTCAAGAACATTTCTAAATAATACAACCACGGTGACAGGAACGGTGGCCATTTAATTGGGTGGTGGCTTAATTAGTGTCCCGGTGGTTTAATAAGTATTGAGAAAGAGCCAGTGCCACTGTCGCGATGGAAACTTCTTGATATGCGTGTTGATGTATGTTAATTTGAAAAACCCCGCCAGACTATGTCGGACGAGGTTTTCTGTGGAAAAATGGATAAAGGCCAATGTCCCTGTCTCAGTAGTTACAGCTTTGCAGCTTCACGCAAAATCTTCTGGCTAGCAAGCGGGATGCGACCAAGTCCGTCTGGTCCAACGTTAAGCAGGTAGTTGATACCCATACCGTTTAACTTCTTGCGGTTTGCAGCAATGATTTCTGGGCTCTTCCAGTTCTGATCGTGAGCAGAGAAGCCCCATGTGCGGTTGATTGTAGCAGCAGTCTCATACAGTCCGTATGGAGATGGCTTGAAGCCGTCAATGCCGTTCATCAAAGCTGGGTCAAACTCAGTGTTCTCAGGCATAGAATCTGGAATCTCGTTGTCGCCAAGTGATACATAATCGTAAGCACCGTTTCCAAGACGGGAGTTGATCAGGCAGTCAGGCTGATACTTCTTGATAGCATCGAACAGTGCGCGGCTTTGATGTTCTTTTAAGGTCATTGGCATATCAAACCAGATCAGGCAAAGTTCACCGTAGTTACGAAGAATCTCTTCAACCTGCGGATAAATCTTTTCATTAAAGCAGCGGTCAAAGTTTTTGTTTGCAGCATCCGGGAAGTCCCAGCTATTGTCCCATGTAACACCCTGGCTTGGAATGTGGTTTGACAGATAGCCGCCGCCGTCCGGATGATGCCAGTCAAGATCCTGAGAATAGTAAAGACCCATCTTTAAGCCATGCTTGTAGCAAGCTTCTGCAATCTCGCCGATAACATCACGTCCAAATGGAGTTGCGTCAACAACATTGTATTTGTCAACCTTTGAGTGAAACATAGCAAAACCATCATGGTGCTTGCTGGTGACAACAAAATATTTCATGCCGCAGTCCTTTGCAAGCTTAACCCATTCCTCAGCATCGAAAAATACTGGATTAAATGCTTTTGCCAGTTTTCCATACTCTGCATTCGGGATTGCCAGATTTGCCTGAATCCATTCAGCGTAAACACCACTGTAGCGATCCTTATACTCGCCTGCAAGAAGTGAGTACAGACCCCAGTGAACCATCATTCCATACTGTGCTTCCTTGAACCATTTTCTCATGTCCATAATTATTCCCTCCAAAAAATAAAGTGTAAAAATAAATAGATAAACGCCAGCACTAATTATTAAGCATTACCTGATAAATGCAGGGCAGTCCTTCTCGGTCAGATACAAAAATAATACTCTTGTTGTCCTCAGAAAAGCACGGATGCGGATGTGAATCCTGCGGATTTCCATGCTTAGCCAGCCAAGAGGTGCCATGATAACAAAGCTTCTTTTCTGTGCGTTTTTTGACATCAATCAGATAGATAAAATCATTGCTTATGGTATTGGCTTTTTCTTTCAGCATTTCCTCTGTCAAAAGGTGAATTGGAACATCGCTTCCTTGAGAGTCACCAACCATGTACTCATTTTTCTTATCACAGATAAAATGTGCAAACGGAGAACATGGCATTAGAATTTCTTCTTTTAATGTTTCAGGATCCATAAGGCGGATGTTTTCAATCTTGTCGCCAGTTGTTTCACGGTAAACGTAAGCAAATTTAGAACCATCAGGAAGCCAAAATTCATGTGTCAAAATCAGATCAGATGGCTGTTTGCGGCAGCAGCGATAACGGCTGCCATCGCTTTGTATCAGCCATAGTCTGGCATCAATCAGATCATAAGGTCCTTCATGACAAAATAAAATCGTATCCGGATCATTTGGACGAATTTGTGTATGACCAAACCAACAGTGATCCTCAAGTACTACGTGGCTCTTTCCTGTTTCTACATCAATGTAGACAATGCGGCACAGTGGCTTAGCCTGGCAAGTAAGCGCAAAAAAGTTCCATCCGGCGCTTCCATCACGCGGCGGCAGTGTATCCTGTTTTGTCTCTACGATTGACATAAAACGATTGTCACTGCTCATGCCAGGTGCAGAACCGCTCCAGCCTTCTGGTGTTTCGTAAAAGCAGTGCGTTTCAAGAGTCTGTGCATCCATCGCGTAAAAGCGGTTGTTTTGCTGATAAAAGATGGTTTTGTCGTCATGTGAGAACATGGCGCTGTCCTGACCGACACCATCTCCCTCTGTTATCTGGCGAATCTCACCGTTATGGAGATTGAGTGTATAAAGCTGACGGCCCTCGTCACGCTTCTGGCAGATTAAAAGATATTGTCCGTCAGATGTAGTCATGCGGTTATAAAAATACATGTGGTGACTAAGTATAGACGGATCCGTCAGGCGTTTTACAACAGTGCCAGTGTATGGATCTGTGTATTCTGAAAATGTGCTGTGAAAAATTTGTCCTTTGCTCATAATTGTTTTAAGTCCTTCCCGCAGATGATCTGCAGTGTTATTAAGTTTATTCTACCAGAAATATACATAAAAGCAAGCAAAGAATCAATGAACAGAATGTGAAAGAACAAAAACTAAAATTGTCAAATAATAACGTTGGATTATACGAAAATGTTGCATAGGTAATAATTGAATTTTGGATTGCATAACGGTGAGTTTGATTGTAAAATAAGTAAAAAGGCTTGATGTATGCATTTTACTGAGAACGTAATACGCGTTGTATGAAAACTGCCTTGTATAATAAGTAGAGAGGGGGAGAATATGTATGAATAAACAAATGGGTAATAAACGAAAACAAGCAGCAGAATGGATTTACCAGTATCGGTTTGCACTCGCATTTATTTTGTTAATTTTATTGGTTTCGTTTAAGATGAACGGCTCATCGATGGGATGTTGGAGAGTCTTTTTAGGTGATGCTCCAACTGGAGTGCTTTTAGGAGGACCACGCGCGGTTCGAAGTGATGAGTGGGGAACATTAACGCCGCTTTGTTTTCGACAGCAATACAATACGCTTGGTGCGTATAATCGCTATAGCCAGACAATAGGGCTAGTTCGCACGGACAATATGCTTGTATATGGACAACCAGCATGGGATATCTTAACCTTATTCCGGCCTTTTTATTGGGGGTATCTTTTCTTTGGAAGTGAGAGAGGGCTTTCCTGGTTTTGGTGTGCGCGTCTGCTTGTATTGTTTTTATCGTGGTTTGAGCTTGGAATGCTGATCAGTGATGGGCAAAAGAAATTGTCGGTGATGCTTGGTATCTGTGTGAGCTGGGCACCATTTATACAGTGGTGGTTTGCAATTAATGGTCTTGTTGAAATGTTAATTTATGGTGCCTTTTTTGTTCTTGGAACGAACTATCTGGTATCGCATGCATTTAATCCAAGAAAGATTGCAGTGGCAGTCGGGATGGCGGTATGTGCAGTCGGATATGTCCTAACCTTTTATCCGACATGGATGGTGCCAGTGGCATGGGGCTTTGTGCCGCTGTTTTTGTGGGTACTTATTTGGAAAACAAAAAAAGAAGTTTTGTGCCGCGAGGACATTGTTCCATGGATTCTTATTGTTTTGATTACAGCAGCGGGGCTTATAACGCTTGCTGTTACCTCATGGGATGTGATTCAGGCAGAACTGAATTCGGTTTATCCGGGAGCAGCCCCGCCGTCATCAGGAGGAAATGGCCTTTGGTGGATGATGAAATATCCGATCTCACTGTTAGGACGAATCAATAATAATGATCCTTTGATTGTAGAAAATTCATCCGTCATTTGCTTTGCACCAGCAGGATTTTTGTTGGCGTTGTGGGTACTTTTTAAGGAAAAGAAAAAGGATCCGTTGTTGATTCTTTTAGTGGGACTGGATGTATTTTTTGCCTGGTATTATTGCGTGGGTGCGCCAATGTGGCTTTCTAAGATTACGCTTCTTAGTTTTACAAACTCAAATCGGGGACCGCAGGTACTCGGTTTCTTTCAACTGACGCTTTTCATTCGGGCACTTTCATTAAAGGAGAAATCACCAAATAGAATAGTGGCAGCCTTGGTAGCACTTGTTTCGGCTGCTGTTCCGGCTTTTCTGGCGTGGGGATTTACGAAATATGATACAAGTGGATGTGTAAAGGAATATTTCGACGTAGCATGGAAAATTGTAGGTGTCTGGATGCTTCTGGTGGTCCTGTTTTATCTGTTGTTTTGCTCCCATAGAAAAAAATACACAGCGGCAGTGATTGGTTGTTGTGTAGTTGTAATGGCATCTTCCTGTTGGATTAATCCGATTGCACAGGGAACAGGTGCTGTCACAAAGAGTGAGACAATGCAGACGATACGTGACATTGTAAAGTCGGATCCTTCTGCAATTTGGCTGACCGTTGATCTGGAGTATCCAGGAACCAATATTCCAGCCATGGCAGGTGCAGATTGTTTTAATACGACGCAGACGTATCCGCAGAAGGAACGATGGACAATGCTAGATGAGTCGGGTGAATACGAAGATTTCTATAATCGTTACTGTCATATCGGAGCGACACTTGGAAGTGAGACTTCATTTGAACTGCTCAACACGGATTATGTAAATGTAACGCTTTCACCAGAGAAATTCAAAGAGTTGAAGATTAAATATGTTGTGAGCCGTAATTCGATTGATGAGAAAATTGTAAGTGGTACGGTGTTTGGTGAGAATCAGAGCAGCTTGCCGAATGGAGGCATTGAATTCAAAAAATGCTATAGTGGCGTTGAATTGTCGATCTATGAATGTATCTATTAAATTGACAGTTGACTTATGCAATGAGCAGAATTTGAAGAACAGTTGAAATTCAAGAGAGCGAAAGCAACAACACAAAAAGAGGAGAAGAGTATGAGGGAAAATGTGATAAATAAAAACAGCACAGATGAAGGCAGGATAAAGAAGAATCGAATGGATGAGGTTGCAGTATTGATTCCGTGCTATAATGAGAGTAAAACCATTGAAAAAGTAGTAACGGATTTTAGGCGTGAGCTGCCCGATGCGGTAATTTATGTGTATGATAATAATTCGACGGATAACACAGTTGAAATCGCAAAGCAGGCAGGTGCAGTTGTTCGTCATGAATACCAACAGGGAAAAGGAAATGTTGTAAGACGAATGTTTCAGGAAATTGATGCACATTGCTACATACTGGTAGATGGAGATGATACATACCCGGCAGAGTCTGCTGGTGAAATGGTGCGTCTAGTAATGGAACATAATGCGGATATGGTAGTTGGAGACCGCTTATCATCAACCTATTTTGAGGAAAATAAGCGACCGTTTCATAATCTTGGAAACCGCCTCGTAAGAGGGATGGTATCGAAGTTTTTTCACGGAAGCATACGCGATATTATGACTGGATATCGAGCATTTAGCTATCGTTTTGTAAAGACATTTCCGATTCTTTCCTGTCGCTTTGAGATTGAGACCGAGATGAGCATTCATGCAATTGATAAGCGTATGCAGGTGGAAAATGTGATTATTCCATATCGTGATCGACCGGAAGGTAGCGTGTCAAAGTTAAATACGTTCTCCGATGGTTGGAGCGTGATTAAGACATTAATCCGTTTATTCCGTATTTATAATCCGTTTGCTTTTTTTGGTACAATCAGTGCAGTGTTGCTTCTTGTTGCGCTTGCATTATTTATACCAGTGCTTGTCACTTATTTTGAAACGGGTTTGGTGCCGCGTTATCCGACCTTGATTGTGAGCGGATTTTTGGCAGTTGCTGCGATACAGCTTACAGGAGTCGGCATTTCTTTGCAAAATATGCTCCATAAAAATCGGCAGGACTTTGAGCTTGAGCTGTATCATGCAGAAGTTCAAAAACGACAGGAAGAACGTTGACAAAATTTTTACTGGAAGAGTGCGTCCTCATTTGTTATAATGAGTCTTGCAAAGACAAACAAATGGAGGACGCAAGATTATGGAGACGATGCAGGGAAAGAAAAACATTGTACTGATTGGAATGCCGGGAGCAGGAAAGAGCACGGTTGGGGTTGTGCTGGCAAAGAGACTTGGCTATCGCTTTCTGGATTCAGATCTTGTTATTCAGGAGCAGACAAAAAAGCTGCTTCATGAACTGATTACCGAGCATGGAGTAGATGGCTTTCTGAAAATTGAGGAAGATATCAATGCAGGGTTAGACTGTGAACAGGCAGTGATTGCAACTGGAGGAAGTGTAATCTATGGTGAAAAGGCAATGGAGCATCTGCGCAAGATCGGCTGTGTTGTCTACTTAAAGCTTTCTTATAAAGAAATTGAGGATCGTCTTGGCGATCTGACGGCGCGTGGTGTTGCATTGAAAAATGGACAGACACTCAAAGATCTGTACAATGAGCGCTGTCCATTATATGAAAAGTATGCACATATCGTGCAGGAATGTGATCACAAGCGGGTTAGAGAAATCGTTCAGGAGCTTGCGTCAAAAGCAAATGCGTAATTAACACTCGCATCCAATCAAAATACCGCCTTTTTCAGCATAGTAGCTGCAAAGTCCGCGGCAGTGTCTAAACTGGACATCTGCCTGCGGATATTTTTTATAGATTTCTGCCTGAATGCTTTCGGCAAGCGCTGCATTTTCGATATGGCTGATGCGCACCTTGCCGCCGTGATAACCAGCATTGTCGAGCTGTTCCATAATAGAAGCAACAAGCTTTTTGGAACTGCGGCATTTGCCAATCGGATGAATGCGTCCCTCTTCGCTTGCTGTGCTAAGAATCGAAATGCCTAAGATGCCGATGGCAGAAGCAACTGCTTTATTAATACGGCCGTTGGCTGCTAGATTATGAAGAGACTTTAATGCAAAGAACAGACGCGTTGTGTGAATATATTCATCAGCAATACGAATGACTTCATCGTATGATGTACCACAAGCGACAAGTTCCTCAAGCTTTTCAATAAAGAGCCATAGTTCAGGTCCGGTAGTCAGTGTGTCAAAGATATGGATTTTTACTTCAGGATGCTGCTGCTCATAAATAGACTTTGCGGATAATGCAGAGTTGAGCGTTCCGGAAAGTGCGCTAGTCATTACTGCAACGTAAATCACATCAGCTCCTTCAAAGCAGCTTAACCAGCTTTCAATACTTGGGCATGCCGTGTAGGAGCGTCCTTTGTGAGCAGAAAGATAGTCAAGCATCTCACGTGTATTTAGATTGGCGTCATCTAAAAAAGAGCGCTCATCTGTAGAGATAGTCAAAGGTGCTGTACGAAACTGACCATCTGCGCTGTCAAAAAGTTCGCAAGAAGAGTCGGAAATAATTCTGGTAATCATATATCATAACCTCCATTGTTTTTGGAAAAAGTATTATCTGGTTTTGAAAACTACATAATCTAGTAATAGTATAACAGATAATTATAAAAAAACAACTGGTAAATGACAAGAAAAAAGAAGATCACCCGTTTTTGGATGATCTTCTTTTTTTTATTTATCCATGATCTCGGAAATAGCGTCTAAGATCTTTCCGTGACATCCACCGCATCCAGTAGAGCAGTGGGTGATTTTTTGTACTTCATCAAACGTCTTTTCTACATCGCTGAAAGTAGGACAATTGTGCAGCGCTTCTGCGACATCAAAGTACGTTACATTTTTACAATTGCAAATGGTATAATTTTCCATGTCATTACCTCTTTTTGAAGTGACAATGATTAATGTTACTCACCAAAATATCTCTTTAACAGACCTGCAAATGCCTTGCCGTGACGAGCCTCATCGCGAGCCATCTCATGAACAGTGTCATGGATTGCATCAAGGTTAGCAGCCTTAGCACGCTTTGCAAGATCCATCTTACCAGCAGTAGCACCGTTTTCAGCCTCTACACGCATCTGAAGATTCTTCTTTGTGGAATCAGTAACAACCTCGCCTAAAAGCTCAGCAAACTTAGCTGCATGCTCAGCCTCTTCGTAAGCTGCCTTCTCCCAGTATAAGCCGATTTCCGGATAGCCTTCTCTGTGAGCAACACGAGCCATAGCCAGATACATACCAACCTCAGAGCACTCACCCTGGAAGTTAGCTCTTAAATCAGCCAGAATATCTTCGCTGACACCCTTAGCAACACCTACAACGTGCTCAGCAGCCCAAGTTAAGGTCTCTTCCTGCTTTGTGAACTTGGAAGCCGGTGCCTTACATACTGGACAGAACTCCGGAGCAGAATCTCCTTCATAAACATAACCACATACCTGACAGACAAATTTAGCCATAATAGTAATCTCCTTTTCTGATAAAAATATTTATTGTTAATGTTAGCGGAAAAACCGCTTATTATTGTTTGTTACCATATCAATCAGGAACCGTGATAGGGGTCGGTGCCCTGATTGATAATAGTAATTGTTACTGATATGATAGTAGCATAAACCCACAAAGCTGTCAAGAGTTTTTTCAAAAATATAATAAAAAAAACTATTTTGTATCCTCTGAACATCTTTTGCATACCCCTTTAAATAGCAGGGCATGACTTTCTACGATGCCATCAATATGTGCCTGAGCGAGCTGATTTAAAGAATCAAGTGCTGTCATTGGGACATCCTGCAGGCAGCCGCATTTGCGGCATAAAAAGTGATAATGAGGAACGACATTTGGGTCAAAACGGTCAGATCCGTTATCCATCGGAATCCGCATCAGCTGACCATTTTCCTCAAGAACGCCTAGATTGCGATAGACAGTTCCAAGACTGATATTAGGGTGTGTCTGGCGGAGTGCCTGATAAACAGATTCAGCGCTTGGATGATCTGTGCGCCCTGTGAGATACTGAACAATTGCTTCACGCTGGCGGCTGTATTTTACCATAATTAAAATTCCCTTCTATGTAATAATAATTACTACTTTTGTTTTTATTATACAAAACTAAACGTAAGATGTCAATCACTTTCGGGGACTCTAGAATCTAATGCTCACAGTTCACGTTAGTCCAATATTTACATCAAAGCCCGAAGGCGAATGGCTTTCACGAGGCGGACATTTGTGTGGAAAAACATATATGAATATGCTATGATATTTGATACCAGATTGCTGCGTGCTTTGCACTCCCGCAATCTTCAAAAACATGAGTAAGAAAAGCAGAGGTGCGCGAATGAGACTGACAGGAATACATATTAAAAGCTTTCGTGCAATCCGGGATGTCACAATTGATTCAGTGGAAAATGCCCTGATTCTTGTTGGACAAAATAATACCGGAAAATCCACGATAATAGATGCCCTGCGTGTGGCGCTTGGAGATATTGCGATAACAAAAAAGGATTTCAACTGGGATGGCGGCAATATTGAGATTGCGCTTACACTTGAATTGACAAAGGATGATTTAAAGCGTCTTTGCCGAAGAGGAATAATCAGTCGTTACAGAAAATTTGATTCTTGGTTTGAGGATTTTCAAAAGAAGCTGCCATCGTTTGTATCAATGTTTGAAACTGACGGTGAATCAATAAATGAGCGTGGTGAGCTGTCTTTTTGCTTTATCGCAAATAAGGATGGCAGAAAGCGCTATTTTGACGGCTTTAAAAAGAACAATCCTTATATTGAAAAGCTGCTTCCACGTATCTATAGTGTCAGTCCTGAGCGTGATATTGAGCGGCTGCAAAGTGATCTTTTGCTTCTTCGTGAGGACGCGCTGATTTCTAAAATGCGAAGCGGTTGTTGTCTGTTTGAGGAGGCAAAGACATGTGACCATTGCTTTTCATGCATCGGCTATATTAATCAGAAAAAACCAATTGAGCTTGATGCATTCGAGGCATCTAAGCTTTTAGACTACAAGCTGTACCAGCTAAACCTTGAAGAGTTTTCAAAGAGTGTAAATGAAAACTTTAAGAAAAACGGCGGCCAGGATGAGATTGTTTACTCCATGAATAGAAATGTTGAACAGATGCTTCAGGTTACAACAGAAATCTGCAGTAAGACACAAAGACAGACACATACGCTTAGTGAGATGGGAGAGGGAATGCGAAGCATCTATCTTTTGTCTCTTCTTGAAACATATACAGAGATGCAGGAACAGCTTTCAAGTATACTGATGATTGAGGAACCAGAGCTTTTTCTTCACCCAACACTGCAGCGTGTGGCTGGTGAGATTTTGTATCGTTTGTCACGAAAAAATCAGGTTGTGTTTACAACTCATTCACCTAATCTTCTTGCAAACTTTAACAGCCGCGAAATTCGACAGGTAGTACTTGATAAGCAAGGCCGTTCCATTGTGCGCGACAATACGGATATCAGTGTAATATTAGATGATTTGGGATATACGGCAACCGATCTGATGAATGTAAACTTTGTATTTATCGTGGAAGGAAAACAGGATAAAAACCGATTGCCTATTCTGCTTAAAAGATATTATTCTGAAATCTATGATAAAGACGGCAATCTGTCGCGCATCGCAATTATTACAACAAACAGCTGTACAAACATAAAAACGTATGCAAATCTAAAATATATGAACCAGGTCTACTTGAAAGATCAGTTTCTGATGATACGAGACGGTGACGGAAAAGACAGGCGAAAGCTGATAAGCCAGCTGTGTAATTATTACGAGGAGGCAGGAAAGCGCGACGTAGACCATCTGCCTAAGGTGCGTCCTCAAAATGTGCTTGTTCTGAAATATTATTCATTTGAAAATTATTTCTTTAATCCCAAAATCATGGCGCAGCTAGGTGTTGTCGAGTCAGAAAATGCATTTTATCAGACCTTCTATGAAAAATGGCAGGAATATTTATCGAGACTTTCAAGCGGACAAAAGCTTATAAGTGTAATAGGTCACGATCTGACAGGACCAGAGGATGTAAAAGCACATATGGAAGAAATACGCATTTATATGCGCGGTCACAACATGTTTGACTGCTTCTATGGTCGTTTTAAAAAAGAAGAAAATGAACTTTTAAGCCGTTATGTAGCGCTGGCACCGCGAGAGGAATTTGCCGATATCCTCGATGCAATAGACCGTTTTGTATATTTTGAGAGTCGAAAGGTATGAAAGCCTACGGGTAATATGTTACAAAACGCGAAAAGAAATACTTTAAAAAGCAATCAAAATATGGTAAACTGATAGAGAAGCAGCAAAAGTTTTGGCTGCATGACAAAAAGTAAGTTAGTGTAAGTTAGGAGAAAGTTAGTAAATGGAAGAAATCAGCGAACACCGCATAGATAAGTGGGAAACACTTATGTTTACATACGAATCTGCGCTGAAGGAAATAGCAACAAAGATTGATATACTGAACAATGAATTTATCAAAATACATAATTACAATCCGATTGAGCATGTAACATCACGAATCAAGTCTTCGGAGAGTATTGTAAAGAAATTAAAACGCCATGGCCTGGAAGTTAATATGGACAACATGCAGAACTGCCTGAGTGATATAGCAGGCATCCGTATTGTCTGTTCCTTTACTTCTGATATTTACCGAATTGCGGACCGCATTAGCAGTCAGTCAGATATTCAAGTGCTGACCGTTAAAAATTATATCGCAAATCCGAAGCCAAATGGCTACAAGAGCTACCATATGGTTGTATCGGTGCCCGTATATTTGTCAACAGGACCGGTTAACGTGAAGGTGGAAATTCAGATTCGCACAATTGCGATGGATTTTTGGGCATCACTTGAGCATAAAATCCGCTATAAATTCGAGGGAAAAGCACCGCAGCATATCAATGAAGAGTTAAAAGCTTGTTCAGACATTGTAAATATGCTGGATGCAAAGATGCTTTCACTAAATGAAGAGGTGCAGGCATTGCCAAAGGTAGGCGTCGAGGAACAGCACGAGGAAAACGTCAGGATGCAGAAGATGTGGGAGGAAAATAAAATAGTAGACAAACTTCAGAAAAAATAATACATCAAAGCGCCTGAGTGTATGTTTTCTAAAAAATTGAGAACCCTTTCAAGGGAATCATCTATTAGAAAAGGAGATTGCATATGAACATTTTGTTTTATGGTACCAAAAAATACGATGAAGAGTTTTTTGATGCGATTTTGCCAGAGTATCCAGAGCTTTCGATTCATTATCTGGAGGCAAATTTGTCACCAGAGACAGCGGCATTAGCAGCAGGCTACGAGGCGATCTGTGCATTTGTTAATGCTAATATTGGGGCAGAGACAGTTGAACAGCTGCATCGTCAGGGCGTTAAATTAATTTTAATGCGCTGTGCAGGCTACAACAATGTAGATTTGAAAAAGACAGCAGAGTATGGCATAAAGGTTGCACGTGTGCCTGGCTATTCACCAGAGGCTGTTGCAGAGCATGCGATGGCATTGGCGCTCACAGCAAATCGTCATACGCACAAGGCTTATATCAAGTGCAGAGAAAATGATTTCAGTTTAAACGGACTGATGGGTGTAGATCTTTATAAGAAGACAGCCGGAATCATCGGTACTGGAAAAATTGGTATGGCTATGGCGCGAATCTGCAGAGGCTTTGGCATGAGAGTACTTGGCTATGATATGTATCCAAACCCTAATAATGATATCGAGTATGTAACTCTTGATGAATTGTTGACGCAAAGTGATTTGATTTCACTTCATTGTCCGTTAACTGAGCAGACACATCACTTAATCAATCGTGAGTCTATTGCGAAGATGAAGGATGGAGTGATTTTAGTCAACACATCAAGAGGTGGTCTTGTTAATACAGAGGAACTAATTGAAGGTATCAGAAAGGGTAAGTTTTTTGCAGTAGGCCTTGATGTTTATGAGGAAGAAAACGACAAGGTTTATGAAGATCTTTCAGGCACAATTTTGCAAAGCTCCACAATGGCAAGACTTTTGTCATTCCCAAATGTCATGGTAACTTCTCATCAGGGCTTCTTTACAAGAGAGGCACTTGAGGCAATCAGCCGCATTACGCTTGAAAATGCAGCTGCATTTGAAAAAGGCGAGACGCTTGAAAATGAGGTAACAAAGTAAACCCTAAAAGACAACATGGTATAATAGGCTGCCGATATCCGGTAGCCTTTGATACAACTATACATAGACAAAATATGAAGAGACACTAATCAGAAGGGCGGTAAGGAACATTATGAAACTGTTAGAAGAAAGAATTCGCAAGGATGGTATTGTAAAACCAGGAAATGTATTAAAGGTTGACAGCTTTTTAAACCATCAGATGGATATCGAACTGTTTTCAGAGATGGGAAAAGAATTTAAGAGACTGTATGAGGGTTGTCCAGTCAATAAGATCCTCACAATTGAAGCGAGCGGTATCGGTATAGCCTGTGTTGTAGCACAGTATTTCCATGTACCAGTTGTATTTGCAAAGAAGACTCAGAGCATTAATCTTGACGGTGATGTTTATTCCACAAAGATTCAGTCTTTTACACACCGCAGAATTTATGATGTGATTGTTTCTAAAAAGTTCCTTTCTCCAGAAGATCATGTACTTATCATTGATGATTTTTTGGCAAATGGATGTGCATTAGAGGGACTGATTGATATTGTAAAAAGCTCTGGTGCTACAATCGAGGGTGTTGGTATTGCAATCGAGAAGGGCTTCCAGAAGGGCGGCGATTTAATCCGCAGCAAGGGTATTCGCGTAGAGTCTCTGGCAATTGTAGATGGAATGAATGCAGAGACTGGAGAAGTTTTCTTCAGAGAGCAGTAATAAAGGAAAAGCAAATGAAACCCAGGGGATTCCTCTGGGTTTTACATTTGAAGCCACAACGCAAAGTGGTTTAACAAAATGTATAAGAACAGCAGACAGAGGAAAAAAGATTATGAAACTTGTAATTCAAAGAGTAAATCATGCAAGTGTGACAGTAGAGGGTAAAGTAACAGGAGAAATCAAGAAAGGTTATCTTGTTCTTCTTGGTGTTGGACAAGGCGACGATGAGTCAATGGTGGAACGCTATGTAAAAAAGCTTCATAAGCTGCGCATTTTTTCAGATGAAGAAGGAAAAATCAATCGTTCAATCGAGGATGTAGGCGGTGAGGTGCTTGTAGTATCACAGTTTACGCTGTATGCCGACTGCAAAAAAGGTAATCGCCCAAGCTTTACGCAGGCAGGTTCCCCGGCAGAGGCAGAGCGCTTATACGAATATTTTTTAGAGGAGTGTCGAAAAGAATTTGGCAAAGTCGAGCATGGTATTTTTGGAGCAGAAATGAAAGTATCACTCGAAAATGATGGTCCGTTCACGGTAATCTGGGATAGCAGAGAATGGTAAATCTGTGAAAATTGAATGAAATTTTACTCAATTGGTTTTCAAACGCATAAATTTGTGATAGAATGAATTCATGTCATTCAAAGAAAGGGAGTCCTGAACACTGAATCAGGACAGGTGAAGGTAATGAGAAGAAGATTTTTAGCAGCAGCACTCGGTATTAGCATGGCAGTAGCTATGACTCCTGCAGCAGCATTTGCAGAGGAGACAAGCACAGAAGAGGCAACTGAGGTTGTATCAGAGGTTGCATCAGAAGATGAGACTGGTGCTGAGGAAGAATCAAGCGAAGCAGAGACAAAGGCATTTGATTATAGCGAAGGCTATGATGAAAAGGGATTTTTTGAAGGTGTGAAGGCACTTGATTATGTAACGCTGCTTGATTATTCCCATATGGAGCTGTCAGATGAAATCATTCCATCTGATGAGGCTGTGCAGAGCCAGATTGATAAGACATTAAGCTCTTATACAAAGACAAACCAGATCACTGATGCAGATCGTCTGATCGAGGATGGTGATACTGTAAATATTGATTATGTAGGTTCTGTTGATGGTGTTGAGTTTGAGGGCGGAAGCACTGACGGAAAAGGTGCAACTGTTACCATTGGCGTAACAAGCTTTATCGATGGATTTTTAGATCAGCTGATCGGTCATGCACCGGGCGAGAACTTTGATATCAATGTTACATTCCCAGATCCATATACTAAAAACACAGATTTAAGCGGCAAGGATGCTGTTTTCAATATCACTATAAACTACATCGAAGAGAAGATAACACCAGAGTTTGATGATGATTTTATAGCTGAGAATCTGCCGGATTATGAGAGCGCAGAGGCATATCGTCAGAGCGTCTATGACAATCTGTACAAGCAGAACATGTATAACGCACTGTTCCAGTATGTAGTAGAAAATTCCGAGATCAAAGATGTACCGGAAGAGGTTGTTGATACAGTTTACAATGAGCGTTATCAGTATTATACCTCTATCGCATCTATGTACGGTGTAGGAATAGATGCTTTCTTATCTGCAAATGGACTTGATGAGGATTCCTTCAGGGATATGTGCAAGACATATGCAGGAAACTATCTTGTACTGCAGGCCGTTATGGAAACTGAAGGTTGGGAGATGACAGCAGATATTGCAAAGGAATCTTTAAACTTTACTGATGAGGACTACGAGAAGGCAGTTGGTGTTTATGGTGAGCCATATGTAATGTTTGCAGCAAGCACTGATTATGTGTTAGGAAAGCTTTCAGAGAACGTAACCTTAGTCGAGATGGAAGAGGAGTCTTCAGAAGAAGTTTCTGAGGAGGCATCTTCTGAGGAGTCTTCCGAGGAGGTGTCTTCCGAGGAAGTTTCCACAGAGGAAGCATCTTCTGAGGCAAAGTAAAACATTCTTGTAGATAGGATAATAACAAAGAGTATTGTCTGATTGATTACAAACAGGCAAAAAGCCTCGTTGGAGCGGTAAATGCTTCTTCGGGGCTTTAAAAAATGGTAACTACATGAGCAAAATAGAAGCATCGAAGATGCGATTTTGCGAATGGGGTTCTGAATAGTTACAAAAATGTTAAAAAGAAAAAGCGACAGTTTGGGGAAGAAAAAAAGGAGAAAAATTATGGAAGAGAAAACAAAACCACAGGCAAGAACGCGGGATTTGGGAAAGGGAAGCATACCAAAACTTCTTGCACAGCTTGCGATTCCGGTTGTTGTCGCACAGATTGTCAATTTGCTTTACAACATTGTAGACAGAATTTATATCGGACATATTCCGGGAATAGGTGCGGCAGCGCTTACGGGAGTTGGATTATTTGCACCGCTTTTAATGCTGATAAATGCGTTTGCTATGCTGTCTGGCTCTGGCGGTGCACCAAGAGCGGCAATATTCATGGGAAAAAAAGATAATGAAACTGCAGAGAAGATCATGGCAAACTGCTTTTCATTGATTTTAATTTTTGCAGTTGGACTTACCGTTTCATTTTCTATTTTTGCACCAAAGCTTCTTCGTTTGTTTGGAGCTAGTGATGCAACGCTGCCGTATGCAGTTGAGTACGCGCGAATTTATATTTTCGGAAGTATTTTTGTGCTGATCGTTCTTGGAATGAATCTGTTTATCACAACACAGGGATTTACAAAAATCAGCATGATGACGACTTTGATTGGTGCAATTATTAATGTTATACTTGACCCAATTTTTATTTTTGTGCTTGATATGGGTGTACGCGGTGCAGCAATCGCAACTGTTTTAAGTCAGGCAGTTGGTGCCATCTGGGTGCTTCGTTTTTTGACAGGAGAGAAGACAATTCTGAAATTAAAGCTGTCTAACATGAAACTAGACCCGAAGGTGTTTGGACCGTGTCTTGCACTTGGCATTTCAAGCTTTGTAATGATTTCCACAGAGAGCCTTTTGTCAATCAGCTTTACATCAAGTCTATCCCGTTATGGCGGTGATGTGGCAGTTGGTGCGATGACTATTATCACAAGTGTGAATCAGCTTATTACGATGCCTCTTCAGGGTATCTGCCAAGGCGGTCAGCCAATCATAAGCTATAACTTCGGAGCTGGAAATAAGGATCGAGTAAAGAAGGCCTTTTTTACTCAGTTTTGCGTGTGTGCTACATTTACTATTGCTGGATGGCTCGTTATGATGATTGCGCCTTGGCTGTTTGCAGGTTTATTTACATCGGATACGAACTTAGCAGATTACACCTCATGGGCACTTCGCATTTATATGGCTGGTATGTTCTCAATGGGTTTCCAAGTGGGATGTCAGCAAAGCTTTATGGCGCTTGGACAGGCAAAGGTCAGTCTGCTTTTAGCTTGTTTAAGAAAAATTATTCTGCTGATTCCGCTGATCTTTATTTTGCCTTGTTTCTTGGCAGACAAGGTATTTGCTGTCTTTTTGGCAGAGCCAATCAGCGATATTTTGGCAGCAACTGTAACGACAATTACATTTTTTATGCGTTTTGATAAGATTCTTGAAGTAGGTGTGCAGGTAAAAAAAGGTGATTGATAAAATTTCGCTCCTGTGTTAACATAAAGAAACAACAGGGAAAACAAAAGCGGGAGGAAATCGTAATGGTTACTTTAAAGGAAATTGCGCAGCACTGTGGTGTTTCAGTTACAACGGTGTCAAATATTGTAAATAATAGTCCCAAAAAGGTCAGGGATGAGACACGTAAAAAAGTAATGGAAGCGATCGAGGAACTTGGGTATCATCCAAATTACTTCGCGCAGGGGCTGCGCAGACAGCGCACTCAGACAATTGGTGTTATCACTGAGGATCTCGAGCAGTTTACGACGCCGGAGATTGTCGAAGGCATTATGAAATATTGTGAGGAAAAAAAGTATCGTGTCCTTCTGCAGAATCTTAGGCTGTATTCAAGATGGCAAGATAAATGGTACAATGATGAAACGTTAATCCATAGTGTATTAGATCCAGCTATGAAGGAGCTTGTAAGCATTAAGGCAGATGGACTGATATATGTAGCAGGTCATGAGCGAGAGATACATCTGTTTGAGAAAAAAACAGACATGCCGATTGTACTAGCTTATTGCTGCTCAGATGAAAGTATGACTTCTGTTGAGATCGACGATGAGGAAGGCGGCTATCAGATGGTGAGCTATATTTTAGCACAAGGATACAGAAAGCTTGGAGTGATAAGCGGACGTGCTGACAATATTCATGCAAAACGCCGTTTGCTTGGCTGTCAGCGAGCACTGTTTGAAGCAGGTATTCCGTATAATCCGTCATGGGTTCTTGATGCAAATTGGAAGCCTGAAAAGGCATATACGATGACAGCTAAGTTAGTGAATGCTGGGGTAGATGCGATTTTTTGTATGTCAGACTGGATGGCAGGCGGTGTGTATAACTGCATTCATGATATGGGACTTGAAGTGGGAAAGGATATTGCTGTTACTGGATTTGATAATGAGAAGATTGCAAACTGGTATATTCCCAAGATGACAAGCAGCCGCCTTCCTCTTCTTGAGGTTGGAACAGAATCGGCAAGACTGTTGTTTGAAAAGATAGAAAAGCAGGACAGTGATTATAATGGAGCTGATAGTGATACGGTAAAGCACATTAAAATTCCATGTGAGATAAAAATACGTGAGTCAGTTCCAAAGCGAAATGAGTAAGAATAAAAACGTTAAACAAATTAGAGGAGCAGTCGGTAAGGCTGCTTCTTTTTTTTGCATGATTTTGTAAATTGGGATCGGAATAGTTAGTATTTTACAAAATATAAAAGAGTAACGTTAAACAAACAGTATAATGGTAAAGCAACACAAAAAAAAAGGCTGAATACATAAAGAATATAAAAATAAATATGCAAAATAGACAAATATAAAAATAAAATCAAATTAGGTATTGACAAAATACCTGTAAAGTGACATAATGAGACTAATAAAAGAAAAAACGTTAAACCAAATAAAAAAGAAAGGTAGTGGAAAAGTTGGGAAAGAAAAAGATGACGAGAAGAAAATGGAAGTCCATACGGTTGTTTTTGTATGTAGCACCTTTCATTGCACTGGTAATTATATTCAGTTACTATCCGTTATACGGATGGATTTACGCATTTTATGATTATCGTCCGCCGAAGCCATTTTCTGAGGCGCAGTTTGTTGGCTTAAAATGGTTTAAGTCACTGGTTGAGAACGATATTAAGATTAAGCAGATTGTTCAGGTGTTAAAAAATACATTTGCGATGAGTGCGTTAACACTTGGTACATCATGGCTTCCAATGTTGTTTGCTGTATTTTTAAATGAGATTCGCTGCGTGAAGTTTCGCAAGTTTGTACAGACTGTTACCACACTTCCAAACTTCGTCAGCTGGGTTCTTGTATATTCAGTTGCATTCAGCTTGTTTAACAGTACAGGTATGGCAAATACCTTGTTAATGAAGCTTGGATTTACAACAGAGCCAATTTTGTTTTTGCAGTCTACAAAGCATGTTTGGTTTACTCAGTGGCTGTGGTTGACTTGGAAGAATCTTGGCTGGGCGGCAATTATGTACATAGCAGCAATTTCTGGTATTGATGATGAGCTGTTCCAGGCAGCAAAGGTTGACGGTGCAAACCGTATGCAGCTGATTCATCATATTACAATTCCAAGTTTGATTCCGACTTATTTTGTTTTGCTGATGATTAACATTGCAAACTTCTTAAACAACGGAATGGAGCAGTATTACGTATTCCAGAACGCATTTAACAAACAGTACATTCAGGTACTTGATCTTTACGTATATAATACCGCAATGGGAAGCGGAAGCTATTCCGTATCTGTTGCAATTAGTATGTTAAAGAGTGTGGTCAGTGTAATTCTTCTTGTAGGTGCAAATACCTTCTCGAAGAAGGTACGCGGCGAGAGCTTTATCTAACTTGGATCGGAGGGCAGCTTAGATGAAAAAGAAACAAGTTCATCAACATAAGACAAAGATGAAGGAAAGCTTCGGCGACCGCATGGTCGGTGTTGTCTGTTACATCATATTCAGCCTGTGCGCGCTGGTTTGTGTATATCCGTTTTACTACATCTTTATCAATACAATCAGTGCAAATGATTTAAGCGCCAGAGGCGTGATTCTTTTCTGGCCGAGAGGAATTCATTTTCAGAATTATGTGAGCGCACTAAAGATTGACGGTTTATTTCAGGCAGCAAAAATTTCTCTTGGAAGAACAGTAATCGGAACATTTTGTACTGTAGGTGCATCAGCATTCTTAGGTTATATGTTTACTCAGGAAGATATGTGGCACAAAAAGTTCTGGTACAGAATTTTAGTTGCAACGATGTACTTTAATGCAGGAATTATCCCATGGTTTTTGACAATGAAAAATATGCATCTTACAAATAACTTCCTTGGTTATATTTTGCCGGCAATTGTTTCTCCATTTAACATTATCCTGACAAAGACGTTTGTGGAGTCTGTTCCAAAGGAACTTCAGGAGGCAGCAGAGATTGATGGTGCAGGAACTATAAAAGTATTTTTGAAGATTATGATTCCTGTTATTAAGCCGATTATGGCAACAGTTGCTATTTTCTCAGCAGTTAATCAGTGGAATGCATTTCAGGATACACTTCTTTTAATGACAGATACGAAGCTGTATCCGCTGCAGTTTATTTTGTATCAGTATTTGAATCAGGCAAGCTCCTTAAAGGCACTGGCAAACAGTTCTGCAAGCTCAGGCGCTATGGCAGCTGCTTCCGCAACAGCACAGACAGCAACGAGTGTGCGCATGACTGTTACGATTTTGGTTGTTGCACCAATCATGTTTGTATACCCGATTTTCCAGCGATATTTTGTAAAGGGTATTATGGTAGGAGCAGTTAAGGGCTAAAGGGTCAAAAGGAAAAATTAAAGTAATAGGAAATAAAGAAAGATTAAAGTAAAAATCAAAGAAAATCAAAAAGGAGGATTTTACTATGAAAAAGAAAAATGTAGCAAGCATGGCAATGGCAGCGATGATGGCAGCAGGCGCACTTCCAATGAATGCGTGGGCAGCACCAGAAGTGAATCATGATGAAACCCTGACAATCGAAGTTTACGATGTGGCAGCAAACTATCAGGGTATGCAGACTGGATGGTACGCAAAGGAAATCAAGGATCGTTTCAACATCGAGTTAAACATCGTTGCGCCGCAGGTATCTGGTGATGCAGCATCTCTTTATCAGACACGATGTGCATCTGGTGATCTGGGTGATATTATTATTCTGGATAATGCAGATATGCAGGATTGTGTTGATGTAGGTCTGATCGCAGATATCAGCGAGGATCTTCCAAATTATGAGAATCTCATGAAATATGAAGAGCAGATTAGTCTGTTTAATGATGCGATAAATGAAGTAATCGGAAAGGAAGGCGTTTATGCAATTCCGGCAGAGATGAACTCCAATGGACCGACTGAGTACAAGGAAGATACTGTAGCTATAATGCCAAGACTTCGGTGGGATCATTATGTAGAAGTTGGCGCACCAGAGATGAAAAATCTTGACGATCTGTTAGATACCTTAAAGAAGATTCAGGATGCTTATCCGACAAATGAGGCTGGAGATAAGACATACGCACTGAGCTTATGGCCAGATTGGGATAACACAAGTATTGAGAATGTAAATCAGCTTACAAAGTGGTATGGTCAGGAAGTAAATGGTTCTATTTTACTGGGAACAGATAATTCCATCACACCATTAACTGATAAAGACGGCGCTTACTATAAGATGTTAAAGTTCTTATATAAGGCAAATCAGATGGGACTGGTTGACCCAGATTCCGCTACACAGGACTGGAATGCAGCATGTGACAAGATGCGTCAGGGAAGAGTTCATCTGTTCTGGTACAACTGGCAGTATGGTTTCTGGAATTCACCAGATAAGGGCGAGGCTCGTCAGAATTATCGTGGTATTCCGCTAGAAGATCTGAATATTTATCAGGCATCAGATACCTACTATGGCGATGGCCGTGCATGGGCAGTTGGTTCTAACGTGTCAGATGAAGATAAGGCGCGTATCCTTGAATTTATGGATTGGCTTTGCTCACCAGAAGGTCTGACTATGCAGCATATTGGTCAGGAAGGCTTTATTTATACTGTAAATGATGATGGTACATATACACTGACAGATGCTGGTATGACAAGATTTGCAGATGATCCTCAGGTACCAGAAGAACTTGGCGGCGGTTCCTGGACTGATGGAAATAACCAGGTAAATCAGTGGCTTGTTGCAAGTATTGAGATGAATCCAGAAACAGGAGAGACATTTGGAAGTGATTACTGGGCATCCTTCCTTGAAAAAAATAACACAGCAACAAACAAAGAGTGGAGTGAGAAGTTTGGTTCTGAAACTGAAGTTTCATATCTGGAGGAAAATGGAATGCTTAATCCTGTTCCGAGTGTAAACCTTGTACTTCCAATTGATACAACCGATATCGCGCTGATCAGAAGTCAGTGTGGCGATCAGGTCAAGGCAACATCCTGGCAGGCAATCTTTGCATCAGATGATGCTGAATTTGATCAGATGTGGGATGAAATGTGTGTTACACTTGAAGGTCTTGGATGGGACCAGCTTGTTGAGTTTGATACAGATAAGTATCAGGCAGTAGTAGATGCAAGAGAGGCAGCAGTAGCAGAGTAAATGAAAATGAATTGTTCTGGGCTGCATATATAAAGTGATCTGAGGTCAAAGGGGAAAAGAAAAAAGGAAAAGACAGACACAGCATGGATGATCTGGCGGGGAAAGGCAAAACTGCCATTCCCCGCTTTTTCTATAGGAAAAGGAGAAAAAAATATTATGAAGCTTTATATTAACGAAAAAAATAGAAAAGGTCATATTGAGCCAGAGATTTATGGGCATTTCAGTGAGCATTTAGGCCGCTGTATTTATGAAGGAATTTATGTTGGGGAGGACTCACCAATCCCGAATAAAAATGGTATGAGAACAGATGTGGTTGAGGCTTTAAAGGAAATTAAGGTTCCTGTACTTCGCTGGCCGGGCGGCTGCTTTGCTGATGAATATCACTGGAAGGATGGCATTGGCCCTAAAGAGAGCAGAAAAAAGATGATCAATACCCACTGGGGTGGCGTGACCGAGGACAACAGCTTTGGTACTCATGAATATTTTGAACTGTGCGATCAACTTGGCTGCAAAACATATGTCAACGGAAATGTTGGAAGCGGCAGCGTTCAGGAGATGAGCGAGTGGGTTGAATATATGACATTAGATGGTGTGTCACCGATGGCAGATCTTAGAAAGAAAAATGGCAGAGAAAAGCCATGGAAGGTGGATTATTTCGGTGTTGGAAATGAAAACTGGGGATGTGGTGGAAATATGACACCAGCTTACTATGCTGATCTGTATCGCCGCTATCAGACTTATATCAGAACCTATGACAGCAAGAATCCAATTTTTAAAATCTGTGGCGGCGCAAATGCTGATGATTATAAGTGGACAGAGGTGGTGCTTCGCGAATGTTTTGCAGAGCCGGCACCAAAAGAAGTACATGGCATGATGGATGGTCTGTCTGTTCATTATTACTGCGGCGCAGAAAAGGGACCGCATAAGGGAAGTGCGACAGACTTTTCAGAAGATGAGTACTGGTACACAATGAATCGTGCGCTCGGCATGGATGAGTTGATTTACAGACATGGTGCAATTATGGATCAGTATGACCCAGATAAAAAAATCGGTATGATGGTGGATGAATGGGGCTGCTGGCATGATGTAGAGCCGGGAACAAATCCGGGATTTTTGTTCCAACAAAGCACAATGAGAGATGCACTTGTAGCAGGAGCTACATTTAATATTTTCAATCGCCATTGTGATCGTGTGAAGATGGGATGTATCGCACAGATTGTAAACGTGCTTCAGTCAGTTATTTTAACAGATGGACCAGAAATGATTCTTACACCGACCTACCATGTGTTCCATATGTATCGTTTCCATCAGGACGCTGAGCTTTTAGAAAGTTGTCTGTCTGAGACAAAGAAGGTAGGAAATGATAAGTATCAGATGGATAACATTCAGCAGTCAGTATCACAGGATAAAGATGGTGTAATTACTATAACACTTGTCAATACATCACTTGATGGTGAGGAGACTATCGAAGCTGTTTTGATGGAGGGGACACCTAAAAAGGCAGAAGGCTTTATTCTTCACGGCGGATTAAATGATTACAACGAGTTTGGAAAAGAACCGGTTTTATATGAGAAGCCGCTTGATGTGCAGCTGACACAGCGCGGTGTGAAGTTTGTGGTACCGGCATGCTCAGTAGTGACGGTGCGGGTGCATCTTTAATAGGAAGGAATGGTAACGAATATGAAAAAACAGGCATTTAATCCGTATCTTCCGTCATGGGAATATATTCCAGATGGAGAACCTTATGTATTTAATGGACGTGTGTATGTTTACGGATCGCACGATTTTTACAATGGATATGTATTTTGTATGGGTGATTATGTATGCTGGTCTGCTCCAGTAGATGATCTGGGAAACTGGCGATATGAGGGCGTAATTTATAAAAAGACACAGGATCCGGAAAATCCAGATGGAACGATGTGTCTGTACGCACCTGATGTCACAGTTGGACCAGATGGAAGATATTATTTATTCTACGTGCTTGATAAGCTTCCGGTTGTATCAGTTGCAGTTTGTGATACACCATCAGGAAAATATGAATTTTTAGGATATGTTCATTATCCGGATGGCACGCGTCTTGGTGAAAAAGAAACAGATGAGCCACAGTTTGATCCAGGTGTAATCACAGAGAAAGATCAGACCTATCTGTACACAGGTTTTTGCGGAATTGGGGATAAGTCGAGAAGCGGCGCGATGGTGACAATCCTTGATAAAGATATGCTGACCGTGAAGACAGCACCGAAAATTATTGTGCCGGGAAGTGAGTACAGCAAGGATACACCATATGAGGGTCACGCATTTTTTGAGGCTCCGTCTATTAGAAAGAGAGGCGACACATATTACTTTATTTATTCGTCTGAGGTTATGCATGAGCTTTGCTATGCGACGAGCAAGGAGCCTACGGGCGGCTTTAAGTATGGCGGCGTGATTGTAAGTAACTGTGACCTTCATATTGATACATATAAGCCGGCAGATATGCCAACTGCATATGGTGCAAACAATCATGGAAGTATGGTCCAGATTGGAGATGACTGGTATATTTTCTATCACAGACATACAAATGGTACGTGGTACAGCAGACAGGGATGCGCAGAGCGCCTGACATTTGGTGAAGATGGCAGTATTTTCCAGGCAGAGATTACTTCATGTGGATTAAATGGCGGACCACTAGTTGGAGAGGGCTATTATCCAGCGTATTTGGCATGCAACTTATTTACAAATGAACCTTCTATTTATGTAGATGAACGTTTTCCTAAGATCATGCAGGATGGAAGAGATGGTGATGAGGATCCGGCATATCTTGGTGCAATTGTGGATGGTACAACAGTTGGCTTCAAATATTTTGATATGAAGAACATTCATCAAATTTCGATTGATGTTCGTGGTTATATAAAGGGAAGCTTTGAAGTAAAAACTGCATGGGATGGCAAAGTGCTGGCACAGATTCCAGTAGAGTACACGAATGTATGGAAACATTATAGTACACCAGTTGAAATGCCAGATGGTGTGCAGGCACTTTATTTTACATTTAAGGGAGAAGGAAAGGGTTCACTGAAGGGCTTTTATCTGGAGCATTAATACTTTCTGTGAAAGAGCGTTATAATCATCATAGCGTTTTAGAGAGGAGAAGATCAATGATTCGACAAACAAAAACAGAAAATGGTCTGGTGCGCGGTATTGAGGCAGCCGATCCGCGTATCACAGCTTTTCGCGGTGTTCCGTTTGCTGCACCGCCTACAGGGAAGAATCGCTGGCGCGCACCTCAGCCGTGTGAGAATTGGGAAGGAATAAAGGATTGTGCACGCTTTGCACCGATTTCTGTGCAGGATACGCCAGGCATAGGTGATTCTCTATACAATAGAGAGTGGCATGTTGACCAGGATGTGCCTATGGATGAGGATTGTCTGTATCTAAATATCTGGACAGGAGCAAAAAGCGTGGATGATAGACGTCCAGTTCTTGTTTGGTATTTTGGAGGCGGCTATCAATGGGGCTATACAAGAGAGATGGAGTTTGACGGAGAGCGTCTTGCAAGACAGGGAGTTGTTGTTGTCACAGTCAATTATCGTGTGAATGTATTTGGCTTTTTGTCACATCCTCAGCTGACAAAAGAGCAGCCAGAAGCACCGTCCAATTTCGGAAGCCTTGATCAGAAGGCAGGTCTTGAGTGGGTTGTCAGAAATATTGCTAATTTCGGAGGTGATCCAAATAAGATTACAATTGCCGGACAGTCGGCAGGCGGTGCAAGTGTAATGTCACAGCTTGCATGTGAAGAAAATGAAGGAAAAATTTCTGGTGCACTTGTGATGAGCGGTATGATTGGAAGTCCTTATGAAAAGACACGTTTTGGCAAACCTACACCTTTAGCTACGGCAGAGCAGATCGGAAAAGACTTTTTTGAATTTCTTGGCGTAAAAACCTTAGAGGAAGCAAGAACACTTGATGCATTTGAGATTCGCGATAAGTATTCTGATTTTGCAAAGGATCATCCGCGCATGTATACTGTGCTTGACGGCGTATTCTGCAAGGAAGACCCGTACAAAAAGATGCTTGAAGGAAGAAGCCTTTTAGTGCCTCTTATGGCAGGAAATACATCAGATGAGTTCTTAAATCACATTGAAGCTGAGAATGGCGAACAGCTTTTAAAAAAGGCAGAGGAACTTTTTAAAGATAAGGCAGATAAGTTTTTGTCATTTGAAGAAAATAAAAAGCAGACGCCAGAGGGCTTTTCGCCTGTCAGTGGAATTGAGTACAGCGTAAAGCGAGCATTTTTATCAAGAAAAGATAAAGGCTGTAATCAAAACAGCTATTATTACCGTTTTGATGCTGATATTCCAGGATGGGACAAACCGGGAACCTTCCATTCTTGTGATCTGTGGTTTTTCTTTGAGACACTTGCAAAATGTTGGCGTCCATTTGACGGCCATCACTATGATCTGGCTCGTCAGATCAGCAGCTATTTTGTCAACTTTATAAAAACTGGCAATCCAAACGGAAATGATTATAATGAAAATAAGCTTCCAGAGTGGAAGCCATACTGCGATGCAGATCGCTATGAAATGAACTTTAAAACAAAAGGCGCATCTGGAGGAAATACGGAGACTGCGAGGATGCGATTTTTGCTAGAGAGATAAGCCAAATTTTAAGTCGCATAGGTTCCATTTTGGGTGCGAACATGGATCGTATTTTTCTCAATTGGGGAGCGGCTGCTGATTTCAATTATAACAGAAGTTTGCTCTCCAAATCCATATACTCGATTGTAACTTTTTTGCTACAAATAAAAATCAAAATATTCCATAGAACAATTAAAATAGGACATTGTAAAAAGATTCAGCTTATGTAAAAATGGAAACAGCAGTGACAAAGTTTAATACGGGAAAATTAAAAAATTCTCTGCAAAAACAAAAAAGAGGTGACAATATGCTAGTAGCAAAACATAGGGCGAGTACACAAATTACGGATGTTAAGAGAACTGACAAATCGGTTGTTCTAAGATCTAAAGCTGAGCAGATTCAGTTTATTCCCATATCTGAGAGTGCAGTGAGAGTGATTTGCACAAAGGCAGATACACAGAAAAAGGAACAAGAATTGACACAAGGAGATTCCATTAAGAGGAGCAATCAGATGAATTCTGTCCAGTGGGAGTTGAAGGAGGATAGTGAAAGCATAAGCGTAATCCTTTCAAATCTTACAATCAGAATCGATCGTCAGGCGGCTTCCATTTCGTATTACAAACCCAATGGGGAACTCCTTTTAAAGGAACGAGATAAGAACAGTAGAACGATGGAGGCTTTTCAGTCTTACCGTGTTGTGCGGGCTGGAAAAATTGAGCAAGTTCAGACAGCAGATGGCTTGAAACGTTTTGTGAAAGATGCTGTGCGTGAGCCAGATCAGATATTGTATCACACAAGAATGCATTTTGACTGGCAGCAAGATGAGGCACTATATGGTCTTGGTCAACATGAGGAGGGAATTCTTAATCTTCGTGGTCATATGGTATATCTCCATCAGGCAAATCGAAAGATTGCGATTCCGCTTTTGATGTCAAGTTTTGGCTATGGCATTTTGATGAACACATCTGGAAACATGGTTTTTAGTGATACAGAGAACGGTTCCTATCTGTATACTGAGTCAGATCCGCAGTTGGATTTCTATTTTATCAACGGAGATGGGATGGATGGCGTTGTGGGAGGATATCGCAAGTTGACAGGAAAGGCTTCTATGCTTCCAAGGTGGGCATTTGGTTATCTTCAGTCACAAGAGCGCTATGAGACACAGGAGGAAATCTGTCAGGTCGCTGCAGAATACCGCAGACGTGGAATTGGATTAGATGGCATTGTACTTGATTGGTGTTCCTGGGAAGATGGCATGTGGGGACAAAAAAGCTTTGATGCTAGTCGTTTTCCTGATCCAGCAGGTATGATTCAGACGCTTCATGATGAAGATGTTCACTTTATGATTTCAATATGGCCAAATATGGATGAAAAGTGCGAAAATTATAAAGAAATGAAAGAGAAGGGCTTTCTTCTTCCGTTTTCCAATATCTATGATGCAAGAAATGAACAGGCTCGCAAATGCTATTGGGAGCAGGTGAAAAGAGGCTTATATCGGTATGGAGTGGATGCTTGGTGGTGTGATTCAAGCGAACCGTTTACACCAGAGTGGAGTCATGTGGAGCGTCAGGAGCCTGCAAGTCAATATGAGGAATACAAAAAGATAGCAGGTGAGTTTCTAGGAGAAGCGCATACAAACGACTATGCTTTGTACCATGCAAGGGCAGTTTATGAGGGACAAAGGGCAGAGCAGAAAAAGGATGGACTCAATAAGCGTATCTTTAATCTAACGAGAAGTGCATGGACTGGACAGCAACAGTATGGTACGGTTATGTGGTCTGGTGACACATCTGCTAGTTGGGAGACGTTTCGCCGCCAGATTCCGGCAGGGCTTAATTTCTGTGCAAGCGGGCTTCCGTACTGGACGGCAGACATTGGTGCATTCTTTGTGAAGGATGGTGATTCTTGGTATTGGGACGGTGAATATGACGATACAACGAATGATCCAGCTTATCTGGAATTGTATACACGCTGGTACCAGTGGTGTTGTTTTCTTCCAATATTTAGAGGACATGGAACGGATTGCAGAAGAGAGCTTTGGAAATTTGATGGAGAGGGAGGTATGTTTTATCAGGCATTACTTCGGATGAATGCGCTTCGCTATAAACTTCTTCCTTATATATATTCAACTGCTGGAAAAGTATGGCTGTATGATTCATCAATGATTCGCATGCTTGCATTTGACTTTCCAAAGGATCAGCAAGCACTTCATATTTCGAATCAATATTTGTTTGGAGAGAGTCTGATGGTGTGTCCAGTGACAAGGCCAATGTATTACCAAAAGAACGAAAATGGTACTAAAAAGATACTAAATCCGTATTGCTATCGTGCTGTTTATCTTCCAGAGGGATGTGGTTGGTATAATTTCTGGACGAACAAGTATTATGAGGGCGGTCAGTGGATTGAGGCAGAGGCACCGATCGAGAAAATTCCTCTTTTTGTAAAGGAAGGAAGTATTCTTCCAATTGCAAAGCCAGCGCAGAGTGTAGAAGAGGTTGTGGCATCGAATGAGCTTACTTTTTTTGTATATAATGGAAAGGATTGCTCATATGAATTCTATAGTGATGATGGTGATGGCTATGAATATGAAAATGGATCCTATAAGCTGGAAACATACAAATGGAATCAGAGGGAACAGAAATTGATTGGTCCAGAAGGAACTTTCTTAAAAAAAGAGAACCTTCGAATAATTGGATGAGAATAATTAAATGCAAACAAGGACTTGTAAGTAATGTTAGATAAATGAACACCTTGATGGTTGCGATGAATAAAGCAATCGTCGAGGTGTTCTACTTTTCAATTTTATTTTTCGGACATTGTTTGTTGCCATTGCCGTGGACTAACGCCAAATTTTGAACGAAAAATCTTATGAAAATAGGTTGTAGAGTTATAGCCAGTTTGAAGTGCAATTTCTTCCATAGTAAGATCAGGACGATGGCATAGAAGCTCGCACGCTTGTTCCATTCTAACATTTGTAAGATACTGAACAATGGTGGATCCAGTTTCTTTTTTGAAAATATAGCTAAGATAGCTAGCATTGATCGTTAAGATTTCGGCAAGCTTATCAAGGGAAATATCTTGCTGATAGTGGAGTTTAATATATCTGCAAGCAGCGGCTACCTTGGAAGAACAGCTTTCTTGTTCCGTTTGAGAGAATGAATTGTGCCAGAAATCCAACAGCTTTTTTACAAATTGAATTAGTGATTTTTGCGTAATTGTGTTATCTGATGGCGTCGGATACTGCCTATGGATTCGATCAATAGGAAGATTGATATCGGATACAAAGGTGTATGCAGAAAAAATTTCTGTAAAAATAAGAGGATAATACAAATTAGCTGGAAGCGCATTGTAAATTTCTTGAATGTAATCTTCAATATTTTCCTCAAAGGTGATAACACGAATTGCAGGAAGTAGTGTGCGTTTGGCAATGATTTGTAAGAGGGGTGAGTAGTCTTCTGTTTTGCTGGCAGGAGATTGAGATAGTATCATTTCACATAGAGCTTCCTGATAGTGAACCGCGATCGAGTTGATTGCATTTGCTTTTCCAGCGGTGGAAAGAAAATAAGAGTGTCCCCACGGGATGGTCTTAAAAAGAGTTTCTAAAATAGTATATACTTCTTCCGAGTGAATTTTTTTTGAGTAATTCAGCAGAAAAAGAGTTCGTGAATTAAGAGAAAATGTGTAAATTGTATCAAAGTATCGTGTTAGTTGTTGCTTTAGTTGAAGTGGGTCTGTATGGGTATTGTTGATCGCACATAAGCAAAACGCAGAATTGGGAAAAATATATTCTAAATCTTTTGCAGAAACAACGTCATCAGAGTAGCTGTTTCCGTTTAGCAAAAGAAGTTGAATACGCATAAGTACATGTGAAATATTTCTTTCTTTCTCAACTTCGAGTTCCTTTAAACGATGAATTAAAAGAGATTTATCAATTGGTTTGAGTAAATAATCATCTACATGCAGGTGCAGAGCCTGTTTGAGATAGGACTGTTCATCATATCCACTGCATATGATGAATCTGCAGTGTGGGAAATTTTGCTGAGCTTGTTTGATAAGCTCAAAACCATTAGACTCAGGCATATTAATATCAGTGATGATGACATCAGGGCGAAATGAGGTTAATTTATTTAAAGCATCTTCTACATCCATAGCGGTTACAATTTTTACGGATGTCTCTGTCTGCTCAGAAAGAATAATTTCTAGTCCCTTTAAAACAAGATATTCATCGTCGACAAGTAAAACATTTAATGCCATAGTTTCCTCCTTTTTGTAGTAATAGAAGCTTTTAGTTTCACTTTTTAAGGTGAATCAGCGATGGATTCGGATGCTACAAGTAGTTTCTTTTCCAGGTTCACTTTCAATGGAAAAGTAATAGCCGTCTCCATAAAAGATTTTTAGACGATCACTCGTGTTAAAAATGCTGCGACCGTTATTCTCGCTCGTCATTGTGGCTCGTTCTTTTGGATGAGCCAATAGATATTGAAGCTGCTTTAAGCGTTCAGGTGAAATGCCCGGACCTGTATTTTTTACTGTAATGGTCATATCAAGATCATTGCGTACAATAATAATATGAATATGAATAAAATCCTTGCATTTACTGACGTTGTGTGAAAAAACATTTTCTATCATATTAAAAATAGAAAATTTTGGACAACGCCATTTGTCAGTCAAATCGGGAATATCCCAAGTGACATCAAAGCGATTTCCAAGGCGCTTTTCTTGAATGGATAGATATTGACGGATAACATCCAACTCTCGCTCAATAGGAACCAAATATTCTCTAGATAGAGAATAGCGCATTAAATTCGCAAAGGAAAAGGCAATATCCGAAATCAACTCTTGGTGGTTGATCTCAGCAATCATGCGAATGCTTTCCAAAGTCCCGTAGAAGAAATGAGGATTTAGCTGCGATTGCAAAGATTCAATTTGCGCGTTTTTTAATTGAATTTCGCTATTTAAAAGACTGTCCGAGAGCTCGTTAATATGCTGAACCATCTGATTAAATGAAATTGCAAGATCACCAGTTTCATCGGAAGTAATTTTACCAGTATATGGAGTTAATCGAGGTTTATCCTGCTGTTTCATATGATCACTAAGTTTGACAATGTTATGCATAACTCGAAATAGAATAAGAAAAACAGCAATGCTTGCAAAAATGAGCAGAAATCCAGAAAATAACAAACATAGTATAAATGGTTTGTAGGAAAATAGTGTTTCACTTTCCGGAGCTACTTTCATAATATAAAAACTTCCATTGTAGAGAGAAAAAATACTGACGACGTTATGATCTTTTTCATTTAAGGAGATCATTGGTGTGTCTAGGTGAGTGGAGGAATCAATATATTGATGTAAATTAGTAGAGGGTTTTCCTTGCTTGGTCTGATAAATTAAACATTGATTTAGATAAACATAAATATGAGAGTCTGGAAAACGGTTGGCATACTGTTCAAATATTTGCGTGTCAAAAGCAATGCGCAGGATACCACAATATTTTTTCATAGGAGGGTTTGAGAAACCAATATAAAATACAGGAGACGGAAGACCATCAGTGTATTCTATACGCCATGTACCATTTAACAGAAGTGGATCAGGGTTTTCGAAAAAAAGCTGGGCACTCAATGGATAAAATTCCTTTAGAAGGTTGGCAGCAATTTCGTTTTCTGTATAAATGGAGATATCGCGAATATTTGGATTGTGAAGTCGAATATTGCTGAGCAAAGAATAAATTTGTGTATTATAGGCACGAACTACTTTTGAATTTGAAGTATAGATGCCGTGAAGTAGTAGTCTTAGCTCGTAATCAGACTGAAGCTGTGAAGAATATTGCTGAACAATATCCAGTTCATTTTCCAACGAATTTTGTTCCATTAAAAGCGAAGTGATACGGTCGGTGGTGTATTCTTTAATGCGCTGGTCAGAAAAGTAATGGTATATCATAAAGCTTAAAAGAACAATAGGAATGAAGACCGCAAGAAAGTAGCAGCAAATAACACGTGGCAATAGTTTTTTCTGCTTTTGTAACATAAAAAGACCCTCCTTTGGATATTTATTAGGGATCGTGTTTGAATATTATTATAGTATAAATAAAAATAAAATGAAAGTAAGGCAAAAAAAATCATATGTGAAAATATTTTGGATTGTTAACTTTTTTTGGAAAAAATTATTGGAAAAGATGAAAGTAAAAATTAAAAAATGAAAGAAAACGTAGATAAATATAAAATTAGTTGATTTGCTATCGTAGGTAAAGAAAAAATAAAAAGAAAAGCAAAAAAATCTTCTCTATTCAGGAAAAAAAAAGAGGCTATAATAAAAGAAAAAAGAGAAATTAAAAAATAAGGGAGGAAAAAATGACACGTTCAGAGAGTTGGAAAAAGAAGTTTGTGAAATTTAGGCGTCAGAAGGAACTTCAGTTTTTTGCATTAGCTGGAGTTGCATATTTGATTATATTTTCTATTATTCCAATGTTTGGAATCATTCTTGCTTTCAAATCTTATAAGATTACAGCAGGAATATCGGGAATTTTTACTAGCGAATGGGTCGGATTGAAGTATTTCAAAGAATTCTTTTCAGATTATCGATTCTGGGAATTGTTGAGAAACACGATTGTTTTGAGTTCATTAAAAATGATTTTTGCATTTCCAGTACCGATTATTTTAGCAATTCTTATTTCTGAATGTAGAAATGAGAAATTTAAGCGTGTGATTCAAACTGCAAGCTATTTGCCTAATTTTGTATCGTGGGTTCTTGTTTATGGAATCAGCACAGCGCTTTTGTCACAGGGAAAAGGTGCTATTAATCAATTGTTAGTACATATGGGAATTATTGATAGTGGGATTCCATTTTTAACAGATCCGAATATGTTCTGGGGAACATCAGTGGTACTATCTATTTGGAAAAGTTCGGGATGGTGGGCGATTATCTTTTTGGCAGCGATATCGGGCATTGACAAAACACTTTATGAAGCAGCAAGTATTGATGGAGCAGGGCGATTAAAAAGAATATGGCATATTACACTTCCAGGAATTAAGGGATCCATTATAACAGTGTTAATCTTATCAATAGGGAGCTTTCTTGGAGGAGGAATGGTAGGTTCCAATTTTGAACAGTCATTTTTGATGGGAAATACTGTAAATAATGCTAAGTCCGAAATTATTCAAACATATGCGTTTAAAATGGGAATGGCGCAGGGGCGTTTTTCCTATGCAACAGCTGTGGATCTAGTTCAATCAATGACTTCTATTGTTTTAATTCTCATCAGCAATACAATAGTAAAGAAAATAACGGGAGATGGACTGTTCTAATAGGAGGACAAGGCATATGAAGAAAAAATTAACAGAGGACAAAATTGTAGATATTGTCGTGTATTTTTTATTGGCAATCATAGGAATCATAACAGTGTATCCGTTTTATTATACTATTATTTGTTCATTAAATGATGGAATGGATTTGATGAAAGGCGGTGTTTATCTATTTCCAAGAAAATTTACATTGGCAAATTATCAGCTGTTTTTAAGTGATGCAGACTGGACACATGCATTTAGTGTATCGGTTGCAAAGACCATTATAGGAACTCTATTATGTGTAGCCTTTACAAGTATGTTTAGTTATGCATTATCTAGAAAAAATTTGATGTTTAAAAATGTTTACCGTTTTTTGGTGGTTTTTACGATGTATTTTTCAGGTGGATTGATACCATATTATATTCTTCTGAAAGAATTACATTTACTAAATACATTCTTCGTGTATATCATTCCAGGAATGATAAATGGATTTTTTGTTATGACAGGAATTAATTTTTTTAGCTCTATTCCAGAATCAATATTGGAATCAGCGAGAATGGATGGTGCGTCAGAACTTCGCGTCTTGTCAAAAATAGTTCTTCCAGTATCAAAACCGTTTCTTGCAACGTTGGCACTTTTTAGTGCAGTAGGACAGTGGAACAGTTGGTTGGATTCAGCTTATTATGTACGTGATAATAATTTAAGAACATTATCTTATAAGATGATGACAACGATCAATCAGACGTTAGCGACTACTGCAAACACAGATGCAGCAGGGCAGATGTCGCAGGCAAATACAGCAACTACATTTACAGTTCAGGCAACTGCTATGGTGGTTTCAATGCTTCCAATCATGTGTGTATATCCATTTTTGCAGAAATATTTTGTGCAAGGAATGATGATTGGTGCGGTAAAGGAATAAAACCTAAAATAAAAGGAGGACAAAGAAATGAAGAGAAAGATGACAGCATTAGCAATGACAGCAGTGATGGCGGTACCGCTTGCAGGACAAATGACGGTGAAAGCAGAAGAAACGCCAAAATTAACAATTTTTGTGGATGAAACGTGGTGGCCATATGAAAAATGGGAAGGTGCGGTTCCAGAAGAGTTTGCCTCAAGAGTAGGTGCAGATATTGAGGTGATTCGTGCAGCTGATGGCAATCAATTGGCATTAATGGTATCAGGTGGAGATATGCCAGATATTATTTGTTCAAATCGTTACCAGTATTTGGCTGATGAATCAGTTTGCTATCCATTGGATGAGTTAATTGACGAGTATCCTCAGTATACATTTGAGCCAGATGAAACATATCGTTTTGTAAATACGGCAGTTGATGGCCATTTTTATACAATAGGTTGTGGTTTTTCACCAGATTATGAGTATGCAAAATGGGATAAGATTTTGGTAGAAGGACCAGGATTCATGTATAGACAGGACATTGCGGATGAGTTGGAATTAAAGTTTGAAACACTTGATGACTTGGACAATGCATTTGCAGCAGTCAAAGAAGCGTATCCAGATATGACAACATGTGCTTTTAATTGCGCTCATAAATTTAATTGGTTGCTTCAACAGATGGGATTGGTAGGAAGTGGATATGTAGAAGCAGACGATGGAACACTTCAGTGGTGGTTAGAGCAGGATGGACTACTGGACTACTATAAGAAAGTAAATGAGTGGTATAGAAATGGATATATTTCAGCAGAAAATTTTGCATATCAGTCTGAAGATGAGACCAAAGAGGTGTGTGTAGGCGGAAAAGCATTTGCAAATTTTGGCTATGATAATCATGCTGATAATTATAATACTGCAATTGCTACAAATGGAGATGATTTTACATTTAGTTTGGTAACTAATGAATTGAGTGATGATTGTAAGCAGTTCAATACTGGATGTGGTGGTCGTGGATTGTATATTACAAAATCTTGTAAGAATGTGGAAGCTGCATATAAAACCTTGGCATATGCGTACAGTGATGAAGGAATGAAACTCCTGATGTGGGGAATTGAAGGCGAGGACTATACATTAGATGGGGATGGATATCCTGTTTTCAACTATGATTTTCAGGGAGATAATAGCGTGCTGCAACCAAGAGGATTAAAATATTGGGGATGGTTGGTACACAATAACATCGTTACGAGTATTGCAGAGGCAAATTCAGACTCTCAGACAGCAGAGGATAGGAAAAATTTGAGTTCACATACAGTTGTAAATCCAGTCATTGGAATGATTCGTTTTGAAACAGATTCAGATGAAGCAAATATTCAGGCAAAATTAAATGAAATGTGTTCAAATCAGCAAACGAATATTTTTATGGCCGACTCAGAAGAAGCGTGTGAAGCTGCATTTAATGAGATGTTAGATGTAGCAAAGCAGATTGGTATGGAAAAGTTGGATGAGTATGGAAATGCTTCTTATCCAGAATTAAAGGCAGAGTACGAAAAGGTAACAGAATCCGTGGCAAAATAAGGGAATATAATAAGTTAAAAAGTAAGCTAAGAGGACGGTGGCTCATTTACTGTCCCTGCGGCTTGGAAGTAAAAAGAATATTTGGATTTGGAAATCAAATTAATTTTAAAGCGTCAGGAAAATTGTATTAAAACAATTTCTCTGACGCTTCTTTCTTTGTTGATATAGAAATTACTTATTGCAGACAAAGTATAAACAAAGCGTAAAAATGTTAGAGAAACTGACAGTCAGGCATAAGCCGAGGAGGAAAACACAATGAGTGAATGTTGCAGTTTTGTACCAGAGGAAGCAAAGAAGGAAGAATATACTGTATATACAGATGAGCTCGCAAAAGAGGTTGGAGTTGATCCAAGACCAAATGAAACATTAGTAGAGATTGATGAGTTTAACGACTGGCTGTTTCCACACATCAACAACAGTCACTATCGCATGGCATTTTGTCAGTCACCAGAGGCATATGATGAAGCTTATGAAGATTTTTATGAATCACTTGACAAATTGGATAAATGTCTGGAAACAAACCGATTTTTATTCGGAGATTACATTACTTACAGTGATGTACGAGCATACGTCACACTGACTCGCTCACTTCCATAGATGACCCAGTCTGGATGATCGGAGTGCTGTTTATTATAGAGTCGCTCAGCATAGTTGTAGTCTGCAATCTTTAATATGTCAGCACTTTTTCTTCAACATATAAGTTTTATTAAGGATGTTGGCATTTTGGTGAAGTATATGATATATTTTTGTTAGCAGCAGGAAAGGAGAAAACAATGAAAAGTTTTAATTGGTTCAACGATTTAAGCTCAATTTTAACTCAGGATTTAGCAACTGCAGCAGTTGAGGAAACGGAGCCTGAAAGCATGGAATTTCTGGCAAATGAGCTTGGTGATAAGGTGGAAAAGCTAAGCCGGATTTCATGGAAAGAAATGTTTGAGAGGTATGTGCCGGTTGCATGTGATTATTTGCTTCGTATTGCATTAGTATTTGTGATCTTTTTTGTCGGCAGAAAGCTGATTAAAAAGATAGTAAGCTTATGCGATCAGGCATTAAAACGTCATGGCATGGAGGTGACTGTACGCCGCTTCTTTTGCAACGTGATCAATGCACTTGGTTATATTTGCATGTTAGGCATATTGTTGCAGACGGTAGGACTGACGGCAACATCGCTGACTGCACTTGTAGCATCTGCTGGTGTTGCAGTTGGTCTTGCGCTTCAGGGAAGCCTTTCTAACTTTGCAGGAGGCGTGCTGATTTTATTGATGAAGCCGTTTGTCATTGGTGACTACATTGTGCAGGGAAATACAGAAGGCACAGTAAAGGAAATCGGTCTGGTATATACAGAATTAATTACAGCAGATAATCGTCTTATTGTGATTCCAAATGGTACGCTGATAGACAGCAGTATTGTCAATGTAACAGCAACGGGAAAGAGGCGTCTTGAGTTATCTGTGGGAATCGGATATAAGTCCGATTTAAAAAAGGCAAAGGAAGTATTGATCCGTCTGGGAGAAAATGATCCTGCAAGAGATCCAGAAAATCCCGTCAATGTATTTGTGTCAGAGCTTGCCGAAAGCTCCGTAAAGTTAGGACTTCAAGTGTGGGTTTCATCATCAGAATATTGGAATGCAAAGTGGCGCCTCACAGAAAATATTAAGCTGACATTTGATGAAGAAGGAATTGAAATACCGTTTAAGCAGGTTGAGATTTCAGTAACGAAAATGTAATAAAGTGAAAAAAACTTGACAGCAGCCATATAACATGATAATCTATACATAGATATACGAGGTATTGGCTGCGAAGTTTATTCAAGAAGGAAAGGAGTATTATGAGCGTTAATAAAGAATTGGTAAAGGGAAGCACATCTATGTTAGTACTTGGTGTGCTTGAGGAGAAGGAAATGTATGGCTATCAGATCATTAAAGAATTGGAGCAGCGTTCTGAAACAGTTTTTTCCCTGAAAGAAGGAACACTTTATCCGATTCTTCATGTGCTGGAGCAGGATGGCTTTCTGGAAGCATATTGGGAGGATACGAGCTCAGCGAGAAAACGCCGCTTCTATAGGATTACAAAAAAGGGGAGAAAAGAGTTGGACAGACAGAAAGAGGAATGGAAGGAATATGCAGGAGCAGTAGGAAAGGTGCTGCAGCTGCAAAATGCGTAATATGCGAAAAAGTGGCATAGCGCTTTGATGAATATTTCTGATCTAAAGTATATGAGGAAAGGGAAGGTGATTTTATGAGTGATATGGGGAAGAATGGTGCCAATCAGACAGATAATGGACATATAGAAAAGATGAATGCCTTTCTTGACCGAGTAACAGAAGAAATTGTTGGTTTGAGAGAAAAAAAGATGGTTCGTGAGGAGATGGAAGATCACATTGAGGACGAGGCATTTGAGCTCATGGACGAGGGAATGAATGAGAGCGCAGCTTATGTAGAGGCGGTGAGCCGCATGGGTGATGCAAATGAGCTTGCACATGAACTTATGCTTGCGCATCCATACGATTCCAACAATGGTTTTAATAAGATGTTAACAGTTCTCTGGATTGGAATTTTCTTAATCTGGCTGCCAGATGTCAATAATATGCGACCAGATGCGATCAGTTGGATTGGAACGTATCTGATGATATTTTCCTTATATCGCATGAGAACAATCAGCAAGTCATTTCGCAGGGCATTTTATGCTTCGTATGTATTGGGTTTACTGATGCCGATTACTGTCTTGGCACAGACACAGCCGTATGCAATTTTGCAGACTGGATTACGTGTAGGAAACATGATTGCTTCCGGAATTGTTCTTATGATGATGGCAAATTATTTAGATGCAGCAGTAGAAACAGAATTAAATAAAGACGATGGCAGTATTGCCTGGGTGCTTAAGGTCTATATTTGCGCAGAGACCCTTCTGATATTGATTCTTAACGCGATTCATGGATTTCCAAAGGAAAGTGTCAATATAAATGTAAATGGTACGTGGGGCTTTCTTATTATAATTGGAGTGATTGCACTTAAAATTTGTGATATTTTGTTTATTATCAAAACATGGAAGATCAAGCGTATTTTGCAGGAGGAATCTTATGCCGGAATCGAGCCATTTTCATGGAAAAAAATTGGGGGTTATTTAATTCCACTCGTGGGCATGACACTTTTACCAGCGCTTGTCAGTATAGCAATTTCCATCTGGCCAGTACATGGCAAATATATGATGAATCTGCCAGAAAAAGAATTTTCACAGCTTTCAAATGAGGAGGCGAAGGAGCAACTTTTATCCATACTTCCAGAAGATGAGAAGACAGAGCTAGAATCATACGACATTTTTTATTTTGACAGACGAGGAGAAGGAAACTGGGAAATAAGCGAAGGAAATCCAAAGATGTGGCTGCTTCGCGGCAAACGTGTGGTGCCGGATATTGCAAGGGGACAGCAGGAACGCGTAGCTACATTTACCGTTTGGGAAAATCCAAAGGTTGGCTTTAAGGCGGCCAGTGGATTTTGGATTGCCGGACGATATGATATGGGCGATGATATAAAAAAAACTTGCCATCAATCATTTTTCGCCTATGAAAAAGATGGAATGTTGTATGAATTTGAGCCAAGCCGCGTGTGGGAGATGTCACAAAAAACCATTGCCGAATATGCATTAAACCATGGTGCAGACCGTGTATACTGTTATCAGGCGCTGACGGTGTGCTATCTAGTTGACTACAATGTTCAGGTTGGCTATGAGGCGGCAATTCAGCATTCACCGATTCGCATTCCGTATGATGATTTTGTTGTAAAAGAGGATAGCAGAAGCGGCGGATATGCGATCACTGAAATGGTCACATTGAATAATCAGATGAGCCTGTTAGACTATGGAACTGTGAGAACCCAATCGAATTTAGTGTGGGAAAAAATCGGTGGAATTGCTCATTTTGTTGGTGAGGAAGGAGAAGAGTGAATTTTCACTTTATGCTAAATCAATAGAATCTTTCACGCAGTCAAGAAACGCCTGATGAATGCGTGTGTCTGGATCCAATTCCGGATGAAATGCAAATGCAAACTGATTCTTGTAGCGTACTCCCACGATACGGTTATTCACAACGGCAAGGATTTGACCATTACCAGAAGCAAGTGCATCCTTATCCATTTCTACAACGTATGGTGCGCGGATAAAGGTCATCGGGACAGCACCTATGCCTGCGACATCTGCTTTTGCATGAAAACTTGCTAATTGTCTTCCGTAAGCATTTCTTCTGACGCGGACAGGCAGTGTGCCAAAATATGAATCTGGCTGTCCAGCAATTTGTCCATCAATAGCAGAGGCTAAAAGAATCATTCCTGCGCAGGTCGCAAGGACTGGAAGACCGTCCTCGATCTGCTTTTTTATTGTGTCAAACATGCCAAGCTCACGAAGGAGCTTTCCCTGAACGGTACTCTCTCCGCCCGGAAGAATCAACCCGTCATAATGTTTTTTTAAATCCTCCGCCTGACGCAGTTCTATGCAGTCTGCGCCGAGAGAGCGAATCATCTTTTCATGCTCTGCAAAGGCACCCTGCAGAGCGAGAACTGCAATTGTCATTATTTACCTCTTTCTGCCATTAAAAGTGCGATTTCCTGTTCATTGATTCCGACCATAGCCTCACCTAAATCAGCGGAAAGCTCAGCAATCATCTTTGCATCCGTATAATTGGTGACAGCCTTTACGATTGCGGCGGCACGCTTTGCCGGATTGCCAGACTTAAAGATACCAGAGCCGACAAATACACCCTCAGCGCCAAGCTGCATCATAAGTGCTGCATCAGCAGGAGTAGCCACACCGCCTGCAGCAAAGTTTACAACAGGGAGACGGCCATTATTGTGAACATATAAAACAAGATCATACGGAACCTGCAGCACCTTTGCAGCTTCAAACAGCTCATCCTCACGCATAGATGTCAGCTTTTGGATTTCGCTGTTCATCTTTCTCATATGACGAACAGCCTGTACGATATCGCCAGTTCCAGGTTCACCCTTAGTACGAATCATAGAAGCACCCTCGTTGATGCGGCGAAGTGCCTCGCCCAAATCCTTAGCACCGCAGACAAACGGAACACGGAAATTTCTCTTATTTATATGGTATACATCATCAGCCGGTGAAAGAACCTCACTCTCATCAATGTAGTCGATGTCGATTGCCTCAAGTACCTGCGCCTCAACAAAATGACCGATACGGCATTTAGCCATAACAGGGATGGAAACAGCTTCCTGAATGCCGCGAATCATCTTCGGGTCGCTCATACGGGAAACACCGCCAGCTGCGCGTATATCAGCCGGGATACGCTCAAGTGCCATAACAGCACAAGCACCAGCAGCCTCCGCAATGCGTGCCTGTTCCGGTGTCGTAACATCCATAATAACGCCGCCCTTTAGCATCTGGGCCAGCTCCTTATTTAATTTATAACGTTCAGTTGCAGTAACGGAAGTATTTGTTGTATCCATAGTGATATTCTCCTTTTCCAAAGCTTTACTTTTGCTTTGCCTTGCATTATACTGACAAAGTGGACATAAGAAAATCCCCAAAATAAATATATTCAGTAAGGTCAGATTGGAGGAAAAAGATCAGATGTTGACATATAATTTAACCGCAACAGGGTCAGATTCACTTTATGAATCACTATATAAATGCATCAAAAACGACATTTTGCAAGGAAAATTGTGCGCTGGTGAGAAGCTGCCATCAAAACGCAGTTTTGCGAAAAATCTGGGTATAAGTGTAATTACCGTGGAGAATGCCTACGGTCAGCTTTCAGATGAAGGTTATATTTATTCGATGCCAAAACGTGGCTTTTATGTGTCAGATATTGATATGGTGGTGGCACGAGGTATTAACATGAAGGGTATTAGCCAAAGTGCAGACAGAAATATTTCTGGTGATAATTATATTTATGGTATGGAATCATTTAACGAGGCAGCTTCATCGTTAGCCAAGTCTTCTTACTTTGCGGACTTTTCAAGTAATCAGACTGACAGTGAGATTTTTCCATTTTCAATCTGGTCAAAAACAGTTAGAAGTGTATTAAATGATAATCAAATTCAGCTGATGATCAATTCACCGTGCGCAGGCATTTTGCCTCTTAGAAATGCCATAGCCCGCTATTTAAGGGATTTTCGAGGTATGAAAGTCGCACCGCATCAGATTATCATTGGTGCCGGAACGGAATATCTCTATGGTCTTTTGATTCAGCTTCTTGGAAAAAATTTGATATATGGTGTGGAAAATCCAGGCTATCATAAGATCGGTAAAATCTGCAAGAGTATGGGCGTGACCTATCGCCATGTCGATCTGGATGAGTCTGGTGTGTCTATACACGAATTAGAGGAAAAGAAGATTGATATTATTCATACATCACCGTCACATCATTTTCCAACTGGAATAGTAATGCCAGTCAGCCGCCGCTATGAGCTACTCGGCTGGGCTGCGAAAAAAAAGCAGCATTATATAATAGAAGATGATTATGACAGTGAGCTTCGATTAAGCGGAAAGCCATTTCCAACGCTGCAAAGCATTGATGTTTCAGGAAAGGTTATCTATATGAACACCTTTACAAAAACACTTGCATCCACGGTGCGCATCAGTTATATGGTGCTGCCTGAGGATTTGGCAAAGCGTTTTTATAGTGAACTATCCTTCTATTCATGTACCGTATCCAATTTCGAGCAGTACACACTGGCACAATTTATGGAAAATGGAAGTTTTGAAAAGCATATAAATAGACTAAGAAATTATTATCAGAACAAGCGAGATGCGATCCTAAAAGAGCTAAAAAGCGGTTCAATCGGAAAATATATCACGATACAAGAAGAAGAAGCAGGTGTGCATTTTCTTATGCATATCAAGTCGGACTGCGCGGAGGCAGAGATTGTCGAAAAGGCAAAGGCAGGTGGTGTGAAGCTAGACCCGCTGTCGCGCTACTATATAAAGAACACAGAAAAGCATGAACAAAACGGACAGGAGAATCCGTATGAGAATACTTATGTAATGAATTATTCTTCCATCAACATGGAAAACATAAAGAAGGTCGTGCAGGTGCTGAGCGAACTAGGGTGACATTGTGGTGGCTCATTACTGTCCCAGTGGTTTGAAAGTAAAAACGAATACTTGGATTTGCAGACTATTCGATTTATTATACTCATAAGAAAGTAACTTATGAGTATAATAATCGGAGGTAAGCATTGCTTATTTTTTCTTTAATTTTAATACATTGACGGAAAGACCTGGGGCAGTAAAGGTAAAACATCTGCCAGCACCAGTTAACATTGTTGTTGTATCATGAACTTGGTCTGGATTGTCAAGGGAGTTTTCAAAATCAGCTTTTCCAGTGATCTGGGAAACCTCATACTCTGATTTTACATCACAATCTATTGAAATGCAGACTGGATCATCTGTTTCAGAGAAGTTGACAATTTTTATTATTACACTATCGTCAGTATCAGTCGTGACAGAACACATAGATTGATAATGCGGCAGTTCAACAGTATCGATAAGTTTACCATTTAGATATAGACTGACTGCAGTTTTTGTAAGCTCATAGTGAAACTCATTATATTCTCCATAGCGAAGTGAAATTTGTTTTGGCTCTGAATATTGCGTAAGGGAAATGCCGCCGCGATAGAGAGCAGCAGTATTGCCTTCAACAATCCAGCGCAGAGGCTCTAGATTAAAAAGCATCCATGGATCCTTTGGATTCGGATCAGTTCGGTCATAATAGCTGAATGGCTTTGGTGAACACAACATACCAACACCGATTCGTTTTCCTTTTTCAGCCAAAATTTGAACAGTAAAGCTGCCTTCGCGGCTTTCTACATCATTACCTAGAGCAATGCCAGGTAAAATTTGACTTCGAATTGATTGATTAGTAAATTCATCATCATCATTTTCCTGTAAAACATATGAATCATTGTCCTGCATGGCTTTTCCATGCAGGCTTTTTGTTGGAAAAACAGGTATATTATTGAAAACAGCATTTTTCCAGGTTAATCCACAATCACCGTTGATGACAGGAAGACCATGCAGGGATAGATAAATTTTTTCGCAGGATTCTTTGGAGGAAACTACCATGTCACCGCGATTCGCACCAAATAGTTTGAAACAATAGTAGCTTGGAATAACATAGCTTCTACTATTATCAAACATTATGAGATTTGGATACCAGGATTGGTAATGAACGTGGGAAAATAGCGGAGCATAAGAACAAAGCTTTACAACATCCTGATTTCGTTCAAAGCCAACCATAAACATAGCTTCTGAGATTGCAGCACGCAGCTGTCCTTCATAAGTTTGGTTTACGGCAAATTCACCGACAAAAATGTTGGGATTCTTGCGGCTGTAGTCATCATAAATATCAATATTTTCTGCAAAAAATTCAGGCATATTGTAATAATGATCATCTACAATATCTGTTTTTATTGTTTCGCTTCTTGTGTTGGAGACAATAATGATCTGAGGATAGCGTTCAAGCACAGCTTTTCGAATGCGATTAAAGCAAGCCTCATATTCAGTACCACTATTTTCATTGCCAATCTCTAGATATTTAAGGGAAAACGGTTCTGGATGACCCATTTTTGCACGCAGACTGCCCCAATGTGTTTGGCTTGAACCAAGTGCATATTCTAAGGCATTTAAGGTATCGTTGATAGCAAACTGCATTTGAGCTTCGTTGAAATAATAAGGACCGCGTCCCTGACAAGTCATACCACAGTTGCACACATACAGAGCAGAAAGCTTTAAATCCTCACATAACTGCAGATACTCATGGAATCCCAGACCATTTGTAGTTCGATAGTGCCAAAGAAGCCAGTGGCTTGGACGTTCCCAAACGGGACCGACAGTATTACAGAAAAACATAGCTGTTTCAAGTGTAAAGCCTTCTACGATGCAGCCGCCTGGAAAACGCAAGAATGAAGGATGCATTTGTTCAAGCTTTTCTGCAAGATCCTTGCGAAGTCCGTGACCGTGAAATGTTTCTGCAGGCATAAGAGAACAAAAGCCAAGGTAAAGGGTTCCTTTTTCCTGACATTGAATGGAGAAAGTAGCATTTCTTGCTGTTTCAGTGGCCAGAAATTGTGCATCATAGCGTTTCCAATTAGCATCGTTTATGATGATATCGCTGCTGCAGGATGTTTGATTATTTATTTGAATGGATACCGTCAGATGCAGTGTTTGTTCTGATTTTGCAAACAGATAGAAATTATAAGTATCTCCTTTTTCTTGATTAATGCCATTATATCCGATGTTATAGATTTTGCCATTTTCCTCAAAATCAACTTGAAGAGAAACGCGCCGATTATCATTGAGTGTATTATCTTTATTAAGCTGCATGTCTGCATTTTCGGAATACCAGGCAGGAATTGTGGTTGGTGCAATTTTTTGTGATGCGATCCAGTCATTCATTCCCTCGCCATTGTTGAACTCATCAATCCATCCTGTTGGAGAAGTAAATGTTTTGCCATTATCGTTTGTGATACAGCCATCGGGAAGCAGAGAATCCTCAAAGGAACGATTACGAAGCATCTCTGGATACAAGCCGCCGTCACCAGCATGGCTGATATCTTCAAAAAATACGCCGTATAGATCTGGAGCAACAGGAAAACGTTTTTCCTGCGTTGAAATAGTAAGTTGACTCATGATAAAAACCTCCTTATATATTTGTGTTACAGTCTATATAAACAGTAACATAGTTACATAGTAATACAACAAAAGTATAAAATAATACATTCTAAAATGATAAAAATAGTAGTACTATATGCCATAGTTTAACGTTTTTCTTACAATAAATCAAGTACAAAATATCAAAAAGGAGGAAAAATGAAAAAAGATATTATGTCAGTACTTCCAGATGGAAGTGAATTTGTCAGCTGGGAAATGCCGTGTAGTTATGATACTGTGATTCATGTAAATCCAGCGCATAAGATGAGTGCAGACAATAATGATGGAAGCAGTGAGGCACCGCTAAAAACAATTTCAGAGGCTGCAAGGCGTGCTGTGGCAGGTACAAAGGTTGTTATTCATCAGGGTACTTATCGCGAATGTGTTCGTCCTCAGGCTGGAGGAGAGGGACCAGAAAAAATGGTTTTATATGAAGCTGCAGGGGATGGAGATGTTGTTATAAAAGCTTCGGAAGAAGTGACTGAGTTTGAAAAAAGTACGGGCTGGATAATGGGAGAAATAGAAGGTGAGGAAAAAACTCCGATAATTTGGTGTCATCATTTAAACCCAGAGCAATTTAAAGGATATAATCCGTTTTGCGCAGTTAATATTTTGCATGACAGGTTGTTTATTGAGTATGATAAAACAGATATGACACCATATTTAAATCGAAGAGGCATGGTATTTTGCGATGGAAAACCACTTGTACAAGTAGCCCTTTATCGTCAGATGACAGAACAGCCAGGAAGCTATTGGGTAGAAGCAAATGGTCAGACGATACATTTTCGACTGGAAAATGATGAAGACCCGAGAATGCATACGATTGAACTTACATGCCGAGAGCAATGTTTTGCACCCGAGATTCCATTTCTTTCATATATTCATGTTAAAGGAATTACTTGTGCACATGCAGCGATGGGAGCACCAGTTCCGCAACGTGGAGCTCTTTCATGCATGCGCGGTCATCATTGGATTATTGAGAACTGCACAATTGACTGGTCAAATGCAGTTGGAATTGATATTGGAAATGAATGTTGGCATCATGATATTTTACCGGATCAGCAAATCGGATACACAATTATTAGAGGATGTCATATCAAGGATGTTGGTGTTTGCGGAATTGCAGGATTATTTGCAGAGCATGTGCTTATAGAGGACAACTTAATCGAAGGAACAGGATGGCAGAAAATGGAATTGTCCTGGGAAGCTGCGGGTATAAAACTGCATAACAGCGTGGGAAGTCTGTTTCGTCGTAATATTTTTAAACGAACATATCGTGCCGATCATTTGTGGCTTGATTGCGGAAATGAAAATAACCGCATTACACAAAATTTGTTTTTAGATGGTATTGAGCAAAGAGAGGCAGTTTTTATTGAGTGCAGCAGAGATGAGACAAACTTGATTGATAACAATATTTTCTGGAATATAGAGGGCAGGTTTGACCAGAAAAAAATCCCGAAGGAGCCTGGTTCAAGCGGTTGGTATAAGCTGCGTGAACACGATGTGGTAAATGGATATGGTGTGTATGGTGAAGGAACTGATCATCTGTATCTTTCTAATAATTTCTTTGGAAAGTGCAGAGGTTCTGGATATTTTGCAAAGCCAGTTTCATTTCGCATGGAGCAGGATATGATGCGAGGCGGAACGGGACGTGATACTAGAATTTTTAACAATTTTTTCTATGAATGTGGTCAGTCTGCGATTACATTTCCTACACAGCATAATGAGGCAGAAAATAACTGTTATGCAAATCAGCCTTCTGGATATTTGCGTGTAATGTATCCAGAACCAGAGGTATGCTTGGATTTAAAAACATGGAAGGAATTTTATGGTTTTGATCAGAATGGACAGACTGCCTGGGTTTCTGTTAAGGTGGATACTGAGGCATACACCATTACATTTGACGAGGCAGCTAAAAAGCCGGTCTTTTTCCCTGGACAGGAAAAGAGAATAAATCTGATAGACAACGCAGAGAAGTTAAAGCCAGTATCAACAAATCCACTCACAGCAGGAGATTTCTTTGGGGAAGCTAGAGGAGAACAAAGTTTTCCAGGACCATTTACATCAATAGAAAACAAAAAGGTTTATTCTATTGACCCAAGAAAAAAGATTTATTAAACTATAAATGAAAAATATTTTCAATAACTATTTCCAAATCCATCACGAATTGCTATAATGGCTTCTGAAAAAGACATCAAAGTCTATATATTCACAAAGGAAGTGACATAGTATGACACTTAAGGATCTTGAAATAGGAAAGACAGCGGTTGTCACCGTTGTTGGAGGAGAAGGTGCGCTGCGGCAGCATTTTCTTGATATGGGTGTGATTCCCGGAGTTTCGGTGACGGTGGTTAAGCTGGCGCCTATGGGCGACCCGATGGAGCTTAGAATCCACGGATATGAGCTGACTCTTCGTCTGGCAGATGCAGAGAAGATTTTAATTGATGAATCTTCTGTGACAAAGGCAGATGGCAAAAAGGAAAAGAGCACAAAAAATATTTTCAATGAGAATGCTGTGACAGAGCATCCTGGTCTTGGTGAAGGCGGACGTTTCCACCAAAAGGCAGATGAGCATCCAGTTCCTAAGGGAACAGTATTGACATTTGCTCTTGCAGGAAATCAAAACTGCGGAAAGACAACACTTTTTAATCAGCTGACTGGTTCAAACCAGCACGTTGGAAATTTTCCAGGCGTGACAGTTGACAGCAAAAACGGTCAGATTCGAAATCACCCTGATACGCTTGTGACGGATCTGCCTGGCATTTACTCAATGTCTCCCTACAGCAGTGAGGAGATTGTGACAAGAGAGTTTATTATTAAGCAAAAGCCTACCGGCATTATAAATATCGTGGATGCCACAAATATTGAGCGAAATCTATATCTGACAATGCAGCTTTTGGAGCTTGATGTGCCTATGGTGCTTGCACTCAATATGATGGATGAGATGCGCGGAAATGGCGGATCTGTCCGTATCAATAAATTGGAGTCTATGCTTGGTATTCCAGTTGTCCCAATTTCAGCAGCAAAAAATGAGGGTATTACAGAGCTTATAAACCATGCAATTCATGTGGCGCAATATCAGGAAAAGCCAAGCCGACAGGATTTTTGCGATGAAAACAGTCATAACGGAGCAGTTCATCGCTGCCTTCATGCAATAATGCATCTGATCGAAGATCATGCCGTTAGGGCAGGTATTCCGGTGCGATTTGCGGCAAGTAAGCTTGTTGAAGGCGATCAGCTTGTTGAGCAGGCATTAAACTTAGAGCAAAACGAGAAGGAAATGATTGAGCATATCATTGTGCAGATGGAAGAAGAGCGTGGAATTGACCGCTCAGCAGCCATTGCAGACATGCGTTTTTCATTTATTCAAAAGCTGTGTGATCAGACAGTGATTAAGCCGGGTGAAAGCAAAGAGCACGAAAGAAGCCGGAAAATCGATGCAGTATTGACTGGACGCTATACGGCACTTCCAATGTTTGCTGCAATCATGGCACTTGTATTCTGGCTGACATTTGGTGTGATTGGTGCAGGACTTCAAAATCTGATGGAGATTGGAATTGACTGGCTGACGCAAAAGACAGATGCTGTGATGACGCTATGGCAGGTCAATGATGTGCTTCATTCTCTTGTAATTGATGGTATATTTAATGGTGTCGGAAGTGTACTTAGCTTTCTTCCTATTATTGTTACACTGTTTTTGTTCTTATCATTGCTTGAGGACAGTGGTTATATGGCACGAGTTGCCTTTGTCATGGACAAGCCGCTTCGTAAGATTGGCCTTTCCGGACGAAGCATTGTGCCAATGTTGGTTGGATTTGGATGTACAGTGCCTGGTGTAATGGCGACAAGAACACTGCCGTCAGCGCGCGACCGTAAGATGACGATTATGCTTACACCATTTATGAGCTGTACGGCTAAGCTTCCTATCTATGGATTTTTTACATCGGTATTCTTTCCAAAGCAAAGCGGTCTTATCATGATTGGTCTTTACTTTTTAGGTATAGCAATGGGTATTTTAACAGCTGTTATTTCCAGAAAGACTATGTTTCATGGAGAGGCTGTTCCATTTGTAATGGAGCTGCCAAATTATCGTCTTCCAGGAGCAAAAAATGTACTCCAGCTGATGTGGGATAAAGCAAAAGATTTCCTTCAAAGAGCATTTACTGTAATCTTTATGGCATCCCTTGTAATCTGGTTCTTGCAGACATTTGACTTACATTTGGCAATGGTTTCTGATTCCCAAAACAGTATTCTGGCAGCAGTAGCAGGTTTGATTGCACCGATTTTTGCACCGCTTGGCTTTGGCGACTGGCGTATTTGTACATCTTTAATCGCTGGATTTATGGCAAAGGAAAGCGTTGTTTCTACACTTTCAGTATTGTTTGTAAGTACAAAGACATTGTTGGAAGTACTCTCGCCGCTGTCAGCAGCATCTCTTCTTGTATTTTGTCTTCTGTACACACCGTGTATCGCAGCAATCTCTTCCATTAAAAGAGAGCTGGGAGCAAAGTGGGCAGTAGGCATTGTGCTATTCCAGTGTGCTGTAGCATGGGTGGTTGCATTTGTAGTTCATTTGATTGGAATGGCGATTTTAGCGCTATAATAAAGGGCAGTCGAAAGACTGCCTTTTTTACGTTGAAAATCCTTATATGCTGTGATATACTGAGCTTTGATAAAAACAGAGGCAGGAAATTGTTCATGAAAAAGATTATATGTATAATTGAAACAGTACTTGCAATTCTGATGATAGCAGTACTTATTTTCGGCATTAAAAATGATATTGCACCCCAAAATGTATTTAATGAGACTGTTCTCAAGCCAGAAGGTACGTGGAGTGAGAAAATGCTTGCATCAGACGAAATTGTTCAGTATGAGTATGATATTCCAAAATCGCAGAATGAAAAAAACTGGATAATGATGTTAAAAACACATTGGGTCGATTTTGAAATCTTTGCCGATGATGTAAGTCTTTATCGCACAGAAGGAAAGCGAACAGGTTTTGTCCATTTATTCGAGGTTCCAACAGGAAAGAAGCTGACGGTTCAATTTTTTCATGTCTCAGAAAAAGCAGCAGATGCAATTGAGCAGTCAGATTTTCAAATAGGAAATCGAAGCGGTATATATCGTATGATTTTGGTCAAAAATATTCATGCTGGTATATTTGCTGTTTTTGCAGCAGTGTCGGGATTTACAGCCATATTTGCAGGCTTTTATATGCGTAAGGCATGGACAAGGCAGATATGCGAAAGTTTGATATGTCTTGGTGCTTTTGTTGTTGACGCTGGTTTATGGATTTTAACAGATTCAAAATTTTTGCTTTTATTTACGCAAAAAAGCGGCGTGATCGAACTAGTATCATTTTTGGCATTTTTTACGCTTGCCATTCCGCTTCTTGGCTTTACAAAGCGGATGTTTACAGGAAAAGAAAAGATGTTTGGAATTATGCAGTGCTTGTTTGCTGCAATGCTTGGACTATACTGCTTGAATTACATAACAGCGTTTATACCGCTTGCAATTATAATTGTGCTGGAACATATTTTAATTGCAATTACAATTACTACAATTGTGGTGGAAGGCTTTATTAGGATTCACGAAAATAAAAACGTAAAACTGTTTCGTGTGCTGAGTGGCTATAGTATATTCAGTATATGCAGTATTATAGCAATTGTCTTTTATTACATTGGTCTTGAGTTTCAGTATTCCATTTCCTATGTTATAGCAATTCTGTGCTTTGCATTTTTCTGGCAGATGCGGCTGGAATTGCAATTTATGAGCAAATTCGCGAAAATGCAAATGTGGCATTATATGCAAAGATGGCTTACACAGATATGATGACAGGTCTTAAAAATCGTGCTGCATTTATTGACGACAGCAACAGAGATGCCCATACACCTGGTGCTGTTTCTTATATCATGATCGATGCAAACAACTTAAAAAAAGTTAATGATTCACTTGGTCATAAAAGAGGTGATGAGCTTTTAACAACAGTTGCAAGGTGCATGGAAGCAGGTGTAAAAAAATATGCAGGAAACGGAAGATGCTATCGTATTGGCGGAGATGAGTTTGTAATTCGCCTGAATAATGCTACAGAGCAGGATACAAAAGAATGTATGCAGCGTGTGAAAGAAGCACTTGCAGCAGCAGATAAAAAGACAGATATTCCGATTTCAGCAGCGATGGGATATGCATGGAGTGATGCTCCAGACAAGGATACAGAAAAACTGCTGCAAAATGCAGATGCTCAGATGTATGAAAATAAGCAGATGATGAAGAAGGGTAAGATACTATAAAGAAAAATAAGGCGGCCATTGGCCGCCTATTTTACTTCGCCCACGGAAAGATAATCGAGAGGCTGTCATCTGAAGAATTGCTTGCTGAAGTAGTATCTGGTGCAGATTCAGCAGTTTGTGAGCCTTCGGTCTGATTTTCGCTTTGAGATTGTCCTGCCGTCGGTGCTTGTGTTTCGACCTCGGATTGCTGCACTTGTGTTTCAGCTGACGTATTTGTCTCTGGCTGAATCTCAGTGGACTCCTGTGTCTGTCCAAGCGCTGGATCAAAGTAATTATAAACCTGACCTGGTACCATGCCGCCTCTTGCAGCTGCCATTTCACTGACTGTAACGAGCTCATAGCCGGCAGCAATCAGTTCTGGGATGATAATTTGGGATGCCTGCGCAGAGGATGCTTCCATATCGTGCATAAGCACAATGGCGCCGTCTTTTACCTTGCTTCTTATCGTATCGCATGTGGTTGCCACATCATGATGCTGCCAGTCAATTGTGTCCACGCACCACATGATAAGCGGATAACCGTCATCAACAGCTGCTACATTGGCACATGATGCATCATCAGTTGCGCCTGTCGGCGGTCTCATGATGCATGGGCGGTTTCCTGTAATCATCTGCACATAGGAGCTTGTACTGCTGATTTCCTGATCTGTTACCTGTGCATCCATATTTGTAATTTTATAATGATTGTAGGTATGATTTCCAATTTCAGAACCTGAATTTTCAATATTTTGGATAATATCCGCGCAGCGTTCTACATTCCTGCCAAGAACAAAGAATGTAGCATAGGCACCATTTGCCGTCAGAGTATCAAGAATAATCTGTGTATTTTGCGTGGAAGGACCATCATCATACGTCAGTGCAACCATCGGCTTTGTGGCGTCAACAGTGTGCCTAAGCTTTCCCTGTGAGGTAAAATCGTAGACGAGATCACCGATACGGTGGCAGCCTACATATACATGTCCATTTTCATCTGTCATACCAGTAGCGCCGTCAGGAAAAGTAAAATTCCCTGTCACAGCTTTTCCATCTTCACCGAAATAGTAATAATAGCCATCATCGCATTTTACAGTAGAGCAAAAATATTGGCGGCCATCATCAGTAAAACAATATGTATCACCATTTTCATCTATATAGCGACCTGTCTGCATTATGCCGTCATCAGAAAAAAGATAGCGTGAATCATCGATCATTTGATATCCAGTCAAAAGATAGCCATTCTGGCAGTAGCCCATCGTGCCGTCAGCATTTGTAATCCAGCCCTCAGCAGGCTTGTTGTCATCATCAGTTCGGTAAAGTGCTTCTCTGTCAAAAGTCTCAGATTCTGTTTCATAAAAGCTCTCGGATTCATTGGCAGCCAAGTTCGCTTCATAGTCATCTGTAGATGTAGCGATAGTTTGATTAGAAGGTGCATTTGAAGTACATGCGTTTAAAAAGAACGTGCCAGACAGTCCAAGAGCAAGTGCCAGCTTTTTTAGCTGGCCTCTTTTTGTAATATTATGCATTGGATGAAATCCCCCATTAATCGAAATTTAGATTTCTACTAGTATAGCACGCAGTTAAAAAAAAGGGAACATGAGAAAAATCACTTTCAGCAAAAAATGTTATTTTCAATCAAAAAAAATATAGTATAATGAAAAAAAGGAAACTTGTAAAAGAGTGGAATTAATTGTGCGAGTGCTCTTAGAAGTAAAGATACATGAGAGGAGGCAAGAGGATGATAAGAAAGAAGTGGAAGCATTTTTTGATATCAGCTGCATTGCTTACAATTATATTTGTTAGTATTGAACGTTACAATAATTATATTGGTCAGAAGTTTTATAAGGAAAGTACGCAGGGGCTGTTTGCTACATATGAGCAGCTTGATAAGACCTTTTTGATGTTTGTGCAGCGCAATTGGAATGCACTTGAGGACTGGTGCAATTATTTGAATTATTGTGTAGAAGAACAGGATAAAAAAGAACGAAATGCAGAAGATGGATGGGGTGATTTTGTAAATGACCGTAAAAATTGGCAGTACAGCGATTTTTATGTTTTTAATGAAGATTGTGAGTTCTGGACTATTGATGGACGAAGAGGAACGGCAGAGCACGTGAAGACCGCTTTTAAAGAGCTTTATGAAAAAAAGGGTCCTATTGTGTCAAGCTATGTTGCAAGCGATGGAGAAACTAAAATCGTATTTGCAGTTCCTTCAGATCCCATTGAGTTAAATAACGTGACATATACAGCGTTTGCAGTTTCATATGATAACAGTGTTGTAGAAAAGATGATTGGAGGTGGTGTATACAATAATAAAAGTGATTGTTACATAGTTGATTCTGATGGAACAGTGCTTATGTCACTTGAACCAGAGACGCAGATCACAGATGACTTTGACAATATTTTTGATTTTATTCAGAAAAAAACGCAGTCATATAACAAAGATTATCTGGAGCGCATGAAGAAAACTGTGCCAACAAAGGGCAAAGGAAGTATTTCATTTAAATATCAAAAATCAGAGTATTATCTTGTCTATCAGCCGGTAGGAATTGACGACTGGTCAATTGTAGGTATTGTGGAAAAGAGTGTTGTTGACTCTGGTATGAGAATGGTTCAGGGAACGACTATCGTTTTGTTGTGCATGATGGCAATATGTATAATGATTGGAGTTGTCATTTTAATGAAGCAGCGTGCAAATGCACAGCTCCAAAAAGAAGCAGACGAGCGCATCAAAGCGGAAAAGAAAAAGGAAATTTCCGAGCAGCTGTTTTTGGGAATTTCGCAGATTGTTGACTGTTTTGCAATTTGCGATTTAGAAAATAACAGATATGAATATGAAGACAAGCGAGGCGAATATCTTTATCCGAAAAAAGGAGCTTATGACCAATTTATTAAGGAAATTTCTGATCAATATACGATATTGACAGATGGAGAAAATGCAAAGTTTACGAATATGCTTTCTGTTTGGAATGTGCGGCAGCTGATAAAGGGACAGAAGGATTCTTATTGTTTGGAGTATTGCGCCAGAGATAAAAGCAGATTCTTTATTATGAGTGTGATTCCGGTTGAGTGGGAAGGGGATATGCTTACAAAAATCATGCTTGTTACACAGGATATGGGACAGCAGCATGAGCTTGAAAACCTTGCTAATACAGATGCGCTTACAGGACTCTTTAATAAACGTTATTTTGAAAAAATGATGGAAATAAGAGATGAAAAGAAAAAACCGTATGCTCTGTTTTATATGGATCTTGATTTTTTTAAGCCTGTGAATGATACATATGGCCATGAGATGGGTGATAAAGTTCTAAAGGAAGTGGCAAAAAGACTTCTTAAATGTATCAGAAGCAATGATTATGCTTTCCGCATTGGCGGTGACGAATTTATGCTCATCTTAAACGGAAATCTGGATGCACAGCTTTGTGAAAAGAGAATTGAGCGTATAAAAAAGCTGATTGGAGAACCGTATGAGTTTGATGGTCATACGATCAAGATAGGAATTAGCTGCGGAAGTGCTGTCTATCCTGATGATGCCGACTGTGCAGCAGATATCCAAAATCTTGCAGATAAACGCATGTATGAAGATAAGAAAATTAACCATGCACAGCGGTGAAAAACATCAAGGCAGGTCGGGGGGGGTTGACTTCTCTTTGAAAACTGTTATAATAAACGATGACTGAGAAAATGTGTAAGTAGTCTGTACCATTCGGTTTTCCAGAGAGGCCGCATAACCTGCTGAGAGTGCTGCCATCCGCCTACAGATGAATTTCAGCATTGGAGTCTTCCACGAAAATTTTGTTTCTGACAAAAGCTAAGTGGATGCAGCTGCTGCATTATGGCAGATCAAGTGCGGATTGTAATAATTTTTATAATCCGAACATGGGTGGTACCGCGGATTTATTCGTCCCATAAAGGTTTTTTTAAAGCCTCTATGGGACTTTTTTATTTGGTGATTTTTCAGAGCCTCGCAGAGGCATTTTGCGAAGGGGGGTTCTGAATAGTTACGATATTTGTTCGCCCCATAGAAAAAGCAACATTTAAGCAACATTTAAGAAAGCAGAGGAAAGGTTATATGCAGGAAACACACAAGCTGTCCGACAATCTTGCTGCTCTGAAGGAGAAGATTGAGACCGGACTGGAAGGATTGTCCAATTCTAAGGAACTGTATGAGTTCAGAAGCTCTTATCTGGAAGGAAAAAAGAGTAAGATCAGCGAGCTGATGAAGGAAATGAGAAATCTTGCACCAGAAGAGCGTGCAGGATACGGAAAGTCAGTAAACGAGTTAAAGGAGTGGGCGATTGATCGTTTCTCCAAGATGGAAGAAAAAATGAAGCAGTTAGAGTTACAGCGCCGCTATGAGTCTGAAAAAATCGACCTGACACTTCCGGCAGATGAGACTGGCATTGGAAATCTTCATCCGATTACACTTGTTCGCAACCAGTTAATCGATATCTTTGCAGGCATGGGCTTTGAGATCTATGAGGGCGCAGAGATCGAAAATGATTACTATAACTTTACGGCATTGAACACACCGAAGGATCATCCGGCAAGAGATATGCAGGATACTTTCTATCTGTCACCAGAGTTCTTGCTTCGCACACAGACCTCATCAGGTCAGATTCATGTTATGGAGAACAAGAAGCCGCCGATCAAGATTTTATCACCAGGAAGAGTATTCCGTTCTGATGATGATGCGACTCATTCTCCAATGTTCCATCAGATGGAAGGTCTTGTTGTTGACAAGGGAATTACTCTGTCTGATTTAAAGGGTATGCTTGATCTGTTTGTAAAGAAAATTTACGGAGAGGGAACTGTGACCCGTCTTCGTCCGTCCTACTTCCCATTTACAGAGCCGTCTGTAGAGGTTGACTGCAGCTGCTTTGAGTGCGGCGGCAAGGGCTGTAATTTGTGTAAGGGAACTGGCTGGATCGAAATTCTTGGTGCTGGCGTAGTAAATAAGAAAGTCCTTGAAAACTGTGGCATCGATTCCGAAGAATACAGCGGTTTTGCATTTGGTATCGGTCTTGAGCGTACTGCAATGCTTAAGTATGGTATCAACAACATCAAGATGCTGTTTGGATCGGATCTGCGTGTCCTGAAACAGATTAACGAGAAATAAGAAAGGACGGAAACGAATATGTTAGTACCATTAAGTTGGCTTAAAGAATATGTAGATATTGATGTAACACCGCAGGAGCTTGAAAAAAAGCTGTTTGACGGCGGATTTGAGGTAGAGGAGCTGTATCAGGTTGGTCATGACATCGATAAGATTGTAGTTGGTCTTGTTGAGACTTGCGAGCCGATTCCAGAGACACATCTTCATGTGTGTCAGGTTAATGCAGGTGAGTATGGCACTATGCAGATTTGCTGCGGCGCTGACAATGTACAGGCAGGCGGCAAGTATCCAGTAGCACTTGTTGGTGCAACTGTTTATGCAACAGCAAAGGATCATAAGACAATCGAAGGCGTGATGACAATTAAAAAGGGTAAGCTTCGCGGTTTTGAGTCATATGGTATGCTTTGCTCTGGAACAGAGCTTGGCTTAACAGAGGATCTGTATCCGGGTGCAGGCTACAATGGTTTGTTAGAGATGCCGGCTGATGCACAGCCTGGTGCAGATGTAAAGGCTATCACAGGTCTTGATGACTGGATGTTTGACATCTCATTAACTGCAAACAGACCGGACTGCCAGAGCATCTTAGGAATCGCAAGAGAGGTTTCTGCAATGCTTGAGAAGCCATTAAAGATGCCGTCAACCGATTATACAGAGACTGATGTAAAGAAGGATGGCTTTAAGGTAAGTGTTGAGGCACCAGATCTTTGCCCGCGTTACAGTGCACACTATGTATATGATGTAAAGATGGGTGAGTCTCCGGCATGGATGAAGCGTCGTCTTGCACTTGTTGGTATTGGATCAATCAGTAACATCGTAGATATCACAAACTATGTATTAAAAGAGATCGGACAGCCAATGCATGCATTTGACTGCTCTTACCTTGAGGGCAACGAGATTTGCGTAAGAAGAGCACATGAGGGTGAGAAGATTGTTACACTTGATGAGCAGGAGTACACAATGTCACCAGCTAATCTTGTTATCTGCGATGGCGTAAAGCCAGTTGCATTAGCAGGTGTTATGGGCGGATTAAATTCCGAGATTCGTGACACAACAGAAAGTGTTATGTTTGAGGCTGCCAAGTTTGCAAGAGATAATGTCAGAAAGACTGCAAGAGCACTTGGAAAGTCTTCTGATTCAAGTTCAAGATTCGAGAAGGGTGTGGATGAGTATTCAACTGTTCTTGGTATGAAGCGTGCACTTCATTTAATCGAGGAGCTTGGCTGCGGAAAGGTATCTTCTACTCATGTAGATGTTAATGTTGGAAACAGCATCGAGCCACAGCCGATGCAGGTAAGCATCCATAAGGTAAACAGCGTTCTTGGAATTGAGGTTCCGGCAGAGGAGATTGTACGCCTGATGAAGAATTTAAACTTCAATCCGACAATTGACGGTGATGTATTGACTCTTCAGGTACCAGCTTACCGTGAGGATATGTTGCCAGAGGGTGAGAATGATGTAGAGCGTTATCCAGATGTGGCAGAGGAAGTAATTCGTATGTATGGTTATGACCATATTAAGTCAACATTTATGCCATCTGCACAGGTAACAGCAGGCGGATATAACAAAGAGCAGAAGGGCGAGCTTGCATTAAAGCGTACTCTTTGTACTATGGGTGCATATGAGTGTATGCATTACTCTTTCTTCTCTCCGTCTGATTTGGATCTTTTGAAGTTCCCGGCTGATGCGAAGGAGCGTTTCGCAATTCAGATCATGAATCCAATCAATATTGATCTGTCATTAATGCGCACCACACTTGCTGCATCAATGCTCAATGCTATTTCAAGAAATGAAAAGCAGGGTATTCTTGATGGAAGACTTTTTGAGGTTGCAAATATCTTTATTCCGAAAAATCTGCCGCTTACCGAGTATCCGGATGAGAGAAAAACACTTTGTGTTGGTACCTTCGGTGCAAAGGAATCCTTCTACACAATGAAGGGCATTGCAAACGGAATCGCAGACAGCTTAGATGTTGAATTTACTTATGAGCCAATTCAGAAATCCTTCCTGCATCCGTATCAGGCAGTAAAGGTATTATGTGAGGGCGAAGAAATTGGTTATTTCGGTAAGGTTGCGTACGATATTCAGGACAAGTTAAGCATGCGTGCAAGCGCATATGTTATGGAGCTTGATCTGGAGATTCTGTCCAAGTGGTATGATAAGAAGAGAACCTTCATTCCGCTGCCAAAGTTTGCAGAGGAGAAGCGTGACCTTGCATTCGTAATGGATAAGGCAATCACATGTGGCCAGATCGAGGACTGCATCCGCAAGGAAAATAAGTATGTAAAGGAAATCAAGCTGTTTGATATCTACGAGGGAGGCCAGATTCCGGAAGGAAAGAAGAGTATGGCATTCTCTATCACATTCGTTCCAAAGGATGAGGCATTTGACGATGCACGCGTTCAGAAGTTCGTTGACAAGATCTGTGCAAAGTTAAACGAGGAGTACGGCGTCGAGCTGAGAGCGTAAGGTGTTCGCTGTATTTCGGTGAATCGCATTCATGTATAAAATTTATATTGAAATTGCAAATATATAAAAACAAAAGAATTCGATAGGATTAAATAAAATCTCCCGCGTAGTTCGTATGAATTGCGAGGGAGATTTTTCGTTAAGGTGCAGATGGGATACGTTTTTCCTTTGGTTTATTATTGATTTTCTTTCGAATTTTTTGTAAGATAATAAAAAAAATCTTGTCTATATAAATGAAAACGTCTTTAAAGGAAAGAAAATATGTAGAAATGCATATTAGCATTCTAGAGTCTGGTGATGGTGGAACGATAAAGGAAAACATAGCGAGAGGAGGGATTTTTATGCGCGATCAGGAAATCACAGAGCTATTCTGGGAGCGAAAAGAGCAAGCAGTAACAGAGTCCAACATTCGATACGGCGCGTATTGCCGGCGAATTTCCTATAATATACTGGCAAACAAGGAAGATGTTGAAGAGTGTATGAATGATACTTGGTATCAGGCGTGGAACGCAATTCCTCCGCAGCGCCCATTGTGTTTAAAAGCATTTTTCGGGAAAATTATTCGCAATCTTTCTCTCAACCGTTGGAAGTGGGATCGGGCAGGAAAACGGATTCGACCAGAAGCAATGCTTGTGCTAGATGAATTAGGCGAATGCGTGTCGGGGCGTGAACAGCCAGAGGACGTGGTACTCGCAGAGGAACTCAAAAAAGAAATTAACCGATTTTTGCATGGACTTTCCACTCGTGAACAAGGCATGTTTGTTCAACGATATTTTTATCTGGAGTCAATTAAAAGCATTGCGCGATATCATGGCATTACCGAAAATGCAGTTTCGGTAAATTTAAACCGTGTGCGCAAACAGTTAAAGCAGTATCTCTCAGAAAGGGGGTACAACTTATGAAGAAAGAAGATTTTTTAAAACTTATGGATGGCATCGATGATCGCTTAGTCGAAAAATATGCAATTTCAGACGAGGCAGAGGCAAGACAAAAACAAATTAGGAGACAGAGACGACAGCGATGGCTCAACCAAGTAACAGGGTGTGCAGTTGCAGCGATAATTCTTGGCGTGATTGGTGTTGCAATGCTGTGCGCTTCCTTTGGCATTGTAAGAATGGACAGACAAAGCCAAAAAACTCCAGTATCTCTTGGTGATGGAAGTGATTCTCAAAATAATGAGAATAATGGAGATGAGGAAAAAGAGCTTTTGTTACAGGCATACCTTTCTTATATTGGAGTGGAGGAGCAGGACATTCAGGAAATCCAAAAGATGAACCAACAGATAGAAACGATTATTCTTACAAAAGGGGACAGTGAGCAGCAGTCAGTATCTATTGAAACAGCGGTATATTTGGTGTATACCACAAATCAAGATAAGGTATTAGCAGTGCTTGCAGTTGATCTGCCCGATAAGGCAGTTCAATATGGATGCAGTGAAATCGAGATTGTGGATAACTGGAAGCAATATGAGGTCTCACAGGCGAATGCAGTACTTTATTCAGAGGAGACGCAGGAGTTTCAGTCACTCAGATGTGATACGACGAATGAGTACCAGCTTGCAATTTCAGGTATAAGTAGTGCGAAGGGGAATACTAAAAGCACGTCTCGAATGGTAGTCAGCTTTACGGTTGACAGGACAAGGCGCAGCCTAAATTTAGAGGGGTATCGGGTTCTATTCCACCTGAAAAGTACATTTTGGTGGGTGCTGGCAGCGTGGACCTTGGCCGCAGCTATAGTGATTGCTGCAGCATTGTGGTTCTTAAATCGCTCAGTAAAATTAAAAGAAGGCACAAAAGCAGGTCGTTTCCTGTTTGGTAAAGAAATAGAATATGGAGCAGTCGTAGAAAAGATAGAGAATATTGATCTTTTTAACCCATCTCAATATATAACGAAAAATGGAGTTGTTAGTCCAGGCTCATCCGGGCGCTACCATGTAGAGTTTCGCTTGCAGGATGATACACATATTGAACTGAGTGTATCGGCTAAGCAGGCAGGAAAATTTGAACTGGGTATGCGCGGAACGCTTGTCCATCGAAGAAATATTCTGATTTCCTTTGTGCCAGAGGATGTGGAAAAATCGGAGTATCATGAAACCAAAAGATAATTAAAATTTCGTCAGCTATACTGCCACTTGTTATGTTACAGTTCATGGATAAGCTAATATTTACAGTAAAGCCCGAAGGTGAATGGCTTTCACGAGGCGGACACTTGGAGCAGGTCTTTCAAAGTAATGTATAATAAGAAGGGACATAACAGGAACCTGCGGAATTTGGTCCGACGACGAAACCATTGCACCGAAGGGCTTTCGTAACATGACGCGTGAACTGTAACATTGCTATTGCTCATTCGGTCACATTGGACGATGAATTCAATGACAAGTGGCAGAATGCATGGTATAATGATTTTATTGAGTAAAAATGAGTATTTTAAGGAATAACACATGATATTGAGAGGGAAGGAGTGTCAGCAGAATGGGATATTATGTTAATCCATCAGCAGAAAGTTTTGCGGCGATTGCAAGGAGCAAGACATATGTAGATAAGACTGGGTTAATCGAGTATATGAATACAGTTGTACAGACAGATCGTATGTTAGTCTGCTCAAGCAGACCAAGAAGATTCGGAAAATCATTTGCAGCAAAAATGCTTGCGGCATACTATTCAAGAGGTGCAGATTCAAAAGATATTTTTCAAAATCTGAAAATTGGAAAAGAAACAAAATGCGAGCATCAAAATCAATACGATGTCATTTTTCTTGATATCACGCTTTTTCTTTCGATTGCGGATACTCCGGATCTTGTGGTAAAGGAAATTCAAAAAGATATAATTCAAGAGCTAAAATCAGAGTTTCCAGAAGCAATTCATGATGAAACAGAGTCCTTATTAAAAGCATTGATGCAGATTCACTCAGCTACAAAACGTAAGTTTTTCATCATTATTGATGAGTGGGATGCATTGTTTCGAGAAGCAAAACAGGATACAACTATTCAACGAGAATATATACAGTTGTTGCGCAGCTTATTCAAAAACAATGTGACGCCTCAGATCATCGCAGGTGCGTATATGACAGGTATTTTGCCTATAAAAAAATATGGAACACAGTCAGCTTTAACGGATTTTCGCGAATATACAATGTTAGAGCCAGGACCACTTGCGCCGTTTGTTGGTTTTACACAGGTGGAAGTTAAGAGACTTTGCGAAGAATATCCGCTTGATTTTGATCAGGCTCAGAAATGGTATGATGGATATATATTTGAACAAGCAGGGCATATCTATAGCCCAAATTCGATTATAGAAGCCATTCAAAATAAGAGTTTTGCAAATTATTGGACGCAGACAGAAACTTATGAGTCGCTTATGACATATATTGACTTGAATTTCGATGGACTAAAAGATTCTGTAATTGACATGATCGGAGGAATGCGGTGTAAGGTTGATGTTGGCTCCTTCCAGAATGATATGACCTCTCTTAGGAGTAAGGATGATGTACTGACATTGTTTGTTCATCTGGGATATTTGGCATATGATAGAAAAACGCGGGAAGTATTTATCCCAAATGAAGAGATTCGAGAGGAATTTATTCGTTCAATAAAAAATGGAAGCAGAAAAGAATTGGTTAAGGCAGTAGAATTGTCAGATAAGTTGCTCCGTGCGACAATCAATAAGGATGAGTCAACGGTTGCAGAGATTATAGGAGAGGCACATCAGGCAAATACTTCTCCAAAATTTTACAATAATGAGCAGGCATTACGCAGTGTTGTTATAATGGCATATTTGAGTAGTGTAGATGATTATATCCGTTTTGAAGAATTAGCAAGTGGAAAAGGATATATTGACTTATTATTTTTACCAGCATTGCAATCATCAAAGCCGGCACTTATAATCGAGCTTAAGTGGAATAAGAGTGCAGAAAAAGCAGTACAGCAGGAACAGGATCAGCAGTATTGGAAATTTGCAAAGCAGTTTCGATACAAAGGGAAAATACTGTTAGTCGGAATTAACTATAATTCGAAAACCAAAAAACATACTTGCAAAATTAAAGAAATTGAGTCTTTAGAAAAAAATTAGGGCTAATAGGTACAAAAATGACTAGCAGATTTTATCAATATTGTAAATCGAATATAAAGCAAAAAAAAATCCAAGAAGTATCAATAAAGACTGCTTTTGCTTTTCTAGCAGAAGGAAAACATATTGTTTCGTTTGTTGGAGCAGGAGGAAAAAGTTCTCTTATTGACGCAATTGCAAAGTGGAGCAGCAATCAGGGAAAAAAAGCGCTTGTGACGACTACAACTCATATTTTCAGACCGCAGGATGAATTTTTAGCAATGAACGAAAAACAGTTACAGGAAATCTGGGCAGCAGGACATTGGGCGGTGATCGGAGCAACTGAGGAAAAAGATCAGCAAAAGTTAAAGATGCCAGAGATTGACTGGATGAGACAGGCAATGGAGCTTTCTGACCTTGTACTCATTGAGGCTGATGGCTCAAAGCGTTTGCCATGTAAAGTGCCAGCTGATCATGAGCCTGTACTTTTGCCAGAGTCGGATATAGTGGTGGCTGTTTTGGGGCTTTCAGCCTTAGGGCGTTCACTTAAAGAGTGTTGTTTTCGACTGGAAAAAGCAAAAAAGCTATTGTCAGCGGATGAAAATCATTTATTGACAGAAAAAGATATGGCAGCGATTTTGTTATCTAATCAGGGGCTGCGAAAAGATGTAGGAGACAGAAGATACATTGCCGTCTTAAACCAGTGTGATGACAGGATTGTGCGAGAAAGTGCAGAACAGGTTAGGAAAATGCTAATCAATTCAACTGGGCAGAATAGTGAAACTATAGAAAAAATAGTATTTGCAAAACTGCAGTGAATATGGCAAACTAGTCAATAGACTATAAACCATTTTTGGGGGAGATATAAACGATGAGTGGATTTACACATTTTGATCAAAAAGGAAATGCCGTGATGGTGGATGTGCATGAAAAGGCAGATACATATCGGGTAGCTGTTGCTACGGGAACAATCACCGTGAATGAGGAAGTTTTTCAGGCTATTACTAATCATACGGCAAAAAAAGGTGATGTGCTTGGAATAGCCAGAATTGCAGGCATTATGGGGGCGAAAAAAAATTCAGAGCTGATTCCTCTATGCCACATTATTGCATTGACAGACTGCGAGATTTCTTTTGAGCTAGATGAAATGCATCGTCAAATTAAGGCAACATGTAAAACCTCCTGTATCGGAAAAACAGGTGTGGAGATGGAAGCTATGACGGGCGTTAGTGTTGCATTGCTGACAATTTATGATATGTGCAAAGCTATGGATCGCGGCATGGAAATATCAGGGATTCATCTAGTGGAAAAATCTGGCGGCAAAAGCGGTCATTATAAAGCAAATTAGAAAGGCACTATCATGGAACAAAAAAAACATAATCAAAAATATAGAGTAGGAATTGTAACTCTTAGTGATAAAGGTTTTAAAGGCGAGCGAGAGGATTTAAGCGGTCCAAAGATCAAGTCACTTCTTCCTACAGAAAAGTATGAAGTGATATCATATTGCATTTTACCTGATGATCAAAAAGCAATCGAAAAAGAGCTTTGTCGATTAGCAGACGAAGAACAATGTGCACTTGTACTGACAACAGGCGGCACTGGTTTTTCTAAAAGAGATGTGACACCAGAGGCAACGCTTGCTGTGGCTGATCGCAATGCACCGGGAATTGCAGAGGCAATACGCGCCTATAGCTTGACTATCACACCGCGCGCAATGTTAAGTCGTGGAGCTAGTGTTATTCGTAAGCAGACGCTTATTGTGAATCTGCCGGGAAGCCCAAAGGCAGTTGAGGAGAGTCTTACTTATATATTGGATTCAATGTCTCATGGACTTGATATTCTTTTAGGAACAGCATTTGAATGTGCCAGAAAATAAAGAAAGTGTGCCAATATGAGTGAAAAAGAAATTATATTTTGCAAAAGCGGCGGCTGTACGGCAAAGCTTGGAGCTGGTGTGCTGGAGCATATTTTGGAACGACTTCCAAAAGGACAAAAAGATGAAAATCTGCTTGTAGGCTATGACAGCAGTGATGATGCGGCAGTTTATAAGCTTAATGATTATCAGGCATTTGTGCAGACACTAGATTTTTTTCCGCCTATGGTGGAAGATCCTTACCTGTTTGGACAGATAGCAGCAACAAATGCCTTAAGTGATATATATGCTATGGGCGGTGATGTAAAAACTGCACTAAATATCGTCTGCTTTCCTGAATCAATGGATTTAAATATACTTGGAAAGATTCTTCAGGGCGGTGCAGAGAAGGTACAGGAAGCAGGCGGAAGTCTCGCCGGCGGCCATTCAATTGCTGACAGTGATGTCAAATATGGATTGTCAGTTACAGGCATAGTTAATCCAAAAAAAATCTGGAAAAACAATGGTGCAAAATCTGGAGACAAACTGATCTTAACAAAAAGACTGGGTGTAGGAATTATATGTGCGGCAAACCGTGTAAAACAAGCACCTGAGGGAGCCATGGAGCAGGTGATTGCTTCCATGACAACGCTTAACCGCACAGCATCTGAGATTGGAAGAAATTTTTGCATACATGCCTGTACAGATGTGACAGGCTTTGGATTTTTAGGTCATCTTCATGAGATGATGGACGGAAGGCTTTCGAGTGTAATCTATGCCGATCAGGTTCCAGTATTTGATGGTGCAGTGGAATGTGCTGAAGAATTTTTATTGACTGCAGCAGGTCAAAAAAATAGAAACCATCTCGAAGGATATGTGAAGTTTGAGGATATATCATTTGGAATGGAAGAAGTGCTGTATGATCCACAAACGTCAGGCGGTTTATTGTTTGCTGTACCAAAAGCACAGGCAGATGACTTGTGTGAAAAGCTGCAAATGGCAGGTCTTCCAGCTGCTATCGTAGGAGAAGTGACAGAACAAAAAAAATCAGAAATTTTTGTAATTGATTATAAGAAAAAATAGCGAAAACGGGAGAAAAAACATTATGAAAAAAGAAGTAAATGCAATTGGCGATATCTGTCCAATTCCATTAGTGAAGGCAAAAGAAGCAATCAAAGAATTAAATGGAGCAGGTGTAGTAGAGGTATTAGTCGATAATGAAATTGCTGTACAGAATTTAACGAAAATGGCGCAGCAAAAAGGATATGGCTGTGCATCTAAAAAGGTAAAAGATCAGGAATATCGTGTAACGCTGACAGTTGGAGAGGCAGATGAACAAACAACACAAAAACCTGATAGTGAAACTGCAAAGAATATAGAAGAATGTATTCCATGTGCACCGGCAAAGAAGACTAGTCTTGTTGTTATTTCTTCTAAAACTATGGGAGGTCCAAATGAGCAGTTGGGCGCAACATTGTTAAAGGGCTTTATTTATGCGCTGACACAGCAGGATGAGCTGCCGGATCAGATACTTTTTTATAATGGCGGTGCATTTTTAACGTGTGAGGGCTCAGAATCATTAGAAGATCTTAAAAGCCTAGAAGCACAGGGGGTAGAGATTCGCACATGTGGTACATGTCTGAATTTTTATGGACTGACAGAAAAGCTTCAGGTTGGAGAAGTTACAAATATGTATGATATAGCAGAGCGAATGAGCAAAGCAGACAGGATTATAAAACCATGATTTATCTGGATAATGCAGCAACTTCTCTGCAAAAGCCAAAAGAAGTAGAAGAAGAAATTATTAGAGCCCTACATACGATGGGCAATCCTGGGCGTGGTGCGCATGATGCCACGCTGCAGGCAGGAAGATGCGTTTATCAGGTTAGAGAGCAGTTAGCACAGCTTTTTAACGCAGAGAGTGCTGACTGCATTGCATTTACATCAAATGCAACCGAAGCCTTAAATACAGCGATTTTAGGGTTGTTTCAAAAAGGTGATCATGTTATTACAACAGTGTGTGAACATAATTCGGTGCTGCGTCCGCTTTATCGTCTGCAAAAGCAGGGAGTAGAAATAAGCTTTTTATCTGCAGATGAACAGGGAATATTAGACTACGACAAGCTTCCAGCACTGATAAAAGAAAATACAAAAGCAGTTATTGTGACACATGCATCGAATCTTACAGGAAATATCACGGATCTAGAATGCATAAAAAAAGAAATATCACATAAAGATATCCTTCTTATTGCAGATGCCTCTCAGACAGCAGGAATTTTGCCAATTGATGTGCAGAAAATGGGGATCGATGTCCTTTGCTTTACAGGACATAAGGGTCTGATGGGACCGCAGGGAACAGGCGGACTTTATGTGCGTAAAGGAGTAAAAATAAATCCCTTAAAGGTCGGAGGAAGCGGTATTCACAGCTTTGACCATGATCATCCAAAGGCAATGCCAGAGCGCCTTGAAGCCGGCACCTTGAACGTACATGGAATCGCTGGCCTTGGCGGTGCACTGAACTATTTAAGTGAGATTGGCACAGAAGCGATTATAAAAAAAGAAAGATCACTTATAAAACGATTAGAGGATCAGATTCGTGATCTGCAAAATATTCATCTGTATGGAAATCCTGACAGCAGCCAGAGAGTGGGAATCCTTTCATTTAACATGGGGGATGAAGATTCTGCTTATGTTGCAGACTGGCTTTTTGAAGAGGAAGAAATTGCTGTTCGTTCAGGTGCTCATTGTGCACCGCTCATGCACGAGACATTGGGCACAAAAATGCAGGGAGCAGTTAGAATATCTGTGTCTCATAAAAATACAGAGGAAGAAATTGACAGAACAGCAAAAGCTATTAAAAAGTTGTCGCAGCTGCTTGAGTAATGGGAGAGTCAATCTGATATGAGAATAAAAAAGAAAACCTGGATTTTAACATTTGAAAGTACTACGCAGGCAATGGCAGCTGATAAATTTGGCATAGAGCAAAAATTGCCGGGGCGACTGATTCCGATTCCACGGGAAATCACCGCAGGATGTGGTCTTTGTTGGAAAGCTGACCCAAAAGAAAGAGAAAAAGTGTTAGAAACGTTACAGGCAGATGGGTATCACTGGGAGGCAGAATATATTTTAGACTTATAAAAAGTGAAAGGAAACTTCCGATGAAAAAAAGTGATCTAATTATAGTGCGCGGTGCTGGTGATCTGGCAACGGGAACGATTCATAGATTAAAAAAGAGTGGATTTCGTTTATTGGTGCTGGAAACGGATCATCCGGCTGCCATTAGGAGACAAGTCGCATTAAGCGAGGCTGTTTATAGCAAAAGTGCCTGTGTGGAAGGTGTGGAGGCAGTTCGTGTAGAAGATGAAAAACAGATGATTGATGCATGGAAAAACGGCAAAGTACCAGTAATGGTTGATCCAAAGGGCGAAAGCATTGCTTCAATGCAGCCAAAAGTCATAGTCGATGCGATTCTTGCAAAGCGTAATCTCGGAACTAATAAAAATATGGCACCACTTACTATTGCACTTGGTCCTGGCTTTACTGCAGGTGTCGATGTGGATGTTGTAATTGAGACAAAGCGTGGTCACAATTTGGGCCGGGTGATTCGTGAAGGAAGTGCATATCCAAATACTGGAATACCGGGCATAATCGGCGGTTACGGAGCAGAGCGTGTCATTCATGCACCGGCAGACGGCATATTAAAAAACAAGAGTAAAATTGGAGATATCGTAGAAAAAGGTCAGGTGATAGCTGTAATTGAAGCATCAGACAAAGAAAACGTCGCAGATATAAAAAAAACAGAGGTGACAGCAACTATTGACGGTCTTCTTCGTGGACTTATTCGAGACAATTATCCAGTCACAAAAGGCTTTAAGATTGCTGATATCGACCCAAGAAAAGAAGAATTGGCAAATTGCTTTACGATTTCAGATAAGGCAAGATGCATTGCAGGAAGCGTTTTAGAAGTTATCTGCGAAACATTAGAGTAAACAAAGAAAGTAAGGAAAATATTATGAAACTAATGAAAACAGAAGAAGCTGTGGGACAGGTATTGTGCCATGATATCACGCAGATTATTCCAGGTGTGACAAAAGATGCGGTATTTCGAAAGGGTCACATAATCACAAAGGAGGATATTCCGGTTCTTTTAAGTGTTGGAAAGGAACATATATATATTTGGGAAAAAGACGAGCATATGCTGCACGAAAATGAGGCAGCGCAAATTCTTTATGAGATGTGCCAAAACGAGCATATGCATCCATCTGATGTAAAGGAAGGAAAAATAGAGCTTATTGCGGATTGTGACGGTCTTTTTAAGGTTGATCGCGAGAAGCTAAGGAAAGTCAATAGTCTGGGAGAAATGATGATTGCGACACGTCATGGCAACACTTTTGTAAAGAAAGGTGATAAGTTAGCTGGGACGAGAATCATTCCGCTTGTGATTGAAAAAGAAAAAATGGAGCGCGCAAAAGAGATTTGTAATGACGGGTCCATTTTGGAAATAAAGCCGCTGCAGCCAAAAAAAGCTGCGATTTTAACAACAGGAAGTGAAGTTTATCACGGACGCATTCAGGATAAATTTACGCCAGTTCTAGTAGAAAAATTAAAGGAATATGGCAGTGAGGTGATCTTCCATGAGATTTATGATGATGACCATGAGGCAATTACTAAGGGCTGTCTTAGTGCTATAGAACAGGGAGCTGAGATTGTTTTATGCACAGGCGGCATGAGCGTAGATCCAGATGACAAAACACCGCTTGCCATCAAAAATACCGGGGCAAGAATTGTTTCATACGGTGCACCAGTTCTTCCAGGAGCAATGTTTTTAGTATCTTATTATGAATATGAGGATAAAACGATTCCGATTGTGGGACTGCCGGGCTGTGTTATGTATGCAAAAAGAACGATTTTTGATCTGGCGCTGCCGCGTCTGTTAGCAAACGATTTCATCACAGCAGAGGAACTGGCATTACTTGGAGAGGGCGGACTATGCTTAAACTGTCCAGTTTGTACTTATCCTAATTGCGGTTTTGGAAAAGGCTGGTAAGCAGCATGCTGGATCAATATGGAAGAAATATTACTTACCTGCGTATTTCAATCACAGATCGATGTAACCTGCGCTGTAAGTATTGCATGCCAGACGAAGTTACAGATATAGGAATGAAAAAAGTTCTTACATTTGAGGAAATCTGGGAGATTGTAAGGGCTGGCGTCAGCCTTGGCATTACACATGTCAGAATTACAGGTGGTGAGCCGTTAGTGCGAAAAGGCTGTGCAGATCTCATTCGAGGGATTAGGGCAATTCCAGGTGTAGAAACGATCACAATGACCACGAATGGAGTTTTACTTAGAACTTATGCTGCTTCATTAAAGGACGCGGGCCTGGACGGATTAAATGTGAGTCTGGATACTCTTGATTTTGAAGAATTTGCATCTCTTGCAGGAAGGCAAAATTTAAAAGAAGTACTTGATGGGATACAGGCGGCAAAAGAAATGGGGCTGCCTGTGAAAATCAATGCAGTCAATCGAAAAGAGCTAAATCCTATTTCTCTTGTTTTGTATGCACAGCAGGAAAAAATACCGCTTCGTTTTATTGAGATGATGCCAGTTGGCTATGGAAAACAGTATGTAGGAAGAAGCAATGATGAACTGAGAGCATGTCTTGAAGATGAGTTTGGAAAGTCAGAAATGATCACGTATCAAGCAAATCAAAAAAAACAGGTATCAGAACAGATATCACACATGGTTCAGACATTACATACAAAAGAAGTCCCAATGGGAAGCGGTCCGGCAGTGTATTATAAGTTTTCTAAGTTAACAATTCCAGTTGGATTTATAAGTGCAATTCATGGAAAGTTTTGTGAAAGCTGCAACAGAGTTAGATTGACGGCACAGGGGTATTTAAAGCTGTGTCTTTGCTATGATAAAGGAATTGATTTGCGTCAGATTCTGTGTAGAGAAGAAGTTTTGCAAAACGAAAAAAATATACAGAAAGCGCTAAATGAGAAATTGACAACTGCAATGAGAGCAGCCATTTACAAAAAGCCGGCAGCTCATTGCTTTGAGCATCCAGAGGAGATGACTGAAATCAATGAGATGGTCAAAATTGGTGGGTAGCACCCGACAAAGTCAAAAGAATGCAGCAAAGCAGGAAAGGAACAACAAAAGTGGGAGTTATTAAAGGAATCTGTATCAGCGAAAAGCGTGGTACGGCAAAACATGAAATTGAAGAAGCAGTTTTTGTGAAGGACTGGGGAATTGAGAAAGATGCACATGCAGGTCACTGGCACAGACAGGTGAGCCTGCTGTCATATGAAAAAATAGAGGAGTTTAGAAAAAAAGGAGCGCAGATTGGGCTTGGCGCTTTTGGAGAAAACCTGATCGTAGAAGGCTATGATTTTCGAAATCTTCCAGTGGGAACACGATTTCAATGCGGTGATGTTATTTTAGAGATGACTCAGATTGGAAAAGAATGTCACAGCCACTGTGAAATTTATAAGAGAATGGGCGAGTGTATTATGCCGCGAGAGGGCGTATTTGCCGTTGTAATTCAGGGTGGAAAAATCAAAAAAGGCGATATTCTTGAAAAGGTAGAAGAAACAGAAGCACATATAGATTGATAAAATCGGAGGAATATATGAAAACACTTTATCAATTGTTATTAGACCGTTGGAATCAAAATTGTGATACCGTTCTGGTCACTATTGTGGAAGGAAATGGTTCAATTCCGCGCACGACTGGAGCCTATATGGCGGCAGATCATACAGGCAGAATTTATGGAACAATCGGCGGCGGAAATCTGGAATATCAGGCCGTAAAAAAAGCAATGACGCTTGCTGGAAAGGATGCTCATTTTGTCGAGGATTTTGACTTGGGAACAGGAGAAAATGGCGGCCTTGGAATGGTCTGCGGAGGTAAAGTAAAGGTTTTATTTTACAGCGTGAAAAGTCAGGATACAAAGATTGCATCTTTTTTAAAGGAAGCATTAAAGATGGAAGAAGAGAAAAAGTCATATTGGCTGCTACTTCCATTTTCAAAAGGATATCCTAAAATAGAGTCTCATCTTGAGGAGGGACGAGGTCATTGCCGAATACTTGAAAAATACGAGGATGATGAAACTCAAAAGATTTATGCCGAGGAATTTAACTTTGATGGAAAGGTTTATATTTTCGGAGGGGGTCATCTTGCACAGGAGCTTGTTCCAGTACTCAGTCATTTGGGCTTTTGGTGCATGGTAATGGATGACAGAGAGGAGTACACAGCCCCTAATTTATTCCCAGGTGTACAGGAAACAAAAACTGTTGATTTTAATTTACTTTCTGATATTTTGGAAGTAAAAAAGGAAGATTATCTTGTAGTTGTTACAAGAGGACATAGCTGTGATGCAGATGTTGAGCGGTTTGCGCTGCGCACACCTGCTTCTTATATAGGCGTAGTGGGAAGCAAACGAAAGACTCAGTACGTCAGAGAAAAACTACTGGCGGAGGGCTTCACAAATGAAGAACTTGACCGTGTACATGCACCAATCGGAATAGACATTGCAAGTGAGACACCGGCAGAGATAGCTATCAGTATTGCGGCACAGCTTATACAAATTAGAGCAGAAAAAGCAGGAGTAAGGAGAAAAAACAAATGAGAAAAGCAGGTATGTTAATGGTAACGGCTTTGGCAGCATCACTGCTTGCAGGATGTGGTTCTAAGGCAGCAGCTAAGACCGAAGCAGTTACAATTACTGTATTTGCAGCAAAGAGTCTGAATCAGGTAATGGAGGAACTGATCGCAGAGTTTCAGAAAACACACGAAAATGTAAGTGTACAGGGAAGCTATGACAGCTCAGGAACTTTGATGGTTCAGATTGAAGAAGGTGCAGCCTGTGACGTATTTTTCTCAGCAGCAGTTAAGCAGATGAATCAGCTTGATGATACAGATGGTCTTGTTGTAGAGGGAACACGTCACAATGTTGTAAACAATCAGGTTTGTGTAGTAATTTACAAGGAAAGCAACACCAAGGTAACAGGTCTTAAGGATATTAAAAAGGCTGGCAGCATTGCGCTTGCAGATGGCTCAGTGCCTGTTGGAAAATATACACGTCAGGCAATGGTAAATTCAGGAATGTTAGAAAAGGCAGATGACGTATCAAAGATTTCAACAACAGACATTTCAGAAGCACTTGGCGGTGTGGAAATCAATGAATGTGCAAATGTAGGTGCTGTTACGTCAGCAGTGGCAGAGGGATCAAATGAGGTAGGAACAGTATATTATTCCGATACATATGGATTAGAGGATCGTCTTGAGATTTTAGAGAAGATTCCTTATGATCTGACAGGAGATGTTATTTATCCGGTAGCACAAATTCAAAATTCAGAGGCAGACGAGGCAGAAGTAGCGATGGCAAAGGAATTTGTCGATTTCTTAATTACCGATGATGCAAAAGAAATTTTTCAGAAGTATTACTTTGATACTGATGTGGAGGATTAAAAGTAAGTTTCCTTGTCCATTTGGTGCATTGCTTCTGTGGACGTGATACTCTTACTAAATTGATGGAAATAATGGTGGCACAATGGAAGAATTGATGGAATTTATGAGAGGGCTTGATTGGAGTCCTTTGCTGATCTCATTAAAGACTGGAGTGGTGGCAACCATTCTTTCTTTTTTTGGCGGGATCTTTGCAGCAAGACAGGTAATAAAAGCAGGACCTAAAACAAAAGCAGTATTGGATGGTATTCTTACACTGCCAATGGTACTGCCGCCAACGGTAGCCGGTTTTTTTCTTTTACTGATTTTTAGTCTGCGCCGTCCATTTGGCGCTGCGCTTTATGAAGGCTGTGGAATTAAGGTCGTACAGACTTGGCTTGGCTGCGTGCTTGCAGCAACTGTGATTGCTTTTCCTCTTATGTATAGAAATGCCAGAGCAGCATTTGAGCAGGTAGATGCAAATTTAATCTATGCAGCCAGAACACTTGGTATGTCGGAAATGAAAATTTTCTGGAAGGTCGTGATTCCATCGGCGCGTCCAGGAATACTTTCTGGAACGGTTTTGACATTTGCAAGAGCCATGGGAGAGTATGGAGCTACATCTATGCTTGCAGGAAATATTCCTAAAAAGACAGGAACGATTTCCCAGAAAATTGCGATGGTAATTCAAAATGGAGATTACAAGACAGCCGGCTTCTGGGTAATGGTGATCGTGGTGATTGCATTTGTCGTTGTGCTGTTAATTAATCTTTTGGGATCAGGAAAAAACAAACAGAAAAAACAATGGTAATGATAGGGGCAAAAGATAGATATGTTGCAGGTAACGATAAAAAAGAAGCTAAGAAATTTTTTGCTAGATGTGGATTTTTGCATGGATGGCGGAGTATTTGCAATTCTGGGTGCATCTGGATGCGGAAAAAGTATGACATTAAAATGCATTGCAGGTATTGAGCGTCCTGACGAAGGACGAATTGTTTTAAATGACAGAGTTCTGTTTGATTCGAAAAAAAAGATAAATTTGCCGCCACAAAAAAGAAAAGTCGGATATATGTTTCAGGACTATGCATTATTTCCTAACATGAATGTGGTACAGAATATACAGGCAGGAATGGGAAGAAAACCAGATAAAAAAAAGGTACAGGAGTATATAACAGGTTTTCAGCTGACAGGTCTTGAAACACACATGCCGGATCAGCTTTCAGGAGGTCAAAAGCAGCGCGTCGCGATGGCGCGTATGTTAGCGGCAGAACCAGAGCTTCTTCTTTTAGATGAACCATTTGCCGCATTAGACAGCTATCTTAAGTGGAAGATGGAGCAGCAGATGATGGATTTGTTAAAAGATATTCAAAAGCCAGCCTTGTTTGTATCGCACAGCAGAGATGAAGTGTATCGCCTTTGTGATACTGTAAGCTGTATCAATCAGGGAAAGATGGAAGTGATTGAACCGGTAAAGGAATTTTTTAAGAATCCAAAGACAAAAACAGCAGCTCTCTTGTCAGGCTGTAAAAATATTTGCAGTGTGGAACTGTTAAAGGATTTAGAGCCGACAGAAACACCGATGAAAGATAAATCCTTCGGTAAACTTTGGGCAGCAGAATGGGGTGTGGCGTTTGATGTATCAAAGGAAGCACTTACGGCGCATACTGTTGGAATCAGGGCTCATTATCTGATGCAAAAAAAGCCAAAAGAAGGTCGTATAACTGAATTGACAGTTGGCGAATACAGGATATTAGAGGATCCATTTGAGTGGAATATTTCATTTCGAAAAGATGAGAACTGTGAGTGGCTGCAGTGGAAAATCAGTAAAAGTGATTGGAATCCTTCTGTGGGAGTGCCAAAAGTGCTTTACGTAAGAGAGGAAGATCTGCTATTATTAGATAGAGAATAAATAGCAGTAAGCAGAGGTATGTATATGAGAAATAAGAAAAATATAATCAAGGCTTCATCAGCACAGCTTCAAGAATTAGAATGGTATGTTGGAAATAAAGAAGTGCATCTTCTTCGTTATTATGAGCCAGAGCCAGGCATTTTTATTGCAGAAAGCAAAAATGTTATTGATATTGCTCTTCGCAAAGGCTACGAGCCGCTAAGTGTTGTCTGTACTGAAAAAATGGAAAACGATGAGATTTTAGATCGTGTGGGAGAGGCACCTATTTACATAGTAGATCCAGAGGATGCCAAAAGAGAGTTTGGCTATGTATTGACAGGTGGAATTTCATGCGCGATGCGAAGAAAAGAAAATTTTGATTATAAAAAAGTGCTTGAAAATGCAAAGCGTATTGTTGTGCTTGAGGATGTAGAAAATCCAACAAACATCGGTGCAATCTTTAGAAGTGCCGCAGCATTTGGCATAGACGCTGTATTATTGTCACCAGCCTGTGTAGATCCGTTTTATCGCCGTGCAATGCGTGTAAGTGTAGGAAATGCACTTCTTGTTCCATGGGCTTATATTGGAAGCAGTGAGACAAAATGGAAGGAAGAGGGCATTGGATGGCTGAAGGAGGAAGGCTTTCAGACAGTTGCAATGGCACTTCGTTCAGATAATATTCGAATTGATGATCCGGTTTTAAAACAAAAAGATCGACTCGCAATCATCATGGGAAACGAAGGACAGGGACTTGCAGAGTCCACAATCAATGCAGCTGATTATGTAGCTAAAATTCCAATGATGAACGGAGTCGATTCTCTTAATGTAGCAGTCGCAGCCGGACTAGCAATGTGGGAACTCACCCAACACCGAAATCAGTGATATCGTATAATACTTCAACAGAAGGATCGTCAAGCAGCCAGTTATATTCATTCATAAACCAGCGAACAAGCTCTTCATCACGTTTGATTGGTGTAGTATTATTGTTGTATACATTTACTGTTCCAAGCTTAAAATAGCGCTTTAGGCAGTCAATGTCGTGCGCGATCATTTCCTTTGTCTGCCCCTTTATGCCGACCATAAGGCATGGAGAGTCAAAATATTTGGCTACCTCTTCAGGTGACTGAAAGTCGGCATGCTTATTAAGAACATGCTCACGAAAATCGCGGTCAAATGTCTCTACGCCAATCTTAAAAATGATTGGCACTGGCATGCGGCTTCGCATTGCAGCGAGGTGTTTTCTATACATCCAGTGTGATTCAAAGAAGAGCTTATGGATGTTTTTGGTTTTTATTACATTTTCAATATCATCAAGTGTCTGCTTTGGAAGTTCAAAGCAGCTTCCTGAATTGATGACCTCTAAAACACCAAATTCGCCGGTGACTTGATCTAAAATGCTTTTATTTAATGAAATCATCGCTGCTTCATCATGTCCATTGTCTTCGATGTAATCACAAAATGTGCATTTTCCCCAAGCGCATGGAAAAGCACGCAGCAGACAAATTTCACGGTTATTTTTATCAGTAATTTTACTGTAGCGTTCAACAGGGATTCCCATAAATTTCTCCTTATATGTAACTATTCAGAGCCATGCAAAATTGCTTTCTGTGAATGCTTGCATTCAGACAGAATAGCAATTTTATATGGCGAGGTAACCACATGAGCAAAATAGAAGCATCGAAGATGCGATTTTGCGAATGGGGTTCTGAATAGTTACCCGTATATTACATTAATTTTCGGCAAGGCGCTGCTTAATGGAAACAGGAAGCACGCGAACCATTGCCATGACAAGCGCAAGGCTTACTGCGCGGTCACAAAAATCAGTTAAAAATTGAACAAGAACGATGCTTGCTGTCAGCCCAAGCGGTGTCTTTGCAGCCAGAAACTGAACAAGAATTGCAGAGCCAGATGAGGTCACTCCGCCAAAAAGAACTGTGCAGATAAAAGCGCTGACAACTGTTCCTGGAAGAGAGATCACAAAGGCACGTCCTATCATGATTGCGGCATCCTTAACGGTATTTATATGACCGAGTGACAAAATGTGCTGAAGCTTAGCACCGCCGCGAAGACCAGAAAAACCTGTGTGAGCAAGACCACTCATAAAACCAACGATCATGCCGACAGGTGCGAAATACAGTGAGTAAATATCACCAGTAAAAGCCATGATCAGACCACCAAGCAGACCAGGGATTAAGCCGCACCATGGTCCAAGCATGGCACCGATCATGATGGTTCCGATGCTGTCTAAATAAATTGGAAGACGAAGAGCAAGCGCAATCTGTCCGCCTATGACATTCATAACAATTGCCAGTGCAATTAAACAAATCTGATAAGTTCCAAGTTTTCTTCTATTATTATTTTCCATTTCAAATACCTCTTTTTTAGAATTGCGAAAGTTGCATAGCAACGGAGCAATTCGTGGATAATATCTTTTTATATAAGTTTTGACATTAATTTGATAAAATCATATAAGCTACGAATTGACGCGTACCTGCTTTGGACTTCGCACCATATCGGATAGAAGATCAAGCTCATCTGGAGCCTTATGAAGCAGGCGCGAGAAAAAGAAGGTAAAGAAACGGACAGGATCAGTCTGTGTCAACACCACGCTATTAGATTCCTTTTTATAGAAATTCATAGAGTCAACAACTGTTTGACCGATGCTTATGCCTCCTGTTTCAACAGCTGTGTAAGCATCAAAACCACTGCAAAGTGAATGATCAGCAAAATAGGCAACAGCAAGCGGATCATTGATGACGCATCCAATCATATGCTCCCATTCCCAATGAAAATCAAGGTAGAATTTCGTGATAGCCTCAACAAATGAGCCAGTTTTGCTGTCGAGACGCTTTAAATAAGAGATAAGATCTGGCGTAAGAACAATCTGTCTTGTCACATCGAGGCCAACCATGTGGATAAGGCGCTTTTGTCTGGCAGCTGTCTCATAGACAAGCGCAGCAGCATCAGGATCTGCCCAGTAGTTATACTCAGCAACAGGAGAACAATTGCCATGACTCTTAAAAGCACCGCCCATCGATACCAGTTCATCAATTGCAGCAAATGCTGCAGGATTTTTCTGGATGAGACGTGCAAGATTTGTCATCGGACCAAGTGCGATGACGCTGCAGTGCGTGTTAAGAATTGTTTCCTCAAGAAATGAGACGGCATCAGTGTGGAAAGAAAAGTTTTCCACTGGCTCAAGAAAGCTTTCACCTAAGCCATCAGCGCCGTGTGTGTCAAGCGCGTTTACATAGTCGCGCTTTAGTGGTGTGCGTTCACCAGTAAAAATTGGAATGTCAAGGCGATTCATTTGACGAAGCACCTTTGCAGCATTGCCTGCCCCCATTTCAGTCGGGGAATTTCCACAGACAATTGTGATTCCAAGCACCTCAATCTGATCGCAGGAGAGGGCAAGCATGATCGCAAGGCTGTCGTCGATGCCCGGATCACAGTCGATAATTACTTTTTTTCGCATAATAAGCTGTTCCTTTCTTTTGTGCAAAAGCCAGCAAAAAAAGCGCTGCCTTCGCACGAATTTGAACACCTCAAAAACTACAGCGAAAACAGCGCTCTTAAAAAGAACGCTTCATCAGCCTAGTTTTTTATACTGGGAGGGTTTCGAACCAGTAGGCAAATAGCCTGTGCACTATTATACTGACAAAGTTCGGATTTGTCCAGTTTTTTTGCAGCGATATTCACCCGGAGTCATTTTTGTATAGCGGCGAAAGACTTTAGCGAAATAGTTGCCATTTGCAAAACCGTTTTTGACAGCAATGACTTCTATAGTGTCATTGCTTCCAAGAAGATCATTCATGGCAGACTGAATACGCATTCTATTTAAATATTGAACAGGAGCAATGCCCCATTCGCTGTGAAAAGAGCGGGACAGATGCTCTGAAGAAATATGGAGACGTTTTGCCACCTCATCAATACCGCCAATGGTCGCAAATTCCTTTTCCATTAAAAGAGCTGCCTGACTGGCAGTGCTTTCAGTGTGAAAAGCAGCTGGATGGAGAACATGACGAAGCAGTCCACAGAGAAAGCCGTATAAAAATTCTCCGCCCTCATATGGCTGCAAATGACCGCCGCTAATCATGCGTGTATGAAGAGCAAGCGCCTTTTGAATGCAGCTTGTCTGCGCGTCAATTGAAATAATACCGCCGCAGTGCTGCGTAAGCTTTTCAAAAAAAGGAAAAACAGCGCTTCCATCAAAATGAAGATAGAGAAATTCCCATGGTTCATCAGTTTTCTCAGGCAGATAATAGCAGCTTTTTTCGGGGATCGCGGCAAAAAAGGCTGTGCCAGGAGTAAGAAAAATAGTTTTGCCATTAGATTCATAAGCACCACACCCAGACAGTGTATATTGAAAAAGATAACCGTGATAATTGGAGCGGCAGCTGTTATCAAAAAAGTAGTCTTCCTTATAGCGGCTTTCAATTCCACCGTCAAGAAGAACCATTGGTTCATCTGGCAAGCTTTCAAGATTTAATACACCAAATACGCCTTTTGTATAGTACATCAAAAAATTACCCTTTCATATCAATATTGTATTCTTTTATTTTTATATAAAGTGATTATAATAAAAAGTAAGAAAATACACAATAGTAAGGAGGATATCATGAACAAGAATGATTATGCACCGATTGCACCTATGGGCTGGAACAGCTATGACTATTATGACACGACAGTAAATGAAGAGCAGGTAAGAGCAAATGCTGCTTACTTGGCAGAACACTTAAAGGATGCCGGCTACAAGTATGTAGTAGTTGATATTGAGTGGTACGCAAAGAAGGCAGGCTCACAGAGAAATACTTATCAGTATATTCCATATTCTGAATTGGCAATTGACGAATATTCACGCTTACAGCCAGATCCAGAGCGTTTCCCATCATCAGCAGATGGCACGGGCTTTAAGGCACTTGCAGATTATGTACATAGCCTTGGCTTGAAGTTTGGTATTCACATCATGCGTGGTATTCCAAGAATTGCTGCACATACACATATGGCATTAAAGAAAACTGACTGGACTGCAAACCAAATTGCTGATCCAAGCTCCATCTGTGGCTGGAATCCAGATATGTACGGTGTGAGAAATTGCGAAGCAGGACAGGCATATTATGATTCATTGCTTGAAATGTATGCTGAGTGGGGAGTTGATTTCATCAAATGTGATGATATTTGCAACACAAATATTTACCCGCACAATCCATATTCTGCATCTCATGAGGTTGAAATGCTTGCAAAGGCAATCAAAAATTGTGGAAGAAGTGTTGTATTGTCTCTGTCACCGGGACCAGCACTTATCGAGAAGGCATGGCACTATGAGAATAATGCCAACATGTGGAGAATCACAGATGATTTCTGGGATGACTGGAAGCTTTTGAAAAACATGTTTGAGCGCTGTGAGCTGTGGCAGAATCAGGTATCAAGAGGCAATTATCCAGATTGTGATATGCTTCCTATTGGAAAGCTAGGCAAAGGCTTTGGCGAAGAACGTGACACACGTTTTACAAAGGACGAGCAGCGCACAATGATGACACTTTGGTGTCTGTTTGGTTCACCGCTTATGATCGGTGCAGAGCTGACAAAGCTTGACGAGTGGACACTTGGTCTTTTAACAAACAAAAAGGTGCTTTCAATGCTGACACCAGACTGCAAGCCGCACCAGATCGCAAGAGACGACAATCAGGCAGCATGGTCTGCACATAACGAAAAGACAGGCCAAACCTATGTTGCATTGTTTAACCTGTCTGAAGAAGTACAAATTGTAAATGCCGATATTGAATGCATCATCGGAGCAGACGGCAGATGTCTATTCGAGCCAGACGCAGGACTTTCCTTAGAAGAGCTGTGGACAGGCAAGGTAGACAGCGCAGAAACAGCAGTAAGTGCAGAGCTTGCACCGCATAGCTGTGTAGTATATGAGGTAAAGTAATAAAATAGTGGTAATTAGAGAGAAGCGAGGAATGGTTCCTTTGGGAATCACCTCGCTTTTTTTATGCAAAATTTTTTACTGAAACCATATAATAATATAAATATATTAAAAAATAATATATTTATATATTGACACATATTAAAAAGGGTTGTATAATTTAAAATGTTTAAATGAGATACGGATTTAAACGGTATGTTTGCGCAAACAAGGAACTGTAGTCGTACTTTTATAAGAGGTTATAGGAAAGGAATTGTCTAATGGGAGAGATATTTTTGTTTTCTATAAGAAGAATGATTCGGCAACGCTGTGCAGTATGGTTTTTTTTAATGATCGGAATGACGCTGCTAAGTTTTTGCATAAGTGTTATATTAGGGTTTGTGAGCAGGAGCTATTTTAATGAAACACAATTTGGAGCGAATGCATCGTTAGCAGTATGGTATGGAGAAAATGGTAGTAGTAAGGAGGATGTTCAGCAACTAATAGAGTCTCCAATTTCAGAACAAGCAGAAAATATTCTATTCATATCAAAAGATAAAAATATGCGTTTGATTGGATGGAAAGGATTTGGAATTGACCAGTGGTTTCCACATTCAACGGGACGCTTTTTCTCAGAGGAAGAGGAAAAAGATGGTGAAATGGTTGCGTATATTCATCATGATAAATATGATGCTTTAAATAGGACTATGAAATATGAGGGAGAAAATTATCATATAGTAGGTGCAGGTTTTTTGGAAGCATGGAATATATACAGTCCTATTTCAAACGAGTCACCACAGACACTTTTTTCAATGGATAATATGGAATTAGAAATAGTTCTTTTGCCATACACAACGTATTTAATGCGAAAAAATCCAGAGCTTGTGCTGATACATTTTCTAAATTCAACATATTCAGAATTGAAAAGAAGAAAAGAACAATTAGAAGATATATGTCAAAACGCAATAGTAACAATGCCACGTAGTAATACCGATATTTTTCTGCAAGAGCAGGTAATCAGCCGAGGAAAAATTGCCTTGATATTTATGGCAGTTATAGGAATTACGATGATACAGCTTATAACAGAATGGATTATTGGTAATTACAAACAGTATGTGATTTTTTATCAATGTGGAATTCACAGAACAAAAATCTTAATGTTGACTTTATTAGAATGGAATATAGAAGTGCTGATATGCAGTCAAGTAGCATTTTGCATACATAAATTTTTAATGCCAGTGCTAAAGATTTTTGGAGCAGATACACTTCCAATTTTCCTTTTAAGAATAGCATCAGTAGCAATGATTATAATAGCATCTTCAATTGTCGTAGGGCTGCAATTTATAAGGTTGCCGTTTATGGGGAGAGATATAGATGGGTAAAATAATATTGATTTGGCGTTTGTATGCGGCAAGAATATGGAAAGAAGTTTTTCTTATGATGCAGATTTTTTCACTTATTATTTTTTTCGAAGCATGTTTTTATCCATTTAAAAAATGCATCCGCTTGTCACGTGACATGGAGGCGTGTTTTAAGTTTGATACAGATAGAATATTGCATTTTGACCCGTATGCAGGAATAGAGGAAACAGGAGAAGTTGAAAGACAATACCAGAATATGGCATTTGAAAATGTAGTCAAGAAATGTGAAAAATATGTTGAAAAAATTGGAATGATTTCAGAGTTGCGCGCAGATATTATACAAGATGCGGAAACCTCACAAATTGCAAATTTAATTGTTTATTCAAAAGATTTGTATGAAATAACGGATCTAAAACTGAAAGAAGGAGAGTTTGCTGACAAAAACAAAAATGGAGATGAAATTGTTCCAGTAGTCGTTGCCGGTAAATTGGCAAAAGAACATAATATTGGTGATCATGTTCTTATGGATGTAAATTTAAATGGGGAGAAGGAATGTAAAATTGAAACTGTGATAACAGGAATTTTGAATGAAGAAAAGCCTATTATTACTATTCACTATGGTGGGACAACCAGACAGTTAGATACAATTGGATTTTATCCAGAAGATATGGAAGGGTATTCATTTGTATTGGCAGTAGAAAATGAAAAATTCAGTCAAATAAAATGGAATTATCCAATGCTGTTTAAGGTAAAAGAAAAAGTATCAGTAAAAGAGACAATTGAAGAAATGACAAAGATTTTGTCAGAATATGGAACCGTTAATACGTATAAGACATTGCGACAACAGTCATGGTATTGGACATCAATGGAACATCAATGGGAAATTTTGCTTTGTATTTTATTTATACCTGTTTTAATGTTTGGCTTCGGGGGATATTTGTTTATTCATTTGATACAAACCAGAGAACGAATGGCAATATTTTATTTAATGGGAATATCAAGGAAAAAAATTTTTGCTCTTTATTCAGTAGCAACAGAGCTGGTTATAGCAATACCTGTTTTAGCAGCAATGTATACAACAAATCCCATCATTAAAAATATTTATAGTATCAATAATCAAGCGAAATTTTCAGTAGGTACTTTCTTGTTCTTTTTTATTTTTTCAATGGTGGCATTTGCTGTAAATGCAAGTATGTTTATGAAGAAAAGTAGCACCGCAGTTATGCTGATTAGCAGGGAGGGAGTAGAGTGATACAGTTAAATCATGTATACAAAACTTTTTTTAAGGGAAAGGATATGGAAGTACATGCGCTGGACGATGTAACGATGACAGTAAAAGATGGTGACTTTGTAACAATTACGGGACCATCTGGATCAGGAAAATCGACGTTGATGCGTGTGGTAGAGGGGATGGAGTGTGCCGATCAGGGAAATTGTATTTTAAATGGAATAGATTTGGCAAAAAGTTCTGATAAAAAACGGGCTGAAATCAGAAATCAGAAAATGGGAATTGTCTTGCAAGACTTTGGATTATTTAATGATCAGACTGTTAAGCAAAATTTACAGTTACCATTCTTAATAGCAAAAAGAAGCATAAAAAGTGCAAATATACGCGCGCAGGAAATTTTGGAATATTTGCATATTGCAGAGTTAACGAATCGGAAAGTACAGACGTTAAGTGGAGGGCAAAAACAAAGAGTTGCAATTGCCAGAGGACTTATGATGGATGCTAACCTGATTTTAGCAGATGAACCGACGGGGGCATTGGATCATAAAGCAACAGAACAGCTTATTTTTCTTCTGAAAAAATTAAATAAAGAAGGGAAAACAATTGTTGTTGTTACGCATGATATGGAAATGGCAAGGAGTGGTACTAAACAGTTTTACATGGAAGATGGAAAAATTTTTCCACTTTAAAAATGTTTAATGTTGACTTATAATGAAAAAAAGGTTATGTTATTTTAAGAAAATGACATTTTGTGAGAAAGCATGGACTGCTGCTTAGTATCACGTGTTGAATATAGATGGAGGAGAGGTTCAAGTGTGGGTGTAAAGGAAAATATAGGAAAAGGAACAATTGAACTTGTACTCATGTCTATGTTGTTAGAAGAAGATATGTATGGATATCAACTTGTTCAAAGTATATCAAAACTGTCAAATGGTGTATTGAGTATAAATACAGGTGCGATGTATACATCTTTATACAAGCTGGAGGAGGAAGGATATATTACTAGCATTAGTACAAAGGTAAAGAATCGTCAAATTCGTATTTATTATCATCTGACAGATAGTGGCCGAGATTACAGAGAAGTACTTCTTTCTGAGTATCTGGAACTACAAAAGGCAATGAATTGTTTACTCAAAATAGAGAAGAAAGAATAAGGATGACTATATGAAAAATGAAAAAAAGTATTATCGAGCAATCTATCGAAAATTGCCGTTAAGACGCACCGAGAAAAAGCAATATTTATCAGGATTGCTTGCTTCCCTTAATGAGTATGTAGCGGAAAAATCTGAGATAACCTATCAGGAATTAGTTGATACTTTTGGAACACCAGATAGTGTTGTAGCAGGAATATTAAATGTTTCAGTTGATGAGACACGCCGAATGGCTCAAAATAAAAGAAAATTGTATGTGCTGCTAATGGTAGCAATGTTAGCAGTTTGTTTGATTTTATGTTTTTTCTTGTTCAAAAAGCATGAAATCAAAATGATTTATGTGCAATCAGAAATTACAGAATATGAAAGTTGGCCGTTTGATGAATGAAAAGCTGATAAAACCACAATAGGAAGCAAAACATATACATATTCTGCTAAGACTTGAGAGGTTTTGTGGAAGTATACTGTGTATGGAAAATTATATTAGAAATCTAAAAAAGACTACATTGAATGTGGAACCAATGTAGTCTTAATAATTACTGGATGAATATACAATCAGCGATATCCTCAGCAAGCTCTTGCAGCGGCTTAGCATCCCAATCTTCCTTTACCATGAAAAGTGCATGATACAGGCGAGGAATGGTTCCTTCAGGAACCTCCTCGCTTTTTGTCTGCATTAATTTTTCAGCGAGTACTTGGGCATTTTTCAAGATGGAAAGCTTTGCTTCGCGTATCTCATCAGGTGCATTCCATAGAAGTGACATATCGTAATTATCAGTGTTGCCGCAGCGTGCCGTGCAGGTCGCGCAGCCTGGAGAGATGATCGCTTTTTCTTCATTTATGCGGCGGATCATGGCAGCGAGTGTTTGCTCATTTGCGCTTTTGTTTGCAGATACGCGAAGAGCTGTAAAAATAAGGCGGTCTGTGTCATCAGTCTTTGGATTGTTGGCACATGTACGGGCGAGGCCGATCACTGCGCCAAGCAGTTCATTGTGCAGTGGTGTATTTGTACAAGACATAATTTAATTAGATCCTTTCTGTGCGAATTATTTCACCCTGTGGGGAAATAGTGGTAATCGTGCATGGAATTTGCTTGCCAGAGGCAGCGATTGCGTTTGCTACAGCTTTTGACAGTCCGCCGCAGCACGGAACCATCATGCGCACCAGATGAATGCTTTTAATTTCATTTGATGTAAAAATTTCAGTCAGCTTTTCACTATAGTCACCGTCATCAAGTTTTGGACATCCAATTAAAGTGATTCGTCCTTTAATGAAATCCTCATGGAAACGGCTGTAAGAATAAGCTGTACAGTCAGCAGCAATTAAAAGATCGGCATCATTAAAATAAGGAGCATTTACAGGAACAAGCTTAATCTGAATAGGCCACTGGGACAGGGCAGATGAACCGGCAGTATCCAGATCGCGTGAAGCAGAGCTCGGGCAGGCATGAGCCGGAGCCTGCTGTGTAAAAGATTGAGCGCGAGAACCAGGACAGCCGGTGTGAATTGGCGCATCAGTTAATTTCAGCCCAGAGATAATGGAGGAAGTGGCAGCAGCTGGTGTTTTCGCAGCTTTTTCTAGCTTAGCAGCTTCCACAGCAGCTGCATCATATGCTGGCGCCTCACGTGTCACAAACGAAATAGCGTCCGCAGGACATGCTGGAAGACAGTCGCCAAGACCATCACAGTAATCCTCCCTCATCAGCTTTGCTTTTCCATTAACCATCGCAATCGCACCCTCGTGGCAGGCATCTGCACAAAGGCCACAGCCAATGCATTTTTCTTCATCAATATGTATAATCTGTCTAATCATATAAATTCTCCAATCTTAAATTTTAAAAAGGCAACTACGTATTTACTGTTCACGGATAAAACAATATTTACGGCAAAGCCCGAAGGTGAATGGTTTTCACGAGCCGGACACTTGAAGCAGGTCTTTCAAAGTAATGTATAACAAGAAAGAATATAACAGGAGCCTGCGGAATTTGGTCCGGCGACGAAACCATTACACCGAAGGGCTTTCGTAAAATACTTCCGCGAACAGTAACACTACACACTTATATTACCCAGAAAAAGGACTTTTTGCAATGGTATTTTTTGCACTTCTATGCTACAATGATCTAAGCAAAACAGAAAGGTGGATGCGAAAATGGATTATCAGAAATGGGCGCAGGAGATTGCGCAGAAAATCAAGATAAAGGAGCTTGAGGTTGCAAAACGAAACCGTGGAAAAATTCCATACACGGCAGAAAATGGTGCGTGGAATGATTGCTCTGGTGAAAAAATCGGCTGGTGGACAAATGGCTTCTGGGGCGGCATAATGTGGCAGCTCTACAAGGCAACTGGAGAGGAAATTTACCGTGAAAATGCAGAGGAGACTGAGGAAAAGCTGGATGCGGCGCTGAATAATTACTGGGTTATGGATCATGACAGCGGATTTCGCTGGCTGCCGACGTCTGTTGCCAAGTATCGTCTGACTGGTGACAAAAAGTCCGAAAACAGAGCTCTGATGGCTGCATCTAACCTGGCAGGACGCTTTAATCCGGCAGGAAACTTTATTGTTGCATGGAATGGAAATGTTGATCCGAGAAGAAATGGATGGGCAATAATCGACTGTACAATGAATCTTCCGCTTTTATATTGGGCGTATGATCAGACAGGAGATCCGAGATATTACCACATCGCAACAAAGCATGCAGATACTGCAATTAAGGCATTTATCCGCGAGGATGGCTCTGCGAGACATATTGTTGAGTTTGACCCGGTAACAGGTGACATTAACCGCTCCTACGGTGGTCAGGGCTATGCGAAGGGTTCTTCCTGGACAAGAGGTCAGAGCTGGGCGTTGTATGGCTTTACTTTAAGTTTTCTTCATACGAAGAAGGAGCGCTATCTGGATACTGCAGAGAAGGTAGCAGATTACTTTATTTCCTGCATTCCAGAGAGCGGCTTGATTCCTGTTGATTTTCGTCAGCCGTCTGACTGCAGCTGGGAGGATGATATCGCAGCAAGCGTGGCAGCGTGTGGTCTGATTGAGCTGTCTAAGGTGGCAAAAGAGTGGAAAAAGAAAACTTATCTGGATGCAGCAGTTCGCATGTTAAAGGCGCTTGACGAAAAGAGCTGCAGCTATGATATAAAGACAGACTATTTGCTAGAACGCTGCACTGCAGCTTACGGTGATGAGAAACATAACTTCCCGATTGTATACGGTGATTATTATTATATAGAAGCAATTTGGAAGCTGACAGGAGAAGAATTGTTTATCTGGTAAAAATAAAAATGGGAGGAAAATAATCATGGCATTTGTACCAAAAACATTGGATTACACAGTAAGCCCATATACGGGACTGACACGTCAGTCTTGGATTGAGGCAGGAACGTATCTATTAGAGGGCGTATTTCAAAATATCGCTCACTTTGAGGATCCAGTTGTTATGCCTCGAAAAGAGACAAAGGTAACTTATCCGCACAGCGCTGATGCTGTATGGGAATTTAAGGCAGAGTATTTTGAGGGACTTGCACGTTCCTTCTTTATCGCAGCACCGCTGATTCACGACAATCCAGACCTGAATCTGTGCGGTTATTCCATTCGTGATTATTATAAGTCACATGTACTTCGCGCATGTACAAAGGGTGATCCGGTATCGGTAGGCCGCTATGAGGAGCTTCAGGAGATGGCTGGCGATTACAACAGAGCTTTTCAGCAGACAGTAGAGACATGTGCACTTGTCATTTGTCTGTGGGTTTGCAAGGAGGAGATCTGGGATACATACACAAAGGAAGAAAAGGATGTAATCGCTGAATTTTTAAGAGGTTATGCAGATGGAAATACAGTTCCGCAGAACTGGCGTCTGTTTAACATGCTCGATATGGCTTTTCTTGACATGGAAGGCTACGAGATTGATGAAGAGATCATGCTTGATCATGCACAGAGCATTCTTGCCTACTATGCAGGCGATGGCTGGTACAGAGATGGTCATTCATTTGACTATTATTCCTGTTGGGCATTTAATGTTTATGCACCAATATGGAATTTGTGGTATGGCTATGAGAAGCAGCCGTATATCGCAGCAAAGTTTGAGGAGCACTCTAATAAATTGATGGAAACATATGCGGATTTCTTTGACCGTGATGGCTTCACCAATATGTGGGGCAGAAGCAATATTTACCGTAACGCAGCAACAAGCGCTTTTGACGGCAACTTAATGCTTCATAACAGCACAGCCGATCCAGGTCTGGCAAGACGTATTTCTTCTGGCTCTTTGCTTCAGTTTATGACAAGAGATGACTTCTTATTTAAGGGTGTTCCAACACTTGGATTTTATGGTCAGTTTACACCTCTTGTTCAGGGCTACTCATGTGCAGAATCTCCATTCTGGCTTGGCAAGGCATTTCTTTGTCTGCATTTGCCTGCAGATCATCCATTCTGGACAGCGACAGAAAATAATGGTACTTGGGAGACACTTGGAAGCAAAGGCACCAAGGTTACATCATTAAACGGACCGGCACTTTGCTTCTCAAATCATCAGGCAAATGGTGAGACTATTCTTCGTACTGGAAAAGTAGTAAAGAATAAAAAAGATGAGCATGGCATGTGGAACTATTCAAAGCTTTGCTTTAACACCAAGTATCCGTGGGAGGCAGCTGTTGCACCAGATATCGAAGCACAGCAGTATGTTCTTTATGATGGTGTTTCAGATGAAATTAAAAAGGGCAATGTAACATATTGGCACGGTCTTAAAAATGATGTGTTATATCGCCGTCAGTTCTTTAACTATGATTTAGAGAATGAGTGTCACTGGATTCAGGCAATGAATCTGGCTGATTTTACAGTGCCTTATGGTGTTATCCGTGCAGACAAGCTTCGTCTGTTTAGCTGTCCGATTCGCCTGACACTTGGCTCTTATGGTTTCCCAGACAATGGAACACAGATCATCGAAAAGACTGCAGATGGTGCAAAGGCAATTATCTTAAAGGGTCATGATCATACCGGAAGAGAAAAGCAGATGGCAATGACAATTTATGATGGATGGGATGAGCTAGAGATTGTTAAGAGCACAGGAACAAATCCAGATTCAGAAAACTCTATCGTGATTTATGCAAAAACTGCAAGAGAAAAGAAATATGGCTATCAGCCGTATGTACTTATTTCACAGGTTATCACAAAGGAAAGTCTTGAAGATTTCACAAACGATGAGATTTTCCCAATTGAAAAAGTACATTATACAGATACAAAGAAGTGCGGAGGCTACGGCCCTGTAACCATTACACTAAAGGATGGAACAACACGCACTATTGATTTTGAAGGTATTGAGGGACAGCTGATTAGATAACGAGTGTAACCCGGAAGTTCTACGAAGGCGTCTCGGCGAAGAACATTCGCCGAGGCGTTTTCATGGAAAATGTGTAATAGAAAGAAGGCATAAAAATGCGTTTTTATACAGGAAAATTAGAAGGAACACAGCTGCTTTTTGCTGGCTTTGAGAAAGATCCTTTTTTATATAGAATAGAAGATTATGGAATGAAATTTTCTGATATGACTGAGCTTGTGTGCACGATTACTGATGAGCAAAAGGATAGGCTTTTAAATGAGAGAGAGGGTAAGCGTGCCTATGCGTTAGATGAAATTCAGATTTTAGCACCGATTGTGCGTCCGAGACAGGATGTGGTGTGCCTTGGAATCAATTATTCTGAGCATGCAAAGGAAGCAAGTGCATTTTCTAAAGAAGCATTCGCAAAGGACAAGCCATACACTATTTATTTTTCAAAGCGTGTAAGTGAGGCTGCTGGAGATAAGGAGACGATTCCAAGCTATAAAGGCTTAGTGGACAGTTTGGACTATGAGGCAGAGCTTGGCGTTGTGCTTGGCAGGGATGCAAAGGGCGTAAAGGCAGAGGATGCAGAGAAATTCATCTTTGGCTATACGATCATTAATGATTTCAGTGCGCGCAATTTGCAGACACGTCATAAGCAGTGGTATCTTGGAAAGAGCCTTGACAAGCTGACTTCCATTGGCCCATGTATCGTGACAAAGGATGAGATCGGCAATGTTGCAGATCTTGGAATCAGAAGCTATGTAAACGGTGAGCTTCGCCAAAACAGTAACACAGGATTCATGATTCAGACAATCGGTGGTGCAGTTGAAGAATTGAGCGAGGGAATGACGCTTCTTGCAGGAACATTGATTGCGACAGGAACACCTGCTGGTGTGGGAATGGGCTTTAATCCACCGAAATTTTTAAAGACAGGAGATAAAGTGATCTGCGAGATAGACAAGATCGGACGTCTTGAAAATACAATTGGAGAATGAATTATTGACAGAAAAAGAAGACATAATTAGAAAGAAGATTTTATGAAAAACAACAAAAAATATGAAATAGATATGACAAATGGCACGATCATGGACAAGCTCATTACATTTTCGCTGCCACTTATGCTGTCAGGCATTTTACAGCTGATGTTTAATGCTGTGGATATTATCGTGGTGGGACAATTCAGCGGCAGCCGACCGTTAGCAGCAGTCGGCTCAACGAGTGCGCTGATAAATTTGTTTACTAACTTTTTTATCGGTATTTCACTTGGAACTAATGTGCTGGCTGCACGTTTTTTTGCTTCTGGCAAGATAAAGGAAATGTCTGATACAGTCCATACTTCAATTCTTTTTGCTGCAATAAGCGGTGTTGTGATGATGATTGTAGGACTTTTATTTTCGCGTTTTGCACTTGAACTGATGGAAACACCTGATGAGGTCATTGATATGGCTGCACTTTATTTGAAAATTTATTTTGTCGGTGTGCCATTTTTTATGCTTTATAATTACGGTGCAGCTGTGCTTCGAGCCGTCGGAGATACAAGACGTCCACTAGTCTTTTTAGTGATATCAGGTGCAGTCAATGCCATTTTAAATATGGTATTAGTTATTTTATTTCATCTTGACGTAGAGGGAGTTGCAATTGCAACAGTGATTTCCCAGATGATTTCCTGCGTTCTTGTACTTCGCTGCCTTTGCAAAACAGATGCGTGCTATCAGCTTCATTTTTCAAAGCTGTCAATAAATGGAAAATATTTACGGCAGATTTTTCAAGTTGGAGTGCCAGCAGGAATACAGAGTACTGTAATTAATTTCTCTAATGTACTGCTGCAGTCATCCGTCAACTCATTTGGCTCAATTGCTATGGCAGGCTATACGGCAGCCAACAATTTGCTTGGATTTTTATATACCTCAATCAATTCTGTTACACAGGCGTGCATGAGCTTTACCAGCCAGAATTACGGAGTTAAAAAGACAAAGCGAATGGACCGTGTCCTAGTTGACTGCATCATTTTGTCAATTCTCATAGCAACAGTCATGGGCGGTGCATTTTATGTTTTTGGACCGCAGATATTAAGTGTCTACAATAAAGAGCCGGATGTAATTAAAAGTGGAATGGAAATCCTTTCATTTACAACGCTGACATATTTTTTGTGTGGAATAATGGATCTTTTTCCAGGCGCAATGCGTGGAATGGGGCGCTCAGGCGTGCCAATGATTCTATCAATCATCGGAACAGTCGGCACCAGAATCTTCTGGATTTATGTTGTATTTCCAAGAAACCGCGCACTTGACGTATTGTTTATCTCATATCCGGTATCATGGGGACTCACAATAGCAATGCAGGTATGCTGCTTTATACTCGTCAGAAGAAAAGTCCATAGAGAGATACAATAATATTTAACTCGGACTTTACATTATTTTTGCAATTCACGGGTTGAAAAACAGAAAGTGAGAGATTATAATAAGGAGTTGTGAAAGCAAACTAATTTTGCTTGTAAATTAGAAATAACGGAGGTGAAGTTTTATGGATGGTTGCGATAGTATAGGGCGAAGTAGAAACTGTAGTGTGAATGATTGCGATACAGCGAAAAGCCGCAGTATGCTGCAATTATCCAAAAACTGATCGTTTTGTATTGCTGTTTGCACTGCAGACACTTTGTCCTTTTTTATCACAATAAATTAATTGGATAAATAAGGAGGCAAAACAATGAAAACATTTAATGACAGCAAAAGCCAGCATCTTGAAGAGCTGGAAGCGCTTATCTCCAGTTCATTAAGTGAGAAAGAGCTGGAAGATCGCCTGTCAGATTATCATGACAATGATATTGCTGAGATTTTGGAAAAGCTGACGCCTCAGGAGAGACTGCGTTTGTATCGCATCCTTGGTGTAGACCGTACTGCTGAGATTTTTGCATATCTTGATGATGCAGGTCCGTACATGGAAGAGCTTTCATTAGAGAAGGCTGCAAATGTCGTATCTCACATGGACTCTGATGATGCCGTTGACGTTCTCGAGGATATGGACGAGTCGAGAAAGGCTGAGATCGTTAAACGTTTGGATCATGAGACATCAGAGGATGTCAAGCTGCTGTGGTCATATGACGATGATGAGATCGGAAGCTGCATGACCACAAATTATATCTGTATTCACAATGACTTAACTATTCGTCAGGCAATGAGAGAGTTGATTCGTCAGGCTGGCGAAAACGATAATATTTCTACCATTTATGTTGTGGATGAACAGGATAAATATTATGGTGCAATTGACCTTAAGGATTTGATTGTTGCAAGAGATACTGATACGCTTGAAAGCATTATCAGTCGTTCCTATCCGTATTTGCTAGATAACGAAAAGACAGATGACTGTGTCGATCGTATTAAGGAATATGCAGAGGATTCACTGCCTGTTTTGACACAGGAAGGAAAAATCGCCGGTATCATTACTTCTTCTGACGTAGTAGAGATGGTCGATGATGCAATGGGCGACGATTATGCAAAGCTCGGTGGTTTGACTGCAGAGGAAGATTTAAATGAAACAACAGTCGAGAGTATGAAAAAAAGACTCCCATGGCTTGTTGCATTGTTATTTTTAGGAATGCTTGTTTCTTCTGTAGTCGGTATGTTTGAAGCCGTTGTAGCTGTCTTACCAGTTGTCATTTGTTTTCAGTCCATGGTACTTGATATGGCAGGTAATGTCGGAACACAGTCACTTGCTGTTACTATCCGTGTACTTATGGATGAGAATTTAAAAGCAAAGCAAAAGCTTGGTCTAATTTTAAAGGAAGTAAGAATTGGTTTAGCGAATGGTCTTGTGCTTGGTGTGATGACACTTGCTGTACTTGGCATATACATTCATTTCTTTAAGGGTTATGATTGGGGACATGCATTTTTGATAGCAGCCTGCGTTGGCGGTGCGCTCATTACAGCTATGGTAATTTCAAGTATCGTAGGAACAGTTATTCCGATGTTCTTTCATAAAATTCACGTCGATCCGGCCGTTGCGTCAGGACCACTTATCACCACTGTCAATGACCTTGTTGCAGTTATAACGTATTATGGATTGTCACTTATCATTTTAATTGACATGTTTCATATTGCGGGGTAGAGTCACTAGGGACAGATACTGAGCCACCGTGCCTGTCACGGTGGCTCAAAGAAACAGCGTGCATCCCATCGCCTTAAATTCTTCAATTTTCTTTTGAAGAAGTGGGACGGGAACCTCAAGATATTGGCTGCTGCAGTCAATGCAAAAATATGAGGTAGCGCCGCGGTTATAAAGTTTTTTGTGGAGGCCAATCTCATCCTTTGTAAGGATGCGGCCGCACTGCTTGCATTTGCTGCAGGCAGCAGTTGAATGAGTAGTATCCATAAGTTTGCCTCAAAATATATTAAATGGATTACCCTCTGCCAGTATCGCGCTGGCAGGGGGTATTTGTTTTTTATTATTCTGGGAAAATAAGCTGTGCAATGATTACCTTTGACTCATCAGGAGCGATTTTTGTAGCATAGCTGTCTTCATAGATGCCAAGATCCTCACCAGTGATCGCATCTGTCAGCTGAAGGCGAATGCCAGACTCTGAATGAATACCAAGATCATCGAAACAGATACCTACATTCTGGCTCCACTGATCCTCAGCAGCAAGATTAAAGAATGCAATCGCAATACGGTTTCCAGACAGAAGCTTTGCGAAGGTGTACTTTCTTGTGTCAGCATGATCTACTAAAAATGGTGGGCGGCATTCTTCATCTTGATTGATCTCAATCAGTCCCTTACAGAAGAGGATTTTCTTATTTGCCTCGTCAAGCTTTCTAAGGTCAGCACCGATGATAAGCGGAGAGCCTAAAAATGCCCACATTGCGAAGTGCTGTAGATACTGAAGGTCGCTGCAGCCGCCAATTCCTACATTTCCATTTCCGTGCATACCAACGATCAGCATGTCCATATCATTCCAGCAGCCAGGTGCATTGTTTTCCACATTTTCTACCTGACTGATGAAAAGATCCTTGTAGCTCTTTGGACCATCAAAGATATCTCCAGTAGAGCGGTAGCTGTGAGCACCATGAGAGCGCATCCAGCCAGATGGGTCATACATACCCCAGTTGCAGGCTGCAAATAAGATATCGCGTCCAGTGCTGCGAAGTGCCATTGCCATGGTCAGGTAGGCATTCTTTGCATCACCGCTGACAGGGAAATTGCAGAAATCATATTTCAGATAATCAACACCCCACTCAGCAAACTGCTTTGCATCAGAAAATTCATGACCATAGCTGCTTGGATAGCCTGCACAAGTCTTTGTTCCAGCGCAGGAGTACATACCAAACTTTAAGCCCTTTGAGTGAATATAGTCGGCAAGTGCCTTCATACCATTTGGAAACAGTGCCGGGTCAGCAACGAGCTTTCCGTCAACACGCTCACGAAGAGACCAGCAGTCATCAATAATAACATATTCGTAGCCAAGATCACGATAGCCGTCCTCTACAATACGGTCAGCCATCTCCTTAATCAGCTGCTCGTTGATTTTGTCTCCGAAAGTGTTCCATGAGTTCCAGCCCATAGGCGGTTTTTTTGCGATCATAATTGTTTCTCCTTTTTGAAATTTATATTTGGATTGCCTTTATAATAAAGGCTAAGTAAGAAAAAAGGAATAACATATCATATTGTTTCCTTAACATATCATCGGATTACATAAAAATGGAGAAAATCTAATTTTCTGGACAAATATATAAAAGTATCCATTGTACAAAATGAAAGATTCGTGTATAGTAAAGGCTGGAACAAAACAGGAGGCAAAAAGCATGTTTTATACGTATGCAGTAGGGATAGACAGTCACCACAAAAAGGGCGAAATTGTTTATCATTATGAAAAAAGACAGCATTATATTTTAATCTATACAAGAACAACAGCTCAGTTTCAGATTGATGATGAGGAGATTCCTGTAAAAAAGGGGACACTTCTTTTGATCAGTCCAGATAAGCGTACATCTTATACAGGAGTTTGGGAGGGCTACTGCGATGACTGGATCAATTTTTATGATCCAGACAATCAGCTTGCAAATTTTCGGATTCCGATAAATAAACCAGTAAGCCTCCAGGAAAATATTCCAGTGTCTCAATATATGCAGCTGATGATGAATGCATTTCATTCAGGAATGGCACAGCGTGACAATGTTCTGTCACAGCTTATGATGGCCTTCTTTACATTGATCGATAATTACTTAAATTCATCGCTTCCACAGATTGCACACTATCAAAAGCTTTTGGAGCTTCGAGAGGAAATCTATGCATTTCCGGCGCGTCCATGGTCAATACAGGAGCTGGCAGATCAGGTTAGCTTAAGCCCTGCTTATTTCCAGGATCTTTATAAAAAGGCGTTTCAGGTATCATGTGGGGCTGATATTATTCAGAGCCGTATTGGACAGGCTAAGCGAATGTTGGCACAGACAAACCTGACGATGGAAGAGATTGCAGACAGATGTGGCTATAACAGCCCAGTGCATTTCTCCAGACAGTTTCGCAAGTGTACAGGATATGCACCATCCAAATGGCGTGAGAATGCGCTAGGAGAAAATATGATGGTTACAGATCATGGATAAACCATTGCACCGAAGGGCTTTTGTAGTATGACGCATGAATTGTAACGATAACTCTGTGAACAGAAAAATGATAAAAATCACACTTGACAAATAGGAAAATGCGTTGTATAGTAGCGCTATAATTAAATAACAAAGTAACACTTCAAACCGTTGAAGCGGAGATAAAAATAAGAAATGCGCAATACAGAGAGTTTGGGATGCTGAGAACCAGACAGAGAGCAGCTTATTAAATGGACCGCTGAGGGTATGGTCAAAGGCGTAAGCCAAGTATTCCATAACGTGTGCGCATACGTTAGTTGCGAGGGATATGCTGGTATCCTAAAAAGAGCCCTGAAAAGGGAAACAAGGTGGCACCGCGGAAAGTAGAATTTTATCCGTCCTTGGCAGATTCATAACAATGAGTCTGTCAGGGACTTTTTTTGTTATACCAAGTTTCCAAAGTCAAAAACGTTCGTGCTTGCACGATAAGTTTTATGATCTTGGAGTAGATATATAGAAAATAAAAAGCTCCGCATACCGGCATGACAGCAAAGGAGGATCACAATGCAGATTATTACATCACTAGAAGAATTAAGACAAAAAGCAGTTGGATATCGTGCCGTACCGGTTGCAGGAGAACTGTTTTCAGATGTGCGAACACCAATCGAGGTCTTACGTATATTAAAAAATGTCAGCAGCCATTGCTTTTTATTTGAGAGTGTGGAAAATCAGGAAATTTGGGGACGATACACATTTCTTGGATTTGACCCGAAGGAAGAGATTGCATTTACAGGAGGCAAAAATCCAAGAGGACGAATTGAAGAAGTTTTAAAGGAATATAAAAGTCCGCGCATGGAAAATCTTCCTTCTTTTACAGGAGGATTGGTCGGTTATTTCTCTTATGATTACGTAAAGTACAGTAATCCAAAGCTAAAGCTTGATGCGAAGGACGAGGAAGGCTTTAAGGATGTCGATGTGATGCTGTTTGACAAAGTCATTGCATTTGATAATGTAAAGCAAAAGATCATCATTATGGTGACAGTCAAGGCAGATGAGCTTGAGAAAAATTATGAAGACGCTGTACAGACAATAAAGAAAATTGCAAAGCTGATCATCCGCGGAGATATGAAAAAAGAGCAGCCGGGGTGTTTAAAAACAGAATTTAAGCCGCTATTTCAGAAAGATGAATATTGCAGGATGGTAGAAAATGCAAAAGAGTATATCTATCAGGGTGATATCTTCCAGGTCGTGCTTTCCAACCGTTTGGAAGCTGAGTATGAAGGAAGCCTGTTAAACACCTACCGTATCATGAGAACTACAAATCCATCACCGTACATGTTCTATTTTAGCAGCGATGATATGGAGGTAGCAGGAGCTTCACCAGAGACACTTGTTAAATTAGAAAATGGTGTGCTTCATACATTTCCGCTCGCAGGAACAAGACCAAGAGGAAAGGACAGGCAGGAAGATCTGGCACTTGAAAAAGATTTGCTTGCTGATGAAAAGGAATGTGCAGAGCACAACATGCTTGTTGACTTAGGACGAAACGATATAGGAAAGATCAGCAATTATGGCACTGTTGAAGTAGAGGAATATATGCAGGTGCTTCGCTACTCACATGTCATGCACATCGGTTCAACTGTCAGGGGACAGATTATGGATGATAAGACAGCGCTTGATGCTGTAGAGGCAGTACTTCCAGCAGGAACACTTTCAGGAGCACCAAAATATCGTGCAATGGAAATCATAAATGAACTGGAAAATAATAAGAGAGGCATTTATGGCGGTGCAGTTGGTTATCTTGATTTTACCGGAAATTTAGATACTTGTATAGGAATCCGTTTGGCGTACAAGAAAAATGGGAAGGTATTTGTCAGGTCAGGGGCAGGAATAGTGGCAGACAGCATTCCAGAAAAAGAATTTCAAGAGTGCATAAATAAGGCAAAGGCAGTAGTAGAAGCCATAAAAAAAGCACAGCAGATGGCAGCTTATGAGGGAAAGGAGAATGATGATGATACTATTGATTGATAATTATGACAGCTTTTCCTACAATCTATATCAGTTAATCGGTACGATTGAGCCAGATATCAAAGTCATCCGAAATGATGAGATGACAGTCGAGGAAGTAAAAGCATTAAATCCACAGCTTATAATCCTTTCTCCGGGACCGGGACGCCCAGATCAGGCAGGTATATGTGAGAAAGTAGTAAAAAAGCTAGGCTCAAGTATTCCGATTTTAGGTGTGTGCCTTGGCCATCAGGCAATATGCGAGGCCTACGGCGGTAAAATCATTCACGCAAAGAAGCTGATGCATGGAAAGACTTCAATTGCACGTTTAGACAGATCAAGAGTTTTATTTAAAGAAATGGATGATGAGATTCAGGTTGCAAGATATCATTCCCTTGAAGCTGATCCAGATACGCTGCCGGCTGAGCTTTTGGTGACAGCAATGGCAGACGGTGAAATTATGGCAGTAGAGCATAAAAAGTATCCGGTTTATGGACTACAGTTTCATCCAGAATCAATCCTCACACCAAAAGGAATCGATATTTTACGAAATTTAGTAGAGAGTATAAGAAAATAGAAAAAAATAGAAGAACATAAATATATATAGCAACAGACAGCAGCAAGCAACAACAGACAGCAAGGGAGATAACGCTATGATAAAAGAAGCAATCGCAAAACTGATAAAGAAAGAAAACCTGACGACAGAGATGATGGAGCAGGTTATGGAAGAAATCATGATAGGAGAGGCAACTGATGCACAGAAGGCATCTTTCCTCACGGCAATGACGATGAAAGGTGAGACAATCGATGAAATTACATCAGCGGCAAAGGTCATGAGAAGTCATTGTGAGAAGTTCTTGAATGATATGGATGTATTAGAGATTGTTGGAACTGGCGGAGACGGTGCAAACACGATCAACATTTCGACCATCGCATCTATTATTGTATCATCGACAGGAATACCGGTTGCAAAGCATGGAAACCGTGCAGCATCAAGTAAATGCGGCACAGCAGACTGCCTTGAGGCACTTGGAGTAAACATAAATCTCTCTCCAGCTGAAAGTGCTATACTTTTAAAGGAACATAATATGTGCTTCTTATTTGCTCAGAAATATCATCCGGCAATGCGCTTTGTAGGTTCAGTCAGAAGAGAGATCGGTATTCGCACAATATTTAATGTGTTAGGACCTCTGGCAAACCCGGCAGGTGCCTCCATGCAGCTGCTTGGCGTATATAGTGAGGCGCTTGTAGAACCGCTTGCAAGAGTCCTTTACAACCTGGGTGTTAAGCGTGCAATGGTTGTTTATGGACAGGATGGCATGGATGAGATTTCGCTGAGTGCACCGACAACAGTGTGCGAGGTAAGAAACGGAAACTTCAAGAGTTACGTAATTACACCAGAGCAGTTTGGATTTAAAAGATGTAAAAAGGAAGATCTTATTGGCGGCAACCCACAGGAAAATGCAAAGTTTGCATTAGATATTTTAAATGGAGTCAAAGGTCCAAAAACTGATGCAGTACTATTCAATGCCGGAGCTGCCATTTACACAGCAAGAGAAGACATCACAATCGAAGATGGTATTAAGATTGCTAGAGAGGCACTAGAAAGCGGTCTTGCAGCAAAACAGTTAGATGATTTTGCAAAATCAACAAAGCAGTAAAAATAAGAAAATATGGCAGTGAGGTGAAAGCAGCATGGCAGAGAATATATTAGAGACGATTGCAGCGAAGCGTCGCATTTATATAGAAGAAAAGAAAAAGCAGGTGCCACTAAAAAACTTGATTTCGCAGGCAGAGGCACTTTTGCAAAAGGAAGCAGCTGGCGAAGTATCAGCAAAGCCAAGCTTTTACGACAGTCTGGCAGGCGATAAGCTTTCATTTATCTGCGAGGTAAAGAAGGCATCTCCGTCAAAGGGACTTATAGCACCAGATTTTCCATATCTTACCATAGCTAGAGAATATGAATCGGCGGGAGCCGCAGCTATCTCAGTTTTGACTGAGCCAGAATATTTTCTTGGAAGAGATGAATATTTAAAGGAAATTGCTAAGACGGTACACATTCCGGTGCTTAGAAAGGATTTCACAATAGATGAGTATCAGATTTACGAGGCAAAGCTTTTTGGTGCATCAGCAGTGCTTTTGATTTGTTCACTGCTTGATAAGAAAACATTATCTAAATTTTTAGATCTGGCAAATGAACTTAAACTTGATGCACTCGTTGAGGTACATGATGAAGAGGAAGTGCATACAGCACTTGAATGTGGAGCAAAAATCATAGGTGTGAATAACAGAAACTTAAAGAACTTTACGGTAGATGTGAGAAACAGCTTGAGGCTTCGGGCACTTGTCCCAAAAGGTATAGTATTTGTCTCTGAGAGCGGCATTAAGACAAGAGAGGATACAAGACAGCTTGCAGCATATCATGTAAATGCCGTGCTGATCGGGGAGACTTTAATGCGAAGCCCAGACAAAAAGACAGCACTTGATTTGCTTCGGCCATAACCAAAACGAAAACAAGCAATAACAAACAAGCAAATAAAACAGACAGCAACAAATAGTTGTAGAAAAAATAATATATCTATTTAAATAGATGTAACGAACAAATAATAGACAAATTCAAGAATGACATACAGAAAGGAACTAGACAGATGAGCAGAGGAAGATATGGAAAGCATGGCGGCCAGTATGTGCCAGAAACATTGATGAATGAAATCATACGCTTGGAGAAAGCGTATGAGCATTATAAAAACGATCCCGAATTTGTTCAGGAATTAGATACTTTATTGAAGGAATATGCAGGAAGACCATCACTTCTTTACTATGCAGAGCGCATGACAAAGGATTTGGGCGGAGCTAAGATCTATCTAAAGAGAGAAGATTTAAACCACACAGGTGCTCATAAAATCAACAACTGTCTTGGTCAGGCACTTCTTGCAAAGAAGATGGGAAAGACGCGTCTGATCGCAGAGACTGGTGCCGGACAGCATGGCGTTGCGACAGCGACAGTTGCTGCACTTCTTGGCATGGAGTGTGAGATCTACATGGGAAAGGAAGATACGATTCGTCAGGCACTTAATGTATACAGAATGGAGCTTCTCGGCGCAAAGGTTCATCCTGTAACTAGTGGTACACAGACATTAAAGGATGCTGTTAACGAGTGCATGAGAGAGTGGACAAATCGTGTAGACGATACACTTTACGTGCTTGGTTCTGTAATGGGTCCTCATCCATTCCCGATGATCGTGCGCGATTTCCAGAGTGTAATCAGCAAGGAAGCGAGAGCGCAGATTCTTGAAAAAGAAGGAAAGCTGCCAGATGCAGTGCTTGCATGTGTAGGTGGCGGCAGCAATGCGATGGGTATGTTTTATGAGTTCATTAAGGATGAGAATGTACGTCTGATTGGATGTGAGGCAGCAGGACGCGGTGTTAACACAGGTGAGACAGCAGCTACTATTGCAGTCGGAACAGAGGGAATCTTCCACGGCATGAAATCATATTTTTGCCAGAATGAATATGGACAGATTGCACCTGTTTACTCCATCTCTGCCGGACTTGATTATCCTGGTATAGGACCAGAACACGCATATCTGCATGATATTGGCAGAGCCGAGTATGTGCCAGTCACAGATGAGGAAGCAGTTTGTGCATTTGAGTACATTGCAAAGACAGAAGGCATAATAGCTGCAATAGAGAGCTCTCATGCAATCGCACAGGTAATGAAGCTAGCACCTACCATGAGAAAAGATCAAATCATCATCTGCTGTGTATCAGGAAGAGGAGACAAAGACGTAGCAGCAATTGCAAGATATAGAGGAATCGATTTACACGACTGAGAGGAAAATGAAAATGACAAAAATAGCAGAGGCATTTCAGAATAAGAAAGCATTTATTGGATTTTTGACAGCAGGTGATCCGTCACTTGAATGTACAGAAGAATTTATTATTAAGATGGAAGAGGCAGGAGCTGCCTTGATTGAGATTGGAATCCCATTCTCAGATCCGATTGCAGAAGGACCAGTGATTCAAGCAGCCAATATTCGTGCACTGTCTAATCCAAATGGCTGCACAACAGATCAGGTATTTGAGATGGTAGAGCGCGTCAGCAAGAAAGTGTCTGTTCCGCTTGTTTTTCTCACATATTTAAATCCAGTATTTAAATACGGCTATGATCGCTTCTTTGCACGCTGCGCATCAGCAGGAATCTCAGGAATTATAGTGCCTGATATGCCGCTCGAGGAAAAAGGCGAGGTTGCAGACATTGCAGCCAAACGCGGTGTTGATGTGATTTCTTTAATAGCACCAACAAGCAAGGAACGTATCGCAAAGATTGCAAAGTCAGCAACAGGCTATATTTACATCGTTTCTTCAATGGGAGTAACAGGAATGAGAAGCGAGATCACAACAGATCTTGAAAGCATTGTCCGTGTAGTAAAAGAAAATACATCCGTTCCAGCAGCAATAGGATTTGGCATCAATACACCAGAGCAGGCTAAAAAATACGCAGGAATGGCAGATGGAGTCATTGTCGGAAGCGCAATCGTAAAGATTATCGAAAAATATGGAGAAAACGCTGCAGAGCCGGTGTACAATTACGTGAAAGAGATGGCAGATGCAGTCAAGTGAGCCACGGGGACAGGGACGGTGGCTCAAAATGTGTCCCTACTGGCTCAATATGTGTCCCATGTAAAAAAGTCTGAAAGTTCAAGAAAAGAGCTTTCAGACTTTTTGTGTGTCTTTATTAGAATGCAATCGAGTTAAAAAAGAACAAAAGTTCGCGAATTTGAGCCGCCAGGGACACTAATCTGGCCACCGTGTCTGTCACCAATGGTATTCTGTTAGATAAGTTTAATCGGAAAAGAGAAAAAGACTTTTTACCTATAAAAGTCGAAAACTTCTAAATTCACAATAGTTTTGGATTTACAAGTCAGAAACTATTGATTATTTTGACTTTTTGGGATATAATAGTATTAAAAAAATAAGGAGGTGCATTATGGCTGAACTTATTAATCGTCCCCAGTATCTGAATCAGTTAATTCAAAATAAGGATGTTGATCTGGTAAAAATCGTTACGGGTATTCGCCGCAGTGGAAAATCGTCCTTACTTGATTTATTTCATCAGTATTTGTTACAGAACGGCATACCAGATTCTAATATTATCCATATGAATATGGAATCTTTGCGTTACCGGGACCTAACCAATTATCTTTCTTTTTACGATTACATTAGTAAAAAAATTGTAGGCGATGGAAAAACTTATCTTATATTTGATGAACTGCAGGCTGTAGAACATTGGGAAAAAGCAATTGAATCGTTCCGTTTGGATTTTGATGTAGATATCTATATTACTGGATCTAATGCATATCTTTTGTCTACAGAGTTCTCTACGTTGCTTTCAGGTAGATATGTAGAGATACGAATGCTGCCGTTATCTTTTAAGGAGTTTCTGGATTTTTATGAATTTGCACCGAATATAACAGTGGATGAAAAATTTCAGAGATATCTCCAATTTGGTGGAATGCCAATTTTGCGTGAATATAAATTTAATGAAGCTAGAAGTAATCAGGCATTAGAGGGAATTTATTCCACTGTGGTATTACGTGATATCCTACAGCGAAATAATGGAGCTGATCAGTCAATGCTTCAGAAAATTATGCTATTTTTGTGTTCTAATATTGGTAGCATTACTTCTCCGAATAGTATCGGAAATGTACTTTCCAATGAAGGCGATATTCAGGCTGGAAAATCAAAGAATATTGCAGGAAAAACTGTGGATAAATATATCGCTATGTTACGAAATGCATTTGTATTTTTCTCTGTTGGGCGATATGATGTAAAGGGAAAACAACTTCTAAAAACACTGGGTAAAAATTACATCATTGATATGGGTTTTCGCAATATGTTACTTGGCTATCGGGACGCAGACCGCGGACATATTATTGAAAATATTGTATTTCTAGAACTTCTCCGTCGTGACTATCGGGTATATATTGGAAAGGTAGGAGAAACGGAAGTTGATTTTGTTGCTGAAAAGCCAAGTGACAAGCTATATATTCAAGTAACAGAGAGTATGCAGGCACCAGAAACTCGAGAACGGGAACTTCGTCCGTTACGTATGATTCCAGATAATTATGAGAAAATAGTTCTGTCTATGGACCGAAACTTTATTAATTGCTATGATGGAATCAAATCATTAAATCTAATTGATTGGCTACTTAGTGAAAACGCATTAGAGCAGTAAGGAAATGATGATCACCCTCCTATTTCGTAAAAGAAACAGGGGGGTGATTTGGTATCAAATCCGATCGTTAGGAGGAAGGAAATATGCATAAAACATATAGAAAAAGCATCCGAAAATTTTTTTCCTTGATTTCAATAATGGCAGTATCTTTTTTTGCCCCATTAAAGAGTTTTCAGCTGAAGTGGCTTATTGATTCTAATTCAAAAAAAGAGGAGAATATTTACTGAATGGAAAGACTAAAGGGCAAAGAGTAGGGGAGAGGAAAGGGTAAGGAAGCATAAAGTCTGCGTCCTAGAGCCATCAGGTACACTAATCAGCCACTGTCTCTGTGTCTCCACTGGTATTTCAGTGCCGTTGGCATTTTTAATTGCCTCATTAATTGTTTAATTGCCTCATTTTGCGAAAAATGAGGCAATTGACATTGACAATGAGTATAATAGGTGTTAAGATCCCATATTTGACAGCAAAATTGAGCAAAACACCGCTGGAAGGCTTATTTTACATAGCTTTCCGAGCGGTGCTTTTTCGTTTTACTATATAGTTTTTTTTCCATAGAGCAGGTCTACAAAAATTTTTTACGATTTTATAGGTGGCTGTCCCCAATGGCCTCTACTGGGCTGTTTCGTTAATTACTTTAATCATTTGTGGATTCGCGATACACAGTTCGACTTCGAATATAGGTGTACTCATAGTCATCATCAGGATGTGTCAAACGGTGAACTAGACGGTTTGCTAGATGGACACCGATGCGGTCATTATTGACATGCACACTGGTAAGGGCAATGCTGTTATTAAATTCTTGGTTGTCGTCAAAGCCGGAAACATACAGATCATTAGGAACTGAGATCTTGTTTTTTTGACAATACTGAAGAACCAATGAGGCGATATAATCATTTGCGCAGACAATCGCATCGGAGCGCTTTATGATACGATCTAGGTAAGCTGAAATGGTTTCCTTATATTGGTCAATGCCAATTGGACTGATTAAATTGTCGATTTCATTGACAGAAAGCTGATGGCGCTGCATGGCTTTTAAATAGCCTAGATAGAGCTCTTTGTTTGTTTGTGCATATGCGATATCACCGATAAAATGAATTCTCTTTTTGCCGGATTCAATCATATGTTCTACAATTTCTTCTGTGTTTGCACGTCCTTCTATCAAGAAAAGATCTCCATTTAGTGTTGAAAAAATTGTATTCGTCGGGCAATCCAGAAAAACCTTTGTGATAGACAGATCGTTCAATGCCGAAAATAGTCTGGGATCATAAATATTCATCACAATGATTCCGCTTACGCTTCCATCAGTCAGACAGGACGGAAGTGTAAATGTGTCACTGTAAGTGGGTGGAAGATAGACATACATCAGATTGATCCCCTGGCTGGCCAATGTGATGGCCTGATAATGAATAATACTCATCCAGAAATTTGAGGTTTCTGGACGCGATACGACAACTGCAACATTACTGATTTTTTTTGAGGAGTCGTTGAAGGAATCTTTGGTTGCATGGAAGCTATCTTCTTGTCTGCCCTGATTTAAGATGGAAACTGGATAGCCCATCTCAACTGCTTTCTGCAAGATCATGTGTTTGGTATCAGGCGAAATGCCAGGCTTGTCGTTGACTGCTCTCCATACAGTTACTCTTGAAATATTAAGTGCGTCAGCAACTTGTTGATAAGTGACTTTTTTCATAAAACAAGTAAGAACCACCTTTCTGTTTAATATGCTACTTCTGCTGCCCATAATGGTCGGTTTGATTGAAAATTGAACTTAGATTATGTGACTCCTCTATTTTAAAATATTTTGAAAAAAAATTCAAATGTTTTGGCAACATTTTGTAAACAAACCGCATTGGATTGATAAAAAAAGACAACGAAAAGTAACAGAATGTTGTTGCATAATAGTGGAAAACTTGTTATACTTGCAACAGACGGATGCCGAAAAATAAAAATGCTCAATCATTTATGACAAGAATAGCAGAAAAAGGTGGTCCAAAATGTTTACGGGTAGAAAGGATAAGAGTGAAAAAATGTTAACAAAATTAGACCAGCTCAAAAAAGAGATTGCTGATTTGGCAGATGAGCTTGCAGTGGAAGGAAAAGAGGTCTTAAGAAAAAAAGGATTTACCGATGAACAGCAAACCAACTTTCAGGAATTGTTTCGAAATTGCTTTGTGAGTACAGCAGATACGACAACAAAGTTACTTGAAAATGGAGAAACCTATGTGTTTACCGGTGACATTGAGGCAATGTGGCTGAGAGATTCTTCGGCACAGGTTGTACACTATTTGCCATTTGCAAAAAAAGTAGAGTCAATTCGGGCAATGATTTCGGGATTGATTCAAAGACAGATGCGATATATTACAATTGATCCGTATGCGAATGCATTTAATGAAGAAGAAAATGGCCATTGTTGGGAGAAGGACGATACCGATTCGAATGATTGGGAATGGGAGCGAAAATATGAAATCGATTCTTTATGCTATCCGATCTGGCTTCTTCATCGCTATTACGAGACAACGAAGGATGAACATATTTTTTCAGCTCAGGTAAAAATAGCATTTCGTCGTATTTTGGATACTTGGTCAACAGAACAACATCATGATGAGGCTTCTTCATATTATTTTAGAAGAACAAATTGTCCACCGACTGATACCCTGTCAAATGATGGAAAGGGAGAACCGACTGCGTATACGGGTATGACCTGGTCAGGCTTTCGTCCAAGTGATGACGCCTGCCAATATGGATACCTGGTGCCATCTAATATGTTTGCAAGTGTAGTCCTCGGTTATATTGCAGAGTATGCGAACTCAAAGTATCAGGATGAGACAATGGCAAAAGAGGCATATATGCTGAAAAAACAGATTGAGCAGGGGATAGAAGCTGATGCGGTTCGAAATTTAGACGGAATTGGTGAAACTTATGTCTATGAGACTGATGGCTATGGAAATGATGTCTGGATGGATGATGCGAATGTACCAAATCTTTTGTCAATGCCATGGCTTGGTTGGTGTAGTTTGGATGATGCACGGTATCAGAATACTCGAAAATGGATTTTAAGTAGCAAAAACCCATTCTATTATGAGGGAATGGCTGCAAAAGGAATCGGAAGTCCACATACGCCTTCTGGCTATATCTGGCATATTGCGCTTTCTATGCAGGGGCTGACTTCAGATGATGAAAGTGAGAGACGGCAGCTAATGGAGACCTTACTTGCGACGGACGCGGGGACACATTTGATGCACGAGGGCTTTGACTGTAATAATCCAGATGCATTCACAAGAGAGTGGTTTGCTTGGTCAAATTCACTTTTTGCACTGTATGCGATGACGTATTGCGGTCTGATGGATGTAGAGTAAATTTGGCGATAAGAACAGGAGAATGTGTAATGGAAGAGATATCGTATCAGGTGTTAGAGCATCAACATATTTTTGAAGAAAAACGCTGGTTTTTACAGTGTCATGCCTCAACGATCTGTCGCTTGCCGGATGGGACATTAGGTGTTGCATGGTTTGCTGGAAGTCATGAGAAAGCACCAGATGTGGCAATTTGGTTTTCAAAAAAGAGAGAAAACGGTTGGTCTGATCCAGTAAAAATTGCAGATAGAGAGGGGATTCCTTGCTGGAATCCGGTATTGCTTGCACAGGGAAAATTGTTGACTCTTTTTTATAAGGTTGGAAATGAAATCCCGTATTGGCAGACAATGGCAAAGACTTCGTCTGATTCTGGAGAAAGCTGGAGCGAGGAAAGAGAGCTTGTACCGGGAGATTTTGGTGGTCGCGGTCCAGTAAAAAATAAGTGTCTCGTGCTAAAGGACAAAAGCATTCTGGCACCGGCATCCACAGAACAAGATGGATGGAATTGCTTTACCGATCGCTCTTTTGATCAGGGAAAGACATGGATTCGATCAGAAACAATTCGACCGATAGCTGGCAGCGTAAAAAATTCAGGTTTGATCCAACCGACCTTATGGCAGGATCAAGACGGAGAGCTTCATATGTTGATGAGAAGCAGTGAAGGGTGTATTTTTCGAAGCGATCTGTTAAAACAGACCGGCGAATGGAGTGAGGCATATCCGACGCAGCTTCCAAATAATAATTGTGGAATTGATCTTGCAATGCTTTCTGATGGCCGATTGGTTCTTGTATACAATCCAATTTCTGGCAACTGGGCGGCTAGGACACCGATTGCCTTTTCTGTGTCAGATGACAATGGTAATCGGTGGAGCGAGCCTCAGATTCTTGACTACGTGCCATGTGATATCAACCAAGAATATGCAGAATTTTCATATCCAGCAATCATCGCAGAGGGCAATGAAGTGTATATCACTTACACATGGAAGCGCAAGACGATTGCATTTTGGCATATACGAATTAATTAAGCAGATTTGATAATGATAAAAATTGGTATTGCACAATTACAAATAGTTGCTACGTCTTTGACAGTAGCAAAATAAAAGAGAGGAAAAGAGGAAAATGAAAGAAAACAAAGAAAGTAAGGGAACACAGTTTGAAGAGGAGAAGATCCTTTTGACAGAAGATCAAGTGAAGGATCAGACAGAAATCAAGGAAGAGACAGAAAAAGACGATATGGTTGAAAATGGTGTGCACAATTACAGCACAGAGGAAAGCTATGTGTGGCCGACAGATCCTGCTGTCAGGAAAAAATTAGAGTGGTTTCGCGATCAAAAGCTTGGCCTTATGATGCATTGGGGTGCCTACAGTCAGTTGGGTATTGTAGAGTCCTGGGCACTCAGCGACGCAGATGCCTGCTGGTCAAGACATTGTATTGACTGGGAAGTGACAGGCGAGGAATTTAAAAAGCAATATTTTGATTTGAATAAGACGTTTAATCCGATTCGCTTTGAGCCGGAAAAATGGGCCGATATCGCGAAGGCGGCAGGAACCAAATATTTGCTGTTTACAACGAAACATCATGATGGATTCTGTATGTGGGATACCAAATATTCGGACTATAAGATTACAGCAGAGGATTGCCCGTACCATACCAATCATTATGCCGATATCTGCGCGCATCTGTTTGAATCGTTTCGAAAGCGTGATCTAGGTGTCATTGCTTATTTTTCCAAGGCAGATTGGCATGTGGACAGCTATTGGAGTGAAAATTATGAGAGGGGAAGCTATCAGCATCGTGGTCCGTCTTACGATCCAAAGGAATATCCAGAGGAGTGGGAGCGCTTTGTAAACTTTACGCAGAATCAGATTATGGAGCTCGGAAGTCGCTATGGTCAGATTGATGGTATGTGGTTTGATGCCGGATGGGTATGCAAGGAAAATGGACAGGATATTCGTCTGGGAGAGGTAATTGAGCGTGTTCGTAAGTTCCAGCCGGGAATGCTGTGTGCCGATCGAACAATCGGTGGTCCGTATGAGAACTATGTGACACCAGAGCAGTGTGTGCCAGAAGAACCGCTTATGATTCCGTGGGAGAGCTGCATTACGCTTGGAACATCATTTTCATTTGTCTATGAGGATACCTATAAGAGTCCGCGTGAAGTGATTTGTCTGTTGGTAGATATTGTCGTAAAGGGTGGAAATCTTGCAATCAATGTTGGCCCTCAGCCAAATGGATGTCTGCCAAAGGGAGCAGTAGATTGTCTGCTTGGAATGGGGCAGTGGCTTGATGTCTATGGAGAGGCAATCTATGGAACAAGAGTCTGCGCACCGTATAAAAAGGATGGCATCGGCTTTACAACGAAAAATGGAGTTGTCTATGCAATTGAGACATTTGCGACAGAAACAGAAAAAGTGCCGTCAAAGGTTTGGATTCCGTATGAGGGCAAGGTGACAGAAATCACAGAGCTTTCTGGCGGGAGTGCTCTTTCTTTTGAGGCAAAAGAAGGTGGCTATCTGGTGAATGTAGGTAAGTGGAAGGAAGAAAAAGCACCGATTGGACGTGTCTTCTGTCTGAAAAATGCGTAAGGAGGAAATACCAATGGCACAACTTCAGGACAAAAGCAAAATGCCCTATCAGGATGCGGCGCTTCCAGTAAAGGAGCGAGTAGAGGATTTGCTTAGTCGCATGACGCTTCGGGAGAAGGTTGGACAGTTAAATCAGCGACTGTATGGATTTCACGCCTATGAAAGACATGGAGATGAGATTACGCTGACTGAGGAAACAATCAGTGAGGCTGAATATTTTGGCGGACTTGGTGTTGTCTACGGCTTGTACCGAGCTGATCCATGGTCGGCGAAGACAAAGGAGAATGGACTTACGTCAGAATATGCTGCAAGGTGTTACAATCTCTTACAGAGATGCTGCATAGAGCATTCAAGACTCGGCATTCCGTTTTTGCTTAGCTCAGAGTGTCCGCACGGGCATCAGGCGATTGATGGGTATCTGCTTCCTGTCAATTTAGCGGCAGGAGCCAGTTTTAACCAGGCTCTTTACAAGGAGGCTGTCAGTGTCTGCGCACGGCAGTTAAAGCAGATGGGTGTCAATCTGTCTTTGGTATCGGCGCTTGATGTAGCGAGAGATCCGCGCTGGGGACGAACTGAGGAGTGTTTTGGCGAGGATCCCTATCTGTGCAGTGTATTTGCTAAATCAGCAGTGGAGGCAACCCAATCAGAGGGTGTTGCGATGGTGGCAAAGCATTTTTGCGCGCAGGGGGAGACGACAGGCGGTGTCAATGCAAGCGCAGCTCGTATTGGGGAGCGAGAACTTAGAGAGATTCATCTGCCGCCGGCAAAGGCATGCTGTAAGGCTGGTGTAAACGGGATCATGGCTGCCTATAATGAGATTGACGGTGTATACTGTCATATGAATCACAAGCTGCTGACACAGATTCTTCGAGATGAGTTTGGCTTTGATGGTATTGTCATGGCAGATGGTATGGCGTTAAACCGCTTGCAGGAGGTGATTGGAGATCGGGCACAGGCGGCGGCTCTGGCTTTGTCGGCAGGAGTGGATGTCAGTCTGTGGGATGGTGTGTTCCCATATCTGGAGGAGTCTGTAAAGAAAGGACTTTTAGAGGAGTCTCTTTTAGATGAGGCTGTGAGAAGAGTGCTGACACTGAAATTTGAGCAGGGACTGTTTGAACACCCATATCTGCCAGAGAAAACGCTTCTTTCATTTGACTTGGCAGACTATCCTCAGAGTGAACAATTAGCCGAAGAGTCGGTTGTGCTATTAAAAAATACCGGCGTTCTTCCGCTGGCAAAGACGGTGAAAAAAATTTTGGTTCTTGGACCAAGTGCCGATGAAATTTATCGAATGCTTGGCGATTATACGCCACCGGTAGAGGAAAATGAGTGCTACACACTTTTGAAGGGGCTTAAAGAACTTGCAGGTGACAGACAGTTAAAAACTTGTAGCTATACTGCTCTGACAACTGAAAAGAAAAAAGAGGTAGAAGCACTGACAGAATGGGCAGATGTTGTGGTTCTTGCTCTTGGCGGTTCATCAAGTCGTTTTGAGGGTGCTCTATTTGACGATAACGGTGCAGCAATTGTACATCATGAAAAAAGAAAAGAAGAGCAGACAGATGAGACAACGACTTTTTGTATTCAGAAAAACAAAGAAGCTTGGGCTATGGACTGTGGGGAAGGAATGGACAGTAGTACACTCTGCTTGCCGGGAGATCAAAATGATTGGTTTTTGTTGATTCGTCAGATGAAAAAACCGATTGTTACAGTGATTATCGCGGGGAGACCGTATGCAATTTTAAAAATCGCTGAACAAACTGATGGTCTTCTGTACAGTTTTTATCCAGGTCCATACGGTGGATTGGCTCTTGCTAAGCTCATTTATGGTGAAGAAAGTCCGTCAGGGCGTTTGCCAATTTCAATTCCGGCTCATGTCGGACAGTTGCCTGTCTATTACAATCCGAAGCGTTCTTATGAGGCAATGAAGTATTGTGACGAGGCAGATCGTCCGTTATATGAATTTGGAGAGGGATTTGGCTACGGACAGCTTTCTTATGAAAAAATGAGCTTAGAGAAAACAGAAGATGGTGGTGTGATGGTTACGGTCACAGCAACAAATTTGGCAGACAGATCAGATTGGGCGGTTCCACAGATTTATCTGAGTGACATTGCATCAAGCACAGTTCGACGTGTGCGTGAGCTAAAAGCATTTTCAAAGGAAAAACTGAAAGCAAATGAGACAAAGAAAATTTTGTTAAAGCTTGACAGAGAAGCATTTTTTGTGTGGGATTTCCAGATGAAAGAAACGCTTGAGTCAGGCGAGTTTGAAATTCTTTTAATGGATCAGGGAAAAATTTGGGACCGTCAAAGCATTTGGTTTTAAAAACAATCGTAGCAGATAAAATAAAAAATAAAATAGTTAACAAAAAAGTAAATAAATAAAACGGTGCGAGATAACAAAAGAAACGTAATTCGCATCGTTTTTTTAATATAGTGAGCATAAAAATAAGACAGAATGAAAAAATGCCGATTTAAAAAAGCTTTCTAAAAACAACAAATATTAAAAATCAACAAAAAATGCCTTGACATCTAAAGAAAAATATAATATTATATGAATTAGCGATAAACGAGTTATAAACATTTTTGTGACTTGACAAAATTGCGTGAAAAACGCCAAGAAAACAGCGGTTAACATCTGTTAACAAAACTGAAGGAGGGCAAGAAAACATATTAACAAAACAAAGAATTTGTTAATAACATTATTTATCTCAAGGAGGAAGGCAATATGAGAGCAAAGAAGTTTGGAGCAATGGCGATGGCAATGGCGATGGCAGCGACAATGATGCCGATGAGTACATTTGCACAGGAGGAGGAAACCTACGATTTTGGTGGAGCCGAGGTTCGTGTATTTGGAAACAAGTGGAATGATCTTGACCCGGATGCAGAGGGTGACAAGACTCAGTATCTGGATGCAGCAGCACAGGTTGAGGAAAAATACAATATTAAGTTTGTATACGCAAAACCAGATGGCTATGATGGCTACAATTTAGGTGAGTTGATTCAGGCAGGTATCACTGCTGGTGATGCAGGTGTAGATATTCTGGATTCTGAGCCGGATGCATTGATATCACTTCTTTCAAGTGGTGCGCTGACTGATTTAACTAATGATATGGATCAGATTCATGTTGGTTCTCTTTATAAAGAGGCAGTTACCTGGCAGGACCATTGCTATGGTATGACGTTTGATAATGTAGGAGATACCTACTTCATGGTTTATAGCCGTGATTATTTGGAAGAGATCGGTATGGATGTAACACCGACTGAGAAGTTCATGGCAGGCGAGTGGAGCTACGATGATATGAAGGAGTATTTGACCGAGATGAAGGCAAAGCTTCCGGAGGGCGTATATCCGATCGGTATTCACTATTATCACTGGGCTTCAATGGCAGCTGCAGCAAACGGTGTCATTCAGATTGACTCAGATGGAAATATCAACTTCAACCAGGAAGGATTTATTGAGGCAATGTCTTTCTATAAGGAGCTGATTGATGAGGGTCTTGCGTGTCCAATCGAAGTTGAGAAGAATGAAGATGGCGATTACAGTGATGTTACTTGCTATTACTCTACTCAGGATATGGCAGATCAGAAGTTTGTAATTGGACGTATCGAAGCATGGCAGGCAGGTGGTCTGGCAGACAGCATTGGCGAGTGGGGTGTTACCATGTGGCCGTGGGGCAGCAATGTTACCTGTGATGGCGATTACACAACACTCAGCGATAATTATTATACAGCACAGTCTTATTGGGGCAGCTGCGTAATTCCGGTAACAGCATCGGAGAAGACAGGAATTGAAGCAATTGATTTGATGAAGATTGCAAATGACTATTATGATCTGGTTCAGCCAAGCGGTGCAGCAGGTCGACTGTCAGCATGGGAAGCAGAGCAGGCAGGTGAGGAGCCACAGATTGGATTTGATGCCGGAACTGCAAGAGATTTCTGTACAGAGGAAGACTACGAGCTGTATGACTGGGCTCACAATCGAGTAAAGTATGACTGGGCAAAGCCATTTGACAATGCAAAGATCACCAGCATTTGGAATCTGGCAGCAGAAATTATTGCAGAGGGTGTTGATGCGAGAAGTGCAGCTGACTCTGCATACACAGCAGCTGTTGAGAAAGCAACTGAGATGGGACTGATTTCTGAGCAGAAATAAGTGCGTTTTGCAGGACAATGGTCGTCTACTATTGAATAATTAGCGATGCGGCTGTAGATTTGCAAATATCTACAGCCGTTTTCATACATAACAAGCGAGGGCGGTTCAATTGAAAAAAAAGAAAAAACAGGCTCGCATCCGAAATAGCATTCTTCTTGCAGTGCTTGTCATTGCTGCATTTGTGGCATTGAAACTGGCATCATCAGATAAATATGCACAGACGCGAACAGAAGTCCTTGAAAAGTATTTAAGCTATATGGATACTGATGCTGTGACTTATGAGGATTATCTGGAAAGCACTAATGGAAACTATGTTTCGGACTCAGCGAAAGAGATAACAGTAAAAGCTGCCGATTACAAAACGGCAGACATGGAAGAGTTAAAACAGGATGGCGATATTGTCTGGACAGCAGGGGCAGGCAGTATTACCTATGAGTTTGACGTAAAAGAAGCAGGATGGTATTACATCTGCTTGACTTATGATACAGATACGGATTCAACACAGAATATTGTAAGAAATATCCGTGTGAATGAGAGTCGTTTATTTGATGGTTGTGATGGAATTGTCTTTTCTCGTTTGTGGATGGACGATAATAAGAATTGGCTGATGAATACAGACGGAAATCAGGCAGCACCAACACAGATTCAAAAGCAAGGTCCGGCAGTGTGCAGTGTTTCTTCAGCAGATGTTGATAGCATTGGAGCATATCGTTTCTTCCTTGAAAAAGGAAAGAATACGGTTTGTTTGGAATCGGTTCAGGCAAAGCTTGGAATTGAAAAAATTGCGCTGGTTCCGGCCAAGGAAATCGTAAGCTATGCAGAGTATTATGAGAATCTGACCAAAGAAGGTGTGCAAACAATTTCAGCAAACGAGATTGATGGCGGTGCAGTGATGATTCAGGCAGAGGATACGACAGTAAAATCAACCTCGTCATTGTCACCGAATAATGATCGTACCTCTGTGAAAACAGTTCCGTACGATTCCACCTATATTGTTTACAATACAATCGGTGGATCAAACTGGGCAAGTGTTGGACAGAGTATGACATGGACAGTTACCGCACCAAAGTCTGGTCTTTATAAGATTGGAATGCGCTTTAAGCAGTACTTAAATCGTGGCTTTATTTCCTCTCGTTATTTAACGATCAATGGAGAACTTCCATTTGCAGAGGCGGCTGAGATTGCATTTTCCTATGATCCAGACTGGGTAAATGGGTATCTTGGAGATGACAATGGTGCGTATTACTTCTATTTAAATGAGGGTGAGAACACCATTACAATGACAGCAACCTTAGGAGAGCTGACCAAAGCGGTTGATCTTGTAAGCGAGAGTGTAGATAACTTAAATGATTTATATCGAGAGATCACAGCGATCACTGGAACAAGCCCGGATTTATACCGTGACTATGGCATTATGGTTTATTTACCACAGCTGCAGGATATTTTAGAGGTCGAGTATACTAGATTGAATGCAGTGATGGGATTGTTTGGTGAGGAGTATGGCTCTGCCAATAAAACATCGGCATTAAACGACATGATGGATGTAATGATTAAGCTGATCAAACAGCCAAATGACGTTGCAAAATATCTTTCAAATTTCAGCGATTCACTATCTGCTCTTGCTGATTGGGTGACAGGAATCAATAATCTTCCACTTGAATTGGATTATTTGGCAGTCTGTGGTGAAGGTTATAAGCTTCCAAAGGCAAATGGCAACTTCTTTGAGAATTTTGCTCACACCTGGAATTCGTTCATTGGTTCCTTTACAAATGATTTTAAGGTTCATATGACAGAGAACGAGACAGACAGAAAGCAGCTAGATGTTTGGGTAACGGTTGATACCAGAACCGAGTATGATATCATCCAAAAGCTGATCAATGCAGCATATGCCGATTCAGAGTATGATGTCAATCTGAGTATGGTTCAGGCAGATACACTTCTTCCGGCAACAGTTGCAGGAAATGGACCTGACGTGGCAATTCAGGCAAGCTATAGTATGCCGACGAACTTTGCGTATCGCAATGCAGCCTATGATTTGACACAGTTTGAGGATTTTGAAGAAGTATTTTCAAACTTCCCAGAGGGTGTGAGATCCTTCCTCTCATATGAAGGTGGCGTATATGGTCTTCCAGATCAGTTGTCATTCCCAGTATTGATTTATAGAACCGATATTTTGGAGTCAGCAGGACTGAGTGTTCCAGAAACATGGGAGGATCTGACTTCAATGATTCCATATCTGGAAGCAGACAATATGAGTGTTTATTTGGCAAGTAACGAATACTTGACATTGGGCGGTTCTAGCAGTTCTACGACAATGCCAGTCAACCCAATATTCTTGTCGATGCTGTATCAGAATGGATATGAATTGTACAATGATGACAATACAGCGACAAATCTAGATCAGACTGAGTTGATGATGGTCTTTAAAAATTGGACAGAATACTATACCAATCAGGGACTTGAGTATTCCGTCAATTTAACGACACGTTTCCGCACTGGTGAGATTCCACTAATGGTGGGTGATTATACCTATATTAATACATTAAGTATTTCAGCACCAGAGATTTCTGGAAAATGGTCGATTGCAAAGGTTCCTGGAACCAAAAAGGCTGACGGAAGTATTGATCACACGGCAGCAGCAATGATTGGAACTTCTTTTATTGTGTCATCGACAGTGGAAAAGGATGGAATGTTAAATGAGGCATGGGATTTCCTAAAGTGGTGGACCAGTGCACAGACGCAGTCCAATTATTCCATCGAGCTAAAGGCAGCAGACGGTGAGGCAGCTGAGTATCCGGTAGCCAATATAGCGGCAATTCGTGATGGTGGATTAAAGGATGAGTTTAAGGAAGTTGTTCTTAGCCTGATGGACGATTTGAAGGCAGAACCGCAGATTCCAGGAAGCTACATCACCGGACGAACCATTCGAAATGCGTTTGTTACGACAGTTTCAGATAATGTGGATCCAATCGATACCTTGTATATCACACTTGATGCGATCAATACAGAGATTACGAACAAGAGACAGGAATTTGGCCTGAATACGGCACAAGAGTAGAAAGGGGGCAAAAAGCATGGCAAAAAATAATATGCCATTCAAACGAAAAATGAGTCTGACACTCAGGGATATGAAGAGAAGCATCCCACTTTACATAATGATTGCACCCTTCATGATTTTATTTATTGTATTTGTAGTATACCCTGTGTTGATGGCAATCTGGTATAGCTTTACCGATTACAATGTATTGGAGAAAGCCAATTTTATTGGTTTTGACAATTATAAAAAGTTATTCTTGGATGATGAAACCTTCATCACTGCGATCAAAAATACATTTATTATTGCAGTGATTGTTGGTCCGGGCGGATATGTATTGTCATTTCTTTTAGCATGGATGATCAATGAGCTGCCACATAAGCTTGGTGTTATTTTAACGGTTATTTTTTACGCACCGTCTATGGCAGGTACAGCAGTTGTAGCAGTATTCCGTCAAATTTTTTCAGATGACTCATCCGGTTATCTGAACGCAATTCTTCGAAATCTTGGAATTACAAAAGATGCAATCCTTTGGCTGTCCGATGCCGATTATGTTATGGTAGTTGTTATTTTAGCATCTCTGTGGACGAGCCTTGGTGTTGGTTTCCTCTCGTTTGTTGCAGGTATCAAGGGTGTTGATGAGGCACAATATGAGGCTGGCGCAATTGATGGAATCAAAAACCGTTGGCAGGAGCTTTGGTACATTACACTGCCAAATATGAAGCCTCAGCTTCTCTTTGGTGCGGTTATGACGATTACAAGCTCTTTGTCAGTTGGCGCATATGGCGATATGATTGTCGGCTTCCCAAGTCCGAACTATGCGACGCATACGATTGTCAATCATTTAAATGACTACGGTGCAATTCGTATGGAGATGGGCTATGCATCGGCAATTGCAGTGATTCTGTTTTTGATTATGATTATTTGTAATATGCTGATTCAAAAAATTCTACGAAAAGTAGGAACATAACCGGAAGGAAAGGAGGGTAAAAATGAATGCGTTAAAAATAAGATTACAGATGTTTTACTATCGGCACAAAAAAGTCACAGATTTCAAACCACATGTAAAGAAATCAAAGCGTAGCTTTTGGGGCAATGTGATTTTGGGCTTGTTTCTGATTGCGCTTGCCTGCCTGTTTTTCTTTCCGGTACTCTATATGATCAGCCAGTCATTAAAGCCGATGAATGAGATGTTCATCTTTCCACCTAAAATTTGGGTGAAAAATCCGACACTGGATAATTATAGAGATTTCTTTAATGTTCTTGCCAATACAGTAGTTCCGTTTGCAAGATACATGTACAATACCGTTCTGGTGGTTGCAATTGGATCGATTGGTCATATCGTGTTGGCTTCTCTTTGTGCCTATCCGCTTGCAAAGTATAAATTCCCAGGCTCGAAGTTTATCAATCAACTGATTGTATATTCACTTATGTTCAATGCAACTGTTACAATGATTCCAAACTTCCTTACGATTGCAAATCTTGGATTTTTGGATACACAGGCAGCGATCATTATTCCTGGTTTTGCATCTACTCTTGGCTTGTATTTGATGAAAAACTTTATGGAGCAGATTCCTGACAGTCTTCTTGAGGCAGCTCAGATTGATGGCGCTGGATATGTGAGAATCCATTTTAAGATTGTTATGCCGATTGTAAAGCCGGCATTGGTGACTGCATTTATCATGGTATTTCAGTCATTCTGGACCAATACAGGAGACAAATTTATCTATACAGAGGCCAAGAAAGGATTTGCCTATATGGTATCTCAGCTTGCAAATGGTAAGGTAAATGGTATGGGTGCGTCCTATGCAGGAATTTCTGCGGCAGCAGCCGTGATCATGTTTGCAGTTCCGCTAATTGTATTCCTGATTATGCAGAACAATGTTGTATCCACGATGGCAACATCAGGTATGAAAGAATAAGAGGTGTCATATGCAGAAATCGAAAAAAATTTATTGCAGATATTTGCTTGTGCTTTCACTGCTTGTCAGTCTGATCACCGGTATCTGTACCAGTGCATTTGCCGATTCCTATACGTATGATATCCGAGGAAATCAAGTCCCGGCTCCGGATGCGTATGAGTTGGAACGCACGGTTTATGCATCTGAGCTTGGTCTTGAATCCATGTCAACTGTATCTGCTGTTTATTATCGCAATGGAAAGGTGTATGTGACATTAAAGGGAACCATTGTCATTGCTGATGAAAACTTTGAGAATGCAGTTTACATTACGGAGTATACGAGAGATGACGGAACGAAAAGCGCAATCAATGCCCCGACCGGCATCTGGGTAACAGAGGATGGACACATCTATATCTGTGAGATGGATCAGGGCGAGATTATTGAGTTTGATGAAAACTACAAATTTGTTCGAGCAATTGGCGATCCGAACTGTATTGGATTGACAGTTGCCTATAAGCCAAAGCGCATTGCAGTTGACAGTGTAGGCCGTATGTATGTGCTGGTAAACAACTGTTATGAGGGCTTTGCTGAGTTGGATCCGGAAGGAAACTTTAACCGTTATGTGGGTGCAACTCCAGTTACTGTTTCACTGATTGATCGTTTTTGGCGTTCTATTCAGACAGAGGCCCAGCAGGCACGAAGCAGTCTGTGGCTTCCGACAACCTACAGTGATCTGGCAATTGATGCTGAGGGCTTTCTCTACGCCAGTATTGCAGATTCCACTTCAAAGGATCCAATTCGAAAGCTCAATGCATCTGGAGACGATGTGATGCCAGAGAGCGAATTTACAGAGCGTCCGATGGGTGATTTTGATGAAAGTGGAAAATCGCTCTCGAATTTGACCAATATAGCTGTGGCAGACGATGGTCGCTTCGCTGTACTGGATTCTGTCTATTCAAGAATTTTTGTTTACAGCAATGATGGAAACTTAATGTATGAGTTTGGCGGATCTGGAAACGCAGAGGGCAGGTTAAACAGCCCTGTCGGCATTTGCTTTATGGGCGAAAAAGTGCTTGCTGTTGATTTGGCTTATCAATCCATCGAGGTGTTTGCACCAACTGAATATGGTCATTTGATCAACCAGGGTCTTGAGGCACAGTCACGCTATGACTATGAGGAGGCATCTACCTATTGGCAAAAGGTTCTTGATATCAACAGTAATTTCTACTATGCGAATCTTGGACTCGGAAAATATCAGCTGCGTGCCGGTGACTATGAGGATGCGATGGATAACTTCTATAAGGGCGGTGATCGCTCCTATTATTCAAGCGCATTCGCAAAAGTGTCAAAAGAGTGGATGAGCAGTCATTTTTCACAGATCATACTGGTATTGGTGCTTGTGATTGTACTATTGGCTGTACTTGGTCTCTATAAAAAATATGGACCAAAAGAGCATAAAAATACAAAGGTAAGACGCTTCTTTGACAAATTAAAATTTACTTGCTTGACATGGCCAGGTTATGTGATGACCAATCCATTCAAGGCATTTGACGATGTGAAGTATTATGATGGAAGACCAATTCCAGATCTTCATATTAAAAAAGAGAGCAAAAAGCATGAGTATGGCGGCTCTTTGGCATTTGCAATTGTTGTGATTATCCTATTTGGATGGATTAGTTTAATCAAATTCCGCTATACCGGATTTTTGTTGGCATTTGAGGATATCGACAATATGAATGCGCCTCTTGTCGTTGGAAGTGCATTGCTGCCGTATGTGATTTTTATTTTTGCAAACTGGGGTGTCGGTGTGCTGCTTTCTGGTAAGGGAAAAGTGGTTCATATTACAAAAGTGGTTGGATATGCATTGTATCCGGCTTGCTGGCTGAATCTCGTTGGAACACTTCTCTCTAATTTGGTAACGCAGAATGAGGCTGCTCTTGTCAATGCACTGTTTGTATTGGGAATGCTGTTATTCTTCTTTTATATGTTTATTGGAACGATTATGGTAAACCAATACAGCTTTACGAAAAATGTCGCAACTTTATTACTTTCAGTTGTTGCAATGTTGTTGATTATGTTTGTAATCTTACTGTTTGCAACACTGTTTTCACAGTTTGTCAATGATGTGTTAGAGATTGTCACAGAAATCAACCTATTATGGTAGAAAGGAGGCGTAACGATATGAGACGACAAAAGGAACAGAAAATTCACTCAAAAAAGAGAATCTGGGTTGTGCCTGTTTTACTCAGTGCAGCGCTTCTAGAAACCATAGCAGTGTATGCAGATGAGGAGCAGACAAAAGCGGCAGAGAGTGAAGCTTCAACTGATTTACAGCCGGGTGATAAAGGGTATTGGGTATCTCAGGAAACAGACAAAATTACAGGAACCGATTTTGTCACCATTGCCGAGTCTGACAATATGGAGTTGTTAATTAAGCCAAAAAGTGGAACAATTCGCTGGATGGACAAAAAAACAGGAGCCTATAAGGATACGAATTTGAGTGCAGATGAAAATCTGGCAAAGATTACAGACGCAGAGAAATCGGATTTAACAGTCAGCTATTTTAATGGAAAGTATAGCGAACTGTATTCGACTTACAGCACCTACAATTCATTTACAATGTGTGCGGATTTGGGGCAGCTTTCCTATCAATATATCGATGGCGGCGTAAGAATTTTGTATACACTCGGCGATAATGCAATGACTTATAAAAATTTCCCGCAGGATATCAGTGACGAGCGTATGAATGAGTTTGTGCTGCAATATCTGAGTCAGGCTGAGATTGAGAATTTAAAAAAGACCTATTATTCACAGCTGTCAACTGGAGATTGGCATCGCCTTTCTAATAAGGATAAGACACTTGGAAAGCTTCAAGTAAAAGAGCTGTATGCAATGTTTTATGAGACTGGCGCTTACACAGAGGAGGAGCTTTTCAAGGATTTGGAAGCCTATGAGGTGGATGAATCAGAGTATCCAAGCAATCTGACGATTGTGGTTCCGGTCGAATACTATCTGGACGGTGATGAACTGGTTGTCAATGTGGATACAAGCGCGATTGAGACCGATGAGGAAAGCCCAATTATGTCCCTTGGCTTGCTACCGTATTTTTTAACGTCAGCGACGGATGTAGAATATGACGATGGCTATATGTTTATTCCAGACGGAAGTGGCGCGCTGATCAATCTTGATAGCACAAAAGTGAAGGAGTATCATTACTCTGCAAGTTGGTACGGCGGTGATCGGTTGATCAATTCAACAACCTATAACAGTGTCAATCCGCAGATGATGATGCCAGTGTTTGGTATGAAGACATCTGACAGCACAGTTCTTGCAATTATCGAGAATGGTGCGGAGGCAGCGACTCTGGATGCTTATATTGCGAATACGGATAATTCTGAACCGTTTTGTAAAATGAAGCTGACTTTCGGCATTCAGCCGCAGCAAAAGGTAGCTTCTGATTCAAATAGTTCCTATTCCGTGTCAAAAGCATCTACGGATGTATATGACGAAAACATTACGCTTCGCTACTATTGGTTGGGCGAGGATGCCGACTATGTAGATATGGCAAAATGCTACAATACTTATCTGGTTGAGCAGGGCGAGCTGACGGCAGAGGAGCCAGAAGAAAATACACCGTTTTTTACAGAGGTGCTAGGTACAACCGATAAGACCCAATATTTCCTCGGGATTCCTTATCAGGGAAAGCAGACGCTTACATCATTTTCGGAGGCAAAACAGCTGCTTGACGATTTGAATACAGCAGGAATAGAAAATATAAAGCTGATTTACAGTGGTATGACAGGTGGCGGTATGAATCAGAGAGCGCTGACAGGAGGTGTTTCCATTGCATCTGGTCTTGGCAGCAACTCAGATTTTAAGAAGCTCACCACATATGCAGAGTCGATTGGCGCAGAAATCTATCCAAATCTGTTACTGCAGTCAGCTTATACAAAAAAGGGATTAAGTGGTGATCGTGTTTCCTGGAATATTGTCAATAATCGTGCTCAGCTTTACACATTTGATCCGGTTACATTGAAGGTGGACGAAGAGGCAGATTATAAGCTGTATATGATCAATCCTAACTATTTAGACAGCTACCTGCAGAAAATTAAGGAAAGCTTTACCAAGAAGCTTGGAATTAACACGTTGGCAAGTTCAGATCTGTTAAACTTTATATCAACCAACTATAAAGGAACCCAGGTTTCAATGTCAACAGGTGAAGAGATTTGCATGGATGCGGCAAAATCTATGTCAGAGAATATGAAACTGATGCTGTCGAATCCAATATCAGATGCCTATGCATATAGCAGCAGTCTGACAGATATTCCGACACAGGACAGCGGTATGAGAATTTTGGATGCATCGATTCCGTTTATGCAGCTTGTATTGGATGGCTATAAGATCTACTCTGGCGAATCACTTAATTTAGAGACAACCGATATTCGCAGACAGATGATTCAGGCGATCGAATCAAGAAGTGCATTGAAATTTACCTTCACTTACCGTGACAGCTCACTGTTAAATAAGACAGAGCAGCAGGATCTGTTTGCAGTCGATTACAGTTATTGGAAGGATTTGATTCCGGAAATTTATGCAGAGTATGAGCGCTTCTATGAACAGGTAAAGGACGCTTCTATTGTAGCCCATGAACTGTTTGAAAAAGATGATAATTTGCGAATTATCACCTATTCAAATGGTGTAAAAGTTTATATCAATTACAGTGATGAACCGGCAGTGATTGACGGTGTCAGCGTGGAAGCACTGGATTATCAGATTAAAAAATAAGGAGGGGTGATGATGAGTAAAGATAGTAAGGCAAAGAAAACAAAAAAGCATTATAAAAGTCTTGAAAAGAAGACCGCTCTATGGGGTTTGATCTTTTTGCTTCCGTGGCTAATCGGTTTGATTTTCTTCTTTTTAAGACCATTGTTTTTAACTTTCTACTATGCGTTTAATAGCATGGAGATGGAAAGCGGTGTGTTTAAGGGAACCTTCAATGGAATTGAAAACTTTAAATATGCGCTGGGTGTGGACGCAGATTTTACAAAGGATCTGGCATCTGCATTCACAAGTATGCTGACAAATGTGCCGATTCAGATTTTTGTATCGCTTTTCATTGCGATTTTGCTAAATGGGCAGTTTAAGGGCAGGGGATTCTTTCGCGCAATCTTCTTTATTCCGATTATTTTAGCAACAGGTATTACGACAATTGAACTCTCTGAGGTTTCCCTTACGGCACAGACCTCAGAGTCGGTTGTCAATCTGGACTGGCTGACTGACCTTGTTGTAAACAGTGGAATTCCGCAGCAGATTACAACACTTCTGACTTCGTACATTTCCAATATCTTCGATGTGGTTACGACATCAGGTGTTCAGATTTTGATCTTTTTGTCTGGTCTGCAGGCAATTTCTCCTACCCTATATGAGGTAGCACAGCTTGAAGGTTGCAGTGCATTTGAAACGTTCTGTAAGATTACACTGCCAATGATCTCTCCGATGATTTTGGTGTGTCTGGTATACAGTATTTCTGAAGCGTTTGCAAAAGCAGATGTTACCGATACTATTTACAATGTTACCTTCAAAGGTCAGTCCATGTATTATGGCTATGGAGCAGCGATGAGTGTGATCTACTTTGTGGCAACTCTGGCAAGCATCGGCATCATATGCGGCATTGTGTCAAAGGGGGTATTCTATTATGACTAAGACAAAGAGAAAAGGCCTCAGCCACAGAGAACGAATGGCAATGGCACAGACGACTGCCGGTATCAGCTTCTGGGTCGATCTGAGAAAAGGAAGACTCAGCCGTTATACGATTCAAAAGAGAGTGAAGAAAGCAATCGCACTGCTTTTTCGCTATATTATATTGATTTCACTTGGCTTTGTCATTTTGACGCCACTTCTTAAGCTGGCAAAGGATGCGTTGACTGATCCAAGTGCACTTGCAAGTAAGAGCTCCGTATGGATTCCGCAAAAGGTATCAACGATCTTTTTTGAGATGAGTATGACAAAGGCTGTATTAAATTATTGGCCAAGTCTTTGCTATACACTTGCAACGACGACGGTTTTGACCTTTTTCCAGGTGCTTTCTACTGGATTGGCAGCCTATTCATTTGCACGACTCAATAAGGGTAAGATGAAGATTGTCAGCAAGATTTTATTTGCGATGGTAATCTTTACGATCGTTGTGCCGTCGGATTGTATTATGTTAGCGCAGTTTTCTACATTTAGAAGCTTTGATCTTTTTGGTATCATCCGAGCACTGACAGGTTCGGGAATTAACATGACCAAAAATATGGCCTCAATGCTTGTACTTGCTGCAACTGGAATGGGTGTAAAGAGTGGTCTTTATATTTATATTTTGCGTCAGGGCATCAGAGGACTTCCGTACTCAATTGAGGAAGCAGCATTTGTAGATGGTGCAGGATTCCTTCGCACCTTCTTCCAGATTGTGGTTCCGAGTGCATCAGGATCCATTTTGACAGTTTCTGTACTTAGCTTTCTGTGGAACTATACAGATGTGTACTACAACAGTTTGCTGAATCAGAATACATTACAGTTGGCCTACAATTATCACCAACTTCAGGGCAATATTCGCTGGCCAATCGGAAATGCAGCCAAAATGCATGCAGTGTGGCTAAATCTGATCAATGAAGAAAATCCATATGTACAAAATGCATCTATTTCTGCATGTGCACTGCTTGTCGTGCTTCCACTGTTAATTCTGTATTGCTTTGTACAGAAGAGGTTTGTTCAAGGTGCTGCACGAAGCGGTCTTGGCGGAGATTGAGTTTACAAAAAACAGTTTACAAGAATTCAAAAACCAGATATCATTTGGATAAGCGTATTTTAAAAGTAGGTTATTGAAAAATGATATCGGTTTTGAAAGAAAGGTGAGGTAGTTTATATGAGATATTTAGACGAGCGTGTCTGGGTAATTATTAGAGAACTCAGACCGTTAATTGAACGATCCAATACGGACATTGTAAAGTGGCAGACAAAAAAGAAGCTTTTTATGAGACCAGAGGAAGCTGATTTAGATCCGATGCCGTGGGAGAGCTTTGACAGTAGCACAGACAGATGGTATGGAAAGGACACCTATTATTGGTTTCGTGCCCAATTTACAGTTCCGCAGTCGATGGATCAAAAATGCATTTTCCTAAAAATTCACACCCAGATTGAAGAGTGGGATGATGGACGCAATCCACAGTTTTTATTATTTGTAGATGGACAGGCAGTTCAGGGTCAGGATATGAATCACAGAGAAGTTCGTCTGACGGATTGTGCAGAGGCAGGACGCACTTATACATTGGATCTTCAGGCTTATACTGGTATTCTCCATAATGAATTTTCACTGAAGGTGACTGCTGCTGAGACCGATTTGGCATTAATGAAGCTGTATTATGATCTAAAGGCACCGGCCGATGCCTATCGCTATAATAGAATGCCGGAGGGACGCACAAGAAGTCTGTTGGTAGAGGCGCTAAATGGTGCAGTGAATCAGTTGGATCTTCGAACCCCACATTCAAAGGCATTTGACGAATCAGTTGCAACTGCTCAGTCCTATATTGATGCGCATTTGTATCAAAATCCAGAGCTTTGCGGACATGATGAGCTGATTGCTTCCTGCATTGGACATACCCATATTGATGTCGCTTGGTGGTGGACCGTGTCTCAGACAAGAGAAAAGACGGCTCGAAGCTTTTCAACTGTGTTAAAGCTGATGGACGAATATCCAGATTACAAATTTATGTCCAGTCAGCCGCAGCTATATGTCTTTTTGAAGGAGCGCTATCCGGAGGTTTATGCAAAGCTAAAGCAGCGTGTAAAGGAAGGCAGATGGATTCCAGAGGGTGGTATGTGGCTTGAGGCCGATTGTAATTTGACCTCCGGAGAGTCACTTGTTAGACAGTTCTTATATGGAAAGAAGTTCTTCAAGGATGAGTTTGGCATTGACAGTAAGATTTTATGGTTGCCGGATGTCTTTGGTTACAGTGGTGCACTTCCTCAGATTATGAAGGAGTGTGGAATTGACTATTTCATGACAACCAAGCTTGCATGGAATCAGATTGACAAGTTCCCACATGATACCTTTATGTGGAAGGGAATTGACGGCACTGGTATTTTGACTCACCTGATTACAACGCCAAGTGTTGGACAGGATGTCAAGAAGACTCATTTCACGACTTATAATGGTATGCTGGATGCAGATGCGGTTATTGGTGCATGGGATCGCTATCAGAATAAAGATCTAAACAATGAAGTGCTGATCTGCTATGGCTTTGGTGATGGTGGCGGTGGTCCGACGAGAGAAATGTTAGAGAGTTCATCTCGTCTTGACAAGGGAATCGCAGGTATTCCAAAGGTTGTTCAGGAAAGTCCAGTTGCTTATTTTGAGCGCCTTGACGAGCGAGTAAGCAAAAATAAGCGTTTGCCAGTATGGGAAGGTGAATTATACTTTGAGTATCACAGAGGAACGCTTACTTCTATGGGAAGAAACAAAAAAGGCAACCGAAAGAGTGAGCTTGCAATGATGGATTTGGAACTGCTGTCTGTGCTTGCAGAGGAAAAGGGAGTTTCCTATCCAAAGGAAGAACTTGAGCGCATGTGGAAGGTGATTTTGTTAAATCAATTCCATGATATTCTTCCGGGTTCTGCGATCCACGAAGTGTATGAGGTGACAAAGAAGGAATACGAGGAACTGCTTTGTGAGGCAGAAGTACTTGAAAAAGAGCGACTGAAGGCAATCGCAAATGAGGGAGACGGCATTACTGTAGTTAATACACTTGGTTTTGAGCGAGATGATCTGGTTCGCCTTCCGGATGGATGCAAGGCAGAGGCACTTGAAGATCAAAATGGCATGATTTACCCAATTCAGCATACAAAAAATGGTGCAGTTGCCGCACTGAAAAAACTTCCATCAAAGGGAAGTCGCGTCTATCAAAAGGTAAGCTTGAGTGAAGACGCAAAGAAGTATAACTGGTACTCAATTGAGAATGAGGCTGAGAGAAAGACACTGGAGACACCATTCTATACAGTCGTATTTGATGAAAATGGTATGATTGCTCGTCTGTATGACAAGAAGAATGATCGCGAAGTGTTAAAGCCAGACCAAAAGGGTAACCGAATGGTAATGTATGAGGATAAACCAATGTGCTTTGACAATTGGGATATCGATATGTACTATACAGAAAAGGGATGGGAGGTATCCAATCTTTCTCGTTTTGAATGGACCGATCTGGGACCGCTTTGTGTATCAATTGAACTTGAGAGAACGATCAGCAACTCATTGATTCGCCAGACCATTACTTTCTATGCAGATAGTGCGGTCATTCGTTTCGATACTTATGTGGATTGGAAAGAGCATCAGCATCTGCTTAAGGTTCATTTCCCTGTTGATCTTCATACGGATGAGGCGACCTTTGATATTCAGTTTGGAAATCTGACAAGAAAAATTCATCAAAATACCAGTTGGGACGAGGCTCGCTTTGAGAGCTGCGGACAAAAGTGGATGGATATGTCAGAGGGACATTATGGTGTCAGTCTGTTGAACGACTGCAAGTATGGTCATTCTGCGATTGATGGTGTGATGACATTAACTCTCATTAAATCTGGAATTGAGCCGAATCCGACAGCCGATCAGGAAGAGCACACCTTTACCTATGCATTGTATCCGCATGCAGAGAACTGGCGTCAGGCAAAGACGGTACAGGAGGCAATGAAGCTCAACCAGCCGCTTCTTAGTGTGGAGGGTGGTTGTGTAGGCAATGAAAGCAGCTTTGTATCGGTGGATCATCAAAATGTTATTCTTGAGACCGTAAAGATGGCAGAGGATAGTGACGGTGTAATCATTCGTCTGTATGAGTCTGAAAATGCCAGAACAAAAGCACATATCAGCTTTGAAAAGGAAATTGTATCGGTTGAGAGCTGTGATTGTATCGAAAATGCAAAAATGGCAGTTGACATAAAAGACAATGGATTTGATATTGAAATCAAACCATACGAAATTCAGACATACCGTGTACGTTTCTAGAAAATGAACCTGAAAAAAGAAAAGGGAAAGGAAGAAAAAATGGCAAAGATTATAGGAAAAGAGCTGTCCAATATACCATGGCAGGAAAAGCCAGAGAATTACCCACGTCCAGTGTGGCGTTACAGTGAAAACCCAATTATTGATCGATACGCGATTCCGACTTCAAACAGCATTTTTAACAGCGCGGTTGTTCCGTTTGGAGATGGCTTTGCAGGTGTATTTCGCTGTGACAGCTTTGGCGTGAGCATGGATATTTACGCAGGCTTTAGTAAGGATGCAATTCACTGGGAGATTAATCACGAGCCAATCACCTTTGTTGGAGAGGATGAGGAGATTTTAAAGAGACAATATCGCTATGATCCGAGAGTTTGCTTTATCGAAGATCGCTATTATATTACCTGGTGCAACGGTTATCATGGACCGACAATTGGAATTGCATATACATTTGATTTTAAGACATTTGTACAGTTAGAAAATGCATTTCTTCCATATAATCGAAATGGTGTGCTTTTCCCAAAAAAGATTGGTGGAAAGTATGCGATGCTGTCTCGCCCAAGTGACACTGGACATACAGCATTTGGTGATATTTTCTATAGCCAGAGTCCAGATTTGGAATACTGGGGTCATCACAGATTTGTGATGGGTACCTTTGGCGGTGATGCCTCTGCATGGCAGGCAACTAAGATTGGCCCAGGACCAGTTCCAATTGAAACAGACGAAGGATGGCTGCTAATTTATCATGGTGTATTGCAGACCTGCAATGGTTTTGTATACCGTATGGGCTGCGCATTGTTAGATCTTGAACAGCCATGGAAGGTATTATACCGCAGCAAATATTATATTTTGGGGCCAGCAGTGGACTACGAGATGAATGGAGATGTTCCAAATGTCGTATTCCCATGTGCAACACTTACGGATTCTGCAACTGGAAGAATTGCAATCTACTATGGCTGTGCAGACACAGTCACAGGACTGGCATTTACAACAGTTGATGAGTTGATGAAGTGGATGAAAGAAAATTCCCTATGAGACTAGGGACGAGGACTCGAAAAATGACCATGCTCGCATGATAAAGTTTTTTGAGTTAAAGCCTATAAAAATATAAGGAGTCGGGTCTGGGGTTATCCCAGATCCGGCTCCTTTTCTAGCAGAAGAGATGGAACTTCCATCTGTTCTAGCTCAAGTAAAATAATTTCATTTGTTCCCTTCTTTAACAGTGGGCCAGGCAGATAAAGTGTTTTTTGCGGTCCGGCACTGTTATAATAGCGCCCTAACAGAAAGCCGTTTACGGCGATCATTCCTTTTTCGAATCCTTTTGGCCGTATAAATGTGTCACCTGGCTGATCAATTTCAACAAAGCCTCTAAGTAAAATAGGACCAAAGCCGAATTTACAGCCAAGCTGTGAGAAAGAATCTGCAAAAGTCTTGCTTTGCGGCTGGTTGTTCCCTAACTGTGTCCAATTTACAGATTGGAAATGATTGCAGAAAATCGGATGCATTGTCCAACCAAAATGATTCATTGGACCAATTCTCACACCGTGAAGAATCCCTTTTTCATCCAATAGCTTTGGACCATAATTGATTCGCCCCATATTTTCAACCAAAATAGACAAGGTACAGGACTGGCCAGCATCAAGTCCAATCAAAATTTCGTCGTCGCGTTTGCCTGTGCGCTCCTTTATGCCGACAAGTGTTTGATTTAGATAGATTAGTGCACGGTCATGCAGACCGTCAATCGACAGCCGCATTTTTTCAAAAGGTCCTGTGAGTGTAGTTTGATAGAGAACAAATCCAAAATCTTGCCCAAGTGCTTCCATTGTCAACGGCTTTGCATCAAAGATTGGCTTTCCAAGTAAAGAGGATTCATCAAACAGTCGGGCTGATTCGGTGAACGAAACAGTGCCTTCTAAACGATGCGAGTGCGTTTGGCTTTGAGAATTTTTCAACGAAACAGATGGCTCGACACAAGGTCCAAATTCGTCTGGATGTGTCTTCCAAAACTTCTGAATCACTTTTTGAATCGCAAAATATTTTGGTGTGAGATCGCCACTTTCGCTGAGTGGACAGTTGTAATCATAACTTGTTACAGTCGGTTGATAGACATCCGAAAAATTGGCTCCATTTGTAAAGCCAAAATTGGTGCCACCATGGAACATGTATAGATTAACAGAGGCACCCATTGTAAGCATTTCCTCTAAAACAGTTGCCGTGTCATCGGCATCGCGTAAATGATGCGCCTCGTACCAGTGGTCAAACCATCCGTTCCAAAATTCGCAGCAAAACAGCGGTTGATTTGGTTTGAATTGTCGAAGTAGCGCGAAATTATCTTTTGGGTTACTGCCAAAATTGACAGCAGAGAGCAGTTCGGGAAGAGAACCTCCATTTAGCGTGAAATACTGTGGACCGTCTGATGTAAAGAGAAGACATCCAAGATCAGCCTCTTGGTAGAGAGAAAGAATCTCCCTCATATAAGTATGGTCGTCTCCGTAGCTGCCATATTCATTTTCAACCTGCATCGCAATGATGCATCCGCCATTTTTTCCTAAATACGGACGAATCACAGAAAAAAGTTTATTGTAATAGCGACGAATCTTGCTAAGAAATAGCTCGTCATGGCAGCGAACGTGAATATGTGGATAGGTTAACAGCCAGGATGGAAGACCACCCATATCCCATTCGGCACAGATATATGGGCCGGGACGAAGAATCACATAGAGTCCTAGGCGGGAGGCCGTTTCAAGAAAACGTGCCAGATCCAAAATTCCAGAAAAATCAAATTCGCCCTCGCGCGGTTCATGAAGATTCCAACAGGTGTAGGTTTCTACGGTATTAAAACCACACTGTTTCAACTTCAAAAGTCGATCCTCCCAGTAATCTGGAACGACACGAAAATAATGGATTGTTCCAGATAGGATTCGAAAGCGTTGATCATTTAGATAAAATTGCGAATCATCAAAACGTAATGTATTCATAAAAATACGCCCTTTCTTTATTCATTGCTCTATACAGATAATCTAACTGTATCATACTGTATTTTTTCCTGTTTGACAATGTAAAGATTGTTAAATGATAACAAAATAATTTTAACTTTTGCTAACAAAAGCTGACAAAAACAAGAAAGAAATTCTCAAAAATAGCCAAAAAATAGCTTGCCTATAGCCTAAAATACTGTTATAATGATTGAGAGTCAAACGTAAAAAACAAAATATATTAACAATATGTTAAATGATATTAGGAGCCAAATTTTGATTGTGCTTATACGATAAGGACTTTAAAGTTGGAACCTATAAAATCAATAAAAACAAAAAATAAGGAGGAACCCAAATGTTACGAATACTGCCAAAGCCGCAGCGATTAGAGGAAAAAGAAGGAACCCTGTTTTTGGATTACCATTGCAGAATTACAATTAAGGACAATTGCCCAGAAGAAGCATACTTTTATGCAAAGCAGCTGTCAGAGCAGTTTGAACACTCGACAGGCATCGAGCTTAGCATTGACAGGCGTACAAAAAAACCACATAAGGGGATTGTGCTTTGTATTGATGAAACTGCTGGAAGCGAAAAGACAAAGAAAGCAGGAAAAGAGGCTTACTGTCTGACAATTACGCCAGAAGGAGCGACAGTGAGCGCCTACGCAAAGGAAGGTCTTTTTAATGGTGTGCAGACACTGCGTCAGTTGATTATTCAGTATGGCATCTGCCTGCCGTGTTTATATATAGAAGACTATCCACAGATTCCGGTTCGTGGATGGTTTATGGATGTGACAAGAGGCCGTATTCCGAAACTCTCCTATTTAAAGGAGATGGCAGATCGTTGCAGTCTGTATAAAATCAATCAGATGCATTTGTATATTGAACATACCTTTTTATTTGATGGACTCAGCGAAACTTGGCGAGATGACACGCCGCTTACAGCGCAGGATATTTTAGAGTTTGATGAATATTGTGCTCAGAGAAATATCGAACTTGTTCCGTCGATTGCCACATTTGGTCATCTGTATAAAGTGCTTCGCACAAAGACATACCATGAGTTGTCTGAGATTGAGGAGCCGGATGGCTGTCAATTCTCATTTTATGAGCGTATGTGCCACCATACATTAAATACGACCGATGACAGAGCTTATGAATTTGTATGCCGATTAATTGATGAGTACAGTCCACTATTTCGTTCTAATCTGTTCAATATCAACTGTGATGAAACCTTTGATCTTGGAAAGGGAAGAGGAAAAGAAGTTGCCGATCAAATTGGATCACATGCGATGTATATTCAATGGGTGAACCGCGTATGCGAGCATGTAGAGGAAATCGGAAAGCGACCAATGTTCTGGGGCGATATCATTGCTGCACATCCAGAGACCATCAAAGAGCTTCCAAAGGACATCATCTGTATGACATGGGATTACGGCTTGGCACCGGGGGATACCAATGTCAGAAAGCTTTGGGAAAACGGTGCACATCAGTATCTGTGTCCAGGTGTTCAGGGATGGAATCAGACGATTCACCTACTTGAAATTGCCTATGAGAATATCAAAAAGATGGCAGTATTTGCCCATCAATTTGACGGAGAGGGACTTCTCACGACAGATTGGGGCGATTATGGACATTTTCAGTACCCAGAACTCGCACTTGTGGGCATCATTTATGGTGCAGCATTTGGATGGAATCGCGTAATTCCAGAAAGAGAAGAGATCAATGCAGATATTTCTGTTATTGAGTATGGCGATGCATCAGCTACTCTTATTGAGACATTAAGTCATATGAGTGATCAGGCAGTGATCCACTGGGGAGAGTTTGTGCAGTTTTCAGAAACCTATCGCTATCATATCGCTGGAAAAGATATGGAGGCATTTTGGAAGGGATATCTGCCGCGCATTGAAAAGAGCTTGCCACATATCGATGCATGCAATGAGACAATCAAGAGTGATATGGAAAAGGTAGCAGCACTGCTTCCTCATATCGAAGCGGACAAGAGAAAGAGCATCAGTCCGATCCTCCATATGGCAGAGGGACAGATCATATTAAATACAATTTTACAGGTACTTGATAAAGAGTATCTTGGTCATCAGGATGCCTATACAGGTGATCCAAGGCAGCTTGCAGAGGCACTTGAAATTTGGTATTATGAGTACCGCAGACAGTGGCATAAAATTAGCAGAGAAAGTGAGCTGTATCGAATTGGGGAGCTGATTTTCTGGGCAGCTGATTTCTTGAGGATACTAGGGGCGTGAAACAACGGAGCAGTTCGTTCGTATCCTCATAATGGAAGGATATATCTATGAATCAAGACGAATTTATGTACGAAAAGAAGCTCACAAGCGTTGTGCCGAGTGCGCGTCAGCTTGCACTTGAACAGATGGAGTTTTATGGTTTTATTCATTTTACTGTGAATACATTTACCGATCGCGAGTGGGGAGATGGAACAGAGAGTGAATCGGTTTTTAACCCGACTAATTTGGATGCTGATGAGTGGGCGCAGGTGGCAAAAGAGGCTGGAATGAAGGGACTTATTTTGACCTGTAAGCATCATGATGGATTTTGCCTATGGCCAAGTAAATTTACAAGTCATACAGTTGCAAACAGTCCGTTTCGAGAGGGAAAAGGAGATGTTGTGCGTGAGCTATCGGATGCCTGCCATCGCCATGGCTTAAAGTTTGGTGTTTACCTGTCTCCGTGGGATCGAAATCATCCGACTTACGGAACAGGGGATGCCTATAATGACTATTTTGTGGGTCAGCTGACGGAGCTTTTGACAAATTATGGTGAGATTTTTGCTGTCTGGTTTGATGGTGCCTGCGGTGAGGGCAAGAATGGCAAAAAACAGGTGTATGACTGGAATCGTTACTATGAGACCATTCGCCGTCTTCAGCCAAATGCCTGCATCAGTGTCTGTGGCCCGGATGTGCGCTGGTGTGGCAATGAGGCTGGAGATACAAGACCATCTGAGTGGAGTGTTGTGCCACTTCGCGCAAAGGATACAGAGAAGGTTGCCGAAAAGAGTCAACAGCTTGATGAGGATGGATTTCGAACAAGACGCCTTGCTGCAAGCGATTTAGATCTGGGAAGCAGAGAAATTCTTCGCGGTGAGAAGACACTCATTTGGTATCCAGCAGAGGTCAACACATCGATTCGCCCAGGCTGGTTTTATCATGAGTCAGAGGATAACAAGGTAAAATCACTTGAGGAGCTTCTTTTGGTTTACTTTAACAGTGTGGGCGGAAATGCCACCTTTTTGTTAAATATTCCACCGACAAGAGAGGGACGTTTTCATGAAAATGATAAGGCGCGCCTTCGTGAGCTTGGTGCATTTCTAAGAAACGCATTTTTTAAGAATGTGTTAGATCTGGCAACGCTTACAGCGGACACAGAGGCTGAAATAGGAAAGTCGAGTAATGAATCGAACAGCATCGATTGCATTCGAGTGGACGATGATGCATCCTTTGTAGTGCCAAAGGGAACGCATACACTGACTGTCACAGCAAAGTGGAATGAGCCTCAGACGATTCAATATGTTGTATTAAAGGAAGATATCACAAAGAGCCAGCGAGTAGAGCAGTTTATACTAGAGGCAGCTGATGAGGCAGGAAACTATCAAACGATCTACGAGGGTACTGTGATTGGCTATAAGAAGATTGCTTGTCTAGAGAAGATCCAGACAGATGCGCTTCGGCTTTCAATTACAAAGTCCCGCGTATCACCGACACTTCGTTTTATGGGAATCTACTAAGGATTGATACACCCTTTCGGATACATTTGTATCTGAAGGGGTGTTTTCATAAAAAGAATTGAATTGTCATAGATTTTCATAAGAACAAAAGTGAGTCAGTCTATTATGAAAGAAATGTCAAGAAAAAATAAAAGTCGGAATAGGAAGCAAGATAAGAAATCGAGTAAAATTCGGTCATTGAAGAAATATCAGATTCAGCAAACACCTAGAAAAAGAGTTGAGTATCTGGTCGATTGTCTTCATCTTCCAACTGATGTTGTGATGGGACGTGAGATTTCGCTTCTTTCTGGAAACAGCCAGATGCAAATTCGAAATTTTAAAAAGCTTCTTGTCTGTAAAGAAGACGAAATCTGTCTGTTGGCAGGCAGGCATCAAATCAAAATCACTGGCCGATGTTTAACGATTTTTTACTTTGCGACAGAGGAGGTTTTGATTACGGGCAATATCCAGTCTATTTGCTATGAGGAGTAGCCATGAAACAAATTAGAAGTCAAAAAGCCATGGTGACAGGTATTGTGGCTTTATATCTGTCACCACTGGCTTCAACGAGAAAAGGACATCGCATCCGCGATGTCCTTAAATTTAACAGCGCTACCAGGATTCGAACCTGGAAAATGCTGGAGTCAGAGTCCAGTGCCTTACCGTTTGGCGATAGCGCTACAACATGTGTTATAATAGCAGATCACAATAGATTTGTCAATAGTAATTTTAAAGTTTTTTTATTGATTTCTCAGTCTGATTTGATATAATGGATATAATGTACATTGACAGCAAACGATAAGCTAATTAGGTCAATGAGTGAAAGGCATGGAATTATTTATGAGACATTTATTAAAGAAGACATTACTTGCAGGAGGTATCAGTATGATGATGCTGTCTGCAGCAGGATGTTATTATGGAAGCGGAATGGGCTATGGCTCTTATGCAAATGCAAATAAAATAAAGACAACGGCAGCAGCTGATACACTAGAGGAGTTTAAGATTACTGATTTCCAGGCAGCTGATGGTACTTTCCAGTACAAGGATCTGGGATGGTTAAGCAGTTATCAGGATCTTGAAAAAGAGATCGCAATGCCGATTGGCACTACGACAGCATTTACAGAGGGCGAGACGATGGGTGACATCAATTACTCTGTTAAGCTTCTTAATTATATTTCCGTTGGTATGCAGCCTGTTTTTGATCCAAATGGTGGTTTGACAACACTGACAGTTTACTTTGAGGATACCTACACAGCAGAGCAGTTAGACGAGCTGTTTGATAAGGCGGTTGCTGCAGCGCGTGAGGCATTTGGCGATGAAGATAATTATCAGGAAAATGATCAGGATGGCGGTAAAGGAACTGTTTACCACACAACGGGTGCATTCTGGTACAATGAAACTGATCAGTATGGCGATTATACAATGAACAGCTTCCAGATTGGAAAGCTTGACTCTGGAAATGGAACAAGCGCAGTTGTAATCGGTGTAAATATCTATGATCCATCCCAGATCGAGGAGGAGTCCAGCGAAGAAGGAAGCATCGAAAAGGGAAGCAGCGAAGAAGTATCTTCAAATGTTGCTGAAAAGAATGTAAAGGAAACAAGTGAGGCAGAGAATACTGCTGAAAGCGAAGAATAAAAAAACATTGGGGACAGGTTTTTGTGGCTCGTCAGAGCTATAAACCTGTCCCCAGTGTTTTTTGCAAAGATTAGTAATGATATTTCTTCCTATTTGCAACAAGAAATGCAAGTGAAATCACAAACGCAAAAATTTCAGCGGCTACATTTGCACCCCAGAGGCCGTCCACACTGAGAATCAGTGGAAGGATTAACACGGATGATGTCTGGAAGATCAATGTGCGTAAAAACGAGATCGCAGCAGAGATGACACCATTGTTAAGAGCAGTAAAAAAGGATGATGCAAAAATGTTAAAGCCTGCCAGCAAAAAGCTAAAGGAGAAGATCTTAAAAGCATGTGATGTTATAGCAAGAAGTTCTACGTCATAACCAACAAACATTTTTGCAAGCGGATTAGCAAGCGTGAGGGCAAGCACAGTCAAAATGATACTTAGTGAGCCAACGATGCGTGTACTTTTTTTGAGAAGACTTTGCAGTTCACTGTGATTTCCAGCACCAAAATGGAAACTGACAACAGGAGCACAGCCAATCGAGTAGCCGACAAAAATGGCAATGAAAATAAACTGTACATACATTAATACACCATAGGCGGAAATACCATTTTCACCAAGATATTTTAATAGCTGAAAATTATAGACAATACCAACAACTGATCCAGAGATGTTGCTCATCAGCTCAGAGGAGCCATTGGCGCAAGCCTGTAAAATTGGGCGGAGTTTAAATTTGGCCTTTGTCAGATGAAGTTTGCTGCTATTTGGACGAATAAAATAAAGAAAAGGAAGTAAGCCTCCAATAGTCTGGCTTATACCAGTTGCGAGTGCTGCTCCACAAACTCCCCAGCGAAGAACACCGACCAGCACTGCATCAAGCACCATATTTGTAATTCCGGCAGCAAGTGTTGCTGCCAGTCCAAGGTTAGGCTTTTCTGCTGCTATAAGAAAGCTTTGAAATACATTTTGGAGCATATAGGGAGCAAGAAAAGCGATTACGACGCGTCCATACAGAACACAGTCATCAATCATCTCTTTTGTAGCACCTAACAATGTAGCAACAGGACGCATAAAAGCAACACCGAAAATAGCCAGAATAATACCGATCAAAAGTGACAGCCAGATCAGCATAGAAAAATAATGGTTTGCTTTTTTTTCATCGCCCTCGCCAAGAATACGAGAGACGAGAGCTGTACCACCTGTTCCAATCATAAAGCCAAGGCTTCCTAGAATAATGAGAAATGGCATTATTAAATTGATGGAAGCAAACGCTGTTTTTCCAGCAAAATTTGATACAAAAAATCCGTCCACAACACTATAGATCGAAGTGAAGATCATCATGATAATGGAAGGAAACGTAAAACGAAACAGCTTTCCATAAGTAAAATGATCAGATAATTGGATTTTCATAAAAATAAATTTATTCCTTTCGTATTATTTTTCAGCTTTCATTCGCTGCAATTCTTTTTGCAGACATTTTAAATAACGTTCATTTAAAGCAAGATATTGTTCGGAAGTTTCAGGACCCCAATCAGCAAGAATACGGTTTTCAGCATCAATAATTTTTTCTGCTGTCTCAGAAGAAAGCTGTTTACCTTTTTGTGTTAAAAAGACACGTTTATTTTTTGCATTTGCGGTCTCTAAAAATATGATATCTTCATTTTCAAGCTTTCTTAGTGCAGAATTGATAGTTTGCTTAGGAAGCCCTGTCAGGCGGCAGATATCACGAAGAAGACAGCTTTCTTCGTCAAAGTTACAAATCGTGTATAAAATTTGCATTGTGCTGTCAGATAAACCACACAGATGTGACATTTCATGGTAAACAACGCTCATCTCACACTGCAAATGGTTAAGACGTTTGAGAGAAGCAGAAGATTGAACATTCATACAAAATTCCTCCGTTAATAATTGAAAATAAAGGTACGAAATCGTACTTAGAAAGTATAGTACGAAATCATACCATTGTCAAGTAATATAATGTTTGAAACACATTAACTATTGACAACACAGCAGAAGTAGTGGTAGTGTAGATGTGTTGCGGAAGTAGCTTCCAGAATAATATCTGTAAAGAAGCAAAAAATCCGCCCATAATACAATATTATATAAGGATGAGGTATTTACAATGAGAGAGTTAAAGCCAATCAAAGAAGGCAAGGTACGCGAAATCTATGATAATGGCGACAGCCTGATCATGGTAGCAACTGACCGTATCAGCTGTTTCGATGTCATTCTGAACAACGTGGTAACTAAGAAGGGAACTGTCCTTACTCAGATGTCCAGATTCTGGTTTGACATGACAAAAGATATTCTTCCAAATCACATGATCTCTACGGATGTAAAGGATATGCCGGAGTTTTTCCAGCAGGAGAAGTTTGATGGAAACAGTATGATGTGCCGCAAATTGCAGATGCTTCCTCTGGAGTGTATTGTGCGCGGATATATCACTGGAAGTGGCTGGGCAAGCTACCAGAAGACTGGAAAGGTATGCGGAATTGAGCTGCCAGAGGGCTTAAAGGAGTCTGATAAGCTGCCTGAGCCAATTTATACACCATCTACAAAGGCTGAGATCGGTGATCATGATGAGAATATCTCTTATGAGCAGAGCATTGCTCATCTGGAGAAGTATTTCCCAGGAAAAGGAGAGGAGTATGCACAGAAGCTTCGTGATTACACTATCGCACTGTATAAGAAGTGTGCAGACTACGCACTGAGCAAGGGCATTATTATTGCAGATACCAAGTTTGAGTTTGGTCTGGATGAGAATGGAAATATCGTTATCGGTGATGAGATGCTTACACCGGACAGCTCACGTTTCTGGCCGGCAGATGGCTATGAGCCAGGACATGGTCAGCCATCCTTTGACAAGCAGTTTGCTCGTGATTGGTTAAAGGCAAACCCGGACAACGATTGGACACTGCCGCAGGAGATTGTTGATAAGACAATTGAGAAGTATCTGCAGGCTTATGAGATGCTGACAGGAAAGCCATTAGCATAAATACATAAAAGATGTGAAATAAAAAAGAAGGATTTGCCAATTCGACAGATCCTTCTTTTTTGGCTTTTGATACAGAATAATTTGCAGCATACAGCAATCTTGAAAGCAATATGTTTAATGGGAGAATGTTCGTATCAGGCGAAATACCTGCTCAGCAGTATCCTCTATATTTTGCATTGCATTTGTGCGGCACATCGCTTCATCAAGTGTAGAAACGCTTCGAAGTACTGGAAAGAATGCATCAATCCCGTGCTCATTGCAGGCGATGGCATCTTTTGTGACACAGCCGGAAAAGGCAATTACAGGCTTACCATATTCCTTTGCAATTTTTGCGACACCGATAGGCGCCTTTCCCATGACAGTCTGCCCATCAAGGCGGCCTTCTCCTGTTACAACCATGTCGGCCTTTTGAATATAGTCGCGAAGCTTTGTTTCCTCAAGAACAATCTTAATACCAGATTCAAGCGTGGCATGTAAAAATGTTAAAAAAGCAAAGCCAAGTCCTCCGGCAGCACCTGCACCGGAGAGACTTTCATTTACATCTGGAAAATATTTGCGTGAGAGTAATGCATAGTCTTTTAGCCAGCGATCCATCATATTGATCATTTCAGAGTCAGCTCCCTTTTGCGGTCCAAAAACAGCACTGCAGCCAGTAGAGCCGCAAAGTGGATTTGTGACATCGCAGGCAACACGGAATGTACATTTTGAAAGCTCTGGCAGCACATGGCTAGTTGTGATTGATTTAAGCTGGCGAAGTCCTTTAGCACCAAATTCAACCTGATTACCATTCTCATCAAGCATTCCAAAGCCTAGTGCCTGAAGCATACCGATGCCGCCATCATTTGTGGCGCTTCCTCCAATGCCAATCAAAAAGTGCCGGCAGCCGCGTTTAACTGCATCAGCAATAATTTCACCGACACCATAAGTTGTGGTGTGAAGCGGATTTTTCTTTTGCGGTGGGACAAGTGTAATACCAGCAGCCACAGCCATTTCAATTATGGCAGTTTTAGTAGCAGAGACAATACCATATTGGCATGAAACAGTCTCGCCTAGTGGTCCTGTGACAGAAACAGTTGTCATTTTACCGCCGCAGCCAGCGACAAGTGCATCAACCGTGCCCTCGCCTCCGTCAGCGAGTGGACGAATCACTGTAGTGGCATCAGGGTAGACCTTTTTTATGCCATTAGCAGCGCTCTCGCCGGCTTCTAATGAACTGAGACTTCCTTTAAAGGAGTCAATTGCAATTACAACATTCATAATGTTCCTTTCATTTATCGCAGACTTTTCAAAAAGCCTAAGAATTTCTTAATAAAATCAGCACTGTCATTATAGCAAAAAACAACCCCTGATAGCAATGGGTTGCAAATCCAAAAAAAGAAATGGTTGACGCAGCTGATAGTCTCAGGGTATAATCAATACAATATGCGATTTAATAGAAACAGTAGGGTTCAAAATTGCAGGGAAGGAAAAAGAAAAAATGAAAATTGCAGTAACGTATGACAACGGATCTGTTTTCCAGCATTTTGGAAAAACAGAGAATTTTAAGATTTTTGAAGTGGAGAATGGCGCAATCATTTCAAGTGAGGTGGTTAGCTCAAACGGAGCAGGACATAGTGCGTTGGCAGGTTTTCTTGCTGATGCAGGAGTTGATGTTGTAATCTGCGGAGGCATTGGAGGCGGTGCGCAGGCAGCACTCTCTGAGGCTGGAATCAAGGTATGTGCCGGCGTTTCTGGTGATGTAAATGAGGCTGCCGAAAGCTACGTAAATGGAACGCTTGAGTGCACCAGTGAGGGAACTTGCGATCATCATCATGAAGAAGGCGGTCACTGCTGTCATGGTGAGGAGAGTGAAGAGTCTGGGTGCGAGGGCGGCTGCGGCGGATGCCACGGCGGCTGTGGAACACCAGAGCCGATCATGGAAGGCAAGAATGTAGGAAAGAAGTGCCGCACTCATTATAAGGGAACATTTAATGACGGAACACAGTTTGACTCCTCATATGATCGTGGTGAGCCGCTTGAGTTTATCTGTGGTGTTGGTCAGATGATCAGAGGCTTTGATCAGGCTGTGGCAAATATGGAAGTTGGCGAGTCTGTTGAGATCCATCTGATGCCAGAGGAAGCATACGGCATGCCGGATCCAGCTGCGATCTTTACACTTGAGATTGCGAAGCTTCCAGGTTCAGAGGAACTTGAGGCAGGTCAGCAGGTATATCTGTCTAATCAGTTTGGTCAGCCATTCCCAGTTAAGGTTGTTGCAAAAGATGATAAGACCATCACTTTTGATGCAAACCATGAGATGGCAGGCAAGGAATTAAACTTTACAATTGAGCTTGTCAGCGTAGAAGCGTAAGAAAAGAAAAATGCATCTGTCAAATGACGGGTGCATTTTATTTCTTTATAATGTAACGCGGCACATAAAAATCCTTCTTATATATTAGGAAGATATCAGTTAGGAGGTAAGCGGTTGCAGACAAAGGATGATGAAATTATAGAGCTATATTGGAAACGAGATCCCAAAGCAATAGAAGAAACACAGACGCATTATGGGGAAAAGCTTGGCAGACTCTCATTTGGCATTTTGGAAAACAGAGAAGATGCACAGGAATGTGTCAATGATACTTATCTTCGAACCTGGAATTCTATACCCCCGACAAGACCGCAGTTTTTCTTTGCGTACCTTGCAAAGATATGCCGTTTTTTATGTTTTGATGTGCTGGATCATAAAAATGCGCAAAAGCGAAGTGCTTTGGTAGTTGAGCTTACGCATGAAATGCAGCAGTGCATTCCAGATTCACGCAATGAAGATAAGGTGCAAGGGGAACAGATTGGACAGAATATAACAGCTTTTTTGAGGACACAGTCAAAGCAGGACAGACTTTTATTTATGAAGCGTTACTGGTATGGCGTGAGCATAAAAGATCTGGCGCAGCAGATGCAGATAAGTGAGAGCAGTGCAAAGGTGAGGCTACATAGAATACGTGGGCGGTTAAAAAAATATCTGGAAAGTGAGGGCATTTGGATATGACAGAAAAGGATTTGTTAGACAGCTTGCGCTTTGTGGATGATGATCTTATAGAGGAAGCTGGATTAGAACAGTTAAAAGAAGAAAAACAGAAAAAAGTAAATGGAAAAGTGCTTTTTTTGCGGACAGCACTTACAGCGGCCGCAGGTATTTGTATTTTCACCGCAGGAACAGTTATGGGAAGAAAGATCACGGCAAAAAAAGATCAAACAGATGGCGCGTTGATGATGGCTGCGTATACAGAACGCGAATATGAAAAGGAAATCTTAGCACTTGAGGGGAGCGAAACACTGGCGGAGGCAGAGGTTTACGCGGAACCTGAAGATAAAAATACACTTTCGGTTTCAACGATCACGTTGGGAAAAGAAACGAAAAGTCAGATCAGTGAAGATGAGACATCACATAATGAATTGCCAGCTACAAGTATTGGTGGGACAGATGTATTCTTTTATAAAAAAGAAGGTTCTAGTTATTTTTTCGCTTCATTTGAACAAAATAATGTTTCCTATACTTTGCAGGCTGATACGCTGCGAAAAGTCGTGCAGGCAGCAGCAGATACGATCTGCGGCATGGGCATAGTCACAGTTGTGGATTAATTGATAAAATTTTTTTCAGAATGCGTAACCTCACATCTGATTTTCCGTCTTAAAGAGTGAAGACATAAAAGTCTTAAATAAAATTTTGTGAAAGTAATCTGGTATCAAAGGAGTACATCATATTAGGAAAGGCAGGATAATGATATGAGAAGAAAGAATTTAATGAGACTGACAGCTGCAATGGGAATGATGATGGCATGCTCACAGGTGATGCAGGCAGCCGCACCTGTATGGGGCAATGAGACTGTGGAAGAAACAACGGCAGGCTCTCATGATGATTTGATCGAAATTCCAACGCTTGAGGATGAGGAATATCCTGTGGATCAGGGAAAACAAAATTATGTCGATACGATTGTGCAGGCAGATAACCGAATCGGATCAATGTTAATGGAAAAGCTTACGGCAAAGAATGAAAATGTATTTATTTCTTCCTATAGTATTGCAACAGCACTGACGCTTCTTAGTCACTGCTCTGAAAGCGGTGGACATATTGAGCAGTTAAAAGAATTTCTTGACTTAAACAATATGAGTGAGAGTGAGATTTTAGCAGCGCAGGAAGAACTGGCAGCGCTTCTTGGAACAAATAAGGAAAATCAGGAAGATGAAAGTGAAGCGTCATCAGATTCATCAGAGGAAGTAGTAAGTGTAGAAAGTGATGATTACAGTGTTCCAAAGTCAATTTTAGAAACAGCAAATGCTATGTATGTGGACGAGAAAATGAAGATGTCATCTTCATTTGACGATCTGGCAGATATACTTTCAAATACATATCAGGCATCACTAAAGCGCTGTGATTTATCATCAGAGGAAACAATGAATGAAATCAATGATTGGGTCAATGAGAAGACGCACGGGCTGATTCCATCAATTCTTGATGAACCAATGGATCCGGGTATTCGAATGACACTTTTAAATGCTGTTTATTTTAAGGCTGCATGGGTAAATGCATTTGAAAAAGAGTTAACAGACAAACAGATCTTTCATGGAAAAGAGGGTGATACATCTGTGGATATGATGCATCAGCAGGATCATTTTGAGTATGCAGAAAATGATGAGTATCAGATGATTCGTCTGCCTTACCATGGTGGCTGTGAGATGACGGTTTATCTGCCAAAGGATAGCACAGCGGCTGATAAATGGAGCGAAAAAGATTATCTCTATCAGCTTGGGCTTGAGGCAGATAAGCAAGAGTGGGATAGACGCGAGGTCTCTCTTTCAATGCCAAAGTTTGAGATGGAATATGGAAATGAATTAAAGGATATATTAAAAGAACTTGGATTAGAGGGAATTTTCGATGGCTGTATTTATGACAGACTTACAGATGCAGAGATGGCAGTTGGATCAATCTACCATAAAACAGCAATCAAAAATGATGAAAACGGAACAGAGGCAGCAGCAGTAACTATGATGCTTATGGAAGCAATGGCACTTTTGCCAGAGGATGATATAGTTGAGATGAACATGGATCATCCATTTTACTTTACAATTTCGAATACAGAGACAGGTTTAAAGCTGTTTGAAGGATGTGTGTACAACCTTAAATAAGTGTAGTTAGTTACAACCCCATGAGTCAAAGCGTGATTATCTTGCTCATGGGGTTATTTTTATTCTGTTTTTTTGGCGAGCATAGTCTTTTGGTAATGACCGGGTGTCACCTTTTTATATCGTTTAAAGATGCGGTTAAAGTAACTTAGATCATTAAAGCCACATGAGTAGGCGACTTCTGTGATACTTTTTTGGGAAGAAGATAAAAGCTCACAGGCACATTCAATTCTGTAATAATTTAAATAATCAATAGGAGATTTTCCTGTAATTGAGTGAAACAGCCGACAAAAATGTTCTTGAGAAAGATTTAAAACATCAGCAAGATCAGCAAGCGTCAGGCGTGAGGCATAATTTTTTCTGATATAATTGAGTACCGTTTTAATTTGTTCGGTACTCTTTGCATTTCTGCGCTCAGACATATCAGTGACAGTATAGGAGCGATCATACAGAATCTGACCAAATAGCTGCCACATCAGTCCGACTGTAAAAAATTCGTAGCCGGTTTGACGCTTATCCATTACATCAAACATCTGGCAGATCAGTTTATTGCAGTGAGTACCTTTTTCAAAAAAAGGATAAATAAGCGTATCAGTGTCAAAAAAGTCGCAGTACTTTCTGTGAAGCAGTGCGCTGCTGCTTTCCATAAAGCGGCTGGTGTCAAATACGAGACACTCATAGATGCAATTGTCAGGAACACCGCCGTGTACGGCTCCGGCAGAAATGATGGCAGTATCACCTTTGTGCAAGGTCTTAGTTTTTCCATCAACTGATAAAGAGAAACTTCCACTTAACACAAGCATCATCTCATATTCAAGGTGCCAGTGAAAGGGCATTTCATATCGGGGATGACTTCTATCAACATAGTACAATTCAATTGGAAAGTCAGAGGTGCCTCTGGCTGCATTCTCGTGCAGAGCTAAAAATTTCATATAAATCCTTTCATAAATAAATGTGCACATGTGCTATTGTTTTTGTGCACTTATCAACATAAACAAGAAAATATGGGTTTGGTAAAACAAACTCGAGGAAAAAATTGAAAAAAACAACTTGATTATACAGCAAAAACAACAAAATATCAATATAATCCAATAGATAATCATGATAAACAATGACATAAATTAAAATGAAATGTATAATCAGGGTAGAAAGTTTATAAAGACTCTCGGCAGATATATCTGACGGGAAGTGATATCAATGAAAACAGGAGGGATGAAAATGCAGATCGACGAGATTAAAGATCAAATTTGTGATGTGTGTCACAAAATGTGGCAGTTGGGCTGGGTTGCAGCAAACGATGGAAATGTAAGTGTACGTTTGGATGATGGAACATTTCTTGCAACACCAACTGGAATGAGCAAGAGCTTTATCACACCAGATAAGTTGCTTCGTATCGATGCATCAGGAAACATTTTAGAGGGAGCAGAGGGACTGCGTCCGTCAAGTGAGATTAAGATGCATATGAGATGCTACGAAAAACGTGACGATGTAAGGGCAGTAGTACATGCACATCCACCGACAGCAACTGGTTTTGCGGTTGCACACAGACCGATGGATATGTATAACATGATCGAGGATGTAGCTGCAATTGGAGCTGTTCCGCTTACACCATATGGAACACCGAGTACAACAGAAGTGCCGGATGCAATCGAGCCATATTTAAACGAGCATGATGTAATGCTTCTTGAAAACCATGGTGCATTAGCCGTTGGAAGTGATGTCATTACTGCTTATTATAGAATGGAAAGCCTTGAGCTGTGGGCAAAGATTACGCTTAATGCAATTTTGCTTGGCGGCAGTTACGATATTGATCGTAAGAATATCGATAAGTTGATCAATCTGCGTTCCTATTATCATATCACAGGAAAGCATCCAGGCTATAAAAAGTTTGAACGCCAAGATGAAGGGGAACCAACAGATAAATAAGCGCAGTTACGATGATTTAAAATTTTATCGAACAAAATAGAGATCTATATAAATAGAAAGAGAGGATACTTATGTTATATCCAAAGATTGGAATCCGCCCGGTTATCGATGGACGCTGGGGCGGTGTACGTGAAAGTCTTGAAGCTCAGACTATGGCAATGGCAGAGAACGCAGCAAAGCTGATCTCTGAGAATTTAAAATATCCGGATGGAACTCCGGTTCAGTGTGTGATTGGTTGCACAACGATCGGTGGCGGTGCAGAGGCAGCTCGCGTTGCAGAGCAGTTTTCCACGCAGAACGTAACGGCAACATTATCAGTAACACCATGCTGGTGCTATGGAACAGAGACATTTGATATGGATCCAACCACGATTAAGGCTGTATGGGGATTCAATGGAACAGAGCGTCCGGGTGCTGTTTATTTGGCAGCAGTTTTGGCAGCACATGCACAGCGTGGTCTGCCGGCATTTTCCATCTATGGACATGATGTTCAGGATGCAAATGATACTTCTATTCCTGCTGATGTAGCAGAAAAAATTCTTCGTTTCGCACGAGGCGCAGTTGCAGCAGGCTGGATGCGCAATAAAGCATATGTTAATATCGGTGCAGTAACTATGGGAATTGCAGGAAGCTTCTGTGATGCAGATGTACTTCAGAAATATTTTGGTATTCGTGCAGAGTGGGTTGATGAGGTTGAGATTCTTCGCCGTATCACTATCGGAATTTATGATCACGAAGAGTATGAGAGAGCACTTGCATGGGTAAAGGAAAACTGCAGAGAAGGTTTTGATAAGAATGCAGGTAAAAATTTCCCAGATGTTATTACAAAATCAAAGGTAATTACTCCTGATAAGGACTGGGAATTTATTGTAAAGATGACTCTTATTATGCGTGATATTCTTTATGGAAATCCGCGTCTTGATGAGCTTGGATGGCATGAAGAGGCACTGGGACGAAATGCAGTTGCCGGTGGTTTCCAGGGACAGAGACAGTGGACAGACTGGCTGCCAAATGCCGACTTTACAGAGGCAATTTTAGCTTCCACATTTGACTGGAATGGACCAAAGGCACCGACTCCGTTTGCAACAGAAAATGATACATGCAATGGAATTGCAATGCTTCTTGGAAATCTGATTTCTGGTTCAGCACCGTGCTTCCATGATGTGCGTACATACTGGAGTCCAGAGGCGTGTGAGCGCGTAACTGGACATAAGCCAGACGGTGTAGCTTCAAATGGATTTATCCATCTGATCAATTCTGGTGCGACAGCACTTGATGGATCTGGCGCATGTGTTGACGAGAATGGAAATCATTTAATGAAGCCATTCTGGGAGATGAAGGAAGAGGATATCAAGAATTGTCTTGAAGCAACTGACTGGTGCAGAGCAGATTATGAATACTTCCGCGGCGGCGGCTATTCAAGCCATTTCCGCTGCCACGCTGAAATGCCTGTAACGATGCTTCGTTTTAATATTATTGACGGAGTTGGACCAGTGCTCCAGATTGCAGAGGGTTGGACAGCAGATCTGCCGGATGAGATTCACAATCCAATTGATAAGCGTACCGATCCGACATGGCCTACTACATGGTTCTGCCCGAGACTTACAGGTGAGGGTGCATTTACCGATGTTTACAGCGTAATGGCAAACTGGGGTGCAAACCACGGAGTTACAGTATACGGACATGTTGGTGCAGATTTGATTACGCTGGCAAGTATGCTTCGCATTCCAGTAACAATGCATAATGTAGATAAGGAGAAAGTCTTCCGTCCGCATTCATGGGCAAGCTTTGGAACTACAGATGTTCAGGCAGCTGATTATGCGGCATGCAAGCAGTATGGACCGCTCTATTAAATAGGATTTAGAAGTTCACTTGCTATCGCCTTCTGAAAATGATATGATAGAGAGAAAATAAGGAGCGGTTTTTTATGAAAAGTAGTTCAGTTCGGAAGTTGATAGCAAGCGTGATTGTGCTTACAATTGTTATTACATTAGGTATTTTGGGGCATGGCAGGGCGGTCAGCATGGCCTCGGAAAGCACAGCTGGGGATTCTGTGCAGACAATACAGCTTGAGTATTACCAGTACAATGTCTGTGGTGCCTGCCATCCAGAGGATGATTTCTTTGAGATTGTGTCGGAAACAATCAAACCTTTAAAATCTGAGTATCCGTATGAGATATCCGTCTACAATACATTTCGGGTAGAAGAACGAAAGCATTTTCAAAAACGATTACAGGAGCTTGAACTAGAGGAAGATTCGACAATCCTTCCAGCACTATTCTTTCTTTCAGATGATGGAGTGGCTACAGTTTGCTTAAGTAGTTTAGACGAGATTAAGGAAAAGATTGTTACGACCTTAAAGCAGACAAGTGAAGAAAACTTAGAAAACGTGTTGCAGAATGAAAAAGCCAAGTTACTAGAAGGCTCACAAGAAGAGTCCACAGCTGATTCATCGGTTGATTGGAAAGGTCAGCTTCGCGATGCAGTATCGCAGGATACAAGCACCGATGCAGTGTTACTTTACTTTTCAACTGTATCGTGTACCGATTGCAGTGAGGTGAAAGCACTTTTAAAAGAAATGAAATCTGAAGAACAAACCGCCCAAGCTGGAACACTTACCGTTCACGAATTTAACATAGCCGAGGGGGACGGAGTTGTTCTTGTGCAAAAGCTGTTTTCACTTTACAATGTACCATCAGACAAGCAGCAGGTGCCGATTGTATTCTATAAAGATGGCTATCTAAGTGGTGCAGACGAGATCACAAAAAATCTTGAGCAGGTATGGAAGTCAGGTGGGTTAACTAACTTCGATTTGGATGCGCTATTGTCATCTGATGAGGCAAAAGAAGAAAAATCTGAATCCACACAAACCTATATTGGTCTTGCAATCACTGGCTTTATTAACGGAGTCAATCCATGTGGTGCTTCTATGCTTTTGATGCTGCTTGCAGCGATTGCAATGTCAGGACGTTCTGTTATAAAAACGGGATGTGCTTATCTTGCAGGAAAGTTTACAGCATATTTTGCGATGGGAATGGGATTATATAAACTTTTCATGGCGATAGGGCAGGATATATTTTTAAGTATCAGCAATGTACTTACATGGATTTTTGCAGCAGTATTTTTTATACTTGCGATATTATATCTGATTGATTTTGTCAATGTAAAACGAAAGCAGTATGGAAAAATACGAATGCAGCTTCCTACAGCGCTTCGTAAATGGAATCACGAGCGCATTGAAAAGGCATCTAAAATAAACGCAAAGTGGATGATTCCGGCAGCAGTTGTTTTAGGAATTGTGATTTCAGCAGGAGAATTTTTCTGCACGGGACAAGTATATTTAGCTGCTATTCTTTACATGATGAAGATGCAGCAGGAAATGAAACTTCAGACAAATGCAGCATTTATTGTTTATGTAACGGCGATGTGTATACCAAGCTTTTTGATTGTATTAGTAATCGAAAAGACAAAAAATGTAATTCGTATGTCAAATAAGACATTAGAATGGCTTCCAGCCATTAAGCTTGTGACTGCGATTGTATTTTTTATGTTTGCCATGTTCATGCTTATACAATAAATCTAGCTTAATGCCTGCCGCAGACAATAGCGCCGGCAGCAGGATAATAAGTCAGTCTTTTGTAAGCTCTGCATGATCAATAGGTTCAATGCCGGTATATTCTTCAAGCAAAGCAAAATCAGGCGTGCCATTTGTGATCATATCGGTTAGCTTTGCAACCAGATATTGACGGGCAGCACCACGATGAATATAGCAAGGCTGAGGATCCTTGTACAGATCCATACATGTTGCAAGAATTGTTTTTTCGCTAAGTGGTATATCACTAAGCGGTCCACGGTAAAGCTCGATATTTTCAGCCGAAAGGACTAGTTCTGGCACAGATGCTTTCTTTTTTCCAAAGTGAAACATAGGTAATCTCCTTTATAAGATATGTTTTAATGTCGAAATAAAGACTAACCTTAGTATATCACTTGGACACAAAAAAGGGAATAGATTACATTGCTTTTGGGGAAGTGATGCTGAAAAAAGTGATAAAAATGTGAAAGAAATGTGTCAAAAATGTGAAAAATATGTTGCAAAGTGAAAAACAATTGGTTATAATAAAAGTAGCGTCATTCAAAAGCTACGTTAAAATGTAAAAAATAACAAAAAAACACTTTTTAAGAACATACCTGAGAGATGGCATATATGCAGTGGAAGGTATGAAAAGAGAGAAGAAAAATCAAAAGGGAGGAATTTCAAATGAGAAAGTTCACAAAGGCAGCAGCAATGCTCTGCGCAGCAGCAATGGTAATCCCGTCCGCGTCTGTATTTGCAGCAGAAGACGGCGGTGCATCTGAGCTTACAGAAGTAGGTACATATCCAATCAGTGAGGAGCCGCTTGAGTTCACAATGTTCCGTACCAACATGCCAAACGTAGAAGACTTCCAGACAAACGACTTTACAAAGTACATGGAAGATCTGACCAATATTAAGTTCACCTTCGAGGCAGTTGCACGTGATGACCGTGCTGAGAAGCTGAACATGGAGTTTAATACTAATACTTATCCGGACGTTATTATGCACTATGCACCAGATGCAGCAAAGTGGGGCGTTGAGGAAGGCATCCTTATTCCACTGGATGATCTTATTGAGGCAAATATGCCAAACTACATGGAGAAGATGGGTCAGTATCTGGATCAGATGAGAGAAACTGATGGACATATCTATCAGCTTGCTGGTCTGAATGAGTGCTATCATTGCCAGTATGCTCGTAAGATGTGGGTAAACACCAAGTATCTGGATGAGATGGGTGTTGATGTTCCGCAGACCACTCAGGAGTTCTACGATGTATGTAAGAAGTTCGTAGAGACCTACCCAGACAAGATCGCAATCGGCGGCGCAAGCAGCGGTTGGTATGTAGATTTCGTTGCATGGCTGATGGGTTCCTTCACACTGGATTCCGGTGAGTACGGAAAGCTTGCTTTAACTCCAGACGGAGAGATGGTTAGTGCAGCTACAACCGAGGAGTGGAGAGAGGGTCTTCGCTACATCAAGAGCCTGTATGATATCGGTGCAATCTATGATGGAAACTTTACGCAGGATTCAGAGCAGCTTCGTACCATCATGAATCAGGAAGATGTTCCGGTTCTGTTCGTTCCATTTGGAACCATCTCCGATGGTATCGATTCTGATTCCAACAATGAAGTTTACAGACAGTATCAGTGTATTTCTCCTCTGGAAGGTCCGGATGGAACACGCATTACACCATACTTCAAATATAGTGGTCTTGAGACAGGAAGCTTTTCTATTACAGACAAGTGTTCAAATCCGGCAGCAGTTCTTCGCTGGGTAGATTACTTCTTCTCTGAGAAAGGTGATATCTCCGCACAGTTTGGTGCTGATGAAGGAAAAGACTGGGTATGGGAGCCAAACGATGGTTCTGTAGGCTTAAATGGTGAGCCGGCTATGTATAAGATCTCTGATGATGCTCAGTATTCTTCTGAGGTACAGAATCATGACTGGCAGGATCTTGTAATCCGTTATGCACCGGCTGAGTATCGTCTGGGCGCTGCAACCGATCCGGATGTAGATACTGGTACAAGTGCAGGTCTTGAGAAACTTCTGTATGATGCAACAAAGGAAAAGCAGGAGCCATACGGACAGAATCCAGAGAATGGTGATCTTGATGTATTGCCAGATCTTAAGATGACAGCTGATGAGTCTACCGAGCTGCAGACTATTCAGGTTGAGGTTAAGAATTATATCAATAGTGCAAAGGTTGCATTTATTACGGGAACAAAGAGCCTTGATGATGATTGGGATACCTATCTGAAGGAACTGGATGCATGTGGTCTTCAGACTATGATCGATATCTATCAGGCAGCATATGACAGACAGTTTAAGGCTGAATAAGCTGGTGTGTATATACTGTGGCAGATGATCTGACTGTGGAGGAGGCAGGTGGAACTTCCACCTGCCTTTTTCTAATGACTTTTGGCCGTGACATATAAATGAAAAGTCAGAATAAAAGTGCTGTCATGAAAAAAAACAAAAAAAGGAGGTCACCTGATCTTGAAAGAAATAAGTAAACCAAAAAAGAAAAAGAAGCTCGGAAAGAGCTATAATTGGCAGTTCTGGGCAATTATTGCATTGCCGATGATCTATGCATTTGTTTTTGCCTATATTCCGATGGGTGGAATTATCGTTGCATTCCAGAAATATTCCCCGAGAAAGGGAATCTTAGGAAGTGAGTGGGTTGGACTGAAGTATTTTAAGCAGTTCTTTACAACACCATCCAGCAGAAAAATTATTTTCAATACGTTATATCTTGGTATTTATAGTTTAATTGCAGGATTCCCGATTCCGATTCTTCTGGCAATTCTGTTAAACGAGATGAGAAGCAAGAAGTATAAGAAATTTATCCAAATGGTTACTTATGCACCATACTTTATTTCTACCGTTGTTATGGTTGGTATGATGATGCGTATGATGGATATGCGTACTGGTATCATCAACCGCGCACTGCAGTCAATCGGTATTGGTCCTATTAACTTCTTTGGTGAAGTTAATCTGTTCCCGTCACTTTATGTATGGAGTGGTATCTGGCAGGGTGCTGGTTATTCTTCTATTATTTATATAGCAGCACTTGCCGGTGTAAGCCCTGAGCTTCAAGAGGCAGCTATCGTAGATGGTGCAAACCGTTTCCAGAGAATTATTCACGTGGATCTGCCGGCAATCGTTCCAACAATTATCACAATGCTTATATTTAACTGTGCAAGCATTATGAACATCGGATTCGATAAGGTTTATCTGATGCAGAATGATATGAATATAGACCGTGCAGAGGTAATCTCAACATTCGTTTACAAGGTTGGTCTTACGAGAGGTGATTTCTCATTCTCAACTGCGGCCGGTCTGTTCCAGTCTCTTGTAAGCTTTATTCTTCTTGTTATAGTAAACAAGATTTGTAAGACGGTAACAGAGACGAGTCTGTGGTAAAGGAGGGAGAAACGAATGAGTAAGACACAGGTAAAATCAAACGACCGTTTTAGCAAGTTTAGAATGGAAAGCCCACTAGGCAAGTTTTTTACAATTTTGCTGTATGTGGTTATGACGATCATTGTATTGATCGTGCTTCTTCCAGTACTTCATATCATTGCGGCATCCTTTTCTGATCCGCAGGCGATGATCAGCGGCAAGGTATCCTTCTGGCCGAAGGACTTTACACTGCGAGGATATGAGGCAGTATTTACATATAAAAAGTTCTGGACAGGTTTTCGTAATTCCCTGTTCTACATGGTATTCGGAACATTTATCAACATTGTAATGACACTTCTTTGTGCATATCCTCTTTCAAGAAAAGAGTTTACCGCGCGCAATAAGGTTGCAATGTTCTTCGTATTCACAATGTATTTCTCTGGTGGTATGGTTCCAAGCTTCATGCTTGTAAATGCACTTGGTCTTGTAGATACCATTTGGGCAATGCTTATTCCAGGCGCAATGTCTACATACAACATGATCATTGCAAGAACATATATGATCAACTCCATTCCAGATGAGCTGTATGAGGCAGCCGAGATTGATGGATGTACACCATTTAAGTATTTGATTCGTATTGTTGTTCCGCTGTCAAAACCTATTATCGCAGTACTTGTTCTGTACTATGGTGTTGCAAGATGGAACTCCTATCAGGATGCAATTTTGTACTTACAGAAGGCAAATTATTTACAGCCATTACAGATCATCCTTCGTGAGATCCTTATTATGAATGATATTGATGAGACGATGATGGGCAATGCCGATGCACTGGCAAGACAGAGAGGTTTGAAGGATCTTCTTCAGTACTCTGTTATCGTTATTGCGTCAGTTCCAGTTATGATAATTTATCCATTTGTTCAGAAATACTTCGTAAAGGGTGTTATGATCGGAGCAGTAAAGGGCTAATCAATGAGAAATGTCAGAGCCAAAAGGCTCTGGCAGATTGGAGGATATATGTACCAGTTTAATCGTGAAGAGTACAACAAGAGAATGGAATGGTATGTAGATGCCAGATTCGGAATGTTTATCCATTGGGGACTGTATTCAATTCCGGCAAGAGGCGAGTGGGTGCGCAGTGTTGAGGAAATTCCGAAGGAAGACTACATGAAATATTTTTATGAGTTTGATCCTAAGGATTATGATCCAAAGAAATGGGCGAGAGCGGCAAAAGAAGCCGGTATGAAATATGTAGTATTAACAGCGAAGCATCATGATGGTTTTTGTCTGTTTGACAGTAAGTATACAGAGTTCAAGTCTACTAATACAAAATGCGGCCGCGATCTTGTTGCAGAGTACGTAGAAGCAGTTCGAGCAGAAGGCTTGAAGGTGGGTCTGTATTTTTCTTTGATCGATTGGTATCATGATGATTTTCCACACTACGGTGATCGTCAGCATCCAATGAGAAATAACCCGGCCTACACGAATGAAAATCGTAATTGGGATAATTATGTAACATTTATGCATAATCAGGTGCGCGAGATTTGTACTAACTATGGCCAGATTGATGTGCTGTGGTTTGATTTCTCCTATGACGATATGATGGGAGAAAAGTGGGGTGCTACAAAGCTTGTAAATATGGTCAGAGAACTTCAGCCGCAGGTTATTATTGATAACCGATTAGAAGCAAGTGGACAGGGATATGGCTCACTGGCAACAGGAAATCCAACTCCATATCACGGAGATTTTGTAAGCCCAGAGCAGATTATTCCGCCACATGGTATTCGCGATGTAAACGGTGATCCGCTGAACTGGGAAGCATGTATCACGATGAACAACAACTGGGGATATTGTGCTAGAGACAAGTTCTTTAAGCCATCCTCAATGATCATAAAAAAGCTGGTAGAGTGTGTATCAAAGGGCGGCAACATGCTTTTGAATGTTGGACCAGATGCATATGGAAACATCCCGCCTGAATCGATGCAGATTTTGAGCGAGATCGGTGCATGGATGAAGAAAAACAGTAAGAGTGTTTATGGCTGTGGACTGGCAGGAATCGAAAAACCAGATTATGGTCGTGTGACAAGAAATGGAAATCTTTTGTATTACCACATGTTTGAAAATACGATGGGACCAGTGCCGCTTACAGGAATTAAGCCAGGTACTATAAAGAAGATACGTCTTCTATGTGATGGAAGTGAGGTACCGATTTCTGACAGCTGGGTTCATACCGATTACCCAGATATCGTGTTTGCAAATCTTGGACCAGATCCAGTTCTGCCAGATGCAGTAGATACCGTGCTGGAGGTTGAGCTGACAGAATAAAGATTTAATGAGAAAGGAATGGTAGATAAGAAATGCTGTTAGCATTAGAGCCGTCTTTGAAGGAAAAAATTGAAAAGCAGTATGAAGAGTGGATGGCTTGCTGTCCGAACAAAAAGAGAGAGATAGATGCGTGGATTAAAAGCGCAGATGAGGACGAGGCAGTCTGCATGAAGTACCTTTACGCATATATGCATCCGTGTGATATTGTATCTTATGATGTAGAAGTGATTGCATCCTATGTAAAGGCAACACTCGATATGTATGCGAATGTTCCATATGCAAAAAAGGTGCCGGCAGAGCTGTTCTTTACATATGTATTATGCGTGCGTGTCAATAACGAGGATCTTGATAAGAGCCGTGAGTGGATTTACAGACAGCTTGTTGATCGTGTGAAGGATAAAAAGACAATGGTAGAGGCCGCACTTGAGGTTAACTACTGGTGTTATGAAAAGGCAACCTATATTCCGTCTGATGATCGTACTCTGGCGCCATTTGGTATGTGCAATTCCGCTCGTGGACGCTGTGGTGAGGAATCAACACTTGCTGTATCTGCTATGAGAAGTGTTGGTATTCCAGCAAGACAGTGTTATGTTCCGCGTTGGGCACACTGTGATGACAACCATGCATGGGTTGAGGTGTGGGCAGATGGCGATTGGCATTATCTTGGAGCATGTGAGCCAGAACCAGTACTTGATAAGGGTTGGTTTACTGCAGCTGCATCAAAGGCAATGCTTGTTCATGCAAAGGCATTTTCAGACCTGGAAAGCTCTGCAGAAATAGCCTACAAGACACCGCTTTATGCGCTGATGAATGTAACAGAGCGCTATGCAGATTGTGCGAAGCTGACTGTAACAGTAACTGATCATGGCGTACCAGTGCAGAATGTTTCTGTTTTATTCTGTCTTGTCAATTATAGTGAGCTTTTCCCACTTCATAAAGAAAAAACAGCATCTGATGGCAGTGTGTCCTTTATGACAGGTAAGGGTGATCTGTATGTATGCACCGTTTACAATGGAAAATATCTTGGCCAGAAAATTGATATGAGAGAGCAGCAGTCTGTTGTATTAAAGATGGAGCAGGCAGCAGATCCAGAGAAGATGGAAGGCATAATCGAGGAGCGCTTTGATTTGAACCCGCCGATTGAGGCTATGCCAAAGAGTACTGGTGCACAGATGAAGAGTGTGCATGAGGCTCGCCTTGCTGAGTGTGAGAAGATTCGCGCTGATTATGAGGAAGGCTTTGTAAAGGAAGATAAAGACAGCAGTGATCCGTGGAATCGCTATTTTGTCAATGCAAGAGGAAACAGACAGGAGCTTGAAAAATTCAGACAGATGACTGAGTTTACAGATGAGGATAAGCGTCTGATGCTTGATACGCTTCGTGATAAGGATTTTCTTGATACTACAGCAGAGGTACTTGCATCATATTTGCGTGTTGCATTGCCATATAAGAACAATTTCTGTACAGAGCTTTACCAGAAATATCTGATTGCACCGCGTGCTGGTCATGAAAAGCTTATGGGAAGCAGAAGCCGTATTGTTTCTTTGTTATCTGAAAAAAAGGTATTTCCACAGGATGGCACAGTGACTGCAAAGATGGTATGGGAGTATGTAAATCATGGCTTAAATACAGTGCCGGATTATGGAACAGGAAACTGGCCGGCAGAGGCAGATGGCTGCATAAAATGTGAGATCATTACCGAGGTTTCAAAGAGAGTTGTCTTTGTTGAGATTTGCCGTGCTATTGGTATTTTGGCACGCTTAAATCCAGTAACAGGAAAGGCAGAGGGCGTTTGCAAAAAGAACGGTGAAATTTTCTTTGAGGCTATGGAAAAGGAAGTTCAAAAGACAGATGAGCAAGAGAAGCAGGTAACACTGACTTTAGTGAATAAATCTGATCGTAAGCTTGAGTACTGGCTTCATATGACGATTGCTCGTTTTGAAAATGATGTTTATCAGACACAAAACTATGAGGATCTTGCAATTGAGCCGGGAGAAGAAAAGGAACTTTCTTTGGCGAAAGGTGCTTACCGCATCATCACCACACAGCGTCAGATTGATGGCGGTGTCAGCTGTATCGCAAGCAGTTTTGTTATGAGCGAAGATTGTGTATTTGAACTTCGTCAGGCACCGGCAAAGATTGCCGAAAAGTGTCATGAGGCAGAGCTTAGTGATGCGACAGTACAGCAGGTGACAGCAGAGGGAATGATGGTTGGTGATCCTGTTTTGATGACTTCACTTTATCAGGGACAAAAATCAATTCTTGTTTTTGCAGATCCAGGAAAAGAGCCTACAGAGCATTTGTTCCAGGAGATCCTTGAGTGTAAGGAAGCTTACAAGAAGCATGGATACAGAGTTGTAATAGCACTTGAGAATACGGATGTTTTAAAGAACGAGACATTACAGCGTGTACTTAATGCAGGGTTAAATCTTGTATGCGTGACAGTAAAGAATGATGCATATTTGTATCAGCTGCATGAGGCACTTCATGTCGGAGACGAGCGTCTTCCATATGCTGTTGCAGTGAATACAGAAGGCAAGGGACTTTTTGCATTCGCAAACTATAACATTCGCACAGCATGGACATTGATGGAAATTCTTGATGCAAAGGGCTAATTGAAAGAAATTTTCAAAAAAACGAAATTTGATCTTCCAATTTCTTGAAGATCGCATTATAATGGTAGCCGCAAAGGTCAGACGCTTGCGGCTGCCATTTGCTATTATATGAAAGTGGGGAGATACATTATGGTATCACAGATTTTAGCTGTCCTTATTTTTCTCGTGATGTTCGCCCTGATCATTACTGAGAAGATAGAGAGACACATTGTAACACTAGGCTGCGGTCTGCTTATGATCATTTTAGTATTCGGTATCACAATGCATAGCGGCAGCGCAATCATGGAGACGCTGAATATTGGAAGTATTTTCACGGCGGACTTCTGGCATGCTTCCAGTGAGGCAGGAGAGTCTTCATCTGGAATCAACTGGTCAACGATCATTTTTATCGCAGGTATGATGATCATGGTTGAAGGAATGGGAAAGGCAGGATTTTTCCGTTGGCTTTGTCTACAGATTGCAAGACTTGTTCACTATAAGCCAACTGCTGTATTTGTCACCTTTATGATCATGTCATTTGTACTGGCTATGTTCATTGACAGTATTACAGTTATTTTGTTTTTGGCAGCAGTTACTATTGAACTTTGTCTTTTGTTAAAGAGCAATCCGGTACCAATGATTATCGCAGAGATTTTCTGTGCAAATCTTGGTGGCTCAGCAACCATGTGCGGAGATCCGCCGAACATCATTATCGGAACCTCCATGGGCTACAGCTTCTTTGATTTCTTGACAAACACAGGTGCCATTGCAGCTATTTCACTTGTTGTAGTTGTAATTTACTTTTATTTTTGTTTCAGAAAGAAGCTTGTTGCACCGGGAACAGCGCCTGTTGATCCAGCCTCTTGTCCAGATCCAAATTCTGCCATTACAGACAAGAAGGAGTTTATTAGCAGCGTTGTTATTTTCCTGATCGCAGTTGTTCTTCTTGTTTCACATGCAAATACAGGACTGACAGTTGCTTTCATCGGTACATTTATTGCAATTATTACTTTGATTGTAGAGCATAAGTATGCAGCAGAGCTGTTAAAGAAGGTTGATTACAAGACACTGTTATTCTTTGTTGGACTTTTCGTTGTTGTTGGTGGTCTGGAGCAGACTGGCGTTCTTACAGTAATCGCTGAATTTATCAGTAAGGTAAGTGGTTCCAACACAAAGTTGATGGTAGCAATTATCATATGGATCTCAGCACTTGCAAGTGCATTCGTTGATAATATCCCGTTTGCAGCAACCATGATTCCAGTTGTCAGAAGCTTGTCAGCACTTCAGGGTGTTGATTTGGAGACACTTTCCTGGGCACTGGCAATGGGTACTGATATCGGAGGAAGTGCGACACCAATCGGTGCTTCCGCAAATGTAGTAGGTATTTCCGTATCTTCAAAGAATGGTCATCCGATTGGATGGGGCAAGTACTGTAAGTATGCAGCACCGGCAACCATCATTGTTGTTTTGATTTCTATGCTGTTCATATTTGCCAGATATATGTAAGGTTTTATAAAAAGATTTACAAATTGACTTCAAAGTTATATAATAAGGTAAATTAATTTTGTCGTCAGGAGGAATGGCAATGAGTGATCAATTGATAATAACATTAGGACGTGAATTTGGAAGCGGCGGACATGCAATTGCAGTAGAGCTGGCAAACAGATATGGCATTAAGCTTTATGACCATAATTTGTTGGACGCTGTAGCAGCAGAGAAAAACGTGGATGTCGAGACTTTAAGACGCTACGATGAGAAACCAAGAAAACTGCTGTTTTCAAGAAGCCAGAATGGTTTTTCAAGTTCTGCAGAAGAAAATGTAGCATTTTTACAGTTTGAGTATCTGAAGAAAAAAGCAGATGAGGGAGAGTCTTTCATCGTAGTTGGAAGATGCGCAGAGACTGTTTTGGGTGATCGCCCTAATGTGATTTCTTTGTTTGTTCTTGGTGATCGCGAAGTAAAGTGCAAGCGTGTTATGGAGGTCTATGATTTGTCTGAGCGTGATGCACAGTTTAAAATGGAGCGTCATGACAAGTACAGAAAACAGTATCACAACTACTACTGCAAGGATAAGTGGGGCGATTCAAGAGCCTATGACTTATGCATTAACAGCAGCCGATTGGGATTTGATGAGACAGTAAATGAGCTTGAGGATTATATCAATCGACGCAGAAAAATGTTCAAGTAAAAAGAAAAAAGACAATGAGTGACGTTCTGCTTGATTTTTAGGCTGAAATTTGGCATAATAATCAGCGGAACGGTCATGCATAGAAAAAAGCCTGTTCCAAATGGAACGGGCCTTTTTGTTTTGGTTAGGATACATGGTAACCCATACGTTTGAGTTACATGGATCAAGAGATGTCAGATTACAGGCGCCCACAGATCCAGTCCCAGATCTCGCCCCACCATACACGGCATGGGGATGCAAAATAGAAATCCATAATAGTTCCTCCTTTTTTGTTAGTCAATGCTTCATTGCTGAGTTTACAATATCACACATAACTAAGAAAAACAAGCTTTTTCTGTGTACAGAAAGGATATGTATGCCAATTCGATCCATTTGTTTTTTGCTTGGACAGCTATTATTTATTCCATCATATTTTTATATGACAAAGACATTAAAGAAAGAAAAGCTTCGTGCGGACAGCTTCGTGCGCTTTCTTTTGGTATGCCCGCCTATGGCATACATTTATACGATTTTGTGCATGGGGCTGCTTTATAGGCTCCTGCCTGGAAAAATATCATATGATATTATTTATGGCGTAGACTTTTTTGTATTTGGCATCTCTTTTTTACTGATGTATTTTTATGGACGTATGATGGAGCCGGTGGGCAGTGCGGCACGCTTTTTGTATCTATGCTTGTATCTGCTGTCCATGCCATTTACAGCTATATATGATTCACTTACCATGACAGTGCTGATTGATCTTTTGATGCCGCTCATTATTAATTTTATTTATTGCAAATGGGTCTGCCACCCAATCGTGGAGCTTCGAGAAGACTGCAATCGTATCAATGGTGTATTGCTTACGATTTTGATTATTGCAGAATGCCTGTTTTTGCTTAGAATAGCAGGTTTTTTATTTATTGAAAGACATGTGGAACTAAAGAAGTTTGATGTATATTTTTCTGTTTACAGTTTTATCTATGCAGTATTTGTCCTGATGTTTGTTTTTTCGGCGATTATTATTATCGTGCAGAATATCAAATCGGCAAGAATAAATGAGCTGGCGGCTGAGAAAAGTCATGAGCAGTCGATCGAGACGATTGAATCACTGGTGCGTGCCGTGGACGCAAAGGATAGTTATACAAATGGTCATTCTGCTCGTGTGGCAAAGTATACAAGACAGATCTCAAAACTGCTTGGATATGATGATGAGAAAGCCGATGGCATGTATTACATGGCATTGCTTCATGATGTCGGAAAGATTGGTGTTGATGATGCAATTTTAAGAAAGCCTGGTAAGCTGACTGATGAAGAGTTTGCGGCAATTAAGGCGCATACCGTGATTGGTTCACAGATTTTATCGCGCATCAGTTCAATGCCAGAACTTCAGTATGGTGCGCTGTATCACCATGAGCGCTGGGATGGACGTGGATATCCGAAAGGCTTAAAAGGGGAAGAGATACCAGAAGCAGCGCGCATCATTGCAGTTGCTGATGCATATGATGCGATGACCTCAAATAGATCGTATCGAAAGGCATTAACGCAAGACTGCGTGCATGATGAAATTTTAAATGGAATAGGCAGGCAGTTTTGGCCGCCTGCCGCAAGAGCAATGCTTAAAATGATAGATCAGGATATTCATTATGATATGCGTCAAAAAAATGATGAGTCATCACAAAATGACGAACAAAAATATGAATATGGGATCAGTTAAAAACAGAAGCATATGTATAGTTTTCGGCCTCTGTGTCAGTTAGTGTATGTGTCCATGACGGACGCGCACCGGCGGCACCGGGGCCGTAATTTTTATATTCTGCAAAGTATACAGTATCGTGAGCATCAATCTTTCCCCAGTCGTGCCAGCCTTCAGGTTTGATATGATCACCTATCTTGGAATTTAAAATGACTACTTTTGCATACTCACGCCATGGGCGGCCAAGGTAACATGTATTAGGCTCACTTCCAATAAAGCGGCAATGATTGAATATGTAGCCATAAGTTTGACCTTTCGGCGATGAACCAGCCGTCACATAGCCACCGCCTTCTGGAAGTGATTCAAGTGTACAATTTTCAAAGTAAGCAGTAGCGCTTCCAAAAATAAAATCGACACCACCGCATATATAAGTATTTTTATAATATTGTCTTCCATTGATGCGCGGGGCAAATTCCTTCGGACCGCGAAAGCCGCCTGGCTCCTTCTCTTTTTCAGGAAGAGGTCCCGTAAAGAGAGTGTCCTGACTTCCAATAAGACGGCAGTTTTCCACGCGTATACCTTCTCCCTCTGCATAGAGCGCAATCGCCTGACCAACTTCCTTTCCGGCACCAGCAGCATTTTCTACAGTGAGATTGCAAAGAGTAATATCTGGTGCATCTAAAAATAAAGTGTAGGTGCGAAAAGTACCTCGCTTTATTCCGTCTGGCATGATTTCTCTTGCATAGTCATCATATGTAAGAATCGTATTTGAAGCATCGTCGCCAATAAGTGTAACGTGAGGCTGTGAGACTGTCAGCTTTTCGTGATAACGTCCCGGTGCAATGTGTATCGTAACAGGCATAGGAGCATAGGCTTTAGCAGCCTCAATAGCATCAGCGATGCGTGGAAAAGAAGTAGATTGTCCAGCGTTAATAGTAATCATAATGTGATCCTTTCTGATTTTGTGACTTAAATTTGTACCATACTGATATTTTAAAATATCACCTTTTTGCTGTCAATATGAGCTTGCGTTTTTACAAAAGTCGGGCGGGAAAGCCAAGAAACTTTTTGCAATTATCGGACAATAATGTCGAATTTTGTCGAAATGTTGTACAGGCAACTGCTCGTTTTGTGCTTGTGTC
>ERZ838225.48-NODE-48-length-173757-cov-6.703199_pt1 | contig 173757 bp, 139 predicted proteins | sample MGYA00519684_ERZ838225 | MGnify/ENA primary metagenome ERZ838225 (study PRJEB31850, sample SAMEA3708829) | human gut metagenome | biome: human gut; feature: human-associated habitat; material: faeces | place: China | collected 2014 ... | reverse complement strand
TCTACCATGTCTCAAGAAGCCCCGCCCGTTCGCAAGAACGCGCGTGGGAGTATCAGTTCGCCCGGCGCGAGCGTTAATCTTAAAGGTGAAAGTCCTAAGTGCGCCTGTTAGCGGGAAGCACATAGCCAACAAGACAAGGGTGTCCGCCGTAAGGTAGAATCTGAAGGAAGTCTGCGGCAAACCATCGGTTCGACGGACAGAAATCATGTATAAGGCTTACAGCCTGGATAAGACTGCTGATCAAGTTAAAGTCCAAATGCTAACCAAAGGCTGTGAGTAGACATGGCGAATAGATGATGGGAAAGGTAACGAGTCTTAACCGGGGAGATCCTGTAAGTGGTTTCATTAGCCATAGTAACAACGAATTACAGGAAGTCAGCAGCGGTCATAGTAGCTGAGAAGGTGAGGAAACTCACTGGAGCGAAGGACCAAACAGTTAATCAGTTGGAGTAAATCCCAATTGAGAGTCCTGATAATACACTAGCCGAAAGGGGTACATAGGTACTGAGTGTTCAGAACTCACGAAAAGGAAAGGAAACAACGCATGAAACAAAGTACGCTTATAGAAAACATCCTATCGAAAGACAACCTAAATAACGCTTATTTACAAGTAGTAAGGAATAAGGGGGCAGCTGGAGTAGACGGGATGGAATATAAAGCCCTGCTCTCTCATTTGAGGAAAAACGGGGAGCAAATCAAAGAAAGTATAAGAAATCAAACCTATAAGCCGATGCCAGTAAAACGGGTAGAAATACCAAAAGAAGATGGAAGTAAGCGTAAACTGGGTATCCCGACCGTAACAGATCGTACAATACAACAAGCAGTAGCGCAAGTACTAACGCCTATTTATGAGGAAAAGTTCCATGATAACAGTTATGGATTTCGCCCTCAGAAAAGCGCGCAACAAGCGGTACTGAAAGCAGTAGAATACATGAACGAGGAATGTAACTGGATTGTCGATATTGACCTAGAGAAATTCTTCGATACAGTAAACCATGATAAACTTATATCTATCTTGAATAAAGAAATCAAAGACGGAAAGATACTGTCATTGATTCGAAAGCTTCTGGTAAGCGGAGTTATGGTTGGAACACAAGTAAAGGAAACAGAGATGGGCACCCCGCAGGGAGGAAATCTCTCTCCCTTACTTGCAAATATTATGCTAAATGAGCTTGATTGGGAACTTGAGCGACGAGGACTTCGGTTCGTAAGATATGCTGATGATTGCATTATCTTAGTTAAAAGCCGAAAAGCGGCAAGAAGAGTAATGGAATCAGTTACACGATATATTGAAACGAATCTGTTACTGAAAGTAAATCGCCAAAAGAGTAAAATCGGAAGACCTAAAGAAATAAAATACTTGGGTTTTACCTTTTACAAGTACAAGGAATACAAACCAAGAGCACACAAGAAATCAGTGGACAAGATAGTAAGAAAATTGAAACTGTTTACAACTCGGAAATGGGGAGTAAGTAATGCGTATAAGGCAAAGAAGGTGTCAGAGCTGATAAGAGGATGGGTCAACTACTTTAAAATAGGGGATATTCGAAGGGTAACTCGGAGACTAGATGCGATCACCCGATACAGATTTCGAATGTGTATATGGAAGCATTGGAAAACACCAAGAAATCGACTTAGAAATCTAATAAAACTAGGAATAAGTAAAGGAAATGCGGCAAGAGCGGCATGGACACACGGATATGCCAGAGTTTGTCGAAATGAATCCATTTGCTTCGCAATGTCAAATGCGCGACTTTCAAAATTTGGTCTGTTATCCGCTGAAGAGTACTTTATGAAATGTCAAGTTAACTGAACCGCCGTGTACCGAACGGTATGCACGGTGGTGTGAGAGGTCGGCGGCGAAAGCCGCCTCCTACTCGATCACATTTCAAGTCTGATATTACAACATCGATGGGACTTCCGGCACCTTTGATGGGATTCTTTAACTTCCTGCAGTTTGGCAGTATTGGAGAAGAAGAACAGACAATAGCAGAAATTGTACAGGGAATGTACTATGAGGGGTATGACTTTATTCATTTCTGTACATTATCCATTCCTAGCATGATTGTTGAAGTTATCACACGCATCGGCTATGGCATTAAAAGAATAAAGGAAGGTCATGCCATAAAGGATTCAATTCCATTTTCACTGAACAGGGAAAAACATCCAAAACTTGGAACAATGCTTTTTATCGGACATTCTGCAGCAACGGTAGCAAATGCTGGAAAAGTATATTTTATGAAGGATCCTATGGTGATTAATTATCCTCAATGGATGGCTTTTGCCAAGTATTCGTATCAGCAATTAAAATGGGTTTTGCTTCATAAAGCAAATGCACGAGATGCTTATGTAGGTGGGATTTTGTGTGAGAAAATGGACGAGGTTTTTAACTCGACCAATGAAACCTTTGATGAAATCTCAGCAAATTATATTGTTGTATTCGAATAAGGAAAGCAGGGAGAACAGGAGATTCGCCATGAATGTTAAAATAATACGCTCAAACAGAAAGACGCTAGCAATCCAGATTAATCCAGATTTATCAGTGACAGTGCGAGCACCAATGTATGCGCCTCAAAGCGATATTGAGCGTATTTTAAGAGAGAAAGAAGGCTGGATACAAAAGCATATCGAGAAAATCAGAGAGCAGGAAGAAAAGAAGAAAGAAACACAAGGCGAGTCTGTGGAAAGTGAGTATTTGACAAATGAGGAGATTAAAAAACTTGCAGACAAAGCCTTGCAGTACATTCCGAAGCGAGTAAGCTATTATGCAAAGCAGATCGGTGTTACATATGGAAAAATAACAATTCGCAATCAAAAGACAAGATGGGGAAGCTGCAGCAGCAAAGGAAATCTTAATTTTAATTGCTTACTAATGCTGACACCATCAGAAGTAATTAACTATGTTGTCGTGCATGAGCTATGCCATCGAAAAGAAATGAATCATTCAGTAGCATTTTGGGCAGAGGTAGAGAAGGTACTTCCTGACTATAAAGAGCAGGTCAAGTGGCTGAAAGAGAATGGAGGAAAGATAATAGGGAGGATGAAATAAATAGGGCAGGCAATATAAGAAAGTAAGAAGCGGCAACTGCGAGGGCAGGGGCCGCTTCTTACTTTTCATTAAAAATAGAGCGAGTTAAAACTTGGCGAAATATTTGAAATTTAAGATATTAGATTGCTTGAAATACAATTTTATGGCATAATAACAGTTATGACAAATAAATGTTGAGGGGAGGTGCTAGACAATGGATCATTCTTATCAGTATATTGCGTCTTTGACTAGAGAACCGTTTCTTTTCTATGAGATGCGTTCAACTGCAAAGTTGATGGTGTCAGGACTTTCGGATGAAGCTGTTGTAAAAGAAATTGTGGATCAAAATTTGTTTCAATATCCAACAGAGAAGTCTATTACACGCATGGCAAAAGCTTGTATTAAACGGCTTCAAGCAATGGAAGATGATTCTCTTATTTTTGCGATTGCATCTCAGCCAACAGATGTTGCAAAACAGATCTGTCTTTACGCATTGATGAAGCAGAGCCGATTGGTATATGAATTTATGCTGACAGTCATAGGAGAGAAGTATCGGCTAAGGGATACTTCTTTTGGCAAGATAGATTTCAATATATTTTTTATGCGTTTGCAAGAGCAGAGCGATACCGTAGCTTCTTGGAGCGATTCAACAATAACAAAATTAAAACAGGTTATTGCCAGAGTACTTGTCGAGACAGAGTATCTTGACAACATTAAAGCAGATCATTTAAATCCAGTATGGCTGCATCCAGTTTTGGAAAACGCCATCAAAAACAGTGGAAATACGGCGGTACTGCCTGCATTTAATTGTTTCTTATAGGAGGTATCACCGATGAGTGATATAAAAAAGCGTCTGGACAACGTCAGGACATTAATTCAAGAACCAGATTTTCTGGAAGGTAAGGGACTAAGCAATGAAGTGAATATTAGAATATTCTGCTATGATCCTAAAGACGAAATGATTGTTAGGCATTTCGTAAATCAGTTGGAAACTGATCAATCATTGGAGTGTCATTTGAAGGTTTGCAATTTATATAAAACATTCCTCTCAATCTGTGAAGATATGGATATTATAGATGAGATTCCAAACATGGAAAAAGAAGATGGAAGAGAGTATCTCTTGGAACAGATAGAATATGCAATAGGTAATGGAGAATTTATTGATAAAATTCAATATGAGCCACATGAATTAGGGGATGTGTTAATGCTGACAGGAGTGGGTGAAGTATTTCCATTTCTGCGAGTTCATGCATTATTGGAAGCAATGCAGCCTCATTTTTCAAGGCTTCCGATTTTAGTTATGTACCCAGGAGAGTTTGACGGGCGCCATTTAAAATTATTTAACAGGCTTTTGCCTAATGATTATTATAGAGCATTTAGTGTACTTTAATGAAATTTATAGTACGAGAGAGGATAAAACCATGATGATTCGAGATATGTTTGCGGATGACATTAACCGCAAAATCAATGGTGTAATTAAAGTAGATCAGGCTGCTGATGATGTAATCGAGCAGGAGTTAAATGAATATGTCATTACCAGAGAATTGAAGAAACACTTTATTACGTTCTTCAATTATTACGGTGATGCTTTCGACCAGCCGACAGCCGATATGGGTGTTTGGATTTCCGGTTTCTTTGGAAGTGGTAAATCTCACTTCTTGAAAATGCTTTCCTACCTTTTGGAAAATAAAGAGGTAAAAGGCATCCGCAGTGTGGAACGTTTCCGTAAAAAATTTGAGGATGACCCGGCAACTTTTATGCTGATTGATCGTGCCACAAAGGGACCGACGGAGACAATCCTATTTAATATTGATATTGAGGGATTTAGCAATAAAGATAAGACAGCTGTTCTTCGCGTATTTGCAAAAATGTTTTATAACCATCTTGGATTTTGCGGCAAAAATTTAAAAGTTGTCATGATGGAACGATATATTGAACAGCAGGGTAAGACCGAGGAGTTTCGCAGAGTCTTTGAAGAGAAGAGAGGTAAGTCTTGGCTGGAAATGCGAGAGGTCTTTGCCTTCAATGGCAAGTTTATCATCCCGACATTGATGGAAGTCTTGGATATGAGTGAGGACGATGCCAAGGCGTGGTTTAGTGATAAAACACCAACAGAAATTTCTATCGCCCAACTTGTAGAAGATATGAAAGCTTATGTAGATACAAAACCTGCGAACTTTCGTCTGCTGTTTATGATTGACGAGGTTGGCCAGTATGTTGGTACAGATACTGATATGCTTTTGAATCTCCAGTCTTTGATCGAGAAAATAGGAAGTGAGTGCGAAGGCAAGATTTGGGTAATTTGTACTGGACAGGAAGCTATTGATGAAATCATTAAGGTTCGTGCTGATGAGTTCTCCCGTATCCAGGCTCGTTTCAAAACAAGATTAAGTTTATCTTCTTCCTCCGTGGATGAAGTCATCCAGAAGCGTATCTTGAGAAAGAAGCCAGAAGCAGTTAAAGACCTTGAATATGTTTATGAGCAGAATGATTCTGTACTTCGCAACCTGTTCAGCTTCAGCGGTTCTATTATGGATATTAAAGGTTATTCTGGTCCGAGGGAATTTACTGAGAACTTCCCGTTTGTACCGTATCAGTTTATCATCATGCAGAAAGTATTTGCTGAAATACGTAAGCACGGAAATTCTGGTAAGCATTTGTCGGGTGGTGAGCGTTCCATGCTGTCTGGTTTTCAGGAAGCTGCACAGAAAATTCAAGAGAAAGATGAGTATGCGCTTGTTCCGTTCTTCCGTTTTTATGATACCGTACATACTTTCCTAGATAGTTCTATCCGCCGAGTAATAGAGCGTTGCCAGAAGGCAGCTGACAATGGTGATGGCATCGAACAGCAGGATGTGGATGTACTAAAACTCTTGTACTTGATTCGATATATAGATGATATTTCTTCTAATTTGGACAATATCGTGATTCTCATGGCAGACGATATTCGTGCAGATAAGATTATTATGCGCGAAGCTGTTCGTGGATGCCTAGACCGTCTGATGAGCCAGAACTATATCAGTAGAACTGGCGACACATATAACTTCCTGACCGATGAAGAACAGGACATTCAGCGTGAAATCAGAGACACCAACGTGGATACAGCTTCTATCGTGGAGCGTATTGCTCAGATGATTTACGGTGATATTTTCACGACCAAGAAGTTTCGTTATGGAAAATATGATTTTGCTTTCGATCAGATGGTTGATGGCATTACCGTTGGCATGGCAACAGGAGGTATGCGTCTGCGTTTTCTGACCGTTGCTACTGATGCCATTGAAAAAACAGATTACCGCTTGATGGCAGAATCTAAAGGCAACGAAGCAATCGTGGTTCTGGCTGATACGCCTTACTATGAATCTTTGGAATCTGCCATGAAGATTCGCAAGTATGTAAAGCAGAGAAATGTAAGTCAGCTTCCAAAGAGTGTGCAGAAAATTATCAGCGATCAGCAGGATGAAGCAGGAAAATATGAGCTGAGTGCTATGACCGAATTACAAAATGCCATCGAAGGGGCGCAGTTCTATGTAGACGGTGAGCATCTGGAAATCAAAGCCGGAAATGCCAAGAGCAAAATTGACCAGTCTCTTGAATATCTGGTTGCTCATGTATATAGCAAGCTCGACCTGATTACAGATAATGCAGGCAGTGATGCAGATATTATTGCGATTCTGACAGGTGCGGTAACAGCACTTCCAGGCATGGAGCCGAACCGTGATGCTGCTTCTGTCATGGAAGAATATCTGGAAATACAGGATGTGAAAAATCTGCCGACTTCTATGGCTGATGTGCAAAGTAAATACAGTGCGATTCCGTATGGATGGAAAGAAATCGACATTGCTGCGGTTGCGGCACAGCTAATTTTCGCTCAGAAAGTAACCATCAAATATGCAGGCAATACCATCCAGCCAGATGACCCGAAACTGCCAGATATGCTCCGAAAAAAGAGTGAGATCGGCAAGACTTCCATCAGCAAGCGTAAAACCATTTCTGCTACGATGATGCGTGATGTAAAAGCGATGCTCCGAGAGTATTTCGACATCATGGATGTACCGGACGATGAAGATGGTCTGATTCGCTTTGTAACCGATAGGTTCACAGAGCAGCGTGACTACTATGCTTCTCTGAATGCTCGCTATGAAGGTCATAAATACCCGGATCGTGGATTAGTTCAGACAGCGATTGGTCTTATGGATGATGTACTTTCTCAGAAGAAGGACAATATCGCACTGATTGAGCGTGTGCTGAAAAAAGAAGATGCTTTGTTTGATAATAAAGAAGCCATGAGCAACGGTATTGAGAACTTCTTCAAAACGCAAGTGACGGTATTCGACCAGGCAGTGCAGTTTGAAAAGTCTCTGCATGATGACCTTGACCGTATTGCAGAAAATGAGGAAGCACATAAGGCACTGAATGCCATTCGTCTGATTACTATGGTTCAGACAGGTAGTAAGTTCAATTATAATCGGATTCGGGAATTGAATCCGTTGATGGATACCGTTCGCACTGCCCATGATAAGATGCTGGAAGAAAAACGTGCCGAGGTTCTGGAAACGGTTCGTCAGTGTATGGAAGCAACCCACACTGCCGCAAACGGCGATTCCAAGGCATCCAATTTGATTGAAAAATCAGATCGGTATTTTAGCCAGTGTAAGGAGAAAATTGCAGAATTAAAGAGCCTTGCTCTTTTGGATGGTATGTTCCTGCCGATGTGCCAGTACAAGGATGATACGGTCAGCAATATCGAGTCTGTTCTGGCTCCGCCTGCACCGAAGCCACCAGTACAGCCGACACAGCCAGGAAAAGAAGCTTCTCCGGCAAAGAAAAAGGTTGTCCGTGCCTATAACCGTCAGGTCGTATTCCAGGCAAAGACCTTACAGACGGATGCTGATATTGATGATTATGTGGAGAAGATTCGTTCACAGCTGAAACAGTTGCTGAAGAATTGCGACGAAATCAAGCTGAATTAAGGAGACGAGTATGGATAAGAATGCGATTAAAAAATTTGCTGTCTGGGCAAGAACAGAGCTGATCGCCCGTGTTTCCCTGAAAGGTGTGGAATACGGTATCACAGAGGAAAGTGAACAGTGGTCAGTGAGCGGTGAGCAGTGGTTAGCTGACAGTGCAAACGGTAAAGTTTTCAGTGTTATGGAAAAGAAACAAAGACAAGCTCTGATTACTGAGATTATTGATAAGGGATATAAGCAGGTCATGGAGGAGGTTGCCTATACTTGGTTCAACCGCTTCTGTGCATTGCGATTTATGGAAGTCAACGGCTATATTCCTTCCCATGTGCGTGTATTCACGGACGAGGAAAACAACTTTAAGCCGCAGATTATAACCGAAGCCATTCATCTGGATTTGGATGGACTGGATATGGAAAAGGTCTATGAGCTGAAAGATGCAGAAAAGACCGAAGAACTGTATAAATATCTGTTGATCGTGCAGTGCAACGCTCTGAATAAGATTCTGCCGGGAATGTTCCAGAGACTCTCGGATTACACCGAGCTTCTTCTGCCGGACAATTTGCTCCGTGAAGGCAGTGTGATTCAGCAGATGATTAAGCTGATACCGGAGGATGACTGGAAGGATGCTGTCCAGATTATCGGCTGGCTTTATCAGTATTATAACAGCGAGAAAAAGGACGATGTTTTCGCAGCACTGAAAAAGAATGTGAAAATCACAAAAGAAAACATCCCTGCAGCAACTCAGCTTTTCACACCGGATTGGATTGTTCGCTACATGGTAGAGAACAGTCTTGGTCGTTTATATATCAGTAATCAGCTGTCAGTGGGCAGTGGACAGAATAGTGAGCAGTGGTCAGTGGAGAGTGAACAGAGACGAATAGAAAGAGAAAAAGAGCTTGCAGAGCAGATGGGGTGGAAATATTATCTTCCAGAAGCAGAGCAAACAAAAGAAGTTAGAGCAGAGCTAAATAAACTAACCACTGACAACTGGGAACTGTCCACTCTAAAAGTCATTGACCCTTGTTCCGGTTCCGGTCATATTCTTGCGTATATGTTTGATGTGCTGATGAAGATTTATGAATCCTACGGCTATACCACCCGTGAAGCGGTGGCAAGCATTGTAGAGAATAATCTTTATGGTCTGGATATTGATGACCGTGCAGCACAGCTGGCTTACTTTGCGGTAATGATGAAAGCCCGTCAGTATGACCGCCGCTTCTTCAGCCGTGGTATTCAGCCCCATGTATATGCTATTGTGGAGAGCAACTATGTAGATAAATTCGCAGTGGACTATTTCTGTAATGGCGATGCAAAGCTCACGACAGCTATGGACACCATTATCAAAGAACTGCATGATGCAAAGGAATATGGTTCGATTCTGACTGTAACACCGCAGGTTTGGTCTGTTTTGTATGACCGCTTTGCGGAGATCACGGAAGATATAAATATGTCCCGTGAAACGGCACTGAGAGAATTGCTGCCGTTGGTACAGGTGGCGGAAGCACTGGCGCAGAAATATGATGTGGTTGTGACAAATCCGCCATATATGGCAAGTAGTGGAATGAGTAAGAAATTGTTTTCTTATGTTAAAAAATATTACGATGATGGTCGTAATGATTTATATACGGTATTTATTTTACGTTGTCGAGAATTCTGTAAAATAAGTGGACTTTTAGGAATGATTGCACAACTTGGTTGGATGAGTCTGACGAGAAGTGGTCAATTAAGAAATACAATATATTCTTCTATGTATTATTTGAATATGGTACATCTTGGTTCAAGAGTATTTGAAGAATTAAGTGGTGAGGTTGTAAAAACCAGCACATTCGTAATGCGTAAAGGTATTCTCGATGAATATCAAGCTGCTTACTGTAAAGTAGACAATATAGAAGATAATGATGCTAAAGAATGTGTTTTGTTAGAAAATAAAAATATTTATAACGCAAGTTTAGCAGAAACTTATGAGATTGAAGGCGCACCGTTATCATACTGGTTACCAAGAACAATGCTTCCACTATTTTCACATAGTACCATAAAAGATCGTTTTATTTGCCGTGCAGGAATGCAGACTGGAAATAATGATTTGTTTTTGAGGTATTGGCATGAAGTATCAAGCATAAATACGGATCATTTTAACAATGGAACCAAGTGGTTTTCCTACAATAAAGGTGGGAGTCAACGTAAATGGTACGGAAATTTAGACCTTGTTGTTGATTGGGAAAATAACGGTTTTGATATAAAGGCTTTCAAAAAACATAGATTAGAGTTGGGAGAAATTGAAAAGAAGAATAGTGAATGTTGGAATAGCGAGTTCTATTTCGTTGAAGGTGCAACATGGTCATCTATTGCATCTGGAACACCAATGTTTAGATTTACCTCAAACGAATCTATTTTTGACATTAAGGGACCGACTTGCTTTGCACAGAAACAAGTTTCTCACGAGGAATTACTTCAGATATTAGGTTATTTGAATTCTCCGATTGTATCTACAATTTTAGAGATTCTTTCACCTACACTTGATTGTAATCCGGGAACAGTTAGTAGGTTGCCGTATAAAAATTGTATAGATAATAGTATTATTACTGATAAGGTAAAAAACTGCATTGAATTATCTAAAGCTGACTGGGATTCTTTTGAAACCTCATGGGATTTCCGACATCACCCGTTACTCCGAAAAGTTCCTACCATTGCCGAAGCCTTTGACCAGTGGCAGGCGGAATGTGACGAGCGTTTCAATCAGCTGAAAGCCAATGAGGAAGAACTGAACCGTATTTTCATTGACATTTACGGTTTGCAAAATGAGCTGACACCGGAGGTTGAGGACAAGGATGTCACCGTCCGCAAGGCTGACCTTGGCAGAGATATTCGCTCTTTCATTTCCTATGCAGTTGGCTGTATGTTTGGTCGCTATTCTCTTGATGTGGACGGTCTTGCCTATGCAGGTGGTGAGTGGGATAAAGTATATAGACACAATCCTACAGTTTTAGATCCAGAAAAGAGTGATGGAAGTTTGGCAACTCTAGTTGGAGATTATGTAGCAGATAAAAATGGAAAATGTTATTTGTGCTCTTTTATTCCAGACAAGGATAATATCATTCCAATTTGCGACGATGAATATTTCGAGGATGATATTGTTAATCGCTTTGTGGAGTTTGTAAAGACGGTTTACGGTGCAGGCACATTGGATGAAAACTTGAAATTCATTGCCGATGCATTGGGCGATAAGGGACAGCCAAAGGATGTTATTCGAAATTATTTCTTGAATGATTTCTATATCGATCATTGTAAGATTTATCAGAAGCGCCCAATTTACTGGCTATTTGACAGTGGCAAGAAGAACGGATTTAAATGCTTAATTTATATGCATCGCTATCAGCCAGATACGATAGCACGTATTCGTACCGATTATGTGCATGAGCAGCAGGCTCGTTACCGTACTGCAATTGCTGATTTAGAGAAGCGTATCGAGGGTGCATCCACTAGTGAGCGCGTAAAGCTGAATAAAAAGCTGACTGTTTTGCAGACGCAGGATGCAGAAATTGGTATCTACGAGGAAAAAATTCATCACCTTGCCGATCAGATGATCTCTATTGACTTAGACGATGGAGTAAAGCATAATTACGCAATTTTCCAAGATGTTTTGGCAAAGATAAAATAAAGGGGGAACTTTTAGGATGGATAATGTATTTGCAATATTCCTACAAACTGCTGGATTATATGAATCAAAAGAAATAAATAAGGATAATATCGATGATTTAATTGAATTGGTTATGGGAAATGTGAAGCTTAGTGTTTATTGTAAAGAATGCAAGCAAGAGCGTGTTTTTAGAATGAGACCAATTGAGTGTTATCAGGAAATAAGTAATGGGAAAGCCAATTGCTTTTTACTTGCTACTGAGTTGTCGTCTTTTCAAAAGAGGTTACATATGGTCAAAACGAAAGAGAATTCTGCTGAACAATGGAAATGGACAGATAGGCTAATTGAAGAAAATACAAGGCTGATGAAGTTAGAATATATTTGTACAATGGATGAGAAACACCATTTGGATTATGTTGTTTTAACAACAAATAATTCTATAATGAAAATTGGACAATATCCATCTGTTGCTGATTTGACATTCCCTGAATTGGATGCCTATAAAAAAGTAATGTCCAAAGACGATCGTAAAGAATTTGGAAGAGCTATCGGATTGTATGCAAGTGGAATTGGAGCTGGTTCATATGTTTATCTTCGAAGAATTCTAGAAAGATTACTTAATCAAGCAAAAAAGGATGTTGGCGATGAAATAGATACAGAAGCTTTTGATAAAGCACATGTAGGGGAAAAAATAACAATGCTTAGTTCACACCTTCCTAGTATGCTAACAGACAATGCAGTAGTATATGGTATTTTAAGTAAGGGAATTCATGAATTAACTGAAGAAGAATGTATTACATATTTTCCTGTTCTAAAGGATTGCCTGTATATGATTCTTGATCAGTGGGAGGAAATGAGAAAAAGAGAAGAAAAGGAAAAAGAAATCAGTGCTGCTCTTTCTAAAATTGCAACAAATCTTAAGTAAGAGAGAGTTTGCTTATAACGGCGGAAATTTTTGTTAGATGTGGCATTGGCTTTCTTTTATCATTCTGAGGATTATCGCTTGAAGAAAAGCTGAAAACTGGAAATTTTTTGATGAAATATTTGAATTAATAACGCCAAAGATATAATAAAGATCAATATAGAAAGGGGATTTTTTATGGCGTATCGAATAGTTATATCTTTGGCAGAAATGAAACATATTTTAGAAGCGTTGGATAAATGGAAAATCTTAGAAAGTTCTGATTTGTTAGAACAAGAAGATTATTTATTAGAAACTGCGATGAAATTAAATTAATAGTGGCATTGAATAAGATGACTTCACTTTACATGAGTAATAGAAATAAGACATGTAAAATAAGGAAAAAGTCATTGTATTGCATTGTGATTGATTTATCTGACAGCAACATATGTTTGGAACTAGAAGAATTAGTATTCTAGGATGCTTTTGTTCAAAAATAATCGCATGGATAGTAGTATTGCGTATTCGTCTCTTTTCTTGAGAGTATGAAACTTTTTCTGTAAATAGTGTTCAGAAGGTTCTTCTATGATATAATAAATATCATTAGGAGGGCCTTTTACTATGGCAAGAGAAAAGAAACCAGTACATCGAGTACAAATGACAGAAGGAAAAAGAAACATTATCCACCAGCTTCTTGAAGAATACGATATCCAGTCTGCTGAGGATATCCAGGAAGCGTTAAAAGACCTTTTGGGCGGTACCATCAAGGAAATGATGGAAGCTGAAATGGACAATCACCTCGGTTACGAAAAATCCGAACGTTCTGACAATGATGATTATCGAAATGGACATAAGCGTAAGCAGGTTAACAGTCGATATGGCTCCATGGAAATTGAAGTGCCGCAGGATCGTAAATCAACTTTTGAACCACAAATAGTAAAAAAGCGTCAGAAAGATATCTCTGACATTGACCAGAAGATCATTTCCATGTATGCGAAAGGGATGACTACCCGTCAGATTTCAGAAACCATTGAGGATATTTATGGATTTGAAACCTCAGAAAGCTTTATTTCTGACGTGACAGACAAACTTCTTCCGCAGATCGAGGACTGGCAGAATCGACCACTGGATGAAGTATATCCGATCCTGTACATTGACGCGATCCATTATTCAGTACGAGACAATGGAGTGATTCGAAAGCTTGCAGCTTATGTTATTCTCGGTATCAATACGGAAGGAAAGAAAGAGGTGCTTTCAATCAATGTAGGCGATAATGAAAGTGCTAAATACTGGCTTTCTGTCATGAATGAACTGAAAAACCGAGGGGTAAAGGATGTACTGATCATCTGCGCGGATGGTTTGTCTGGTATTAAAGAAGCCATTGCAGCAGCATTCCCTAAAACGGAATATCAGCGCTGTATCGTACATCAGGTAAGAAATACCTTGAAATACGTCCCAGATAAAGACAGGAAAGCGTTTGCGACCGATCTGAAGACTATCTATCAGGCAGCAGACGAGAAGAAAGCACTGACAGCATTGGACCGTGTGACCGAAAAATGGGCACCTAAATATCCAAACTCAATGAAACGTTGGAAAGACAACTGGGATGCAATTTCACCGATTTTTAAATTTTCAGCTGATGTTAGAAAAGTGATTTATACGACCAATGCAATAGAATCGCTCAATTCCACCTACCGTAAACTGAACCGTCAGAGAAGCGTATTTCCGAGCGATACAGCATTGCTGAAAGCCCTGTATTTGGCCACCTTCGAGGCGACAAAAAAATGGACAACCACAATCCGGAACTGGGCGCAGGTGTATGGAGAACTAAGTATTATGTATGAGGGACGATTACCAGAATAAATGTATTGATTTACACTTAAAACTGCCCCATGGTATAAAGGGGCTTAATGCCCTTGATTACTACTGATGGCAATGATACTGGATCAAAATTTAACGTAAAAGTGAGTTAAATTTATCTGGCAATCAACAAAAAAGGGCAGGATTCCGACCTGCTCTTGACATACCACTTTTTTACTGTTATATATAAAGCAATGGCAAAAAGCTCTATCAATAACTTTTTGCCATTCACATCATAGAAGAATCTTATTTACAGACTTTTTCTCATAGTCTCCTTTTCTTCAATATCAAGTTCAGCAAAAGCTTTTCCTCTCCATCTGGCATTTATATTTTCAGTATTAGACAATTTAAATATTTTCCCATCTCCAGAAAAAATCCCCTTTACATAATCATATACTGTCATAATTCGTTGGAATCCATCTATTATTAGCATTGTTTCATTTTGTTCTTTAGCAAAAAATACACTTGGTACAGGTAATCCTAATAGTATAGAATCAATAAATCTACTAGCTTCTGTCCTTGTCCATACATACTTTTTCTGTAATTCCGGTTTTAACAATTCCTCATCCTCATACATGGTAATAATTTCTCGAAATGACAAATCAGCCCCCCATGAATTGATATTGTACAAATCATCATCTGAATATTCCATTAACTCTTCTGCTGTTTCCTCTAATTTAATTTGTTTAGCTTCCATAGTTTTTTCTCCTTTACAATATCGCAAATGATACTGGCATGTTCCAAATTTTTGAAAGAATTAATACTGGAGGGCGAACATTAAAAGCACAAGAAATACGAAATTGTGTATATCAGGGAAAATGTAATGACTTACTTTTTGAATTAAATAAACATAATTCATGGAGAAAGATATTGGGGTTAGATATAGAGGATTCTAGAATGGCAGACTTAGAATTAATTTTAAGATATTTTGCTATGAGAGATTTACACATCAGAAATGGAATAATGTCTTGCTAATAAATTTTCCCTTTGAGTAGAGGTGGTCAACAACCTAAATCTACTCAAAGGGGATTTTTTTGTAAAAGCGAAACCGCCAATTGAATTATTATATTTTTTGTGAAAAATAGTTGCATAAAAAATATAATAATGGTATACTAATATCAGGAGGAAAATAAGACCAAGGGTTTGGAGGAATGAGACATGATTGTAGAGGTGAGAGCGAAAAACTGTTACGCATTTGAGAATGCCATTACATTTTCAATGAAAGCAGATATGAGAAATAAAAAATTTGGAGCAAATGTTCATAAAGAGCGCAATTTTAATGTGCTGAAAACAGTAGGAATATACGGTCCAAATAATGCCGGAAAAACTTGCTTGATTAAGTGCATTAAGGTGATTAAGAATGTACTTTTAAATAAGAAAAATGGTGTGATGCCTAATATATTTGCGGACAGTCCTATCTGTGAGTTAGGCGTTACATTTTTATCATCTGGAAGGAAATTTTCTTATGATTTTAAGTATGATGCAGAAAAAGAAGAATATATATATGAATTCTTTTCTGAGATACTGAAAGATCAATATGGCAACGAAAAGGAAGTTTGTTGGCTGAAAAAGGACTCGGTTAGTGAAGTATATGAATGCCTTGACGAGACTGTACAGGCCATGATTCCAGTTATATCAAAAAATAATTTACTGTGCTATTTGATTGATACAAGCAAGTTTGAGTATATGAACGAGATGAAGAAAATTCTTGTTGGGTTTGCAGAGAAAATTGATATTATCAATATGAATAATATCCCTATGAGACATACGATTGAACTTATGAAGAATAAGGATCAATTACAGCAGAAGGTTGTCGATTTTATCAAAAATGCAGACTTGTATATGGATAACTTCGAGTATGTGGACATTGATAAGATGCAGCTCAAAAAAGGGGAAGGTGACGAAAAGCCAGACGAAAAGGTACTAGATATTCCAGAAAATATTATGGATCAGATTCGCCTTGTTTCAACGTATAAAGGAGTCCATGTGCCAAGTATGATGTTTGATTCCACAGGAACAAAAAAAATTGCTGCTATTGCTAGTTATGTGATCGAAGCACTTGAACAAGGCAGAATTCTCGTTGTGGATGAGCTAGATAGCAGTATTCATTTCAAACTGACCAGGGCAATTGTGGCGATGTTTAACAATGAACTGAATACAGGCGCGCAGATGATATTTACTGTCCATGACATCAATCTTATGGATTGCAAGAGAATGTTTCGAAAGGAACAGATTTGGTTTGTTCATAAAGATGAAGAAGGAGTATATGTGTACTCACTTGCCGATTTCACAGCACAGAAGGGTGTGAGAGATACGACAGACGTTATGGAAAAATATAGGAGGGGAGCCCTTGGCGCATTGCCAGATCCAGAACTAATCAATTCGTTGTTGAGTATCAAAGGTGATGTGAAGGGAGATAGTGATGATGCCGATGCCGAATAAAATGCCTAAGTTTTTTGATAAGCATAAAATCTGTATTATATGCGAAGGCAATGAGGAATATCAGTATCTTAAACGCTTGAAAGATTTGAAAGTCTGGAATGAACAGTATGATATTTCGTTAGTTAATGCTGGTGGTAATGGAAATATTCCAGCTAGGTATCAAGACCGATATCAAAATGGAGCAGATGAACTTGTGCTTGTATTTTGTGATACGGAAAAGAAACCGCATGAGCAGTACGAAGATATCAAACGAAAAATTAACGAATTTCATGGCGTAGATAATGCTGCAAAAGAAGTGATTATATTTGGTAATCCCTGTACAATGCAGATTATATCGAAACACTGGACAGATGAAAATCTGAAATCACCTGCGAAACCGGTAAATGCTCCATTAATAAAGAAATATACTGATGTGGAGAATTACAAAGGAAGGGCAGACCAAATTGAAGAGATTATGAAACATGTTACTAAAGAGAATTATGTGGAAATGTCTCGACGAGTGGAAAGTTTGGAATCGCAGGATTTTATGACTGGAAGTAGCAATTTTGGAAAGTTCATAAAGTTGTTTGAGAGTGTTGACAGTGAGTGGATTGAGGAAATTAACAATCGTATAGAGTAAATAGGGAGGAAAGTATGAGTGATAAAATTAATATGACAATTTCTATTCCTTCGGATGATGATGGTTATGTCCTTTTGCAATGTGAGCATTGTGGCACATATTTTAAAGGAATTCCTTCTGACATAGAGGATGAAGGGGTGCTTCATATATTTTGTCCAAGCTGCGGTTTAATAAGTGAAAATTATGCTACCGATGATGTAATTGAACTGGCTAGGAAGATGGTAATAAATGCAGCCAATGATATGATTTATAATGAGTTCAAAAAATTAGAACGGCATAGTAAAAAAGGACTCATTACATTCAAAGTTGGAAAACGTCCGAAGCATGAAAATGAAGATCCTATTTGGTCTAGTGTAGAGGCAATGGAAATTTGTCAATTTCCGTGCTGCAAGCGTACTGCGAAAATTAAGCCATTATTAAGAATGACGGGTGCATATTGCCCGTTTTGTGGGGTAAAAAACTATGAAATTGAATAAAAAAGAGTTGCGAAAAATCCAATATGATTTTAATAGCTGTTCGAATCGATTACTTCATGCAGATTATGAAGATTACGCTGGGGTATTAGCAAAATATCTGAGATATTTAGACAGTACTCCGATTATAAGCGATTACATTCATGGTTGTGGTAAAAGTAATTTAAATTTGGAAGAAGAAGTTCAAAGGGTACAAGAATCATATGGTGAATATCTTTTTACGCTGGGTGACACTGATGAAGAAGAAGTGCGAAATGTATATGCCGTTTTACAATATTTAGTAGAAATTAATAGCTCTGTATATTATAGTGTTGCTAGGGGATATTCTTCTTCAAATAAATGGCAGGATAAAATCAAAGGATTTAATGAACGGTTTGTTATGGTGTTAATTCGCCATGTGGAAAGTTATTTAACGAAAGTAGGTATTGATATGGGAGTAGATGAACAAAATGTTTTTAATGTGACAGTGAACAAAGGTCAAGCTATTATTGCAAATGATAATGCATCGGTTACGGCAACTGCCAATATTGGAGCAGATGTAAGTGAACTGGAAAAACTGATTGCCGCAGTGCGAGATAAAATAGGTACAATTGTATCAGATGAAGATAAGGAAGCGGCATCTGAAAGTTTAGAAGTCATAGAAGCAGAAGTTGTATCAGAAAAACCGAAGAAATCTATGATAAAAACGGCAATGGCTACGTTACAGGCTATAAAAGGAACAGTTGAATTTGGATCAGCAGCAGCGGCTTTGATACAGTTTATTGGACCAATGTTACCGTGATAAGATTGACGTTGCAAAAGTCAAAGCCTTTGAAAAAATAAAGTGAGAGGGAAATAGATATATGGATTGTAAAGAAGATGTTTTGGACAGAGCAAGCTTTGTGAAGCAAATAATCGATTTGACAATGATAGTTTCTGAAAATCGAAAAAACTGTTGTTTTGCCATTGAGGGAGAATGGGGAAGCGGCAAAAGTTTTGTACTGGAAAAGATACAAGAGTGTCTTGATAAAGAAAAAGCAGAAGGAAGGGATCGTTTTTTTACTGTTCGATATGACTGCTGGGAATATGATTATTATGAAGAACCCGTAGTGGCAATTATTTCGGTTTTAAAAGACGTATTAGATTCTTATTTGAATTTAATACCAGAAGGGGCTAAGAGCTTTTTGTTAGATACGGCTAAAAATATGATAACAAAAGCTGGTGTCGGTATATTGAAATCGAAACTAGGAGTGGATATAGGGGAATGCATAGGAGAGTCTAAATCTGACGCAGAATTATATGATCAATATTTGGGCTTTAGAGAGGCAATTGAAACGGTAAGAAATGGAATTAAAGAAATAGCAAAGGATCAAACAGTAGTCATTATAGTGGATGAACTGGATAGATGCCTACCTACATATGCAATTAAAGTTTTAGAACGCATTCACCATATTTTTAATGGATTGGAAAATGTGGTGGTTATTATCGCAATGGAGAAAAAACAGATTGAAAATTCATTGCATCAAATTTACGGTGAAGGAATGGATGTTGATCAATATTTGAAAAAGTTTATTTCATTTAGTGTAAAACTTGATAACGGTTCTGCCAGAAACTTTATTGCAAAGTATCCTAGCTTTATGGATATGTTTGACATTCAAGAAAATGATGAAATGGAATCGTTTTTAAATACGATTACTTTAGGCTTAGACATTCGTACACAAGAAAAGATTTTCGAAAAAGCAGAAAATATGCATAGATTAGCTGCAACATCAGAAAAAATGAATAGCGAAATTCTGGCTTTTGAGATACTTACTTTGTGTATTAAAGAAAAAATGAAAGTAATAAATATAAATTGGATTTCAGAGTCATCGGGATATCCTGGCATTGAACGGGAAGTAGGAACCGAGTACTATCATTCAGTAAGAGCATATGCAGAAAATATCAGAAATTATTCGGGAAAAGTAAATAATAAAGCGATTTGTAAAGAGAATAATTTTATACATAAACTCATATTCATAATAGCTGGATTAAAAAATGAATATGGGTATGGCTATTGCGGAGAATATTATTGTAATGATGAAAAAATAGAAGAGGAAATAGATTTTGCAAAAAAGATTTATAACTTACTGACGATTTAAATTCTCAGTTATAAATAAAGAGACCCCGTAATTCAAGCACCTGCAAGCAGACACCATCACGGAGCCTCATATGGCTAGGATACAGGCACCGAAGCATCTGTAAACAAACACCGCGATGCACCATAAACCTGCATTTAATTATAAAATGTAAAACATATTTGTCAATAAAAAAGTTCTTGATAACACAAGAGGAGGAAAACAACTACGCATGGACACCGATAAAGTAGTACAAGATTTGAACCGGCGTTTTGCAGCATCACTGCCGGAGTTTTATCAGCGTCGTATCATCTTCTGGTACGATGAAGATAAGGAATTTGAGGATAAGCTGAACGAGGTAGTTCTGGAAAATGCAAAGGTAATTGCTCTGACGGGCAATAATGCGTTTGCTGTGAAGAAACTGCTTTCGGTAGATGACTTGACCACAAACTATTTGGTTTACAGCACTTGTAGCTATAATCGCCCGGATGACAACTGGCTTCTGGATGTGGAGCTTTATAGTGAGGAGTTTAGGGCAGACCTGATTTCCATCTGGATGGATGAGATGGGACTTCCATCAAATCCGGCCATGCGAAAGCAGGTCAAGAATTACCGTGCTTATTTCAATGCGAAAGACCGCCGATTGAAAGTCAGCACACAAAGTAAAGTTCCAGCAACACCCGACCAATTGAATATAACTGTCATGGCGGCAATCTGTGGATTAAAAAAACCACAGCTGAGCCAAATTTTACGCAGTGTATTCCGTGCCGGACTGGATTTAAAGAATAATACTATTTATCAAGATTTTGTAAAATATCATGCAGACGGTGCATTTTGGGAGAAAGTTCGACAGGGCTGCGGATTTGCAGAGGAAGAAACAGATCTTGGACGGCTGGCAATCCATTTGCTGCTGACTGCTTCTACCCGTACCATGCGGCAGGAGTATCTTGCAGGACTGGATAGCTTAATTTCTATACCGCACCAGGCATATTGCTACGATTTTATTTCTGAATGGCTTCACAGTGAAGACAAGCAGCAATTGTATGATGTAGCACGTTATGTTGAGGATGAAGCTCGTCTGCATCAGCGATTTGAAAAGCTAACTGTGGATGATTTGGTGGGAACGGAATGCTTCCCATGTATCAACGAAGTGATTCTGACAAAACTGATGACAGAGATAAGCGACCATATCATTGATGTGGATACGATTACTTCAACCGTTGAAAAGCGAAGAACTTGTGCATGGTATGAGCCGTTTGAAAATTTCTATGACGGTATTTTGCAAGTGGCAAATATGCAAAGCTTCTTTAAGGAACATTCTGCTGGATTTCATACCGCAGAAGCAAAAGGCATCTGGAAAGAATATACGGAAAGCTACTATCAGATGGATACCTATTACCGTTTGTTCCACATGAGCTTCCAAAAGAGTCTGGAGACTTCCAACATTATGTTGGATGATCTGTTCAAACACGTTGTTGATAAGGTGGAAGGACTTTATACCCATTGGTTCTTAGGCGAGTTGGGTAATAACTGGTCAGATGTGTGTGCAGATGAACTGGCAACCTATGGTAAGGTTTTGGAAGTACCGCAGCAGGAAGAATTTTATCGTTCACGTATTAAGACTTCTGACACCAAGGTATTCGTGATTATTTCGGATGCCATGCGTTATGAAGTGGCGGCTGCTATGGCAGACCAGCTGCAGAGAGAAACACAGAGTAAGGTTTCTATCAGCAGTATGCAGAGCATATTCCCATCTATAACAAAGTTTGGTATGGCAGCATTATTGCCACATAAAGAATTGACAGTAGAAGTTCGCAACGATGTTTTGACGGTTTTGGCAGATGGTCAGTCTACGGCAAGCACTTATCGGGATAAGGTTCTGAAAGCAGAAGATCCGGCAAGCGTTGCTTTGAAATACAATGATATCATTGCCATGAAGCGAGCAGAGCGAAGTGCTTTGGTGAAAGGTATGGACGTTGTGTATATTTATCATGATACCATTGATGAAGCCAGCCATATTTCTGATACTGCTGTTTTTTCTGCTTGTGATAAGGCAATTTCAGAATTGAAAAACCTTGTGCGTATTATTGTAAATGAATTTGGTGGCACGAATATTTTGATTACGGCTGACCATGGATTCCTTTATACATACAGTCCGCTGACCGAGGATGATAAGGCAGACAAGTCCAGCTTTAACGGTATGGATGTGGAATATGGCAGACGTTATGCAATCATGCAGAAAGGTGCACAGCCGAACTACCTGTTGCCTGTGAAGTTCCTGGGCGGCAATACGGAATTTGATGGATTTGCACCGAGGGAAAGTATCCGTATTAAAATGAATGGCGGTGGCATGAACTTTGTGCACGGCGGTATCAGCTTGCAGGAAATGGTTGTTCCATTGATTGAGTACCATTATCTGCGCAATGATTCTATGGAATACAAGCGCAATAAACAGAAATATGATACCAAGCCAGTAACAGTTAATCTGCTGTCTGCAAACCGTAAAATCAGCAATATGATTTTCTCACTGAACTTCTATCAGAAGGATGCAGTCAGTGCAAACCGTGAAGCAGCTATCTATCAGGTTTACTTTACGGACGAAAACGGCAAGCAGATCAGTGATGTTCAGAAGATTATTGCAGATAAGATTAATGATAACGGTGCAGAGAGAACTTTCCGCTGCCAGTTTAATCTGAAATCTCTGAAATACAGCAATACCGCTACTTACTATCTGGTAATTGCAGATGAACAGGGATTGCAAATGCCGCAGCGTGAGCCATTCCAGATTGACATTGCTTTTGCAGTGGATGAGTTTGATTTCTTTAGTTAATACCGCAGGAGGATGGAAAGATGGAGCAATTTACAGAGGGCGAAAGCACCCGTGAAGAAATAAAGAACAAGCTCCGTCAGAACTTTGACGGTAAGATTGTTCGGAAAGACCTGACAAAGAAAATCAAGGAAGGGGCGAATGTCCCGGTGTATGTTCTTGAGTTTTTGTTGGGTCAGTATTGCAGCTCAGACGATGAAACGGTCATTGAAAAAGGCGTACAGAATGTGAAGCGTATTCTTGCTGACAATTTTGTACGTCCAGATGAATCACAGAAGATTCTGTCTCAGCTGCGAAAAAAAGGCAGCCATACTATCATTGATATGGTGACTGTTCATTTGGATATGAAAAGGGACTGCTTTTTTGCAGAGTTTTCCAATTTGGGAATTGGCAATGTGCCCATTGCTGACGAATACCCGGAAAAGTTTGACCGACTGCTCTGCGGTGGTATCTGGTGCATTGTTCAGCTGGATTATGAGGTGGAAGGTGACAATAATTTTGGTATTGAGGACATTGATGGAAATCCGCTTCGTTCCAAACAGAAAAAGCAGAAAGATATTTCTCCAATCAGTATCCGTAAGCTGACACCGATCCAGATGCCGCACATTGATATTGATGAGCTGAAGCAGGGACGAAAGGCTTTTACGAAAGATGAATGGCTGGATATTCTTCTTCGTTCTATCGGCATGGAGCCAGATGAATTTACATATCGTGAGAAATGGCTGCTCCTGACTCGTATGATTCCATTAGTTGAAAACAACTTTAATCTTTGTGAGCTGGGACCGAGAAGCACCGGAAAGTCCCATCTCTACAAAGAGATTTCTCCGAACAGTATCTTGATCTCTGGTGGACAGACGACAGTTGCGAACCTCTTTTACAATATGGGACGCAAAACGGTCGGACTGGTCGGCTTATGGGACTGTGTAGCCTTTGATGAAGTGGCAGGTATCAAGTTTAAAGATAAAGATGGCATTCAGATTATGAAGGATTATATGGCATCCGGTTCTTTTGCCCGTGGCAAAGAAGAAAAGGCTGCTGCTGCGTCCATGGTATTTGTGGGAAATATCAATCAGAGTGTAGATGTGCTGTTGAAAACATCCAGTCTGTTTGCACCTTTCCCACCGGAAATGGGAACAGATACGGCATTTCTTGACCGTATGCACTGTTATCTTCCAGGCTGGGAGATACCGAAGTTCAGACCGGAACATTTTACAGATGATTACGGTTTTATCAGTGATTATCTGGCTGAATTTATCCGAGAACTTCGCAAGGAACAATATGGTGATGCACTTGATCATTATTTTCGTCTGGGAAGAAATTTGAATCAGCGTGATACCATTGCAGTTCGTCGAATGGTAGACGGTTATCTGAAGCTGATGTACCCGGATGGTGAGTTTACCAAAGAAGAATTGGAAGAAGTCATTCAGATTGCATTGGAAATGCGCCGCCGTGTCAAGGAACAGCTGAAAAAGCTGGGTGGAATGGAGTTTTATGATGTGAATTTCTCCTATATTGACCTAGATGATATGTCAGAGCATTATGTTTCTGTACCAGAGCAAGGTGGCGGTAAGCTGATACCAGACGGAATGTGTAATCCGGGACAAGTTTATACTGTATCCAGAGGAAAAAGCGGCATGATTGGCGTATTTCGTCTGGAAAGTCAGATGCTTCCTGGCAATGGTAAGATTGAACGGACAGGCTTAGGCAGCGATTCCAAATGCAAAGAAGCTGTGAACACGGCATTTAATTACTTGAAAGCAAATGGCAACCGGATCAGCAGTTCTATCAGCACATCAATGAAAGACTATATCATCAATTATCAGGATTTGCAGGGAATAGGAATGACTGAGAAGTTGGCATTACCTACGTTGATTGCTCTTTGTTCCATTGCACTAGGAAAGCCAACTGTCAGCAATTTGGCAATTCTGGGTGATATTACGATCAGCGGCACGATGATAAAGGTGGATGAACTTGCAAATACGCTTCAAGTGTGCTTGGACAGTGGTGCAAAGAAGGTGCTGATTCCAAGTACCTCGTTTGTAGATTTCGCAAGTGTTCCAGCTGATCTAATGAGTGCATTTCAGCTGATTCCATATCAAAGTGCAGAGGATGCGGTGTTTAAGGCGTTGGGGGTAGAATGATTGAACTTATAGATTGACGAAAGAAGTTATAAGAACAAAAGAAGAGGAAGTGCTTAAAGTTTATCGCTCTCGGCACTTCCTTTATTTAATTATTTACCCAATTCGTAGTTTGTTCAACAGCCAAGAAAGATTTTTCACTATAAATACATTGTACTTTGTTGTAATACGCATTCTTTGTTTGACAAATAGTTGACTAAGAATGTCAAAATCTATATAATGATGTTATAAATTAGTTAGGGTTAAATAGAATTAAAATGAATTGGAGGAATATATAATATGGCAGATATTTGAAAACTACAAGTAAATAGATATCAGATTTTCCTGAATTTAAAATATAATAAGCAAGAGGGAAAGCTATTGAAATATTTATTTAAGAATTAACGAAGGATTAAGGAAAGGTGAGAAATAGACATGAGTACAGTTAGATGGCTACATATATTAGATTTTCATCTGAATAAACAGGGTGTAGATAGTCAACGCATGAGAAATAGATTGCCAGAATATTTGCAAAAACTTGGATTAAAATGTGACTATATATTTTTTACAGGTGATTTACGATATGCTCCAGAGCGTAAATTTGCACCCCAAACAGATTTATATCTAAAGAAAATATGTGAATCTGTAGGTAATACTGTAGATAGATTATTTATTGTACCAGGAAATCATGACATTGATCGAGATCTTAGCCTACGAAATGAAGCAATTGATAATGTACTCAGTTACTATAATCCTAAGGAAGGACTTTTGCAGAAAAAAGACTTATTTAATATTGGTTTAGGGCGGAATGATTTTGTTACTGTTATGGAACATGTATATGGAGCAGATAGTGATAGAGTGAAATTATATAAAGATTATGAAAAACCTTCATTTTTGATTGAAACAGAGGATTTTAATATTATTCATGTAGATTCAACAATTCTTTATAAAAAAGGACATGAAAAATTTGAAATGATTTTAGGAACTGGCTTATTAATAGAGATTTTTGAGAAAATTAATCCTGGAAAGCCATCTATTTTACTTACACATTATTCTTATGATGCGATTGCTAGAAATGAACAAAAGCAAATTTTTCAGATATTGAAGGATTATCATGTACAGCTTTGGCTGGCCGGACACGAACACGATAAAAATATACATGAACATAATCGCTATTTGTATGAGTTTCAATGTGGAAATTTATTGCATGAAGATGAGGATACGATGAGCTGTTTTATTATAGGTGAATATGATAACGTAAGGAATGCTGGCAATATTCAAGTACATGCATGGTTTTCCCCGGATGGTTGGGGGATGTATCCAAGCCTTTCAGAAGAAAATGATAGAAGCAGATATTCATTTTTTTTACAGACTCCAGACGCAGTTGTTGAGCAAATTATTTCTTCATCTGAAAAAACTATTTTGAGGCAACTTGGAAATGGTGTGGTTGTGTTTAATGCAAAAGAGCTAGATCAAAAACAGCTAAAATATTTACAAAACGAAGGATATATTGATGTAAGAGCACAACTTGGAGCTAAATTGACTGGAAAAGAAAGCAATGATGAAGCAGAGCAACTTTTTTTAAACGTATTACATATGGAAGCAAATTCAAACCAACGGTATGAAACACTTCCTGTATTAAGAAATATGATTCGAGAAAATTATACGGCATTTGTTTATTTGGACAATGATATTGCACCTTTTGATAAAGCTAAAGTTTTGCAGTTCTTTTTTGGACCAGAAGATAGGTATATTATTCATGGAAGCGGTTATGTTTTGGGCGTAACGACATATGAACAAAATGTAAGTTATGTTGATATTTTATACAATTTGAATGCTGTTTCGGATGTGGATGAAAGACTTTTATATTTTAAGAAAATAATAAGACTACATGAAGAACATCAAATATATATAAAAATGGTTAACCATTCGGAAAATAACCTTAAGTTCTGTTTGAAATGGACGGAAAAGGAAATTCAGGAGAAGATAAACAAAACGAAATATTGGTATGAGATTCTTTTGAAGTTATCAAAAATTGAAGAGTATTATGGCATTAAATTTCAATTACCCAAAACTGTTACAGCGAATGAATTTACAGCAATTGATATTCTTAGTGATTCTATAGATCATAAAAGTGTTCGACATTTGCCGATTGTTTCAATGAAAGGCCCAGGGGCTTATAAAAAGTTTAAATTGAAGGAAGAAATATGGTATAATGATGGATACGAATTAGCAAATTTAGATTTATTTGGATATTGTTTTCAACCTTGTGCGCAGTATATTTTGCAAGGAGAATTTTTGTGGAATAAATACAAGTCTGGTTGGCAATCTACTAAGAACGGAATTGCAGTTCGAGTGGAATTTAAAATTAAAGATCAAGCAGATAAAAATAGAGATTTGGAATTGCGCATTCCATATAAGGAAATTGCAAAAGATCTTGAAGGTAAAAAAATAATATTAATAACTGGAGAAAATATGGCCATTTTTTCGGACTATATACAATTTAATCACAATGTTCAGAAAGTTGGTCAGCTATATGATATATATCAGGAGAAGGTGAGTAGATATGTAAAATATGATCTTACTAAAAATCAATATATGATAAAAAAGAAAACAGATAAAGTAATTGATAAATTGGCAGTTAATGAATTAATAATTAGTTTAATATCAGCAGCTGTTAAGCTAATTAATTTCGTTGATGAATTTTTAGTTCACCAAAAAATGGAAGATAATATAAGGGCATATAGTTCAATTTTTGCAGAAGAATATATAGTTTTACCTTTTATGATTACGATAAAGAAAATTGGGGAAGTGGTACATCTTCCTATTAACAGTACGTTAGATGGAAAGTGCTATATTGATTTAGACACCATTAAACACATAAAAAATGAAAAGATATCAGATAATTTATTGAATATCATTGAATTGTGTACGGAAGTATTCGAAACGTATGGAATGGACATTCATAAAATTGATTTATATAATATGATGAGAAATTTCTTGTATGCTTTTTCAGAATATTATATCTCATATTATCGAAAAATAGAACATGATGTGCTTGAAAAAACAGAAAAAATAAAATCAATAATTCAAAAATATCCTGAGTTAATAGTTCAAAAGGGGCGCTTTAAAGGTTATGTGGTATGGCAGTTAAAAAATGAAGAATTATTGTATGCATTTAATTACGAAGAAGATCTGTATAGCAATTTTTTATACAGAAAACAGGAAGCAGAGAAAATGCTTCAGAGATGTAAAGAGGGGATGAAGGATGAGTGAAGAACTAACGTGGATGAGAAGATAATCTTAAGCAGTTAGTAACATGAAAAATTTTTTCTGTGCTCACAGTGATTTATGAGTTTGTGAATAACTAGAGAGAGTTCAGCTGTACAGGCACGACGAGTACGCATAGCTGAATGATTTGTAGTACAGCGGTAAGACTATAAATAAAAATGAAAACTATGTTTTTAAAAAGGAAATGCAAAAATATGAAAATAAAAAGTATGAAGACAATACGAGTAGTAGCATCTGTCATTCGCCAAAATGGAAAGATATTTGCCACGCAGCGCGGTTATGGTGAGTGGAAAGACGGATGGGAATTCCCAGGTGGAAAGATAGAAACCGGGGAAACACCCGAGGCAGCATTAAAAAGAGAAATACAGGAAGAACTCGATACTGAGATATCGGTGAGGGAACGCATTGATACGATTGAATACGATTATCCGAATTTCCATTTGTCAATGGATTGCTTTTGGTGTGAAATCGTAAGCGGCAAACTTGAGCTAAAAGAACACGAAGCGGCAAGGTGGCTGACGAAGGAATCTCTTGATAGTGTGGATTGGCTTCCAGCGGATCAGGCATTAATAGAGAAAATCAGGTTGATGCTTTGATAAGAGTCTGTATAGTAGCTGTTTCATAATAGCTATAATAGCAAATAATGAGAGAGGACATATAGTAGTATATATGGAAAGAGAAAAAAATAGATGTCGCGCGTGGTATGAGGGTGATCCGATATTGGAGGAATATCACGACAATGAGTGGTGCAAAGTAAATCATGATGACAATTTTCAGTTTGAGATGCTTTGTCTTGAAGGAGCAAGTGTGGGTTTGTCATGGAAAACAATTTTGCATAAGAGAGCAAATTATCGTGCTGCATTCCATGATTTTCAAATCGATAAGTGCAGTGAAATGACAGATGAGGAACTTGAGAATCTTATGCTGAATCCAGGAATCATACGCAATCGCAGTAAGATATTCAGTGTGCGCAAGAATGCACAGGCAGTAAAAAAAATTCAAGCTCAATACGGATCATTTGACGCATACTTGTGGCATTTTACTGGGAATAATGTCATAGATGGTCATTGGAAGACGGTAGAGCAGATACCGACAGTTTCAGATGTGTCTCGTAAGATGGCTCTTGACATGAAGAAAAAAGGAATTGCTTTTGTAGGCCCTGTGATTACATATTCATTCTTACAATCCATAGGGATGGTAAATGATCATCTGGAAGATTGCAAATACAGAGATCGTTGATAGAACATGAAAATTGATGAGGACTAATAACAAATAAATAAGTTTTACACAAATTTGACAAAAAGAGTTTAGTGAATTTGATAAAATCCTGATAAACTCCAAGATAATGATAAAAAAGGAGACAGGAATGAAGCAAATGAAAAATAGAAAAGTAATGTTAGGTATCATAGTTTTGACAGCAATCTGTGGCTGCCGTTCAGTTGGAATACATGAAAGCATATTAAAAGAGCAGATATCTGGTCTTGATAAATTAGGAAATGTAATGGTAATTACAAGAGAGGATGGATCAGGTACACGAAGCACGTTTTCGCAGCTTACAGGCTTTGATGAAAAAAATAAAGAAACTGGTGCATCAGATTTAACAAGAACAGATGCTGAAACTGCAGACTCGGCAAGCTTGGTACTTGAGACGGTTGCACAAGAGAAAAATGCAATTGGATATGTTTCAATGGGTGCACTTGATGATGTACAGGGAGTAAAAGTATTGCAGATAGACGGCAAGACATTGAATGCCGAAACTGTACAAAAAAATTCAAACATACTGCGAAAGCAGAGAAAAGAAAGAGGAGAAGAAATATGGGAAGAATATTTTATCTGGATGCTGTGAATGGAAATGATGAAAACAGTGGAATTACACCGGATGCAGCGCTGAAAAGTCTTGAAGCTGCGAATCAGATTTTATTTGGGGCTGGAGATAAGTTGCTTTTAAAATGTGGTTGTGAGTGGAAAGGAATGCTTTGCCCACACGGGGATGGAGATCGTTTTCAATTTGCACAGATTGGAACATATGGGGATGGAGAAGCACCGTTAATTGATGGAAATGGTGCATATGCAGCGATATTACTGGATGGAGTGAGCTATTGGAAAGTAAAGGGACTTCGTATTTGTAATCATAGCAGCGAAAGATGTGTGCGTCAGGGAATTTGCATTAGTGCAAAGTCAGAGGGAATTACAGCAGGAATCGAAATTTCTGATTGCGAAATCTTTGAGGTAGATGGTGAAAATCGACGGGCAATGCCAGTATACCAGAGCATGTATTGGAATGGGGCTGTGTATGTTACCTTTCCAGGTCGTACATCAGCTCAAGATCATCTTCATGACATTATTATCAGCAATAACTACATTCACGATGTCAGAACAAGTGGTATACGTGTAAATCAGCAGGAAGATTTTATAAATGATATTCATCATACACATGTAGTTGTGCGTGGAAATAGGATTGAACGAACTGGATCAGATGGAATTATTGTGGCAAATTGTATTTCTCCATTGATTGACAGTAATATATGTTTTGATGCAGGAGCTCTTGGGACACTTGAAGATACTCAGTTGATTGCCGGTATCTGGGTTTGTGCGACACGGGATGCGCTGATTCAGCGAAATGAAGTGGCACGAACCAGAATGTTTGAAAATGATGGAACAGCGTTTGATACAGACTGGGGAACTGCGGGTACGACAGTTTTTCAGTATAACTATTCTCATGACAATGAAGGGGGATTTTGGCTGGACTGCATGAAGCTGAATCACAATAGAGACTGTGAAAAGACCATTCTGCGCTACAATATCAGTATGAGAGATGGAAGAGGCATTGCCGTATATGATCAGGGCATTTTAACGGAATGGTATGGAAATTTATTTTTTCATGAAAAGCCAATCCAGATTTGTTGTTTTGATGAAGGTGAAAATTTCCATTTTGACCATAATGTTTTCTGCATTACACAAGAGACGGACTGGCAGAAAGCATGTTATGAAGAAAATATTGTAAATGACAGCCAGTGGTTGGAATTAATACAATATGAAACACAGAATCCTAACTGGAGAGATCACGTGACGGAGAAACTTTGCAAATTTGTTGGCGTAACGAGATGAACCACTGACCATAGGAAGGAAAAATAGTTATGATTTTGTACATTATTCGACATGGTGAGACAGAGTGGAATAAGATGGGAAAAATGCAAGGAAAAACGGATATCAGTCTTTCGGAGGATGGAAGAAAGCTTGCACAAAAAACGGCAGATGGATTGAAAAACATAAAGTTTGATTATATTTTCTCCAGTCCATTGGAGCGTGCCTATGAGACAGCATGCATTATCAAAGGGGACCGAGATATAGAAATCGTGAAAGATGAACGATTGATTGAGGTTGGCTTTGGGCTGTACGAAGGAACCGTAGTAGATGAACGTAAAGGAAGCTTTGCACTTTTCTTTGATGATCCACAGAATTATGTAGCAGAGAAAGGGGCAGAGTCATATGAGTCATTGTTGGCAAGAACAAAGGCGTTTATTGAAAATGTACTTTTTCCAATTGAAGAAAATAAACCAGATGCAACAGTTCTAATATCTGGTCATGGCGCATTGAACAAAGCACTTTTTCTGCATTTGCTTCATAAACAGTTAAAGGATTTCTGGAGTGGTGTATATCAGGGAAATTGTGCGGTAAACAAGTTTGAAATTAAAAACGGAAATGTGAGCTTAATCGAGGAGGCGAAATACTACTGATATATTAAAGGAATGGAAAAAATGATCTTAACAGAATTTGATTATGAAAAGAACGCAATTATTAACCCATGGCATACAAGTGATATGGTGCAGGGAATGCCAAAAGTAGCAGTGACCTGTTTTTCAAGAGTCACCTTTGCGCGTATGTTATCTGCATTTGGAGGAGAGAGAATTGCAAGCACTAATGTAGCGAATATGGAGATTCCAGTTTACAAGACAGTATATCATGGATATGAGATCTGTCTGTTTATGTCCGATGTTGGAGCACCTGCTTGTGTGGGAGCAATGGAGGAAATCTATGCAATGGGTGTGGAAACGATTATCATGTTTGGAACTTGTGGGGTACTTGAGAAATCAATAGAGGATTGTTCTATTATCATTCCGAATGCTGCGATACGAGATGAGGGAACTAGCTATCACTATATGCCGGCATCGGATGAGATTGAGGTGAATCAAAAGTACATACCAGAGTTTGTATCCATTTTGAAAGAGTTTAATACGCATTACACGATAGGAAAGACATGGACAACCGATGCGTTTTATCGGGAAACACCGAAAAAAATGGCAAAAAGAATTGAAAGTGGCTGTATCAGTGTAGAAATGGAATGCGCAGCAGCAACAGCAGTTGCAAAGTTTCGCGAGAAGGAATTCTTTGAGTTTTTCTATGCGGCAGATAATCTTGCAGCAGAGCAGTGGGATAAGCGTAGTTTAAGCAATGAGGCGCGAGTGGAGGAGAAAGACCGCGTCGCAATTCTTGCATTGGAACTTGCAACAAAGATGATTGAGAGTTAAGAGGCAAAATACATTTTATTATCAAATTTCTGCTATCAAATTGCGTTGACAAACTGTTTTTTAGGCGATATGCTTAGAAAAAAGCAAAGGAGATTTTATGGAGTATACTCAGTATAAGAAACTTGCCAATGTAACGCTCGGAAAACAGAAAGCAGATTTAGTTTTAAAGAATTTAAAGTTAGTGGACGTGTTTACTGGTGAAATTGTAGAATCAAATGTGGCAGTCAAAGATGGTTTGATTGCCGGTGTGTCGAGAAGCTATCGTGGGAAAAAGGAGATTGATCTGGGTGGTCGGTATCTGGCTCCGGGTTACATTGATGCACATCTGCACTTAGAGTCCACGATGGTGACACCAAATGAACTCGTTTGCACGGCTGCAAAGCATGGAACGACGACGTTTATTGTCGACCCGCACGAAGCAGCAAATGTGAGCGGCGCGGCTGGCATTGATTATATTTTGAATCAGACAGAAAAATCACCGGCAAACGTCTATGTAATGATGCCATCTTGTGTGCCATCGACGAGTGTGGATGATAATGGATGTGTATTTTCCGCAAACGACATGTATCCGTATGTGAGAAACCCAAGAGTGTTGGGCTTAGGAGAGGTAATGGATGATCCGGCTGTTATTCATGCAGAGGAGAGCATGTTTGTAAAGATGAATCTCTTTGAGAACAGAACAATTGACGGACATGCACCGTATTTGCCGAACAAGGAGTTGAGCGCGTATAAGATGGCTGGCGTGGATACCGACCATGAAGCGACAACCTTTGAATATGCATTGGAGGAGGTACGCAGGGGACTGCATGTCCACATCCGTGAAGGAAGTGCGGCACATAATTTGAAGGATATCGTAGAGGGAATTGTACGAACTGGAATTGACACGGAATATTTTTCTTTCTGCACAGATGACAAACATATTGAAGATATTTTAAGAGATGGTCACATTGACTATAGCGTAAAAATGGCGGTAAAGCTTGGACTTGATCCGATTCGTGCTATTAAAATGGCAACGATCAATACTGCAAAGTGTTATGGATTAAAGCATTTGGGTGCAATTTCACCGGGATTTCAGGCGGATTTTGTGGTACTTGATAATTTGACAGATTTAAATGTGACAGACGTATTTTATAAAGGAAAACGATTGAACGAGGATGCACCGATTCGTGTGCGTCCTTGCAGCCACGTGTTAAAGCATACCGTTCATCTGGATAAAGTCAAGGCAGAGCGATTTCTTTTGCCAATTTCAAAGAAAAAGACGCATGTGATTGAAATTCATGCAGGACAGATCACGACGACCGATTTGACGATTTCACTTCCTCCTACATTAAACTTTGAACCATTCGGCGGATATTCAAAAATTGCAGCGGTTGAGCGGCATCACAATACAGGTAAGATCGGCGTTGCCGTGGCAAAAGGGTATGGAATCAGAAATGGCGCGGTGGCATCATCCGTGTCACATGACTCGCACAATATTATTGTAATCGGAGACAATGATGCCGATATGGCGATTGCAGTCAATGAGATTATACGAACTCAGGGCGGTTATACAGTGGTGGAAAATGGAAAGGTGTATGAGACATTGGCGCTGCCGATTATGGGATTGATGAGTGATGTCGGATTTGAAAACGTGAATGAAGCATTACAGCGAATGATTCAAAAGGCACATCAAATGGGTGTTGCCTCTCAGATTGATCCATTTGTAACACTTTCATTTCTGGCACTTCCAGTAATTCCAGAGCTTCGGATTACACCGAGAGGAATTTGTAAGATGACAGCAAAAGGCCCCGCTATTTTATCGTAAGCTGAGCAGAACGAATATCCCAATGGAACAGAACCGGTAACGGAAAGGAGCATCATATATGAATAAAAAAATATGGGATTTGTATGCACCGATTTATGAGAAGGCAATGCGTATGGATCAGAAATATTATGCGTATATGTATAAGCGCATTTCAAGACGAGTAGTGGATAAAGAAGTGTTGGAAATTGCAACTGGTCCGGGACTTTTGGCGAAGCATGTAGCGCAGGTATCGAAGCGAATGATCGCGACGGATTACTCAGAAGGGATGATTTGCGAGGCATTAAAGGGAAACTATCCCAAACAGCTGAAATTTGAAGTGGCAGATGCGACGTGTCTGCCGTATGAGAACAACTCATTTGATGTGGTCATAATTGCCAATGCGCTCCATGTGATGCCAGAACCGCAAAAGGCGCTGAAAGAAATTGATCGTGTGCTCAAAGATGGAGGCTTGCTGATTGCACCGAATTTTGTGGGACATAAGAAGGGTGTTATCAGCCGCATTTGGTCAGGAATTTTGAAAATTGCAGGAATTCGCTTTGAACATCAATGGACATCAGAGGAATATCTTCGATGGTTGGAATTTCATGGTTGGCGTGTGCGGTTTTCAAAAGAGTTGGGAGCGCGCATTCCGCTTGTGTATACAGAATGTGTACGGAAGTAATATGTGAAAGTAATATGTATATGTATAGATAATAATAAGCATAAAGAATGTGTGAACGCATAGGAAAGGAGAACAAAAATTATGATGGAATATACCAACAAATATTGGAACATGCTTATGCCGTTTATCAAAAAGAGCTTAAATAAGCGCTATGGAAAAGCATATACGAAAGCGTTGATTCCAAAAGCAGATGCAGAATATCGAGATATGTTAAATCGCTCAGATGATATTGGAAGGGACAATCCGATGGCGTCCAACACATATGAATGTCTGGTCTTCTTGGCAATATGGAAAGCTGCTGATGGAAAAATTTCAGTAGAAGATCTGCGTGCGATTTCAAAAGATGTGCTGTCCGCTCCGATCATGAAGGTAATGGGCATTTTGATCAATGCCAATAAGGCGAGCGGTATAAAACGAATTCAAAAAATGATGGAAAGAGATGCGAAGTGGCTGGACGAGCATCCGCAGTATAAAAAATATTCGTGGGATTTCCATTTCGATGAAAAGAAACACAAGGATGGCTTCTACTATTATTTTACACAGTGTCCATTGAATACATTTGCAAGAAGAGAGGGCTATCTGGAGGTATTGCCGGTTATGTGCGATATTGACCATATAACAGCTTCCCTGATGCATGCAAAATTAAATAGAAAATACACATTGGCAAGCGGCGGAAAGGTTTGTGATTATTGGTTTGTCGGTGATAAGATGAAAAATCCAAAATAAAAATTAAAGTAAAATGAAGTAAGGCAAAAGAAAGTGAAACAAAGTAAGTAAAATAAGGTAAAGTAAGGTAAACGTTCAATATGATTAAGGAATATGGGATCAAAGATTGGAATTCATTTATTCAGACGATTTGTGAGATTGCCAATCATCAAGAATATCGAATGTGGTATCGCGGACAGGCAGATTATGAGTGGGGCTGATTCCGTCGGTTCAGCGACCAGAATATCATAAAAAGGGAAATGAGCAATATATGGCAGTCCAATTTTACGATACATGATACGCAGCGCAGACTTGATCAAATCTTAGACAAGGATCCGGGATGCAATTATTTATATAAAATCCGGATTCCGGCACAGATAAAGCGTGAATTTGTAAAGGAATTGAACGTCTTTGGAATTCATGACAGCACGGTTTATCCAGATATGGAGCATGTGGCAAAAGAGCAAAGACAGCTCTTTAAAAAATTGTTAAAAGATTGACAAAGTATGGAAACCATGATACAGTACAGATATAAAATATGTACCAAATCATTTGTGTAGAAGGGAGACATTATGTTAAAAGGGAAAGTTGCAGTTGTAACAGGAGGAACGAGGGGAATTGGATATGCCATTGTTAAGAAGTATCTTGAAAATGGTGCGAAGGTAGTGCTTTTTGGATCAAGAGATGAGACCGTTAACAAAGCATTGGCTGCATTGAAGGAGGAAAATCCGGACTGGGAAGTTTCTGGATATGCACCGAATTTGCTTGATCCAAAGGCATTGGAGGAAACAATTGCTAAGATTAAGGAGCAATATGGAAGAATTGACATTCTTGTAAACAATGCAGGAATCTCAGACAGTACAAAGATTGATGATTATACTGCAGAGCAGTTCGCAAAGGTCATGGACTTGAATGTGAAGGCAATTTTCAATGCTATTCTGCCAACGGTTAAGATCATGAAGGAGCAGGGTGGTGGCTGCATTATCAATACAAGCTCAATGGTAAGCATAAGTGGTCAGCCGAGTGGCGTTGCCTATCCGACAAGCAAAACAGCAGTGAATGGTTTGACATGGTCTCTTGCAAGAGAACTTGGACCAAGCAATATTCGTGTAAATGCAGTTGCACCTGGTATCACAAAAACTGATATGGTTGCCGCTTTGCCAGAGCAGATGATTGCACCACTGATCAAGATGATTCCGCTTAGAAGAATTGGTGAGCCTGAGGATGTTGCAAATGCCTTCTTATATCTGGCAAGTGATCTGGCAAGTTATGTGACAGGCGAAATTTTATCCGTTGATGGAGCAATGCGCTCATAAAATTAAATTATTTTAGCCGCTGGGATAGCCCTGGCGGCTAATTTTGTTTAACAAAAATGAAAATATAGTACATTGAATAAATTCGATTTCTGAAATATACTTACAGCAGAATATTTGTAAAAATGCAGATAAAAGTCAGTTAAAATCAATAATAGAAGGAGGACGTAAAATGATTTTACAGTTAAATGAGCTGCGTGACAAGCTGGCTGGATGTTGGACCGGAAAAAATGTAGGAGGTGTACTTGGAGCACCGTTTGAGTGCAAACGAATGATTCCAGATGTAGATTTTTATGTGCAGGATCTTACTCAGGGACCGCCGGCAAATGATGACCTAGATTTACAGATTGTGTGGCTGGCTGCTGTTGAGCGGTATGGAAGAAATGTAAATGCATCAATTCTTGGAGAATATTGGCTATCCTTTGTTATCCCAAACTGGGTTGAGTATGGAACCGGGAAAACAAATCTTCGTGCAGGTTTAATTCCGCCATTGAGTGGTGATGTAGATAATACTTATAAGAATAGCAATGGCTGCTGGATTCGTTCAGAGCTGTGGGCTTGTCTTGCACCGGGACATCCTGAAATAGCAACGCGCTATGCATTTGAGGATGCAATTGTAGATCATGCTGATGAGGGAATGTATGCAGAAATTTTTACATCAGCAATACAAAGTGCAGCGTTTGTAGAGAATGATAGAGAGAAGCTTGTTGAAATAGGTCTTTCTTATCTTCCAGAGAACTGTATAACTGCGCAGACAATACGAAAGGCAGTTGACTGCTATCATTCGGGAATTGATTTCATTGAGGCTAGAAAACTGATTCATAATGCAGCACCTGGAACATTTGGCATTCAGGGAATCGCGATTAGTGAAATTCCGACAGAGAATAATGAGGGAATGGAATTGGGTGCAGCTGGTTTTGACGCACCGGAGAATGTGGCATTTGTTGTGCTAGGTCTTTTGTATGGAGAAGGCGATTTTGGAAAGAGTCTTATTTTGGCAAATAATTGCGGCGAGGATACTGACTGCACATGTGCAACGTTAGGCGCACTTTTAGGTATTATGAATGGTGCATCGAAACTTCCAAAGAAATGGACTGATCCGCTGAATGATAAAATTGTTACTATGTGTATCAATAAAACAGGTGGCGGCATTTGGGTGCCAGAAACAGCAACTCAGCTTGCAGAGCGTATTTTGAGAGATATTCCAGGATTTCTTGGACAGGATCTTTGTGATGTATTTGCAGAGGGTGGTATGAAAATTGAGTGCTGTGAAAAAGAAGCATTGTTTTGCAAGAAAATAGATGACTATCTTCCATATATTAATTTAAGCGGCAGAATGTATGAGACACCTTTAAATGAGCTTTGTGCGCAGCCATATGTAGCAAGATATCAATTTACAGCATTTCAGGTTTGGATTGATTATGAGGGATCAGCTTTCTTTAAAAAAGGAGAAAATCGCAAATTTAAAGTAAAAGTGATCAACTCAAATACAATGAGAGAACAGCAGTGGGTTAAAATAAAGCTGTATTTGCCAGACGGTGTCACAGCAGTTGGCGTATCAGAAGTGGAAATGCCATTAAATAATCTTTATCTTTCTTGTGCGGAAAAGGAATTTGAGTTAAATACAGAATCATTTATGTATGGAAGGCTGGAGCTGATTGTAGATGTATCACTTAATGGAAGGCATTCAAGTGGACCTGTAAAAATGGTATTGCTTGGTCAGTAAGTGCAATGTTGGTTAAAGCAACAAAAGGAGTCGTAAAAACATGGAAGAAAAAAACAGAAAAAATCCATTTTGGAATGCCAAGCTTACGAGTGAAGAGAGATTAGACTGGCTTTTAGCCAATATGACACTGGAAGAAAAGATAACATGTATGGCTTCAACTATGCCTGAGCTGCCGCGTTTTGGAATTGATATGAGTTATGTGGGTGGTGAGGCTGCTCACGGTGTTGAGGCTCGAAATGATCAGAATGGGCGAAATATACCTGAGCCAACTACTTCATTTCCACAGCCAATTGGCATGAGTGCTAGCTGGGATACAGAGATTATAAAGAAGGCGGGAGAAGTCACTGGAACAGAGGCAAGAGTACTGTGGCACCGCCATCCGGTTGGTGGGTTAAGCCGTTGGGCACCGACGGTTGATCTGGAGAGAGATCCGCGCTGGGGACGAAATGAGGAAGGCTATGGAGAGGATCCTGTGTTGACAGGAGCAATGGCAGGAGCATACATAGAGGGTATGCAGGGTGATGACCCTAACTATTTGCGCATTGCGGCAACGCTGAAACATTTTTATGCGAATAACACAGAACGTGGCAGAGGCTGGAAAAATGCGTCTATTGATCCAAGAAATATGTATGAGTTATATCTTGAACCATTTAGGCGCTGCATCAAAGAGCATGGTGCTGAGGCAGTTATGACGGCCTACAATAAAATCAACGGTATTCCGGGAATGTTAAATCCGCAGGTGAAATCTATTTTAAAGAAGCAATATGGTTTAAAGCATGCAGTGTGCGATGGCGGTGCAATGGAGCTTGTTAGAAATCTGCATCACTATTTTGGAACACACGCACAGTCACTTGCCGCATCTGTAAAGGCTGGTGTTGATGCAATGTCCGATCCTATGCCGGTTGTAGAGGAAGCAGCTCGTGAAGCATTAGAATATGGTCTTTTGTCTGAAAATGAAATGGATGAAGCTATTCGCAATGTATTTCGTACAAAATTAAAGCTAGGTATGTTTGATGATACAGTACAAAATCCGTATGACAGAGTTACAGAAAAAGATTTATGCAGCAACGAAGCGCAGAAAATTTGTCTGGAGCTAACAAAAAAATCAATTGTTCTTCTTAAAAATGAAGATAATCGTTTGCCATTGTCAGAAACTTTTCATAAAGATCCAGTTTTAGTTGGACCGATTTGTGATGCCTGGTATCAGGATTGGTACGGTGGTGAGCCACATCATAAGAGTACGCTAAAAGAAGGCCTAGAAAAGCTTTTGAATACGAAAATTCGCTGTGTGGATGGCTGGGATCGCATAACGCTTCGCACTGGCGATCAGTATGTGGCAGTTCAGGAGGATGGCAGACTTTGTCTGTCAGATAAGGCAGATCTGTTTGTGAAAGAGGATTGGGGCGATGGACGTATCAATCTTAGATGTGAGCGTACAGGAAAGTATGTGACAACTATTTCAAAGGGACGCCGTCAAAGTGAAGAGGAGGATGGAGCACTGGTGGCAGTAAAGGATGCTGCATTTGACTGGTTTGTCACAGCGATTTTTCACATCATTCCTGCAGGGAATGGAGTAGTACAGCTTACTAATCGTTTTGATCAGCCAATTCAGATTAGCAAGGATAAAAAACTTTATTCTGCACTAACTGGAGAGGGAAGCAGCTTTTTAATGGAGACTGTCGTAGATGGCTTTGAAGAAGTACAGCGTCTTATGCAGTGTGCAAAGACAGTAATTCTTGCACTTGGCTGTCATCCTATGGTTAATGCAAAGGAAGAAATTGACCGTACAACACTTGCATTGCCGCCGCATCAGGAAAAACTGGCAAAAATGATTTGTAAAATAAAGCCAGATGCTATTTGTGTTTTATTCTCCAATTATCCGTACACGATTCATACTGTACAGAATACGCTTCCAGCGATTGTATGGAGCGCGACAGGAAGCCAAGATATGGGAACAGCAATGGCTCAGACATTATATGGTAAAAATGCACCAGCTGGGCGATTGAACATGACATGGTATAACAGCGATGATGATTTGCCTGATATTGATGATTACGACATTATTCGGGGAAAGAGGACATATCGCTATTTTGACAAAGAGGTGCTGTATCCGTTTGGTCATGGACTGACTTATACAAAGTTCTTATATTCAAATCTCTCTGTTTATATGTCAGATCTAGCACATATAGAAGTGGCATTTGATGTTAAAAACACGGGAAAACAGACTAGCGATGAGGTTATTCAGATTTATGCATCAGCGCCAAAATCTCGTGTTCCGAAGCCACGCTGTCAGCTTCTTGCATTTGAACGACTTCATGATATTGCGCCAGATGAAGTAAGACATGTTATAAAGCGTATTTCTATTCATGAGCTTCGTTTTTATGACTGCATAAGTGAAAGTTTTTTAGTAGAGGAAGGAAATTATATGATTTTTGTGGGTTCATCAAGCAAAGAGACACCACTTTATGATACTATTTTCCTTGCTGGTGAAAAAACAAAAACGCGAGTATTGACAAAGCGCATCAGAGCAGATCATTTTGACGAATATGAGAACATTGAACTGACACAGGGAATCATGACATTTACAGCAGCAACAGCAAAAGATAAAGAAAAGCCAGCGCTACTGCAATGGCGTGACTGTCAAGTAATGGAGGCGAGCGAAGTCCATTTTCTGGCAAAGAGCGCAAAGGGCGGCAGTATCGAGCTAAGTATTAATGGAAAAAGGGCAGCATTTTGGAGCGGTGATACGCGCCTGTATGAGCCAACACCAATGTTTGAATTGGATAACAATGCAAAAAAAGAGAGAGAAGAACAGCAAAAGATTTGTGAGCCAATCTATTCAGATATCACAGTGCCATTTGAACAGATTGGATCAATTAAGCAAGAAAGTCAGACAGTAAGTATACAAATGACAGGCGACATCAGCTTGTGTTGCTTTTGGCTTAGGTAAGTCATTGGGCTTGACTTTACTATTTAAGTACGCTAAGATACTAATAAAGTAATTTATACACATATATTTGTCGGAGGTAAACAATGAAAAAATTACGCATTTTATTTATCGGAAACAGTCATACTTATTACAATGATATGCCAAATATGGTGGCAGAAAAATCCAGAAAAGAAGGATATGATTGTGAGGTAACGATGATTGCTCACGGAGGATGGTTTTTGGAGCAGCATGTTCAGGAGCCAGATGTGAGATTTAATATTTTATATGGTCACTATGATTATGTTGTACTTCAGGAGCACTCACATCCATTTGGACCAGAGGAAAAATTGTTTGATGCAGTTAGACAGCTGAATACATGGATTCGCGAGGCAAATGCAAAGCCGCTTGTGTATATGACATGGGCAAAGAAGGATGAGCCGGATCAGCAGGCGCGCATGACAAAAGCATTTCGTCAGGCTGCAGAAGAGGCAAATGCGCTTTTAGCACCAGTCGGAGAGTTGTGGTGGGAATATCGTAAAAATCATCCGGAAGTGGAAATGTATGCAGAAGATAATGCTCATGCATCAAGAGAAGGCTCAGAATTTGCAGCTGACTGTATCTGGAATACGATTAAAGAATCGTGTGAACAATAAGAAAAGATAGTTAAAAAATAAAGGGAATAAAAAGGAGAATCAAATATGGAAGGCAATGATATGATCACAAATTTGTACAGACTTCCTAAGTTAGAGGATAGGAAGGATACAATTCAGATCAAGAGAGCATTTGCAGGTGATAAGGGAGCAATTTTAAACTTTATCAAGAGCAATTTTTCAGATAGTTGGGTATATGAAGCAGAGCATGCCATTATGCAGGAGATGCCAAAGTGTTTTATTGCGGTAGAAAATAAAAAGGTTATCGGATTTGCATGTTATGATTCATCAGCGAAGGGTTTTTTCGGACCTATTGGTGTGCATCCCGATTATCGTGGAAAAAATGTTGGTCAGTCCCTTCTATTAAGAACGCTTTATGCTATGAAGGAATATGGATATGGTTATGCAGTTATTGGCTGGGTTGGTGATGCCGAGATGTTTTATCGCAAAACAGTAGATGCTGAATTTATAAAGGGAGGAAATCCAGAAAACAGCGTTTATTCTAATATGATTTTCATGTCTTGAAAAGTACAAATGATACAAGCGGGGGTAAACATTGTTTGCCTCCGCTTGTTTTACAAAAATTTATTTTATATAGCTGTTAATAAAATTAAAAACGTTATTCCAATAGCTTTCGCCAAGAAGATAAAGTGAGTTAGCGTGGGTAGCACCTTCGGCTGTCAGCATTTGCTTGTTTGTGCCAGGCTTTGCTTCATAAAGCTCATTCATCATAGAATATGGGATAAAGTCATCTGCTGTTCCATGAATAAAAAGCATAGGCCTTTCACATTTAGATACAGCAGTAAGTGAGCTTGCTTCTTTAAAATCATAGCCTGCCTTGTTAGATGCAATAAAATTTGCAGTCTGCATAAGCGGAAATTCTGGAAGATGAAAACGAAGCTTTAATTCGTTTGCAAAAATTTCCCAAGTGCTTGTGTAGCCGCAGTCCTCAACAAATACTTTTACATTTTCTGGAAGTGATTCACCAGAGGTCATCATAACAGTTGCAGCCCCCATGGAGACACCGTGCAGCACAATTTGGGCATCAGGATCCTGCTCAATGATCCAGTTGATCCATGAAATAATATCGAGGCGGTCAAGCCAGCCCATACCTACATAATCGCCCTCACTTTTTCCGCAGGCACGAAGGTCAGGTGCTACTACCTGATAGCCATTCTCATAGTAGCGCTGTGAAAACTCTGTCATTGAATTGTGATCACAGCGATAGCCGTGAATAACAATGGCCCAAAGGTGATCGCTGGCAGCAGCTTCATTTTTGTAGTATGCACCATACAGATTTAAATTGTCGTTTGACAAAATGGTAATATCTTTAGCAGGATGAGCCTCTTCAAAAAGGGCGGCTGAAAGTCCCATTTGTTTTTTTGTGTCATTTATGATAGTCTCTGCGTCAGCACTTTTTTCTGCTTCAATCTTTGCGTTTGCATCATCAGAAACTGTACGGTTTCCACCGTCGCCGCCGCGGCCAATAGCATAGTTGACAAGGTAATTTCCAGCAAAAAAATCTGTGGCAGAGGCCAAAACGACAACTGCGCCGCCAATTCCGGCAGCGGCTTTTTGTATAGTAGATATTTTATTGATATGTTTTTTCATTAAAGTTTAATGTCCTTTCAGTTAATGCGTTAATTATTGTAACAAAATCAGCTTGAAAATGCAATCGAAGGTTATGAAGAGTTGATTAAAATTCATCGAAAAAAAAGTAAAATCAATTGTGTATAACATGAAATATGTGGTAAAATGTAACTATTCAGAGCCATGCAAAATTGCTTTCTGTGAATGCTTGCATTCAGACAGAATAGCAATTTTATATGGCGAGGTAACCACATGAGCAAAATAGAAGCATCGAAGATGCGATTTTGCGAATGGGGTTCTGAATAGTTACGATAAAATAAAAGAAAGGGAATTAAAATAAAAAACGGAGGTTTATTATGAAGGTTACAAGAGCTGCAAGTATACCGCTTGTTACGCATGATCCATATTTTTCAATCTGGTCATCAAGTGATAATTTATATGATACAGATACTGTTCACTGGACTGGTAAGCGCCAGCAGATTCGAGGATATTTGACTGTGGATAAAACTGTATATTGTTTTATGGGAGATAAGGAATTTCACCAAATATTACCTCAGATATCATTGGACGTGACAGCTACTGCGACAACATATACATTTGAAAACGATAAGGTGCGATTATGCTGTCGTTTTACGTCACCGCTTATTCTGAGTGATCCATTGCTTGTATCAAGGCCGTGTACATATATTGATTTTATGGTTGAGAAAAAGAATGCGGACAATGTACAGCTTGATTTTATTGTATCAGCTGATCTTGTGCGCCAAGAAAAGGACGAAGTAGCAGGCTTTGCTGGAACTTTTAAGCAGGGACTTTCCTACGCGTCTATGGGACGTATGCGTCAGCAGCCGCTTGGAAGCAGCGGTGATCATACAACAATTGACTGGGGTTATGTGTATCTTGCAGGAAATGATAAAAGCACGATTACATATGATCCAGCAAATGAAACAATTCGCTGTCAGGCAGCAAATTTAAATGGTCAGACTACACTTATCCTGGCATATGATGATCTTGCATCAATCAATTATTTCGGAGAGTGGAGAAAGGCGTACTGGACAACAAAATATAAGACAATTCTGGAAGCAATTTCAGCTGCCTTTGCAGATCAGAAAAAGGTTTGCAAGCAGGCATCAGAAATAGATTGTGAGATAGAAGCGAAGGCGAAAAAGATTGGCGGTGATGAGTATGCATTTTTATGTGTTATGAGCTATCGTCATGCGATTGCAGCGCACAAGCTGATCACAGATGAAGATCAGAATTTAATTTTTCTCTCAAAGGAAAATGATTCTAATGGCTGCATTGGAACTGTTGATGTAAGTTATCCGTCAGTGCCGTTATTTATGCTTTATAGTACAGAATATGTTAAGGGAATGTTGCGTCCAATTTTTAGATTTGCAGACTGCGATGTGTGGACATATGATTTTGCACCTCATGATGTAGGACGCTATCCATATGCGTGGGGACAGGTATATGGCCGCTCAGATGAGGAAAATAAGCGTTTTCGATCAGAAAATCAATTTGTGTACCCGCCTTACTATATGTATCTGTCAGGAAGTAATGTATATGGCCTGCGTGATCAGATGCCTGTAGAGGAATGTGGAAATATGCTTATTATGACGGCAATGGTTTGCCGTATGGAGCAAAAAGCTTCCTTTGCACTGCCATATATGGAAACATTAAAAAAATGGCGTGAATACCTGATACGTTATGGTGCAGATCCGGGTGAGCAGTTGTGTACAGATGATTTTGCCGGTCATCTTTCACATAATACAAACCTTTCTGTGAAAGCGATTATGGGAATCGAAGGATATGCTCAGATAGCAGCTTTGGCAGGTGAAAAAGATGAGGCAAAGAAGTACCATAAGATAGCAGCAGATATGGCATCAGACTGGGAAAAGCGCGCAAAAGCAGACGATCATTATCAGCTTGTATTTGGAGAAGGAAAAAAAGATACCTGGAGCTTAAAATATAACCTGATTTGGGACAAGCTGTGGAAGAGCGGACTGTTTTTGGATGAGGTGTATGAAAAGGAGATTGCTTATTATAAAAAGAAAGCAAACCGATATGGAACACCGCTTGATAGCAGAGCAGCTTATACAAAGAGTGACTGGATTCTTTGGTGTGCAGCGATGGACAATACAGCAGCACTTATACAGCCGGTGGCAGCATATTTGAAGGAAACAAAGACACGAGTGCCATTTTCAGACTGGTATCAGACTGATAGTGGAAGGTATTGCTATTTTATTGCTCGAAGTGTTCAGGGCGGCATTTTTATGCCAATGTTGGCAGAGCAAATTAAATAAATAGAATAGGAGACAACATGGAAAAGGCAAAAGTTTATTTTACTGATTTTAGAACATCAAATGGAGTTGGACTCCCGGAAAAGCTAAAAAGATTGTGCCGTAAGGCAGGTCTTCAAACAATGGATCTTGAAAATAAGTTTGTAGCGATCAAGATGCATTTTGGTGAGCTGGGAAATATTGCATATCTGCGTCCTAATTATGCAAAGGCAGTAGCAGATCTTGTTAAGGAAGCCGGCGGAAAGCCATTTTTGACAGACTGCAATACTTTGTATCCTGGTTCTAGAAAAAATGCATTGGAGCATTTAGATTGTGCGCAGGAAAATGGATTTAATGAAATAACAACAGGATGTCATGTTATTATCGGAGATGGTCTTCGCGGTACAGATGATTGTATTGTTCCTGTTGAGGGCGGTGTATATTGCAAGGAAGCGTACATCGGAAGAGCTGTTATGGATGCAGACGTGTTTATTTCACTGACGCATTTTAAAGGTCATGAATCAACAGGTTTTGGAGGAGCACTGAAAAATATCGGTATGGGATGCGGAAGCCGTGCAGGAAAGATGCATCAGCACAGTCAGGGAAAGCCAGTTGTAAATGCAGATCTTTGCAGATGCTGTAAGCGCTGTGCAAAGGAATGTGGATCAGATGCGATTTTCTTTGATACAGGAAAGGCTGTGATTCATGAGGATATTTGTAAGGGATGTGGACGCTGTATCGGTGCCTGTTCATTTGATGCAATTCATAATCCAAATGATAATGCAAATGAAATTTTGGGATGCAAGATTGCAGAGTATACAAAAGCAGTTGTAGATGGTCGTCCTCATTTTCATATAAGCTTGATTTTAGATGTTTCTCCAAACTGTGACTGTCATCCAGAAAATGATGCGGCTATTCTGCCAAATATCGGTATGTTTGCATCATTTGATCCGGTAGCGTTAGATCAGGCATGTGCAGATGCATGTCTTAAGGCAGATCCAATGCCAAACTCTCAGCTGTCAGATAATCTTGCAAAACCAGATTGGCATCATCATCATGATCATTTTATGGATTCCAATCCGAATGTGCGTTGGAAGGAAACACTGGAACATGCAGAAAAGATTGGACTTGGAACAAGAGAGTATGAATTGATTAAATTTTAAAGAAAACCGCGGTGATTTCGCTCACCGCGGTTTTTTTGAAATTTAGTTTTTAAAATTTAGTTCTTATCGCAGATCATGCTGTGAATCTCCTGAAGAGATTTTACATCAGAATCAGAATGCTGCTGAACATAGTGGATACCCTTTGCGGTAGCTCTTGCTGCAGCGATTGTAGTCATGTAAGGAATCTTGCCCTTGATAGCTGCCTTACGCAGGTAACTGTCATCGTGAGCGCTGTCCTTACCAACTGGTGAGTTAACGATCAGATCAATCTTTCCATTGGTGATAAGGTCTAAGATATTTGGACGGCCTTCCTGAAGCTTATTAACACGCTCAGCTGGAATGCCGGCTTCATTAATCAGTCTGCAGGTGCCTTCTGTTGCCAGAATCTTAAATCCACACTCATGGAAGAGCTTTCCAATCTCAACAACTTCATCCTTGTCCTTGCGGTTTACAGAAATCAGAACAGTTCCAGAAAGTGGGAGAGATGTCTGAGTAGCTTCCTGTGCCTTGTAGAATGCTTCTCCATAGTAGGTAGAAAGACCAAGTACCTCACCAGTAGAACGCATCTCCGGTCCGAGCAGAGGGTCAACCTCTGGGAACATGTTGAATGGGAATACAGCTTCCTTAACACCATAGTAAGGAATGCTCTGCTCCTTTAACATTGGAACTGGTGATGGACGTCCTGTCAGCTCAGAGGTAATGATGTCAGTTGCAAGCGGAACCATGCGGATGTTACATACCTTAGAAACAAGCGGAACGGTACGAGATGCACGTGGATTTGCTTCAAGCACATAAACCTTACCGTTTTCGATTGCATACTGCATGTTCATAAGACCCTTTACATGCATTTCCTCAGCGATCTTTCTGGTGTATTCCTTAATGGTTTCAACATTTTCAGGTGTAATGTGAACAGAAGGAATGATACATGCTGAGTCACCTGAGTGAATACCAGCAAGCTCAATATGCTCCATTACAGCTGGAACGAATGCGTGTGTACCATCACTGATTGCATCAGCCTCACACTCAAGTGCATGATTTAAGAAGCGGTCAATCAGAATCGGGCGGTCTGGTGTTACGCCAACAGCTGCCTTCATATAGCTTGTCAGGTTCTCGTCATCGTAAACAACCTCCATACCACGTCCACCAAGAACGTAGGAAGGACGAACCATAACAGGATAACCAATTCTTTTTGCGATTGCAAGAGCTTCATCTACAGTAGTAGCCATACCAGACTCTGGCATTGGAATCTCTAACTTGTCCATCATAGCACGGAACAGGTCGCGGTCCTCAGCAAGATCAATAACTGCAGGAGAGGTTCCCAGAATCTTTACACCATTTTTCTCAAGCTGTGCAGCTAAGTTTAATGGAGTCTGTCCACCGAACTGAGCGATAACGCCAACCGGCTTTTCCTTCTTGTAGATGCTTAAAACATCTTCAAGTGTTAATGGCTCAAAGTACAGCTTATCAGATGTATCGTAGTCTGTAGAAACGGTTTCTGGATTACAGTTTACAATAATAGTTTCAAATCCAAGCTTCTTTAAAGCAAGAGATGCATGAACGCAGCAATAATCGAACTCAATACCCTGACCAATACGGTTTGGACCACCGCCAAGAATCATAATCTTTTGCTTATCGCTATTTACTGGGTTCTTATCTGGTGCATTATAGGTAGAGTAGTAGTATGCGTTGTCCTTTGTACCGCTTACATGAATACCTTCCCAAGCTTCTTCAACGCCAAGCTCGATGCGGCGATTGCGAACATCATCTTCAGATACAGCAAGAAGCTGGCTTAAATATTTATCTGAGAAACCATTCTTCTTTGCAGAGATAAGCTGTGCATCAGATGGAAGCGCACCCTTGCATGCAAGCAGTGCTTCTTCTTCATCGACAAGCTCCTTCATCTGCTCGATGAAATACTTCTTTACCTTTGTAATCTCAAAGATTTCATCAACAGTAGCACCCTTTCTAAGTGCTTCATACATGATGAAATGACGTTCACTTGATGGTGTAATTAAAAGCTTTAACAGATCTTCCTTTGTTTTTGCATTGAAGTCCTTTGCAAAGCCAAGACCATAACGACCAATTTCAAGGCTTCGGATTGCCTTCTGGAAAGCCTCTTTGTAAGTCTTTCCGACACTCATAACTTCACCAACAGCACGCATCTGTGTACCAAGTTTATCTTGAACACCCTTAAATTTCTCAAATGCCCAGCGAGCAAACTTGATAACAACGTAGTCACCATCTGGAACATATTTATCAAGTGTGCCATACTTTCCACATTCAATATCCTTTAAGGTCAGTCCGGCTGCCAGCATAGCAGAAACAAGAGCAATCGGGAAACCAGTTGCCTTAGAAGCAAGAGCGGAAGAACGAGAAGTTCTTGGATTGATCTCAATGACAACGATACGATCACTAACAGGGTCATGAGCGAACTGCACGTTTGTACCACCAATTACACGTACTGAGTCAACGATGCGGTAAGCCTGCTCCTGAAGACGTGCCTGAAGCTCTTTTGAAATGGTTAACATTGGAGCTGCACAGAAGGAATCACCTGTATGAACACCAAGAGGGTCAATATTTTCAATGAAACATACAGTGATCATGTTTCCTTCTTCATCACGAACAACCTCTAACTCAAGCTCTTCCCAACCAAGAATGGACTCCTCAACAAGAACCTGGCCTACAAGACTGGCCTGAAGACCTCTTGCACAAACGGTCTTTAACTCTTCCTTGTTGTATACGAGACCACCGCCGGCACCTCCCATTGTGTAGGCAGGACGAAGAACAACCGGATAGCCAAGCTTATCAGCAATTGCGAGTGCCTCATCAACTGAATAGGAAACTTCACTGCGTGCCATTTCAATGCCGATCTCATTCATTGATTTTTTAAATTCAATACGATCCTCACCACGTTCAATAGCATCAATCTGAACACCGATTACCTGAACGTGATATTTGTCCAGAATGCCCTCTTTTGCAAGTTCTGAACAAAGATTCAAACCAGACTGACCGCCAAGATTTGGAAGAAGTGCGTCCGGACGCTCTTTTGCGATAATCTGTTCAAGACGATGTACATTGAGCGGTTCAATGTAGGTAACATCGGCAATTTCCGGGTCTGTCATGATGGTTGCCGGGTTGGAGTTAACCAGGACAATTTCATAACCTAACTTGCGAAGAGCCTTACAAGCCTGTGTTCCGGAATAGTCAAATTCGCAGGCCTGACCAATAATAATGGGGCCAGATCCGATAATCAAAACTTTGTTGATGTCTGTTCTCTTTGACATGATATTCTCCTTTAGTCGTTTTTTGTAGATCAAAGCGGGATAAGAGACTTCCTTAACCTTTCTTATTATAAAGGAAAATTCAAAAATATGATAGAGGGAAATTCAAAAAAAAGTTAAATTTCGTGATTTTCTCTAATTTTTTTCCAACCATCAACAAGATCTGGACCGCCCTCTCGAATAAATACAGGTATTTCATCGATTGGAGCAGTTACATGAACTGTCTGACCGCCCTCGTAAACTTCACCATTCATGAGCAATGTCCATTTATTGCCAGATGGAAGATAAACATCGCGCTCATTCTGATCTTCGTAAAGAATTGGTGCAACGAGGATAGAAGGTCCAAACATATATTGTTCCTTTAATTCCCAGCAAATACCCTGCTCTGGGAAATCGTAAAACATTGGACGCATAACAGGCTTGCCGTACAGATGAGCTTCCTCCATCAGTTTTCTTGTATATGGACGCATCAGCTCTCTTAAGAAGATATAGCGTGTTAAAATAATTTCATTTTCTGCACCATAGCTCCAGATTTCATTGTCACCTCCAGTAAAGAGCGCCGGACGACCATCTGCGTGAAATACACGTCTGTCATCGCAATCACGATCACCGTGCAGACGCATAACAGGGCAAAATGTTCCCCACTCAAACCAACGAACAAAAAGCTGTTGGAAGCGTGGATCTTCTGGACGTGCACCTGAAAAGCCGCCGATATCAGTTGTCCACCACGGAATACCAGCAATTCCCATATTTAATCCTGCACTGACCTGACGACGGAATGTTGGCCAGTCACTGTGGATATCACCAGACCAAACGAGTGCACCATAGCGCTGGCTGCCAGCCCACGCACAGCGAACAAGATTGACAACATCTTTTTCACCCTGCTCCTTCAGACCTTCATAGAAGGTACGGGAAAAATACTGAGGATAAACATTTCCAATCTGGATATCTGGTCCAAGATAGTAGCGATAATTGTCATAGTCATAGCCAAGATATTCAGGCTCTGCCTCATCCAACCAGAATACGCGGATACCTTTATCATAATAGTTTTGACGGCATTTATCCCATACATAGCGGCGTGCAGCAGGATTAGTAGGATCAAAGAAAACACTTTCACCGCCAAAACGCATACAAATCTCAACACCGTGCTCTGTTTTAACGAGGAGTCCTTTTTGTTTCATTTCTGCAAAATTTTCACTTTGTGTGTCAATCTGCGGCCATACAGAAACCATAAGCTCCATGCCCATCTCTTTTAATTCCTTAACCATGGCATCAGGATCTGGGAAGAATTCTTCTTCAAATCGGAAATCACCCATTTTTGGCCAGTGGAAGAAATCACATACAATCACATCGACTGGGATTTTTTTCTCATGGTACTTTCTGGCAACAGAAAGAAGCTGCTCCTGATTCCAATAACGAAGTTTGCACTGCCAAAAGCCAAGTCCATATTCTGGCATCATTGGTGTAGTTCCAACAGCTCGTCCATATGCCTGCTCAATTTCATCAGGGGTATCTCCGGCTGTAATCCAATAATCCATCTGCTTGGTGCTTGCTGCATACCAGTCTGTCACATTTTTTCCAAATGTAACCTGACCAATAGCTGGGTTATGCCATAAGAAGCCATAGCCAAGACTGGAAAGAACGAAAGGAACACTTGCCTGAGAATTTCTGTGTGCAAGTTCAAGTGTTGTATATTTTAAGTCAAGATCATCCTGCTGATACTGACCCATTCCAAACAGCTTTTCATTTTGAGCAGATGCGAAGGAAACATGCAGGTTGTAAGCACCGCCAATAATTCCGTGGAAGCGTCTGCTGTCTTTATTGAGAGCACCGCCGTCGCCTGTTTCTTTAAGCAGCAGCTTTTTGTTCTGGTTGTAGTAGGAAATGACACATTTGTGATTCCAGTTGCTTACTTCAATGCGTGCTGTTATTTTTCCGTTTGTAATACTTGCTTCATATTCGGATACTGAAATCGATGTTACAATTGCTTTATCAGCTTCATTCAGCTCAATAAGTGCATAGTCAGTATCACAGATTGGACCCTGCATAACAGAGCGAACACGCAGACTATTCTTGCCCCAAGGTTCAATACGTAAAAGTTCTCCATCATTTTCGTAAATAAGGGCATTGCCCTCTTGATGCATAGTATTCATAAATCCACCTTTCTGTCAATTATCATCTTGTATTGACATCATTTGATAGCTTTATCATACAAAAAATAAAAAAGAAATACTTGAAAAATGGTATCAAAAAGTAGCACTATATTGCGCATTTTTTTAAAATGTGTTACGATATAGAAAAGAAAGGGGCGTGAAAATGAGTACACAGAAAAAAGATCAATATAGAGAAACAGTACCTCACAAATCTCATTTTGTTCCAGTGTCTGTTCATACAACAAAAATAGAAATTCCTACAGAAACAGATGGTGTAGCAGCGCTGCCAGAAAAAAACTTCCCAGCACTTTATCTTCACTGGCATCCAGAACTGGAGTTTTTCTATGTGGAGGAAGGAGAAGTAGAGTTTTTTATTGAAAATCATGCATTTCTTTTAAAGAAAGGAGATGGTATTTTCGTGCCTCCAAAGCTTATGCATTGGGCAAGAACTAAAGGGACGGTTTTATTTCATGCCGCAGTAGCTGATCCGCTATGGCTTATTTCACCGCATAACTCAGAATGCTTTCAAAAATATATGTATCCTGTTTGCAGTGGATCATGGAAGTATGCCGTAACATTTACGTCAGAAAAAAATTGGCATAAGGAAATATTAACGCAGCTGAAATTTATATTTTCTATGGATGAGGAGAAAATTGCAGCAAAGGAACTTTTGATTCAGGGAACGTTTTTAATGATCTGGCAAAAATTGTATGATCATCATTTAAAGTCATTTTATCCAGATGCAAAAAAAAGAAGGCCGCAGCTTGAATATCTGCAAAAATCAGTGTCATATATTGAGACACATTACATGGAAGATTTAACGCTTGAAGAACTTGCCAGTCTGGTTCATCTAAGCAGAGGTCAATTTTGCAGATTGTTTCAGGCATGGACAGGAATGACACCATTTTGTTATCTAAACAGATGCAGAGTGTTAAACAGCAGCCAGATGCTTGCCAGATCTTCCAAAAAAATCAGTGAGGTAGCGTCATTATGTGGCTTTAACAGCATAAGTTATTTTAACCGCACATTTCTAAAAATAACGGGAATGACTCCATCTTCGTATCGTAAGGAAATGGCTCTTATACAAAATCATGAAATATAATTGTAAGAAAATAGTCTGGATTTATAGAAATAGAAATAGTATAATATATATAGAAGTATAAGAAAAACTGAAAAAGGAGGGTTTTGCTATGAAATTAACATTTAATGGAGCTGCTCATGAAGTGACAGGAAGCTGTCATTGTCTGGAGGCATGTAATAAGAAGATTATTGTTGATTGTGGCATGGAGCAGGGACGTGATATTTATGTGAATGAAGAACTGCCGTTTCCAATTTCCCAGATTGATTATGTTTTTCTGACGCATGCGCATATTGATCACTCTGGAATGCTGCCGTATCTTTATAAAAATGGTTTTCGTGGAAGTATTTTTGCAACAAAGGCAACGACGCAGCTATGTCGAATCATGTTGAAGGATAGCGCTCATATTCAGGAGTCTGAAGCAGAGTGGAAAAACAGAAAAAATAAGAGAAGTGATGCAGAGCCGGTGGTTCCTGTCTATACTATTGAGGATGCAGAAAATGTGCTGACATATTTTGTTCCATGTGAATATGAAAAAAAGATTGATATTGCACCAGGCATTCAAATAAGGATGAGAGATGTTGGCCATTTGCTTGGCTCAGCGTCTATTGAGGTATGGTTGACAGAAGAAGGACATACAAAGAAAATTGTGTTCTCCGGTGATATTGGAAATACGAATCAGCCATTGATTAAAGATCCATCATATGTGGACGATGCCGATTATGTTGTTATGGAATCAACGTATGGAAATAGAAGTCATGATCAGGGCATTTCTCTTTTAGACTGTAAAAGTGAGTTAAAGCAAATTTTAAAGGAGACACTTGCTGCCGGCGGAAATTTAGTGATCCCTTGTTTTGCAGTTGGACGTACACAGGAAATATTATATTTTTTAAGGCAGCTTAAGGTAGATCATGAACTGCCAGAATTTGAACATACAGAAGTCTTTGTGGATAGTCCGCTTGCTGTGGAGGCTACAAATATTTTTATGACAAATACACAGGAATGCTTTGATGAGGAAGCCATGGCACTTGTGCGTCAGGGAATTAATCCGATTCGTTTTCCAGGACTTCGACTGTCCGTCAGCGTAGAGGAATCACGTGCTATCAATGAAGATCCAAAACCCAAGGTCATTCTCTCAGCATCTGGCATGTGCGATGCCGGACGAATCCGTCATCATTTAAAACATAATCTTTGGCGACCAGAATGCACCATTTTATTTGCTGGTTATCAGGCAGAGGGAAGCCTTGGCTGCGTGCTGTTAGGCGGTGCAAAAAATATAAGACTTTTTGGAGAAGAAATTTGTGTAAAGGCACGAATTGCACGCATGACGGGAATAAGCGGTCACGCAGACAGAGAAGGACTTGTGCGCTGGGTAAGCCATATTGCACCTAAGCCAACACATGTATTTGTTGTTCATGGAGAGGATACTGTCACAGATTCATTTGCATCTCTTTTGACAACTACCTATGGGATTAATGCAACGGCACCATACACAGGAGAATCGTGGGATTTGCTGTCAGATCAAAAAATTCGTGAAGGAACAAGAGAGTATGTTAAGAAGGATTATCAGCCAAGAGAAGGCCGGATGAGTGATGTATATCGAAAACTGTTTGATGCAGCACAGCAGCTTCTAGCTATTGTAAAAAAATACAGAGAAGGTGCCAATAAAGATATTCGCCGTTTCACAGAAGATATTGAAAAGTTGTGCAGACGTTGGGATAAATAAAAGTTTGAAAAAGCCTTGACATTATATATTTTTGTGATATACTGAGCGCAACAATTACAGACAAAAAGCATTGACGAGGAGGAGTACATGCAGTTTCCGGATGGACAGAGAGAAATTGGTTGGTGAAAAATTTCGTGAAGGACGCATGGAAGTAGCCTTTGAGCTTTGGATCGAACAGGTATAGTTTTTATAGCTTTAGTAGACTCCAACGGAGATTCCCACCGTTATAAGGGAAGCAATATCGGAATTAAAAATAAATTCCCGTATTGTATTGAGTGCAGAAGTATTTCTGAATCTAGGTGGTACCACGGACATGTATGTTCGCCCTGGGCGTTTGGCTCAGGGCGTTTTTTTGTCTGTGTTGGATAATCTTTATATTCAGGAGGAATCTGTAATGGAAAAAAAGTATGATTTTCAAAAGGCAGAGAAAGCATTGGAGAAAATGTGGCAGGATAATGATATCTATCGCTATCAGAATGGAAAAGAGAGAAAAATCTTTTCAATTGATACGCCGCCACCGACTGTAAGCGGAAAGCTTCATATTGGTCATGTATTTTCCTATACACAGGCAGAGATGATTGCGCGCTTTAAGAGGATGCAGGGATACGATGTATTTTATCCATTTGGTTTTGATGATAATGGACTGCCGACAGAGCGCTTAGTTGAGCGCGATGAAAAAATTCGGGCAAATCAGATGCCTCGAAGTGAATTTCGGGCAAAGTGTATGAAAACGATAGGAACTTATGAGGGCGAGTTTAAAGAACTGTGGAGTCGTCTGGGTTTTAGTGTAGACTGGAATTTGCAGTATCAGACAGTATCAGATCGGGCACAAAGAATTTCACAGCGCTCTTTTATTGAGCTGGCAAAGAAGAAAAAAGCCTACATGAAGACATCTCCAGTACTGTGGTGTACTGAATGCCAAACTTCAATTGCACAGGCCGAGCTTGAGACAAAAGAGTGTGAGACGGTATTTAACTATCTGAATTTTACTACACCTATTGGCAATCTCTTGATTGCGACAACAAGACCAGAACTGCTTGCTGGATGCGCCTGCATTTTTGTTCATCCAGATGATACGCGATATAAGAAATTTATCGGTCAGAAAGCAATAGTTCCGTTATATGATTTTGAAATTCCAATTCTTGCAGATGATACTGTATCGATGGACAAGGGAACTGGCGTAGTTATGTGTGCATCATTTGGTGATTCAGCCGACGTTGAGTGGTATCAGAAGCATAAGTTAACATCTAAGGAAGTGATTCTTGCAGATGGAACAATCAGCGAGAAGATTGATTTTATAGGGAAAATGACTGTAAAAAAGGCCAGAGCGTATATCATTGAATTACTAAAGAAGCAAAATCTTTTGGTAAAACAAGAGACGATTCGCCATATGGTTGCTGTTCATGAGCGCTGTCAGCATGAGGTTGAGTTCATTATGTCAAAACAGTGGTATATTGATGTTCTCTCAGAGAAGGACCGTTTTTTAAAGGCAGCAGATGAGATTCGATGGCATCCAGAGCATATGAAGAACCGCTATAAAATTTGGGTTGAAAACTTAAAGTGGGATTGGTGTATTTCAAGACAGCGTTATTTTGGTGTTCCATTTCCAGTATGGTACTGCAAAAAGTGTGGCAAACCGATTTTTGCAGAGGAGAGCCAACTGCCAGTAAATCCGCTTGAGCAGAGTCCATTAAAAGCATGTACGTGCGGCTGTAATGAGTTTATTCCAGAGACGGCTGTGTTTGATACATGGGCAACATCGTCAGTAACACCATTAATCAATGCACACTATAAAGAGACTGACGACATTTCAGATGAGATTTTTCCAATGGGAATGCGAAGTCAGGCACATGAGATCATTCGTACATGGGCATTCTATACTATCGTAAAGAGTCTGTATCATACAGGACAGGTTCCGTGGAAAGATATAATGATTAGTGGTTTTGTCTTGGCAAAGCCGGGAGAAAAAATTAGCAAGTCAAAAAATAATGCGTCCAATTCACCGATGATGCTGATAGAAAAACATTCTGCGGATGCGATGCGCTACTGGGCGGCAAACAGCAAGCTAGGAACAGATACATTTTTCAGCGAGGAAGAACTAAAAATTTCAAAGCGTTTTTTAAATAAGCTGTACAATGCATCTAAATTTGCAATACTTCAGCTGAATGAGTTTACACCAGAGAATGCGATGAAGGAAGAAAAAATGCTTCCGATAGATCGATGGATCATGGAACGCGTAAATGAGACAACGATTCGCGCAGCACAGCTTCTAAACGAATTTGAGATCGGACAGGCACGCCATGAAATTGATGAGCTTTTTTGGAGCGATTTCTGCGATTTTTATATTGAAATTGCAAAAGAACGCCTTTATCAGCCACAAAAGCATGGAGAAGAAAATTGCAGATCTGGTCAGACTGCGCTGTATTACAGTCTTCTTGGAATCCTTAAGCTGTATGCGATTTATACACCGTATATGACAGACTATATCTTTCAGGAATATTATCGTCAATACGAAAAAGAGATTTCGCTGCATCAGACTATTTGGCAAACTAAAAAGACACAGACAGAGTATCTTGAATTTGGCGAACATGTAAAGGCAACACTGACACAGGTAAGAAAGGATAAGACGCAAAAACAGATGTCGATGAAAGATCCTATTGAAAAATTGACGATTACCTGCCCAAAAGCGTATCGGGAATTTTATCAAAAGACACTTGGCGATCTTTATGCTTGCACGGCAGCAGAGAAGATTCAGATTCGAAGTTAAGGTTGCAGTTCACGGATAAGCTAATATTTGCACTTGTCACATTTTTGCTGATATGCTAAAATCATGGTGAAAATAAGTAGAAATTGAAACTATTAAATATAGAAAGGAAAGAAAAATGAGACTTATTATTGTTCGCCATGGCGATCCAAATTATGAGATTGACTCTTTGACAGAAAAAGGATGGAGAGAAGCAGAATTTCTTTCTGTTCGCATGGAAAAACAGCTGCAGAAGGAACATACCTATATTTATACATCACCGCTTGGCCGTGCAAAGGATACAGCATCCTTGACCTTAAAGAAGCTTGGTATGACAGCGACTGAGTTTAAGTGGCTTCGTGAGTTCGAGGCACCGGCGATTGATGAGGATACTGGTACTTATAAGGTTTGCTGGGATTTGCTTCCTGCTCGTTGGACAAGTGAGCCAGCATATTATGATAAGGATCAGTGGATGAACACACCATTTATGAAAAAAGCAAAGGCAGATACTGAATCAGCATGGGTGTATGATGGTCTGGATTCACTGTTAAAAAAGCATGGATATACAAGAGAGAATGGCTATTATCGTGCAGAGCATGCGAACAGAGATACGATTGTGCTGTTTTGCCATTTTGGTGTAGAGTGCGTGATGCTTGGTCATCTGCTTGGAATATCACCAGTTGTTCTTTGGCATGGGACAGCAGCGGCACCGTCTTCTGTGACAACATTGTACACAGAGGAGAGAAGAGAAGGTATTGCAAGCTTTCGTATGCAGTCCTTTGGAGATCAGTCTCATTTATATGCAGCAGATGAGCCGGCATCCTTTGCAGCACGATTTTGTGAAACATATGATAATAAGGAAGAAAGACATGATTGATCGTGTACTTTTTTGACCGGGGGCAAATGCTGCCCCCGGTTTTTTATTATAAAAAGCAGCTTGACATTGAAAAAACAACATCGTATAATTACCGATGGTAACTAAATAATTATCAGCGGTAATTATATAGAAGATTACTATAATTGACCACCAAAACAAGAAAGGAGAAAACATGGATTCTGAGAAAATAAAACGGATGCTTGATGCCTGCTATATGGCAAAAAGAATCAGAGAACTGCTTCCAAAGCTTCCAGATGGTGTTAGTCCGGCATATATCCAATATCTTGATGTTATTCATACGTTGCAGAAAACAAAAGAGTATGTGAAGGTATCTGATATTAGTGATGCGTTAAATCTTCCAAGACCAGGTGTCACGAGAACAGTCAAAGCTATGGAAGAGAAGGGATATCTCAAGAAGATTTCTTCAGACGAAGACGGGAGAGTTACGTATATTGCGATTACAAAAAGTGGAGAAGAATTGTCTGATAAGTACGACAGAAACTATTACAGCAGACTGGCTCCGTATCTGGACATGATTTCTGATGAGGAAGCAGATTGTATGATTCAGACAATAAAGAAATTTTATCAGGTCATGAGCGAAAGGAGAGTTGACATTGAGTAGAGAAAAAGTAAATGATAAGGCAGATTTCACGCAAGGCAGCATACTTGGAAAATTAATTCCATTTATGATTCCGATTCTTGGTGCACTTGTGCTGCAGGCAGCATATGGCGCAGTTGATCTTCTTGTGGTGGGAAGATTTGGAACGACATCTGGTCTTTCAGCAGTATCGACAGGAAGTCAGGTATTAAATCTTGTAACATTTGTGATAACACAGTTCGCAATGGGTATTACAGTTTTGATTGCCAGATATATTGGCGAGAAGAGAACACAGTCAATTGGTGCACTGATTGGCGGTTCTGTAGTTGTATTTGCGGTAATGTCAGCAGTGCTGTTTGTTATAATGATCGTGTTTTCGCGTCCGATTGCTGTATTGATGCAGGCACCAGAGGAAGCAGTAAGTCTGACATCTGTTTATGTAAAGATATGCGGAAGTGGTATTTTCTTTATTGTTGCTTATAATGTTCTTTCTGCTATTTTTAGAGGACTTGGAGACAGTAAGTCACCATTGATATTTGTTGCAGTTGCATGTGTTATCAATATTGCAGGAGATTTAATATTAGTAGCAGGGTTTCATATGGATGCAGCAGGTGCAGCGATTGCGACTGTAGCAGCACAGGCTGTAAGTGTTGTGTTTGCATTATGGATGCTGATGAAAAAGAAGCTTCCATTTAAAATCACAAAAGCTGATTTTAAGGTTAATAGCCACTGCAAGCGTGCACTGAAAATTGGTCTTCCATTAGCACTTCAGGAATGCTTGACTCAGATTTCATTCCTTGCACTTTGTGCATTTGTCAACCGTCTGGGATTAGAGGCTTCATCTGGATATGGTGTTGCGTGTAAAATTGTAAATTTTGCGATGTTGATTCCAAGTTCCTTAATGCAGTCAATGGCATCATTTGTATCACAAAACGTTGGAGCAGGAAACGAAAAAAGAGCTAAAAACGCGATGTTTACTGGAATTGGTGTAGGTGTTTTGATTGGAATGGTTGTGTTTGCCATTGTTCTTCTTAAGGGGGATCTTTTGACAGGAATATTTACAACAGACGCCGATGTTATACAAAAAGGATATGATTATCTTAAAGGTTTTGCACTGGAGACAATTGTTACCGCTATATTATTTAGTATGATTGGTTATTTTAACGGACACGATCAGACTATGTGGGTAATGGCACAGGGACTGATCCAGACATTGCTTGTTCGTCTTCCGCTGGCATATTACATGAGTATTCAGCCAAATGCAAGTCTTACAAATATAGGATTTGCAGCACCAGTGGCAACGATTTTTGGAATTGTCTTAAATATAGGATTCTTTGTGTGGATGAATAAAGCCAGAAAGTGTATTTAAAAAAGAACATAGTGTAGTATGCTTGACAAAAAAATATTTTTTAAGTAAGCTAGAAAAGCATGAAAGATGCAAAAAAGTTACATAAAGTATACGCAGGAAAGTGCCAATGCGGGCGCTTTTTGGGAAGGAATATGAAATGACAATCGAAGAAGCAGTTTGCTACTTAAAAAAGCAGGATTTAGCAGCACTTGAAGTTGGTACCTACCAGGTAAATGATGATTTTTATTTTATGATTCAGGAGTATGAGACAAAGCCAGCAGAGAACTGCCGTCTGGAGACTCATAATTGTTATGCAGATATTCAGTGGATCATTTCCGGTGAGGAGGAGATCGACACAGTAAGCAGAACTGGTTTAGAGGCAGATGAGGAATATGATGAAAAGCGTGATGTTGCATTCTGGAAGGAGCCAGAAGAAATGTGTCAGTCCATTCTGACAACAGGTTCTTACGCAGTACTTCCTCCGAGCATTGCTCATAAGCCGCAGATGCGTGCTGGAAAAGAAGCTTGTCACGTAAAGAAGTGCGTAGCAAAAGTTAAATGGCAGGCTTAATCTATGTATGAGATTATGACATCAGATGAAGCAATCCGTTTGATTCGGGATGGAGATTGTATATGTGTTAATTCATTTGTGGGAATTGAAAATCCAGTGGAGCTGCATGAGGCACTTTATCGCCGCTATCAGAAAATGCAGTCACCTACCCATCTGACAATTGTTTCTAGTGCAGGATTTGGCGTGTGGGATACTGAACACAATGCTGAAGGATACATTCGTGACGGGGCAGTAGACAGGTTGATTTGTGGTCATTTTGGTGCTATGATGAGCACAAAAAAGCTTGTGTTGGAGGATCGCTTTGAGGCATACAATTTGCCGCTTGGCTGTATTTCTCATGCGATTCGCGCACAGGCAGGGGGACTTTCAGGTGCACTTTCGAAGGTTGGTCTTGATATATTTGTCGATCCGAGACTGGAGGGACCAGGAATCAACCGAGTTTCGATTGACGATTCGCTTGTAAAGCATGTAGAAGTGGATGGTGAGGAGTTTCTTTATTATAAGCTTCCGAAAATAACAATTGCGCTGATAAAGGGAACTGCGGCAGACCATAAGGGAAATATTACTTTTGACGATATGTTTATGTCTGGCGATGCACTTTCCATTTGTCAGGCTGTAAAGGCAAACAGAGGAAAAGTAATTGTCCAGGTAGATAGGCTGGTAGACACGCCGTCACGACCGCGAAATGCTATTATTCCGGGCTGTCTGGTAGATGCGATTGTAGTTGCAGAGCCACAAGAGCGAAATGAAGCGTATACAGCGCTGACTGGAAGCTTTGAAATTCCATATGAGGAATGGCATATCTGGAGTGAGAAGATTGATCAGGCATCAGAAAAGATGCTCAAGGATAATACAATCGGAAAAATCATTGGAAGACGAGCTGCCAAAGAGCTTCGGGTTGATGATATTGTTAATATTGGAATTGGCATTCCGGAGATGGTTTCACGCTATGCAAGAAAGAGCGGCATGCTCGATATGGTAACACTGACTGTTGAATCAGGTGGTATTGGCGGTTTTCCAGTTTCTGGTGAGGCGTTTGGCGCGATGATCGGAGCTGCGTCCGTCTACGACATGGCAAACCAGTTTGATCTTTATGACAATGGCGGTTTGGATATATGCTTTATGGGTGCACTTGAGGTTGATCAATATGGAAATATTAATGCACACAGAGGTCCAGGTGCATTTGCTGGTATTGGTGGATTTGCCAATATAACTGCAAAGACACCAACTGTTGTATTCTGCATGAGCTTTAATGCAAAAGGCTTAACTGTATCACAAAAAAGTGGTGAGATTACTATTGAAAAAGAAGGATCAGTACCTAAATTTGTAGAGCATGTTAATAGCATAAGCTTTTCGTCAAAGCGTGCAATCGAAAATGGGCAGAAAGTTTTGTATGTGACAGAGCGCTGTGTATTTAGACTGACACCTAAGGGACTTAAACTTATTGAGGTGTATCCTGGTATTGACGCGAAGCGTGATATTCTTGATCAGCTTCCGTTTGAGGTAGAATACAAACAGTAAAAACATATATTTTACAAGAACAGTACAAAAGAGAAGATAGGGTCAAGGCCCACTTCTTTTAGTGCTGTTTTTTTGCAAGTAGAGAACAAAAGGAGAAGCTATGAAATTGATACATATTTCTGATCTGCATCTTGGAAAGCGGATCAATGAATTTTCAATGCTGGAGGATCAGCGTTATATTTTAGAGCAAGTAGTCAAAATTTGCGTAGAAGAGCATGTAGATGCACTCCTTTTGGCGGGAGATATTTATGACAGACCTATTCCACCGACTGAGGCTGTTATGATGTTAGACTGGTTTTTTAATGCACTTGCAGCGCAAAAAATTAAAGTATGTGCTGTCAGCGGCAATCATGATTCAATGGAGCGCATTGCGTTTGGTGCAGGGCTGATGAAGCAATCAGGCGTGTACTTGTCTACAGTATATGATGGTAGTACACAGAAGGTTACATTGACAGATGAATTTGGAGAAGTACATGTTTATCTTTTGCCATTTGTTCGTCCATCTACTGTACGCCGTGCACTGGGACAAGAGGAAATTGAGTCATATCAGGATGCAGTTTTTGCGGCAGTAAACCATATGGATATTGATACGAAAAAGCGAAATATTTTGGTGGCACATCAATTTGTTACGGGTGCAGGCCGCTGTGATTCGGAGGATATTGTTGTTGGCGGAGTTGATAATATAGATGCATCTATCTTTGAAGCATTTGATTATACGGCACTTGGTCATATTCATAGTCCGCAGAATATAAAAGAAAATGTGCGTTATTGCGGAACTTTATTAAAATATTCAGTTTCTGAGGTAGGACAGGAAAAATCAGTTACTGTTATCGAGATGGAAAAAAAGAATGATATTGTTATTCGCACAATTCCATTAATTCCAAAGCATGATCTTAGGGCAATTCATGGCTCTTATATGGAAGTGACAGCGCGCACATTTTATCAGGGCACAGCTACGGATGATTATGTGCAGATTACGCTGACAGATGAGGAAGATATTCCAGATGGAATGCAGAAGCTTCGTACTATTTATCCGAATCTTCTTGGCCTTTTTTATGACAATCTAAGAACAAGAACGCAGCAGACAATAGATTTTGACAGTAAGATTAAGCAAAAGAGTGAGAAACAGCTGTTTGAAGAACTTTACGAAAAGCAGAACAATCAGCCTATGAGCATAGAACAAAAACAATTTGTAGAAGAACTGTTTATGCGATTACAGGAGGACAAATCATGAGACCACAAGTGTTAACAGTCAGTGCGTTTGGACCATATGCAGGAGAGATAACGATTGATTTTGAACGTCTGGGGACGCAGGGACTTTATCTGATTACTGGAGATACTGGAGCAGGAAAAACAAGCATTTTTGATGCTATCACATTTGCACTATATGGAGAAGCCAGCGGTGAAGTGCGTGATCCGCAGATGTTTCGCAGCAAATATGCGAAAGCAGAGATAAAAACATATGTAGAGCTCACCTTTTGCTATAGGGGAGAGAAGTATCGCGTAAAAAGAAATCCAGAGTATCAGCGACCTAAGGGAAGAGGAACAGGCTTGACACTTCAAAAGGCAGAGGCAGAGCTTGAATATTTGTCAGATTCGAGCAGACCGATTGTGTCAAAGTCTAAGGATGTCACAAAAGCTGTAACCGAAATTTTAGGCCTGGATTATCGCCAATTTACGCAGATTGTTATGATTGCCCAGGGAGATTTTCAAAAGCTTCTTTTTGCTGACACGGCGACTAGAAAAGAAATTTTTAGACGAATATTTCATACAGAAAAATTTCAGCAGCTTCAGGATGCTCTTAAGGCAGAACTTAGCCGACAAAAAGAAGCATATGAGGATCTGCGAAAAGGCATTAGTCAGGAACTAAGCATGGCAGTCTGCCCTAATGGTGCTATTGAAGAGCCTGAATGGAACATCTTAAAGAAAAATGGCTTTGACGGTCAGACACTTCGTGCAATTGAGTTAATTGAAGGCTTTTTGTCAGCAGGGGAAGAAAAGTATCAGATGCTCAAAAAAGAGGAGGAAGAACTTTCATGCAAACAGCGTACACTTGCCGTTTATGAAGAAAAGCTTCAGCGGTATAAAGAAACTTGTGAGAGTGTCAAGGAAAAAGAAAAACGATTAGAAACTTTGCTGCCAAAGGTGATAAAGGCACAGGAGTTTTTTTATGATCAGGTTAACAAACAGCCAAGACAAAAAGAGTTAGAAGCAAAAAAACATCGTCTGCAGCAGGATAAGCAGTTGTGCGAGGCAGTTCAATCAGAAGAAAAACAGCTTATACAAGTAAAAAATGATCTTAAAGAGAAAGAAAACACGCAATTAAGACAGTCTGAGGAAAGAAAAAAGCAGACACAGTATATAGAAGAAATGAATCGTCAGCTAGAACTATTAAAGGATTGTGAGGTGGCATATTCTCAGGCGCTTTTGCAAATGAAGCAGATTGAAAAGCAAAAAAATGAGTGGGAAGAGATTCAAAAGCAAAAATTAGAAGCGGAAGAAACAATTTGTGAATTGAAGCAGTCTATTCAGTCTGTCTTTGATCAGAGAAAACAGCAAGAAGAACAGATAAAGGCTTGTGAAATTGAGATAGAAAAGCTGTCTGAAGCAGGAAGAGAGGAACAGCGCTGTCAAAGTCTGGTAGAGGATAGAAAGCATCAGCTTGATCAGTATCAGACAAGCTATGCAGAGTATAAAAGTACATGCGACTGTCAAAAAAAGAAGGAGCAGTCAATCATTCAGCAAAAAGAGCAGCTTGATAAGCTTAATGAGATGATACAGAAAAAAGAGCAGCTTTGTGAAGAACTTAAAGACTGCGATGTACTTTTGGAACAGAAAAAAGCACAGATAAAGGAGAATGACTATCGCCTTGAGGAACTTACTAAATTTGAAAAACAGCTGAAAGAAGAAAAAGAGCAGGAGCGTATACATACAGAGCTTCAAAAAAAGTGTAAAATTTATATAGTGTCATATGAAAGCTGCCAGTCAGAGTGGAAGCAGGCATGGACATGTTATCTGAATGCGCAGGCAGGAATTTTAGCCGAAGGACTTGAAGAGGGCAAGCCTTGTCCAGTGTGCGGTTCTGTGCATCATCCTGTTCTGGCCGCAAAGAATTTACAGACAGTGAGCCGTGAAGAACTTGATGAAATGCAAAAGAAAACAGATGAAGCACAAAGAAAAGCAGAAAAGGCAAGTGCCGCGGCACAAGCAAGTTACGCTCAGCTTCAAAAGCTGCGTCAGAATATGTTTGATGAAATTACAAAATGGCTTAAGAGTGAAGAAGTAATATTTGAATCAATTAAGACATGTGATCAGGCAGAAGAATTACTAAAGAAAAGCTTCAAACAGCTATGTCAAAAAAAAGAACAGCTTTTGACACAAAAGACAAGCTTAGAACAACAAAGCACGACGTATCATTGCCTAACAACAGAACTTGTAAATGCTAAAGAAAAACAGCAGTTTGCTGTCAGCCAGCTTCAAAAGGAAAAAGAAAATTATGCAGTGCTGACCGATAAGGCGGCGAGCATGAAAAAGTCGCTTGATCAGATTGCAGCTGATAAAAATGAGACAGAAAAGGAAACATTTTTGACGAAACAATTGCAGCAGGCAAAGGAGGCGCTTTTTAAGGCAGGCAAGAATATTGCATATGCAAGATCATTAAAGGAAAAAGAAGATGAGCTTAAGAAAAGCAAAGAAAATTTGCTGCAAAAAGAGCAAGAGCAAAGGACAAACCTTGATGGTATGCTAGGAAAGCTTGATATTACAAAGCTTCAAATTGAAAAGCTTCAGAAAGAGGTAGAAAGTGATTTCGCAATTGCCAAATTGTATGAGGATAAAAAAGAGCAGGTAAACAGGCTTAGGGCAGAGACGGAAAATAAGGATCGGCTGCAAAAAGCACTTTTGCAGGAACAGACAAAAAAAGAAAAAGCAGATGAGGCATTTCAGCAGCTAGAGATTTTAATTGCAGAGGAGCGAGCCACAAATCAGGAACGAGAAAACAGTCTGAGACAAAAATATGATTATTTGCAGGCACAGAATGCGCAGTGGGACGGCCAAAGCGCACAAGAACTTTGTTTATGTTTGCAAGAGCAAATGGAACGAATTGAGAGCGAGCAGCAGCAAATTGAGCAGGTATATCAGGCAGCACAAAAAGAGATGCACAGCCTGAAGGCAGATGAGCAAATCTTAAGAAACAGCATAGAGGAAGGGAAAAAGCAGATTCTTTCGATACTAGAAGACAATGGCGGTACAATGCCAGAGGAAGAACTGGTAAAAAAAGAACAGGAGGAATTGTCGATTAAAAAAGAGATAACTTCACAGGAATGTCGGACTTGGTTTGCCGATAATGAGAAGAATCGTGCTGTACTTCTTGGCGTTAAGAAACACCAGACAGTAATGCAGGAAACAGAGAAAAAATATGTTTGGGTGCGTGAACTTTCAAACACAGCAAACGGTCAGGTTACAGGAAAGCCTAAAATTGAGCTTGAAACATATGTTCAGATGGCTTATTTCGAGCGCATACTGCGCCGGGCAAATGTGCGTTTAATGACGATGAGTCAGGGACAGTATGAGTTAAAGCGTCGTGAGGAGGCCGAAAATAAAAAAGAAAAAGCAGGACTTGATTTAAATGTTATCGATCATTACAATGGAAGCGAGCGAAGTGTACGGACACTTTCGGGCGGCGAGAGCTTTCAGGCAGCTTTGTCTCTTGCACTTGGTCTTTCAGATGAGATACAGTCAAGAGCAGGAGGCATTCAGATTGATACGATGTTTGTGGATGAGGGATTTGGCTCATTAGATGAGGCAGCACTTTCGCAGGCATTAAAGGCACTTGCAAATCTGGCAGACAAAAATCGTATGGTTGGCATCATTTCACATGTGGCAGAGCTAAAGGATTCTATTAACAAAAAGATTCTTGTCACAAAGACGATGGGAGCAGGCGGTCCTGGCAGCTATATAAAAATTGAAACAAACTAAAATCATAAAACATAAAAATGAAAGGAAGAAAAAGAAGAATGAATGGACTACAAAAAGAAATTGAAAATAGACATCTTCCAGAGCTAATGCGCTTGGAGAATGGAGATGCGGTAACAAATTACGCGGATTGGAAGCTTCGCCGGGAAGAAATTAAAAAAATATTGTGTCATGAATATATGGGAGTAACACCAGAAAATATCAAATCTGCATTTGAATGTGTGGGTGTGGATGAAGATGCATATGGTGGAAAGGCAACTGAAAAAACAATGAAAGTTCAGTTGGCAAATAATAATGACGCATACGAGTTTATATTTAAATTGATTTTGCCAAAAGCAGTAAAGGAAAAGATACCTGCATTTCTTCATCTGCAGTTTAATGAACTTGTGGCTGGAGGCTTGGGTGAAGAAATAATAGATAATGGATATGCAATTGTGCACGTATGCTATCAGGATATTGATCCAGATGACAGTAAGGAGAGCTTTTTAGGTGTAAGCCGCTTTGAAAAAGATTGGATTAATAAAGATCGTTGGGGTAAGATTGCAGTTTGGGCATTTGGAGCAAGCAAAATAATGGACTATTTACAGACTGTAGTACAGCTTGATCATGCCCGCATTGCAGTAATAGGTCATTCACGTCTGGCGCTGACAGCCCTATGGTGTGCTGCGATGGATGAGCGTTTTTCTCTTGCTGTGGCTGGAAATTCAGGAAGTCTTTACCGTGGCAGTCAGGCAGAAAGTTTTCGTGATCTGTCACGTGAATATACACGTTACTGGTTTTGCCCGAATTTGTTTCGTGATGATCGTGATGCAAATGATTTGCCATTTGACATGCATTTTTTAATTGCACTTATTGCACCTCGCTATGTTTGCCTGACAGGAGCTACGCGCGATCTCTGGGCAGATGCGCATTCTGAGGTACTAAGCGGACTTGCTGCCAGTCCAGCTTTTGAAATATTAGGACAGAAAGGACTGATTTGCCAAGATGAAATATTGCCAGATACCTTATATGATGAAGGAAATATTTCATTTTTCCTTCGCGCAGGTACACATTTTCTGGGACGTGATGACTGGCATGCGGTAATGAAGTATCGAGAAGAAAAAAATATATAAAATCATAATGACAATAAGTAAAACAAAAAGTGCCGTTAATCTAAGCTAAAGAAGCTTTGGATTAGCGGCATTATAATGCAGAAAATTTTAAATTTCCTCAAAATCTTATTTTAGGGCTTGAATTATATTTATATGTATACTATAATATACACAAATATATAATATTACATGAAGTGGAGGAAAATGTAATGTTAGAAATTGGAAACAAACTCAGAGAAAATGGGTATCTCTCAAATTCGTACATTAATTTTGCTGTAATGAGCGCGATAAACGGGGTTCCGCTTCTAGTAGAAGGTGATCCAGGCGTTGGAAAAACATCACTTGCCTATGCTACAGCGAAGATGCTTGATTTGGAGCTTCTGCGTGTTCAGTTCTACGATGGTCTGTCTTATGATAAGATTCTGTATGACTATGATTATCAGAAACAGCTCCTGACGATTCAGGCGATCCAGGGAACGATTAAGGAATCGCTTGCAGGAAAAGACTTGCAGGAATCGCTGGATGCGGCAGGCAAAATCAATTTTTATGGACGTGATTTTTTGATTGAACGCCCGATCTTAAAGGCAATTAGCGGAAAGAAACGCTATGTCCTCTTGTTAGACGAAGTGGAGAAGGCATCAGAGGAGATAGAATACACGCTGCTTGAAGTGCTGGAGAATTTCAGCATTTCCATTCCGCAGTATGGTACCGTGACCTGTCCAGAAGAGATGCGTCCAATCGTATTTCTCACATCTAACCGCTACAGAGATCTGTCGCAGGCATTGAAACGTCGTTGCAACTATCTTTACATTAAGCAAAAGACAGCCGAAGAGTTGAAAGAAATACTTCAAATGCAGAGCAGCATTGACACGGAAATTGCAGAATCAGTAGCAAATTGTGCAAAACAGATTCGCGCTTTGCCGTTAAAACAGCAGCCTTCCATTTCAGAACTGAGTGAGTGGGCAAAGTATCTGTCTACGTTGAATAGTGACGAACTTAGGGAAGAAACGCTTAAAGCTTCTCTCTGTATGATTGCGAAAAACAAGGAAGACCGTCAGACTATGGAAAATGCAAAACTGTTCTAATGGAGGAATGCAATGCAAAAAGATATTCTTGATTTCCTTTCGGAATTTGCTGTTTTTCTCCAAGACCATAAATTTGCAGTTTCCGAGAGTGCACTTGCACATCTGCTAAGATCAGTGGAAGCAGCCGGAGTGGATATCACAGAGGAAGATGAAATGTTGGCCGCACTTTCTGTCTGCCTGGCAAAGACAGGCGAGCAGGTAGCAAAGATGAAAGCGTTGTTTCGAGAGTTTCTGAGCAAAAAAACAATCCCGCAAAGGGAGGAACAAAAGGAAAAAGAGAAGCAGGAGAAACGAAAAGAACTGGACTTATTCGTGTCTGACGCTCAAAAACAGCTGGAGAATTTGAAAAAACAAAAAGAACGAATTCGAAAGAATTTAATTCAAAAGGCACATGAGAATGAGCCGAAACCAAAGGTAAGCAGAAAAGCACAGACACAGTTAAAGAAATTGTCGGAAACAAAAACAAAGTCTCAAAAGCAGATAGAACAAGCTAAAAAAATGCTTTTAGGTGAACTGCCATGGGATGAGAAACAGGCAGGTTGCTTATATCAGACATTGATGAAGCAGGCAGAGAAAAGTCTGTACGATGGAGATTTGGAACAGGCAGACGCAATGATGGATATCAGTAAGGAACTAAGTTCTGCTATCACAAAAAGGCAAAAGAATATGGCTGAGTTGGAGTCTGCAATCAGTCAGGCACAAGAAGAAACGGACCAGCAAATCAAAAAGCTGCAGCGTCAGATGAAGGATGAACAGCGACGCTATGAGGACACGTGCAGAGAACTGGATCGTGCCTTTGAACAAATGAAAAGAGGCATGGATAGTTCAAATGATTCGCTAATAATTAAGCCGTCTTCCATGATCCATCGTGCAGATTTCATCGGCGGCGGAAGTATACAAACGATGAATGCAGAGTTTGTGAGACTTAGCGAGAAGCCGTTTAAAAAGCTGACGGAAGCAGAAAAAAATCAAATGCGCGAATACCTGCGCCAGAATCTTCTGGCATTTAAGACGCGTATGACCAGAAATATTAACAGCAAAAGGCGATTGTCTCTGAATCTGGAGGAGACAATGCGAGAGTCTATTCGCACCTGCGGACAGCCCATCAACCTTATATATAAGCAGCCACGGCGCAGCAAGGCCGATCTGGTTCTCATTTTGGATGTGTCCGGTTCCTGCAAGGATGCATCGGAGATGATGCTCACCTTCATAGGGCTTTTGAAAGAGGTCTTTCCACGAGGATGCAGTGCATTTGCTTTTGTCAATTCTCTGTATGATATATCCAGGGTGTACGATACAGAAGATGTTGATAATGCTGCAAAACAGATTCTTACGATGATTCCGCGCAGCGGGCAGTACTCAAACTATGAGCGACCATTGCGGAGTATGTGGAAAGAGTACCGCAATCGCATCAGCAAGGATAGCATGATCATCTTTATTGGCGATGCAAGAAACAACAAAAACGATGCCGGGGAGAATTATATAAAAAACATCTGCCGAAAGGCGAAATGTGCGTATTGGTTAAATACGGATGATCGTAAAAAGTGGGATCAGGGCGATTCCATTGCCTCTGTATATGGACACTATGCAGCGATGTATGAGATAAAGAATATCCGACAATTACTGGGATTTCTTTCTGAAATGAAGTAATTGCCGGGTCAATAAGAGAAGAAAGGAGGATGGCTGTCTGCAGGATGGCAGATCGCCAGAAAAGCAATATGAGAACGCCAGAAAAATGGATCAATGTAGACGAATCATTTGAAAAAAAATATCCGTCACTGTACCAGACAATCACACAGATGCCAGAATTTATTGAGCACAACAAAAAAGCAGAGGCCGGCATCTCAAAAGCTGGAAATGTAAAGCTTTTGTGGGCTTTGCAGGTGCAGACGATCTTGACAAAACAAGATCTCCTGAAATCGGTATCGTTGCAGAAGGACTACGTACAGTATGCGTCAGATTTTGGAAAACAAGTTCCAATCAATGAAGTACAGAGAAACAAATGGGGACGATGGCTTTCGACCTCAGAGGTAGAAACGCAGATATTGCCGCAGCTTCGGGAGCATATTCGCCAAAAATTAGGTAAACCAGATTGGAAATTCCAATTGGATGTTGAAAATATTGGAAAGAAAAAAGAAATTTATCAGATATGGTTGAATGCAGATGAACTACCGGTTGTGTTAGAAAGGAAGATAGATTGTACACGATTGGGATTGTGTACGGACATAGATGAAGTACAGTCTTATCTTTTAGAGCTGACTGATGAAATAATTGAAGATGTCCGCAAAGAGCAAGCAGCCAGGCAGCGCCAACAAATGAAAGACTTGATTCGAGATTACTGGGAAGAGATTGAAAGAAAGGGGCAGGAATGCGTGAATGCGTATTTAAGCCAGCTGTGCAGGAACAATGCCAAATTTGAGGGAACCTTGCATTGCAACAAATATGAAGACAAAAGAGTAGATATCACAGTCTCGCACCTAGGAATGAAGTTCATTTGCGATACTTTTTCAGGCAAATCCATTGCATCTTTTTTTCAGGAGCCGACATGGATAAAATCATATCTAACGATTACAGAGCAGAACGACAGATTATGGGATTTAATTTGTGTCGATTGGGATGCTGCGACTGAAGCAAAACTAAAAAAGTTTGTAAAAAAACTGGAACAGGAAGTAAAAGAAGGCATTCCATTAGCTCCATCCACAAGTCCAGTATCATACAAGCGTGAGTTGGATGACAAGGTAAAGGAATATAACAGTTGGGCGATTTCATGGCTGGATGGCTTTAGTACAGGAATGGAGAAGGCTGTTGATGGAAAACTTTACATTGAGCAGCAGAAAGTAATTTTTACAAATGAAGCCGGCAGCATTACGGTTAACGGAAAGGGTTCGAAGTATACGGCATCGGAACAATTTAGAAAGTACCAGCTATTAAAGAATACCAAGCTCCGTGAACGCTGCAGACAACATGCCATTGAAGTTTTTTCAGGATTTGGACGCATTAAATGTAAATCAAAGAATGCGGGAATCTTAAACGGGGACACAAAGCTTACCTTCCATATGGCTGGTATTCCGGCATTTTCATATTTGTATAAGACTGCCTCTTATCAGCAATCTGTTCCCGAATGGAAAAAGACACTGCAAAGGAATGTGAAACAGATTAAGATGTTGGCAGCAACCACCAAAGAAGAACGGAAAAATGAGCTTAAAAAGCAATATCATCTGTATCTGGATTCTTATCTTGCACGCGATATTTTTGAGTGTGTTTCCAAAAATGAAACTTATATTACACAAAATGCAGTGGTGCAGTTAATGCGCGGTACCAAAGTGACATTGAATGCCAACGTTCTTGAATCACGTGGGCATGGATTCTACAGCGTATACAGTGCAGATGAGGTTTCAGACATGGTAACAGAGATGCTTGATTCAGAAATACTGATGTCAAAAGAGATTAAAGGCACATACGGCTATTTCTACATTTTGAAGATACCTCAAAAGACACGGCAGGAGTTGGAAGAACTGAATACATTGATGGGGGATGAGCAGAGTAGTTGGACAGAGACAAAGCAAGAACAAGTACGCAAGAACCTGCGTGATGGCATAGCAATCTCAGATTCGGAAGCAGAGAGATTTTTGAACTACGAAATTTTGAGAAAAGAAAAAAGTCCCAGCACCTATATGGATCTGATAAATCTGGCAAGTAATCCAATTGTTTTGGTTTTGCATGAGTTAGAAGTGCGAAAATATTTTGCAGATGCACCAGAAATGATAATAAAATTTGTAAAACTGCGATATAAGAATGCAAATACGCATGAGAAGAAAGTGGTAAAGCAATTTTTCTTGTGTTGAAAAATAATCAGATAGGTGGTATACTTATATAAAATGAAGATGGGAAGGAGTAAATTTTATAATGAAAGCGGTAACGTTTGGAGAAATCATGCTGCGCCTTAAGACACCTGAATATCTTCGTATCGTGCAGGCACAGAATTTTGAAGCAAGTTATGGCGGGGCGGAGGCAAATGTGGCAGCAGGACTTGCCATGTTAAAAGAAGAAGCAGCATTGGTTACGAAGCTTCCCGATAATCCAGTTGGTCAGGCAGCATTAAATGAGCTTCGCCGTTACGGAACGGATACCACTCATATTTTAAGAGGCGGAAAACGTCTTGGCATTTACTATTTTGAAAAGGGAAATAATATTCGTCCTACAAATGTGGTATATGACCGCGCTGACAGTGCATTTGCCTGTTCAAAGCCAGACGAATATGACTGGGATCAAATTCTGGAAGATACTGATATTTTCTTTTTCTCTGGAGTAACGCCGGCAGTCAGTGAGAGCGTCAAGGAAACAGTTTTGGATGCACTTCGATGCTGTAAAAGAAAGGGAATTGAGGTAGTCTGTGATTTAAATTATCGCGCTAAGATGTGGGATAAAAATACAGCCCAGTGCGTTATGCGAGAGCTTATGCCATATGTAACACTTTGCATTGCAAATGATGAAGATTTTGAAGCTTCTCTTGGAATTCATGCATTTGATGGAGACATGTCAAGAGGAATTGAACAGATTGATACATATCGAGAGGGAATGCAGGAAATTACAAGACAGTTTCCAAATTGCAAAGCAGTAGCAAGTGTGCTTCGCAGTATGCATACAGTTGAAGATGGAGATTGGATGGCAATTTATCTGATCGATGATCAGTTTTATGAGACGCCAGTACATCATGTACATAGTTTAGAAGCGGTAGGAGCAGGAGATGCATTTGCAGCAGCATTGATTCATATGCTGAAAAAGAAAGAAAATCCACAGTATACGATTGATTTTTCAATTGCAGCCAGTGTATTGAAGCTGATGATTCAACATGATTTTAATATTGTAACAGAAGAAGATATTATTCGTGTTATGAAATCAAATGATATAAACTTGCAGCGCTAATAAAATTGGCTCCAAAAAGATATCATAACAAATAATATAACACAAAAGTAGCATAACTTATAAAATAGGAAAAATACTACCATAATAGGATAGCGTATAAGAGAGGAGAAAGACATGAAGCTTGCAGAAGCATTACAGGAAAGAGCAGATTTGAATAAGAAAATTGAGCAACTTCGTTCTCGTATTACGAGCAATGCATTGATGCAGGAAGGAGTTTTGCCAGTAGAAGATCCAGAACAGCTTTTAAAGGAACTTGATGAATGCCTGAATCAGCTGGAAAAGTTGATCATCGTAATTAATAAAACAAATATGGCAGTTGTATCAGACGGTGAATTGCTGTCAGATCTGCTTGCAAAGCGTGATGTTTTGAAATTGCGTATTGCAAGTTTTCAAAATACAATTTCAATTGCAAGTAATCTGTGCTTTAGATCACGCGGCGATGAAATTCGCCAATTATCAGCAGTTGATGTGAAGGCACTGCAAAAAAAGGTAGATGCCTTGAGTCGCGACTATCGAATATTGGATAATCGAATTCAGGCAGCAAACTGGACAGCAGATCTGATAGAAGAATGAAAAGATTGTAAGGTAATTAGAAACAGCAAAAAATAAGATAAGATAGCGGTAGCTGTGTGAGTGAATATCAGCTCAGCTGCAGAGCACAAAGCAGCAAAAACATATAGAGGGCGGAAAAAACATGTGAGGGAGAGCAGTATAAAATCATTGTAATCTCCAGCATCGTTACATGCGCATAGAAATTCTTTATCGTTACTACCAGATATTAACACACAGTGAGGGTGGGAGAGGGGCTTTATCGAATCTAATTTTTGTGATAATAAGCTGTGACATCGAATTATTATAAGATGTCACAGCTTATTTTTTGTTAAAAGGTATTGATAGTTTTCTCTTATCGGACGAGGTTTTCTGCGAAAAATGGATAAATAAAAAAATGCTATTGAATATATAATAACATAAAAGTAGCATAACTTAAATAGAATAAAATTTTCCACCCAAAACTTTCCCTTCAAAACAACATTTCTAACACACAAAAAAGCAAAAAAATAGAAGAGGAAAAACAATTCGTATTCCTCCTCTTTTTAATTAGTCGTTAGACATACCACTCACAAGAACTTTTTCTTTTGCGGCATTCTTTTTGTCATTTTCCTGCTGTTGTTTTTCAGCAGCTTCTTTACCAAGAGCAAACGGAATTTTATCGCTTCCGATAAACTGAACAAAACGAAAATCATGTACATTGTGGCGAATGATCCAATCAATATACGTCATGAAATAATGAGCAGTTAATAAATAGCCCATTGCATTCATATGACCACAGAAATACTTACTGCGAAATTCTTCATCATATTTCGGAGCCTCATGATACAAGTCAATTACGTAACAGTTGTTCAAATAATCAGCGATTTCATGAAGTGCCTTTGCGTGTGATTCCTCTTTCCAGTTTCCAGTACCTTCATCTGGCATTGTTACCAGAAAAAATTTGGTGTGAGGCTGCATCTTCTGAATACGCTGGATAATCTTTGCGTACCAGCCAACAAACGTATTTGCATTCTTATTATAATCTTCAAGACAAATGTCTGTTTTTGCTGAACCGACATTTCCTTCGTACAGATCATTTAAGTTATTTTTACCTTTTAAATCATTTACACCGAGTGCAATAATATAACCCTGCTTTAAATTAAATGGGTCAAATAAGTGTGCAATATCTGCATTTGGTCCGTCCTGCTTGTCTGCTTCCTGATACATATGAAAAGCAGTCATACCACCGCGCGAAAAGTTCGTTACTGAAATACCAGTGATGCGCTCAATTTGTTTACCCCAGGAGTATTCATAAAAGTCCCAGTAGCCTTTTTGACCATTATCCCAATATTCAAATTCACCACTCGCAAGACTGTCTCCAATGCAGCCAATCGTGCGAAAGATGTTCATCATGCCTCCATCTCGAATTATATTCTGCAGTGGGCAATCTTCAAAATCTTCATGTGTACTCATAATAAGCCTCCAACTTGTAATTATCCAGATAAGCATAAAATTATTTTTATGTATCTTTATTATAGACAACTATATTCTAATGTCAATTACAAATAGTGTGTTCTTTATTTTTTATCAAAAGCCTTTAACAGTTCATTTTGCAGTGCTTCAATTTTCTTATCTTTTTCTATACGCACTTCATTAAGTTCTTTTTGATGTGCTTGTGATAATTCTAAACGAAGGGACAGCAGTGCGGTTTTTGCTTCCTGAAGGGCAGCCTGATCAGAAAGCTGTCTGGTCTGCATATCAAAGAGTTGTTTTTGAAGAGCAGCAATTTCTTCATCTTTTTCCTTTCGGATTGTTTCTTCTGCTTTATGTATTTCTTCTTTTTTTAATAACTCAGCTTCATAAGCAGCTTTCTCTTTTTCGGAAATAACTTTGCGTAATTCTTCTTCAAATGCTTGTTTTTCCTTTCTGGAAGAAGTCTTTTCATCTTCCAATTGCTTTTCAAGCTCATGGAAGCGTGCTGCCATCTGGTTATATTCTTCTTTCTCTTTTTCAGTCTGCTTTACCTGAGAAAGAAGTACCTCATTCATTGCCTGCTTTGCATCAACTTGTTCGTTAGCAGCAGCCAGTGACTTTTCCAACCGTTCTATTACAGCTGTCAATTCTTTATTTTTAGCCTGAAATTCGACAGCTTCTTTTTGTGCATTTGTCTTTTCAAGTGTAAGTTCATTTACCATGCGATCACGCTGGTTTCTAAGCTCTTTTATTGTCTTGGCATTTTCTTCAAGCTGATTATGAAATTCACCGCGGATTCGATCATCAGATGATGATACGGCACGTAAGGCCTCTAAATAAAGACGAACAAGTGTATTTGCATACTGCTCGAATGTTTCTACATTTTTTTCTTGATCAGATGCAGCCACTGTCGCCTTTTCTTGTTCAAGCGAATAGGTATCCATCAGTGTATTAAATACACGATCCTTATTGCCTCCGATTGAAGCTGATAGTAATTCCAAGCGTTCCTTTGTCTCATCTGAGATACGAAATGATTTGATTCCAGTCATGATAAGCCTCCTGTTTTTAATCTATATTTCTATTGTAATACATAGTGTTTACTTTGTAAAGTACACGTTTACATTTATATTAAAATAAAGTACGTATAATGAATATTATACGTACTTTTTGTGTGGAATTGGCTTGATTTTAGATGAAAAATAGGATATAATAGCCATGTTAGTAAATAAACGAACTATATTTTATTATTATACGAACTTTTATATAAAAAAGTACTTTAAACAAGGTAAGAATTTTATTAGAAAATAGGAGATGTATTACAGAATGGCAAATAAGAAATCACTTGCTCTAACCAAGGAGCAATATGAAAATTTAATTGGATCGATGAGAAAAGGAGGTAATACTTTTAGGGCAAATGATAGGATTGCGACAGCACTTGTCCTAGAAGCAAACCTTGGACTTAGAATAGGAGATATTTTAAAGCTCAGACTGCAGGATATTGTGTTGGATGGAGGACGGTATCGCCTTGATATTACAGAGGAAAAAACACAGAAAAAGCGTATATTTACAGTCCCACAGCCGATTTACCAGTATCTGAGAGTATATTGTATTGATCACGACATAAAAACAGATCAGACTATTTTCCCGATTACTGAGCGTACTATACAAAAATATCTTGCAAAAGTGACATCTGAACTCGGATATCCTAATATTGGCACTCACAGCTTTCGTAAGTTTTTTGCAACGGAAATTTATGTAAACAACAATTATAATATCATTCTTGTACAGCAGCTTTTACAGCACAGTTCTGCGGCTATTACACAGCGCTATATCGGTATTTCAAGTAAGGAATTAGAGGATGCACTGGCAGGACATATTGAGCTTTTATAAAAATTAAAAGGCTGTTTTGATGCTCATACATACAAACACCAAAACAGCCCTCTGCATTATTTATTTTATTTCATGTTTTAATATAGGATTTTATTTAGTGAGCAGTATTGTCGCGCTTTCTGTTCAGGTAAACATCCAGCTTTTCCTTCATATTTTCCGGAATTTCCTTGGAAACAGGACAATGCTTAGCACATGCCATATGCTCAGTAAATGCTGTGATAAAAGCAACATCCTTTGCCATATGCTCTGCCTTCATGACATCCATTGTATCATAACGATTGTGGATGGTAGCTGTATTTCCAGATGCAATACGTGCAAAAGAAACAGCAGGAATACCCTTATCAGCGAATGGAGTAGAGTCACTAGAGTAAACGCCCTGTCTTGCAGCCATTCCAAAACCTGTCTCAGAAGCAAGGTATTCAATATAGTGAACAAGCTTTTCTTCAGAAGTACAGCAGGCAATAAACTTACCCATGATACAGCCGATCATATCCAGATTGATATTTAAAACAGTCTTCTTTAAGTCTTCCTCATGAGCTGCAACATATGCCTTAGAACCAAGAAGACCTCTTTCCTCACTGCCGCACCATAAGAAGCGAAGGCTATAGCGATATGGATGCTGTCTGAAATAATCTGCAATACCAAGAAGGCCAACACTTCCAGACATATTGTCGTATACACCCTGTGACAGAGGGGTAGAATCATAATGTGCACTCAAAACGATCATCTCATCTGTTTCACCAGGAAGATCTAAAATTACATTATGAGAATCGCCCATCCATTCATCCTGATTTAAAACAATCTTTGCATTAGCTGAATTCTGATTTACGAGCTTGATTGCAGATTTTGCATTGATATTGACACAAGGAATTTTTTTATTGTCACTTCCTTCACGAACAAAGCTTCTAAGTTCACGAAGATCAATATCTTCATCTGCATAGTTTGCATTTCCGTCATATGTAATAATGCCAACAGCGCCATTTTCAATTAAATCGCGATAGCTCCAGTAACCAACACCGCCATCGAGCATAACAATCTTTCCCTTACACTGAGCAAGTGAGCAGGCATCAGTATTTGGCATATAATAAAATGGTGCTTCAACAGTACCGCTTCCAGCACAGCGATATCCCTTGCAAGGAATTTCTTTGCCATCAACAGTCAGTACTGCTTCGTGGATATCACACATTTCAACCTGAAATGCCTCCAGACGAGTTTCAAATCCCATTTTTTTGCAGCATTCCTGCAGATAAACTGCACAATCTGCTTCCTCTTTTGTGCCACTGATACGTACATGCGCCATATCCTTAAGGATATGCATCATTTCTTCCTGATAATTTTCTGTAAACAAGGCCATTTTTTCCCTCTTTTCCGCAACGCCTTCTTTTTTTTTAATAATTCCCGCGTATGCTTGTTTTTGTATTATCACAAAGTCCATTATAAGAGTAGAAAAATATAAAGTCAAGCATTGACAAAAAGTGCTGCACATAAAAAATAATCTTACAGAATAGAGTGGTAGCAATCAGATGCATATAATAAGGAAGTAAGGCTTGAGCAAAAAAATCAAACATGGATTTACAATCATTGCCCTTTTTTGTACTGTTTTTTTAATGGGTCGTGGGGCAGGCTATTTGCAGGAAACAGCTGCAGCCGTGTCATATTCAGAAAACTGGGGACTTGGCTTTGGTGCATCAGGTACACAACCAACAGGAAATGCTTCTGCTAAGGAGCTTGCAGAATACGATGCTTTTTATATTGGAAATGCAGATGAAAAAACAATTTATTTAACATTTGACTGTGGTTATGAAAATGGAAATACTGATGCCATATTAGATGCGTTAAAAAAACATAATGCAAAGGCAACCTTCTTTGTGGTTGGCCATTTTTTAGAGTCTGCACCTGATCTGGTGAATCGTATGGTGCAAGAAGGCCATACAGTAGGAAATCATACATATCACCATCCTGACATGTCCTCTATATCAACAATAGAAAGCTTTAAAAAAGAACTTGATGATGTACGCAGTCTGTATAAAAAGATAACAGGGCTGGAAATGGCATGGTATTATCGTCCACCGCAGGGAAAATACAGTACACAAAATTTAAAAATGGCACACGAATTAGGTTATAAAACATTTTTCTGGAGCCTTGCCTATGTGGATTGGAATGCTGACAATCAGCCAACACATGATGAAGCATTCTCCAAATTAATTCCAAGAATACATCCTGGAGCAATTGTACTTCTGCATAATACCTCAAAGACAAATGGTGAAATTCTAGATGAGCTTTTAACAAAATGGGAAGAAATGGGATATTCCTTTAAAACACTTGAAGAATTTTAGAAAGAGCTTGATATTTAATGCAATTTTTGTTATACTTTTTAAGTATTAGGCGCGTAGCCTCGATCCACGGCTGTCAGGGAAAATCTCTCTGGCAGCCGTTTTTTTGATTAAAATTCAGAAAGGAGCAGCATATGTTCAAAAAAATCTTCCCTCTGCTTCGCGATATTGCAATCGTGATCGGCGGAAACATCATTTATGCCTGCGGTGTCGCTTTTTTTGTTCTTCCAGGCGGATTAATCACAGGAGGAACAACAGGAATTGCCCTGTTTATTCAACATTTGTTTGGTGTTCCCATTTCCACCTTCGTACTCTGCTTTAATGCGGTGATGTTTTTTCTGGGATTATTCGTACTTGGCCGCAAATTTGCCGCGACAACCATTTTGTCTACATTTGTATATCCGATTGCACTTGAGATGATACAGCGCTTGTCAAACGGCTTTGTCATAACAACTGATCCTGTTCTTTGCACAGTGTTTGGTGGATTATGTATCGGAGTTGCGATTGGAATTGTCATCCGTACAGGCGCTTCAACAGGTGGTATGGACATTCCGCCTCTTGTATTGAACAAGCTGTTTCGTCTGCCAGTATCTGTAACAATGTACGTGTTTGATTTCATGATTTTAATTTTGCAGGCATTTTCATGTACCGGGGAAGAGATACTATACGGAATTTTACTAATTCTAATTTATACAATTGTTCTGGATAAATGTCTGATGATCGGAACAGAAAAGGTTGAGATTAAGGTAATCAGTCATGAGCATGAGAGGATCCGTCAGGAAATTTTACAGGAAATCGACAGAGGCGTCACCATTTTAAATGGACAGACCGGCTATATGAGAGAAGATACAGAGCTTGTCTTAAGTGTAGTATCCAGCCGTGAGGTGGGACGCGTCAGAAAACTTGTTCACAGCATTGACAGCAGCGCTTTTCTTATCATTAGCCGTGTGACTGAAGTTAGAGGCCGTGGCTTTACTGAGGAAAAAGAGTATAAATGATAGTAATGCCTTAACTGTCGGATTAGGTAACTTTTTGTAGAAATAGCAGGAATGGGAACTTGTATAGGGCAAATTCTTTGTGTAGTATAGTGGCAGATGGGTTCGTTTGCCCATCTGAATAGAAACGGATTCTACATTAATTTTAGCGAAATTAGTAATCCGCAATATGGAACAATTACGCAAAGCGTATTTGAACTTATAGAGTAGGAGGAAATACCGCATGGTAGAGACAACTATTGCAAACAATCAGCCTGTAAGCGATGAATATCTCGAGAAGATGAATGCATACTGGCGTGCTGCAAACTATCTGGGCGCAGCTCAGCTGTATCTGTTGGACAACCCACTGTTACGTGAGCCGCTGACAATGGAGCATGTAAAGAAAAAGATCGTAGGACACTGGGGAACTGTTCCTGGACAAAACTTTGTTTATGTTCATTTAAATCGTGTCATTAAGAAGTATGATCAGGATATGATTTTGATTTCTGGTCCCGGACATGGTGGAAACTTCTTCGTAGCAAACACCTATCTGGAAGGTACCTACAGCGAGATCTATCCAAATATTGGTGAGGATATGGACGGATTGAAGAAACTGTGTAAGCAGTTCTCTTTCCCAGGTGGAATCTCCAGCCACGTAGCACCAGAGACTCCTGGTTCTATTAACGAAGGTGGTGAGCTTGGTTATTCACTTGCACATGCATTTGGTGCTGTATTTGATAATCCAGATCTGATTGCTGCATGTATCGTCGGTGATGGCGAGGCTGAGACTGGTCCGTTGGCTACCTCTTGGCAGTGTAACAAATTCTTAAACCCAATTAATGATGGTGCCGTTCTTCCAATCCTTCATCTGAACGGATATAAGATCAGCAATCCTACCATCTTCGCACGTAACACTCATGAGGAAGTAGAGCACTTCTTTGATGGATGTGGTTGGAAGCCATATTTCGTAGAGGGTAGCGATCCGATGGAGATGCATAGAAAGATGGCAGATGCACTGGATCAGGCGATGGATGAGATCAAGGCTATTCAGAAGAATGCCCGTGAGAACAATGATACTACCAGACATAAGTGGCCAATGATCGTTCTTCGTACACCAAAGGGATGGACTGGACCGAAGGTAGTAGACGGAAAGCAGATCGAAGGTTCCTTCCGTGCTCATCAGGTTCCGATCATGATGGATCAGCCAGAGCATCTTCAGATGTTAAATGACTGGTTAAAGAGCTATCATCCAGAAGAACTGTTTGATGAAAATGGCAAGCTGATTCCTGAGTTAAAGGAGCTGGCTCCTAAGGGCGATAGAAGAATCGGTTCTAACCCACATGCAAATGGTGGTAAGTTGCTTCGTGATCTTCGTCTTCCAGATTTCCGCAAGTATGGAATTGATGTTCCGAAGCCGGGTGCTGTTGAGGCACAGGATATGATCGAACTGGGCGGATTTGTAAGAGATATCTTTAAGTTAAACGAGGATTCCAAGAACTTCCGTATCTTTGGACCAGATGAGACAATGTCTAACCGTCTCGGCAAGGTATTTGAAGTAACCAACCGTGACTGGAATGATGAGAAGTATGATTCCGATGAATTCTTGGCAGCAGATGGTCGTGTTATGGACTCTATGCTGAGTGAGCATATGTGCGAGGGATGGCTGGAAGGATATCTGTTAACCGGACGTCATGGTTTCTTTGCAAGCTACGAGGCATTTATTCGTGTTGTAGATTCTATGTGTGCACAGCATGCAAAGTGGTTAAAGGTTTGCAATCAGCTGCCGTGGAGACAGTCTATCGCTTCCCTGAACCTGATTCTGTCCTCCAATGTATGGCAGCAGGATCACAATGGATTTACCCATCAGGACCCAGGATTCTTGGATCACATTGCAAATAAGAAGGCAGATGTTGTTCGTCTGTATCTGCCACCGGATACCAACTGTCTGTTGTCCTGCTTCGATCATTGCATCAGAAGCCGTGATTATGTAAATGTTTTGGTAACTTCTAAGCATCCAAGACAGCAGTGGCTGACCATGGAGCAGGCTGTAAAGCACTGCACACAGGGTATCGGCATCTGGGAGTGGGCAAGCAACGATCAGGGCTCTGAGCCAGATATCGTTATGGCATGCTGCGGTGATACACCGACACTTGAGACCTTAGCAGCTGTTACCATTCTTAGAGAGGCTCTTCCAGAGGTTAAGATTCGTGTCATCAACGTTGTCGATCTGATGAAATTAGAGCCAGCAACTGAGCATCCACATGGTCTGACTGATGCTGATTATGATGCACTGTTTACCAAGGATAAGCCGATCATCTTCGCATTCCATGGCTATCATACATTGATCCATGAGCTGACCTACACCAGAGCAAACCGCAACATTCATGTTTACGGTTATAAGGAAGAGGGTACCATCACAACACCATTTGATATGCGTGTTCAGAATGAGATTGACCGTTTCCATCTGGTAAAGAGTGCTGTTCAGAATCTACCTCAGTTAGGAAACCGTGGTGCTTATCTGATTCAGAAGATGAATGATAAGCTAGTTGAGCATAAGCAGTACATCCATGAGTATGGTATTGATATGCCTGAGATCAGAGACTGGAAGTGGAACGCATAAGGCTCTAAAAAATAAATTTCTAAAAAAAGACAGGAAAGCCTTCAAAGCTTTTCCTGTCTTTTTCTTCTGTATTGAGCCGGTGTACAGCCTCTTCGCTCGACAAAGATTCGATAAAAATATCCTTTGTTGCGATAACCAACTTCCTCTGCAATCTGTTCAATTGTATTATCGGTATCAGTCAGCAGTTGTTCCGCCTTCTCTAATCGAAGCATCTGTAAATATTCGGTATAGGTCATTCCAGTTTGAGACTTTAACAGTCGATTAAAGTAATCCTCGTGAAAATGAAATTCCTTTGTTAACATCTGAATTGAAATGTGATTCAAATGTAACTTCATAAAGTCAATAATTTGGTTCGACAAAATTACATTCATGCGTTGCCTCTGCTGTTTGGAGAGTGAAAACTCATACTGAGAACCAAGTAGCTGAAAAACACGAGTCAAAAGTCCTCGACAAATCAGAGGCGTTGCAATGTCATGACGTGCTAGCTCTTGTAAGACAGACAGAAGCGTATTTTCCATATCCTCAATAAATTGTGCTTCGCGTGGACGAAATGTCAAAAACTGCTGCAATGATTTTTGCTCCAACAGCGCCATATGAAGAAAAGATGCAATATCATCGGCAACCGTGTGAAAACTACTGATGCTTGTAAACATCGCATTTGTGATACCAAAAAACACAATCGTGCATTCACTTTCGTCTAGAATTTCCTGATGCAGACAATTCTTATCAATCAAGCAAAACTCGCCAGAATGGAAGATGTATTCGGTTCCTAAAATCTTTTGATGATATTCCCCCTCCATCACATAGAAAAATTCTAGATATTCATGTGAATGAAGCTGCGTTCTTGTACCCGCCACAAACTCTTTTTCATAGCAAAACGGATATGGCTGTGGAAGAAAAGTAGCAGAGAGTTTGTGACCATCATGAATATTCCAAAAAAGAGCAAATAAATGCTCATCATCTGGCAGAGGAAATGGACGAACACCTTGAGCAGTTGAGGCAGATTCTGGAATTAAAATGCCAAAGCGCTCATATGCATCTGGTGTTTTAATTTCCTCACCGCTTGCCTGATAAATTGTATTTTTTACATATTGTAAAAGTGACATACATCATGCCTTTCTATTTATTTTCTTATTAATTGAATCCTGAATTTCTAAAATGCGAATCTTTTAAAATGGTAAAATCCCGTGACAAGCGCCACGGGATTATATACCAGCTATTCTGTATCAAATTCATATTTTGCAAAACTAATTCTACAAAATTATTTCTTCTTCTCAGCCTCAGCTAGCTTCATTGCGCGAACCTTTAAGGAAAGACCGAACAGGTTAATGAAGCCCTCTGCGTCATGATGATCATACATATCTCCAGTAGCAAAGGAAGCAATGCTTTCATTGTACAGGCTGTATGGAGAAGTAGTTCCCTGCTTGATGATATTGCCCTTATACAGCTTAAGATTAGCAGTACCAGTTACATATTCCTGGCTCGCCTTTATGTAAGCGCGAAGAGAATCACATAAAGGTGTAAACCACTTGCCCTCGTAAACAATATCTGCAAAACGGTTGTCAACAGTCTTCTTGAATGCCATGGAATCACGGTCAAGAATCAGCTCCTCAAGCTGCTTATGAGCTGCCATAAGGATAGTTCCGCCAGGTGTTTCATAAACACCACGAGATTTCATACCAACAACACGGTTTTCAACGATATCAACGATTCCTATTCCGTTTGCACCACCAATCTTATTTAATTCAGTAACGATTTCAGAATACTTCATTTCTTTTCCGTTTAATGCAACCGGAATACCCTTCTCAAAAGAAATAGAAATCTCAGTAGCAACATCTGGTGCCTTCTCAGGAGATACGCCAAGAACAAGCAGATGATCATAATTTGGTGCCTGAGACGGATCCTCTAACTCCAGACCTTCATGGCTGATGTGCCACAGATTGCGGTCACGGCTATAGCTGTTATCAACAGAGGAGAATGGAAGATTAATGCCATGCTTCTTGCAGTATTCAATCTCATCTTCACGTGATTTCATATTCCAGGTTTCATTACATCTCCAAGGAGCGATGATCTTTAAATCAGGAGCAAGTGCCTTAAATGCCAGCTCAAAACGAACCTGATCATTTCCCTTTCCTGTAGCACCATGACATACAGCAACAGCTCCTTCTTTTCTTGCAATCTCAACAAGCTTCTTTGCAATAAGCGGACGTGCCATAGAAGTACCTAACAGATATTCATTCTCATATGTGGCGTTTGCCTGAACACATGGAGCAACATACTCATCGCAAAACTCATCTACTACATCTAAAATATAAAGCTTCTCAGCGCCAGAGAGCTTTGCACGTTCCTGCAGACCATCAATCTCGTTGCCCTGTCCTACATTAACACAGCAGCATACAACATCATAATCATAATTTTCCTTCAACCACGGAATAACAGCAGTAGTATCAAGACCGCCAGAATATGCTAAAACAACTTTTTCTTTCATAATAGTATCTCCTCTGTTTTTTTCACTTTTTGTTGAAAACCATATCAAAACGATATGCGTTGTTTGTTTTCTGTACACCACTATACAACATTACTTTTTGAAATGCAATAGGAAAAGCAAAAAAAATCAAAAAAGCACTTGCATAAATGCAAATATATGCGTATAATACTGAATATTAGCCGATAACACGGTGCATATATTCAATTACTGTGTATAAAATTATAGTACATGACTATTTTATCATAGTAAAGTAAAATAGTGGATTATACTTGATTTGACCTCAAAGTGTGTTATACTTGGCATAGAAATTACAAAATTAAAGAAAGGATACAAAAATGGCAATTACAAAGATAAATGGAGGCGTAACAGCTCCAAAAGGTTTTTTGGCATCAGGATTAAATGCCGGCATTAAGAATCAGACAAAAAAAGATATGGCAATGGTTTTCAGCAGCACACCATGTGCAGCAGCTGGTGTATTTACCACAAATCTTGTAAAAGCAGCACCCGTCAAGTGGGATAAGGAAATTGTAACAACATCTCCTTATGTACAGGCAGTCGTTGTAAACAGTGGTATTGCAAATGCATGTACAGGCGCAGAGGGGCTTGGCTATTGTGCAGATACAGCAGCAGAGGCGGCAGCAGCTTTAAACATTCCTAAAACTGCAGTTCTTGTCGCATCAACAGGCGTAATTGGCAAACAGCTTCCTATTGATAAGATTAAGTCTGGTGTAACAGCTCTTTCTAAGGTACTTGGAAGTAGCAGAGAAGATGCCAAGCTTGCAGCAGAGGCAATTATGACAACTGATACTAAGAGCAAAGAGGTTGCATGCACATTGGAATTAGACGGTAAGCAGGTTACAGTTGCAGGTATGTGCAAGGGCTCAGGCATGATTCATCCTAATATGTGTACTATGCTTTGTTTTGTAACAACAGATGTGGCAATTTCTCATGAGTTGCTTCAAAAAGCATTAAGTGAAGATGTAGTTGATACCTTCAATATGATTTCTGTTGACGGTGATACTTCTACAAATGATACTGTACTTGTAATGGCAAATGGACAGGCAGAAAATACACCAATCACAAAGGAAGGTGAAGACTACAAGACTTTCTGTGAGGCCCTTCATTTTATTATGCTTGAGCTGTCAAAGAAAATTGCTGGAGATGGAGAGGGCTGTACATGTCTGTTTGAGGCAACTGTAATTGGCGCAAAGGACAAGAATCAGGCACGAACAATCGCAAAGTCTGTTGTATGTTCTAGTCTGACAAAAGCAGCTGTATTTGGTCATGATGCAAACTGGGGACGTATCCTCTGCGCAATGGGCTACTCAGGTGCACAGTTTGATCCTGAAGTGGTTGATATCTGGTTAGAGAGCAAAGCTGGTACTATTAAAATCGTAGAAAACGGAATTGCAACAGATTACAGTGAGGAAACTGCAACAAAGATTCTTTCTGAGGAAGAAGTAATTGCAAAAATGGATATTAAAGAGGGAAATGAGACAGCAACAGCATTTGGCTGTGATCTAACCTATGAATATGTAAAGATCAACGGCGATTACCGCAGCTGATAAAAAGCTTGTAACAACGACTACCCATAAAAAAGAGGAGAACACAAAATGGAATTAGACAGCAAAATTATGGAAAAGGCCGCTACCTTGATTGAGGCACTGCCTTATATACAGAGATTCAACAGAAAGATTATTGTCGTAAAGTATGGCGGAAGTGCAATGGCAGATGAGGAGTTAAAGCGAAACGTCATTAAAGATGTTGTTTTGTTAAAGCTGGTTGGTTTTAAACCTATCATTGTGCATGGAGGAGGCAAAGAAATCAGCCGTTGGGTATCTAAAGTGGGCATGGAGCCGCGCTTTGTAAATGGACTTCGCGTAACCGATGCTGATACGATGGAAATTGCAGAGATGGTATTGAATAAGGTTAATAAAAGTCTTGTCTCTATGGTAAATGAGCTTGGAGTAAAGGCTGTCGGTATCTCTGGCAAGGATGGTCAGCTGCTTCGCTGTGATAAGAAGCTGTCTAATGGACAGGATATCGGTTTTGTAGGTGATATTAAAGAAGTAAATCCAAAGATTTTATTTGATCTTCTTGAAAAAGACTTTTTGCCGATCATTTGCCCAATCGGATTTGATGATAACTGTCAAAGCTATAACATCAATGCAGATGATGCAGCTTGTGCAATTGCACGTGCCGTTAAAGCTGAAAAGCTTGCATTTTTAACAGATGTTGAAGGTGTTTATGCAGATCCAAAGGATAAAGATACGTTAATCTCTGAGCTGACAACTGATCATATGGAAGAGTTGTTAAACAGCGGCAATATTGGAGGCGGTATGCTGCCAAAACTTCAAAATTGTCTTGATGCTGTATTAAATGGTGTATCAAGAGTTCATATCATGGATGGTCGAATTGCTCATTGCCTGCTTCTTGAGATCTTTACAAATAAGGGCATTGGTACTGCTATTTTAAAGGCAGACGATGACCATTTTTACACACCTGACGAAAAGTAATTTATTTCACAGAAAGGCACTTTAATTATGGAAACACAGACAATTATTCAGACAGCAGAAAGTAGTCTGCTTCATACCTACAATCGCTTTCCGATCGTTCTTGATCATGGCGAGGATGTTTATCTGTATGATACTGATCAGAAAAAATATCTTGACTTTGCAGCAGGAATTGCTGTATTTGCACTAGGCTACAGCAATGACGCATACAAAACGGCAGTTAAAGAGCAGGTTGATAAGCTTGTACATACCTCTAATCTGTTTTACAATGAGCCAGCAGCCAAGGCAGCAAAAAAAATCACACAGCTGACAGGAATGGACCGTGTATTCTTTACCAATAGTGGAACTGAGGCAATTGAAGGAGCTATCAAGCTTGTTCGTAAATATGCCTATAATAAAGATGGACGCACAGATCATGAAATTATTGCCATGAAGCATTCATTCCATGGAAGAAGTATGGGAGCTCTTTCAGTAACAGGAAATGATGCTTATCAGGCACCATTCAAGCCGCTTATCGGTGGTGTTCGTTTTGCTGAGTATAATAACCTTGAAAGTGTAAAATCACTGATTACAGACCGTACCTGCGGTATTATCTTAGAGGCACTTCAGGGAGAAGGCGGAATTTACCCGGCATCAAAGGAATTTATGCAGGGACTTCGTGCCCTCTGCGATGAGCATGATATTTTACTTGTCTGCGATGAAATTCAGTGTGGAATGGGACGTACTGGAAATATGTTCTGTTATCAGAGCTATGATATCTTGCCAGATGTTGTCTGTGTAGCAAAGGCTCTTGGAAATGGTCTTCCAATCGGTGCATTTTTATGCCGTGAAGAATGTGCAGCACTTGTACCTGGAGATCACGGTTCTACTTATGGCGGAAATCCACTTGTGTGTGCTGCTGCTAATGCAGTTATGGATCAGTTTGAAGAATTGAACCTGACTGCGCATGTAAAAGAAGTGGGTGCATATTTGTATGAGCAATTAGAGCAGTTAACAGCTGAATTTGACTGTATTAAGGATCATCGTGGCATTGGACTTATGCAGGGAATTGAGCTTACAATTCCTGTAGGTGATGTGATCAAAAAGGCTCAAAAAGAGGGCTTAATTATTATTTCTGCATCAGGAAACGTAATTCGTTTTGTTCCGCCGCTTGTCATTGAAAAAAAGCATGTTGATGAGATGATTGCAAAATTAAAAAAATGTCTTCAGTAAATGCATGATTTTTCCTTTCTCGGATACACTCTTATTAAGCAGCAAAATCAATTAGAAAGTGTATACGATGGAAAGTGAGGTATTATGTGGGGTATCATTCTTGCTCTTATTTCAGGGGCACTGATGAGTATTCAGGGGGTATTTAATACAGAAGTGACAAAGCAAACAAGCCTGTGGGTATCCACAGGCTTTGTCCAGTTAACAGCATTTTTCGTGTGCGTTATTGCGTGGCTTTGTACAGGACGTGAAAATGTGGCACTTCTTACAGAAGTTCGCCCATGGTATCTTCTTACCGGCGGTATTTTAGGAGCCTTTATTACAATAACAGTTGTTCAGAGTATGGGATCACTAGGCCCCGCTCAGGCTGTCATTATTATTGTAACTTCGCAGGTAGCAGTTGCATATCTGATAGAGCTGTTTGGCTTGTTTGGCAGCAGTCAGGCATCATTTTCATGGAGGAAAATCCTTGGACTTTTGATTGCCATTGCGGGAATCGTGTTGTTTCGATGGGAGAAGGCTTAAAATAAGAAAACGAAAGTTTTTCAGAAAATTGCAAAAGCCCCTTGCATACTGACGCATATTTTTGTAGAATGATAGTATCGGTGCAGCAGTATGCCTGCCGAAAGGCGGGATAGGATGAAAAAGACACATCAGTGGATGCTGTTTTTTCTTTTTCTGTTTTTTGTGTCTGAAATCTTGGCATGCACAAAAAAAGAAGAAAAGCTTGTCTTTTATCAGACAACACAGATACAAAAGATGGACGATTCCAAAGAGGATACGCAATTTTTTCAGGAAGAAGCACAGACAAGTCAGGTGTCCGAATCCAGTTTGCATGAAACAACACAAGCAGCAGTCGAGACGATTGCTGTTTATCTGTGCGGTGAAGTTTGTAAGCCTGGTGTCTATGTACTGCAGGCAGGATCACGTCTTTATCAGGCAGTAGAAGAAGCAGGTGGCCTGACTGCAAATGCTCAGGCAGAGGCAGTAAATCTCGCCCGGATTCTTGCAGATTCGGAACAGATTTATATTCCAAATATTTCAGAATCAATCGACCAGATTGAAAACGAGACACAAAATGTCATATCATCTGCAGCAACAGTTCCCTCTGCATCATCGGATGGCTTACTTAATATAAATCAGGCATCTGAATCTGAGCTGATGCAGCTTCCTGGGATTGGTCAGGTTAAAGCCGCGGCAATTGTGACATATCGAAACAGCAATGGTCCGTTTTCTTCTATCGAGGAAATTAAAAATGTACCGGGGATAAAAGAAGCAGCCTTTGAGAAAATCAAAGGCATGATTACAGTTTTTTAGGTAAGACAGAACAGGAGTGGCTCGAAGGTGGCAAAGATATTAGTGGTAGACGATGAAAAGATTATAGTAAAGGGCATCCGGTTCAGTCTGCTTCAGGATCAAATGGAAGTAGACTGCGCCTATGACGGAGAGCAGGCAGTCGAGATGGCAAGAAACACAGAATACGATGTGGTTCTTCTTGACGTAATGCTGCCAAAGCTTGATGGTTTTCAGGTGTGTCAGGCAATCCGTGAGTTTTCCAATATGCCTATTATTATGCTGACAGCAAAGGGAGACGATATGGATAAGATCCTTGGTCTTGAATATGGTGCAGATGATTATGTTACAAAGCCATTTAATATTCTTGAAGTTAAAGCACGCATCAAAGCCATTATGCGAAGAAGTAGCAATACTATGATTCATCCGCCGCAGCCACCGGAAAACAGTACAGATATTGTCACTGGTGATCTGCGTCTTGATGTTCAGGGCCGCCGCCTGTTTATTTTAGGCAGTGAGATCAATGTAACTTCAAGAGAATTTGATCTTCTTAAAATTCTAGTGCTTAATCCAAATAAGGTCTATAGCCGTGAAGAACTGTTAAACCTTGTTTGGGGGTATGAATATCCTGGTGATGTGCGTACTGTTGATGTACATATCAGAAGGCTGCGTGAGAAGATTGAGCGTAATCCAAGTGAACCGAAATATGTATTTACAAAATGGGGAGTGGGATATTACTATAAGGCATGATAGCAAAACGGGATCATAATTTTTTCTGGGGAAGCTTTCGCTTTCGTATATTTTTTCTTCTCATGATTATGGGATTGCTTCCGCTTCTTGCAGGCTCTGAGATGATTAAGCGTTCCTATCGAAGTTCCATTATTGATCAGAAGCTTTCGGAGCTGCGTTATACATGTCAGACTGTAGCAGGACAAATGAGCGGAAATTCTCTGGCGGAAGCAGTAGATGATGAGATGACACGGGAATTAAATTTCCTTGCGGAATACTGCGGTGGACGTCTTCTTCTTGTAGACAGCTCTTACCGTATTTTATTTGATACATACGGTGTAACGCAAAATAAATACTGCATTTCTGAGCAGATTATTGATACATTCGGCAGTCGTCCGTATGAACATTATTCACAAAAGACAGAGTATCTGGAGCTGGCTGTGCCGCTTCGGACAAGAACGATGCTCACAGATGGTGATGATAGTATTACAGGAGTGCTGCTTCTTAGCTCGTCTGGTGCTTGGATTGCCAAAATGATAAATTCCATGAATCGACAGGTCCTTTTGATTGAAATCACAGGCTCTATGATTTTGTTCGCACTTAGCTTTATTTTTGCTTGGACCAGTTCAACACCGTGGAAAAATCTTGTAACGACACTCAATCAGGTGCTTGATGGAAACCTCGATGTTACATTTTCGACAGAAGGCGGCTATAATGAAACAAAAGAGATCATTAATACATTTAATCAGGTATTGGAGCGTCTGCGTTCAATTGACCAGTCGAGACAGGAATTTGTTTCTAATGTCTCTCATGAATTAAAAACACCTATCACATCAATGCGTGTGTTAGCTGATTCGTTGATCTTAGGTGACAATGTGCCTGTTGATATTTATCGCGAGTTTATGCAGGATATTTCAGACGAGATTGACAGAGAAACAAAAATTATCAATGATTTGCTTACACTTGTTCGTATGGATAAAAATGCAACTGAGCTTAATATCAGCCAAGTTAATATTAATAATCTTGTCGAACAGATTTTAAAGCGCGTGCGTCCAATCGCAAAGACGCGTTCAATTGAAATCGTTTTCGAAAGCTTTCGTCCTGTAACGGCAGATGTTGATGAGACGAAGCTTAGTCTTGCTGTTACAAATCTTGTGGAAAATGGTGTAAAGTACAACAATGACGGCGGATGGGTACGAGTATCTGTGAATGCTGATCATAAATATTTTTATATTAAGGTATCTGATTCAGGTGTTGGTATTCCAAAGGATGCGCAAACAAGAATTTATGAGCGTTTTTATCGCGTAGACAAGGCTCGTTCACGTGAGACTGGCGGAACAGGTCTTGGTCTTGCTATCACAAAAAATGTAGTGCAGCTGCACCATGGTGGTATTAAGCTAAACAGTACACCAGGAGAGGGAACAACCTTTCTTGTTAGAATACCGCTCAAATATATTGAGTAAATTAAGTAAATGGAAAGGAAACAGAATATGAAGAAAAAATTAAATCTGGTGCTTTTTCTTTTGCTTTTATGTATGGCAGCTGGATGCGATAAAAAAACTGTATCAACAGATGGAATCCGTATTTACTATAGGGCTCTGTCAGAAAATGGCATTAGCTCCTATTATTATAAACCGACAGGTACCGATCAGGAAACAGTTATAAATGAACTGTGGGCAAAGCTGATTAAAAGTGATACTGAAAAAGCACGTATAAGTCTTATTCCGTCTGATTTAAAGCTTGTGCGTTTTTCAGTGGAAAACAGCAGCCTTGGGCTTTATTTTGACAGTTCCTATCAAAATATGGACACTGTGTCAGAGCTTTTATTTAGGGCAGGTATAGTACGAACCTTCTGTCAGGTTGAAGGTGTGGAGTCGGTAACATTTTTTGTAGACGAAAAGCCACTTACAAATAGTTCCTTTGCACCTCTTGGTGCTCAGACAGCTTCTGATTATGTGGATATTATAGAAAACGGACTTAGCAGTCAAAAAAAGACCACACTTACTTTATACTATGCAAATGAGAAAGGGAATGCTCTTGTAAAAAAGATTCAAAATGTTGTATATGAGAGTTCCTATTCCATTGAAAAAGATGTAATCAACCGCCTGATTCAGGGACCTTTTGAAGATGAATATTTTCGAACACTGCCTGCTAATCTGCAGGTGATCAGTATAAGCGTTAAAGACAAAATTTGTTATGTCAATTTTGATTCGTCATTTCTGACTGATGCGCTTTCTATTGATGGCAATTTGATTGTATATTCGATTGTAAATTCATTGACGGAGCTGCCAGATGTCCAGCGTGTTCAGATCATGGTGGACGGCGACAGCAATATCGTATTTCGCGATATATCACTGAGCAGTCCACTAGAAAGGAATTTAAACTATTGAAACGACCACTCCTTGTTCTTGTAGTTTTTTTTCTTGCAGGAGAACTTCTTTGTATAAAGAGCCTTACAATATCAATTATTTTAAGCGCCGGCATTTTGATGCTGGCGCTTATTTTTATGCTGATACAAATTGTATGCAAAAATGTCTTTTTCAAAAAAATGCCTTTCTTTTTGTGTATCTGCGCTTTTTCTTTTTTTACAGGGGCAGTCTGCTGTTTTAGCGCAAATGCACATAGTCATATTTATGATACACTTTTATCAATGCAGTACTCAAAAGAAAATACATTGGATGACGTGCTTGTCGAAGGCAACGTGACAAAGGTAGAGGAAAAATCGAAGCTTTGGATTTACTTAAAAAATGCCTCTATTAATAAAAAGGCAGCAGGGGAGGGTGTTATTGTGCAGATTCCTGTCTCGGCACATTCCAACCAAAAGCGTCCTCTTGCCGGAAGTAAAATTTCTGTTTATGGGAAATTATCATTATTTTCACAGGCTTCAAATCCAGGCGAATTTGATTCAAGAAGTTATTATCATAACTTAGGGTATGATTTTTGCCTTAGTGGTAAGACGTGGACACAAAAAGGTAGCCGATATGATCCCATTGCTGAGTGTCTGTGGCAGCTAAAAGATGCCATAAAGATGAGACTCTCACGGCTTTTAGAAGGAAATATTGCTGATTATGGCATTTACTGTGCCGTGCTTTTGGGCGACAAAAGCGAATTAGACAAAGAACAGAAAGAACTTTTTAAAGATCAGGGAATAGCTCATATCCTTTCGGTATCAGGACTTCATATATCAGTAGTTGGACTAGCTGCATGCGGTTTGCTTATGAAATTAACAGGATCATTTGCCATTTCCGGTATGGCTGGAAGCATTATTGTTCTTTTTTATTCTGCCTTTACTGGAAATGCAGTCTCGACAATTCGTGCTTGTGTCATGTATCTTATTTTAATGATCGGGCGACAAAAAGGTCGTATTTATGATATGCCGACGGCAGCGGCAGCAGCAGCCCTTTGCCTTCTTATTTTTCAGCCGCTTGCCATTTTTCAGGCCTCTATGCAGCTTTCATTTGGCGCAGTGCTTGGAATAAGCCTTGTTGGAGATATTTTTAAAAAAATTTTAATGCCTTCTTCTGATAAAACAACTGTAAGGATTAACCGCTTCTGCAGTGTTATGGGACTTTCTATTGCAATGCTTCCTGTGCTGTTATATCATTATTACCAATATCCTCTTTATGCAATTTTACTTAATCAGCTTGTCATACCTTTTGCTGGTATTTTACTTGTATCACCGGCCGTGGCACTTGCACTTTCTTTATTTGCACCGGCTTTTGGTGCTGTATGCTTAAAAGCAGGCCATCTTGTCATTTATTTTTACACAGTGCTTTGCAAACTTTCAAAAAGCCTTCCAGAATCAGCACAGTATACTGGAAGACCAGCTTTATGGCGAATTGTACTATATGTTACACTGCTATTCATAACTGCCATTGGAACTAGTCTTATCTATGAGAAGCGAAAAAGAAAACAGACAGATGATGATAAGGAAAAGCTAAAAAAAGACAAACGCCGCTGTCAGATCGCCGCTGTTTTTCTTGCCTTAGGCTGCTATATATTCGGCTGCGTTTTTTTACATGCAGATCACACAAACAAATTGGAAATTACTGTACTTGATGTAGGTCAGGGAGATGGTATTTTTTTAATGCTTCCTGATCATACGACAATTCTTTCAGATGGCGGAAGCACGAGCAAATCTATGCTTGATACGTATGTATTAGAACCTTTTTTAAACTCACAGGGCATTCGCCGGATTGACTATGTTTTTGTATCGCATGCCGACAGTGATCATATTAATGGGATCATAGGATTGATTGAAAATGACGCAGATCGGATAGGAACGCTTATGCTGCCGCAGAGCCAGTCATCAAAAAAGCAGTTTGAACAGCTGTTAACAGCAGCAAAAAAGAAGCAGATTCCAGTTAAGTGGATTTCAAAAGGAGATGTTTTTTCATTAAAAACGCTGCCAGATTTGTCTTTTGAAGTGCTGTGGCCGTCAAAAAACGAAAAATCAGATGATACAAATGAATCATCACTAGTGTGGCGCCTTAATTATCATGACTTTTCTATGCTTTTTACGGGAGATCTTCCAGGTAACTGCGAGGATGAGCTTGTCAGCTTAAAGCCGGTAACTGTCTTAAAAGTTGCACATCACGGCTCTGATTATTCAACAACTAAAACATTTCTGCAGCAAATAACACCGCAGCTTGCCGTGATTTCCTGCAGTGAAAATAATAGGTATGGTCATCCTGGGAAACAGCTTTTAAAACGCTTAGAAGAGGCAAAAATACCGTCAGTTTTGATTACAAAAGACTGCGGTGCAATCATAATACAAACTGACGGTTATCGTGTAGAAGTGGAAACTTATCTGGCAAAGCAGTCTTGATATTCGCTGTCTGTCAGTCCGGCACCATTTTTAGCAACAACATGGGCAGAAACCTTATTCGCCTGTGAGAGTGCCTCTGCCCAAGAGCAGCCATTTGCGCGGCTGGCCATGATCTGACCAATATGACTGTCTCCGGCACCAATTGTATCTGCAACAGTTGTCTTTATGCCATCAACCTCTGTTAAATTATCTTTTCCTGCCTCCAGACAGCAGGAGCCATCCTTACCTTTTGTGATAATTACGGTATTAGATGTTGCATTTTGAAGAATCTTTGCCGCCTCTAAAAGAGATACAGCGCTAAATTCATCTACTCCACATTTAAAATCAGAGACCGTTAAGCTGCTTAGCTCGAATGCTTCCTCATCGTTTATATGAAGAATAGGATTTAGATTATATAGGCGCTTCATTTTCTTTTCACCGATCTGTCGAATACGAGGACCTGGTGCAAAGAAGATCTGCGGACCGCGGTGCTGTTCAAGCCATGAAATTAGATCGTCACCTGTTGGCTCCTCGATTTCAAGGCCGCATACATAGATCATAGAAATCTGTGAAATGTCAATATTTTCCATCCACTCATGATTAAAGGTATATTCTGCACCATGCACCGATAAAAATGTACGTTCTCCGTTTTCGTCGACAAGACAGTAGCAGCAGCCATTTTCTGCATCTACATTCACATGAATAGGAAGTTTACGTGCCTGAAACGACTTTCTTATATAATCGCCATATACACCAGTTCCAATAGGTGTCACAAACATATACGGGACACCTGACTGACGTACAATATTAGCTGCGTTATAGGCACAGCCTCCAAGTGCGAGTGTCTGGCGCTTTGGCTGAATATCCTCTGCTGTTTTGGGAAGATGATCAATTTCAATGATTACATCGACACATGTACTGCCGATCAATAAAATTTTAGGCATTGATGATTGCATTAGGTAAATCTCCTTATATTTTTTCTTTACTGTCACAAAGAGATTATAATTCCTTGACGATGTAAAGTAAACACCATTTGCTTGATTGACGGCAAAAAGAATGATACAATAATACAAAAAACATTAATAGGAGTCTTTATGGAAAAACTCAGACAAGATATTCGTGCCAATCAGTTTGAGCGCGTATATCTTTTATATGGTGAGGAACGATATCTGGTTCAGATGTATAAGAATCAGTTAAAAAAAGCAATCATCGGCGATGATACGATGAATTTGAATCAATATACCGGAAAAGGTCTGCCTGTACAAGAGGTGGAAAATGCGGTAATGACAATGCCGTTTTTTGCAGACAGACGTTTGGTTCTGCTAGAGGATACAGGATTATTTAAAAGCAGTGATGAGCAGTGGAGTAATCTTGTTAAAACAATTCCGGATAGCTGCCATGTCCTTTTTGTTGAGCAGGAGGTAGATAAGCGAAGCAGAATGTATAAGGCTGTAAAGGAATGTGGCTATTGCGCAGAGATGACGCATCCTTCAATGCAGCAGCGTACACAGTGGATTTTAAAGGGATTTGGGCGTTATGGGTTAAAAATCACACAGTCTGCACTTGATTCGTTTCTTGAAAAAACAGGTGATGACATGGAAAACATCAGAAATGAGATGGAAAAATTGGCTTCTTTTTGTATGGGAAAAGAAGGCATCACAAAAGAAGATGTTGATTTTGTCTGTACGGAACAGATTGAAAATAGAATCTTTGATATGACACAGGCCGTAGCAGAGGGAAAGACACAGTATGCTCTTGAGTTATATGCTGATCTATTAGCATTGAAAGAGCCGGGAATGCGTATTTTATTTCTGATTGCACGTCAGATGAACCAACTTTTATGTGTAAAGGAGATGGAAGTCGGACGTCAGAATAAGGACCAAATTGCAGCTGCTTTAAAGGTTCGTTCATTTGTAGTTAACAAATTGCTTGGACAGGCAAGACAATTTACCATTGATCAGCTGATACGCTGTGTTGAGCGCTGTGTTGAGCTTGAAGAAGCTGTAAAAAGAGGAAATATGAATGAAAGGATTGCTGTTGAGATGGTTTTATTATCAATTGCAAATCGTGAATATCATGCCTGACTAAAAAAAGCTGCCTGCATGAAGCAGACAGCTTTTTATGTGTACAAGACACAAATTAGTTCATAGCGTTAACAGCCTTGTTCATACGGCTGATCTTTCTGGATACAGTGTTATCATGATAAACACCCTTGGATGCAGCCTTTCTCATTACGGACTCAGCCTCAACAACTGCAGCCTGAGCAGCAGCCTTATCACCTGCAGCAACAGCGCTCTCTACCTTCTTGATGTAGGTCTTTACCTTAGAACGAGCAGACTTGTTTCTATCTGCCTTTGCCTGACTAACTAAAACTCTCTTCTTTGCGGACTTAATATTTGCCATGGGGCACCTCCAAAATTTCTTGTTTTTTAATCTTTTTATAGTTTGAAAACGATACTGTGTATCACTCGAAAACACCGTTTCAACACAAGTGGTATCATAGCCTAAAAACATTGATCTGTCAATACATATTTTCAAAAAAAATGCAAAAAATACAAAAAAGTTTTACATGTAAAACAAGTAGGAATTTCTAATAAAGTTTTACATGTAAAACTTTGAATACTTTCATGAACCATTTTAACTAAGGAAGGTGAAAATATAATGCTCAATGTAAAAGATAACAAAACAATGATGTATACTGATCTCGCTGTTGAAATTCAGGAAGAATGCAGCGGCAGGCAAGGTGAGATTCCAGGCGTTGTACTGGAACAATACAAAGAAGATGGCAAAGGTATCCGTGTCACAAAAATACAAATCCAAACGGCAGATGGAGCAAAACGCATGGGGCGGCCTATAGGAAATTACATGACACTTGAGTCCGCAGATAAAGAACATTCTGATGAACATTCTGATAAAAATCTTTCTGGAACAAAGCTTCCTGATACAAATCTTCTTGCATCCTATATAAATGAGCTGCTTCCATCATCGGCTCATTCTTTTTTGATTGTTGGTCTTGGAAATGCCAATATGACAGCAGATGCACTCGGACCATTAACAATTGAGAAAATGGCTCAGTCAGGAATGGCTTCATATACTTCAATGATCGTTCCCGGTGTATTTGCGCAGACTGGAATGGAAAGCTGTGAAATCATACAGGGCATTGTACAACAAACTTCTCCAGACTGCATCATAACTATTGATGCGCTTGCAGCAAGAAGTGCATTTCGGCTTGGTACAACAGTTCAGCTTACCGATACAGGTATTCGTCCAGGATCTGGTGTCGGAAATGCAAGAAAGGGCATAACTAAGGAAAATATGAATATTCCTGTGATTGCCATTGGGATTCCAACAGTTGTAAGTGCCGCAGCAATTGTATCTGATGCAATGGATTCTTTAAAGCAGATAGGCTATAATGAAACGATTCTTGGAAGTATTGCGATGCTTGATAAAGAGGAATATTATCAGCTTATATCAGAAGTGTTTGCGCCAGAGCTTGGAAGTCTCTTTGTGATGCCTAAAAACCTTGATGAAGAATTAGATACGATGAGCAGCTTGCTTGCAGCGTCATTGTCACAAGTAATATGTAAAAGATAAAATGCTGTAATAAAGAAAACTGGCTGATGCATAGAATAGGCCAGAAAATAAGAAAGGATTTTAGAAATGTATAGAAGCTTTCATCCAAGGAGAAAAGAGAAAATAGCCACAACGATACTTTGGTTTTTGGCACTTGCCTGCTCTACCTATATTTTATGGAAAATTAATCCCTATCCAATTCAGCGCGGCATTGGCTGGACAAAACAAAAGACAGAACAGTTTTTAAATCGCTGCATAGACAATACAGTTTCTAATACACTTCCATCGCTTTCTATTTTTTTTGACTGTGAAGGATTATCTAAAGAAAATATAACTCAGACAAATACGTTTTTTTCAAGCGATCCCTTTTATCAGCAGTTCCAAAATATATGATACCAGGGTCAAAAGCTCCAAAAGCCGTTCGTGCTTGCACGATTAGGTTTTTGAGCTTGGGACCCGCAAAAACATGAGGATGCAGCGATTTTCAAGGAAAATCAGCGAATCCGAATGTTTTTAGAATTGCGAAAGTTGCATAGCAACGGAGCAATTCGTGGATATCAGTTGGGGGCAAAATACCTTTTGACCCCAACATCATAATATTGGTTGCTCTCCAGACAAAAAACAGGTATAATACTGAAAGATACTATTAAATAGTGGAGGTAACAAAATGTCTGAAACAACAAATGTTATGAATTCTGAAGTAGTAAAGCGTTTGCTTTGCTATGTTTCCTACGATACACAGTCAAAGGATGAAAGCAGTGAAGTGCCGAGCACACAAAAGCAGTTTGACTTGGCAAAGGTATTAAAAAAAGAGCTTGAGGAGATTGGAGCTTCTGATGTACGTCTTAGCGATCACTGCTATGTGTATGCAAAGATTCCGTCTAACTTAGATAAGAAGGTTCCGGCAATCGGTTTTATCGCCCATATGGATACTTCACCTGCATTAAGCGGAAAAGATATTAAGCCGCAGATAATACAAAATTATGACGGCGGTGTAATCAAACTTGGTGAAAGTGGCTTTTCTATGGGACCAAAAGAGTTCCCGGTACTTGCCGAATTAAAGGGAAAGAGTCTTATTACTACAGATGGAACAACACTTCTTGGCGCAGATGATAAGGCTGGTGTTGCCGAGATCATGACAATGGCAGCATTCTTTTTGGCACATCCAGAAGTAAAGCACGGTGATATCTGCATCGCATTTACACCAGATGAGGAAGTGGGAAATGGTGTTGAATATTTTGACGTGCCGGGCTTTGGTGCTGACTTTGCTTATACAGTAGATGGCGGTTCTGTCGGTGAAATTGAATATGAAAACTTCAATGCTGCAAATCTGCGTGTTGAAGTGCAGGGATATGGCATCCATCCAGGCAGCGCAAAGGGCAAAATGAAAAATGCCATCCGCATGGCAATGGAATTTGAGCAGATGCTGACAGTATTTGATAATCCGGAATATACAGATGGCTATGAGGGTTTTCATCATCTTGGCGGTATCGAAGGCGATTCAGAGCATACAACAATGCATTACATTGTACGTGATCATGACGCTGGAAAGCTTAACCAGAAGTTAGCTGAGATTGATAAGGCTTCGGAGTATCTGAATTTTAAATATGGAGAGGGATCTTTTAAGGTGGTGCGTACTGGTTCTTATCAAAACATGAAGGAAATGATTCTTCCTCATATGCATTTGGTTGAGTATGCAAAGGAAGCTATGAGAGAGCTTGGATTAAATGCTAAGAGTGTTCCGATTCGCGGTGGTACAGATGGTGCAAGATTATCCTTTATGGGCCTTCCATGTCCGAACCTCTGCACAGGAGGCGCTAATTATCATGGCCGCTTTGAATATGCATGTATTGAGCAGATGGAGCTGTGTGTTGAGATTTTAAAGAAAATTGTTGAAAAGTATGCAGTTAAAGAAATCTGATATTCAGAAATCTATATTCAGAAACAAGAACTACTGAAAAGCAAAAAGATTAAAGTGAGGAATTTTGAATGATAACAAAGCAATTTAGCAGGCCATCAGTGAAGATGGCTCTGTCCGATGAGCTTTTAATGAAGGTAGAGCAGCCAGCTCGTTATCTTGGAAATGAGGTAAATGCGGCAAATAAGGATAAATCAAAGGCAGAGGTATCCTTCTGTATGTGTTTTCCAGATGTTTACGAGATTGGTATGTCTCATCTTGGAATCCAGATTCTATATGATATGTTTAACCGTTTTGAGGATACATATTGTGACCGCGTGTATTCTCCATGGATTGATCTTGATAAAATGATGAGAGAACAAGACATAAAGCTGTTTGCAGTAGAATCACAGGAACCGGTAAAGAGTTTTGATTTTCTTGGAATCACACTTCAATATGAGATGTGCTACACAAATATCCTGCAGATTTTGGATTTAAGTGGTATTGCACTTAGAAGCGCTGACCGTGATATTAATGATCCGTTTGTAATTGGAGGAGGACCATGTACTTATAATCCAGAACCAATTGCTCCATTCTTTGACCTTTTCTATATGGGAGAGGGTGAGACTCAGTATCGTGCACTTCTTGATCTTTATAAAAAGTGGCGCGCAGAAGGCGGCTCAAGGGAAGACTTTTTACATGAGGCAGCTAAAATTCCTGGCATCTATGTGCCTTCTTTATATGATGTCACATACAAGGAAGATGGAACTATTGATGCAATGACACCGATCTACGATGATGTGCCCAAAACAGTGCGCAAGGAAATTGTACTCGATATGACAGGTGCAGTCTATCCGGAAAGACCGCTTGTGCCTCATATTCGTGCTGTGCAGGATCGTGTTGTGTTAGAGATTCAGCGAGGCTGTATCAGAGGCTGTCGTTTCTGCCAGGCTGGTATGGTTTACCGTCCTGTGCGTGAGCGTGATGTAGAGCGTCTGAAGCAGCTTGCAGTTACAATGCTTCATAATACCGGTTATGATGAGATTTCATTAAGCTCATTAAGCTCTAGTGACTACTCAAAGCTGCCTGAGCTTGTAAATTTCTTAATTGAAGAATGCAGCAAGCGAAAAATCAATATTTCTTTGCCGTCTCTTCGTATTGATGCATTTTCACTTGATGTTATGAGTAAGGTGCAGGATGTCAAAAAAAGCAGTCTTACATTTGCACCAGAGGCAGGTACACAGCGTCTTCGTGATGTAATAAACAAGGGCTTGACTGAGGAGGTAATTCTTCAGGGTGCAAGAGAAGCTTTTGAGGGCGGCTGGAGTCATGTAAAGCTGTATTTTATGCTTGGACTGCCAACTGAGACAGAAGAGGATATGAAGGGCATACCAGAGCTTGCAGAGCGCATGGCAGAGGCTTATTATGAGATCCCAAAGGAAAGAAGAAATGGAAAATGTCAGATTACCATGAGTACATCTTTCTTTGTTCCCAAGCCATGTACACCATTCCAGTGGGCAAGAATGTATTCTCCTGAGGATTACTTGGGACGCGCAAGAATTGTAAATCACACAATGAAGCAGCAGCATAACCAAAAGAGTCTCAAGTACAACTGGCATGAAGCATATGTAACAGTTCTCGAGGGTGTTTTGGCACGCGGTGACAGAAAAGTGGCTGATGCCATTGAGACAGCCTATAAGATGGGTGCACTGTATGATGCATGGGGAGAAACATTCCACTATGAGATTTGGACAGCTGCTTTTGAAAAATGCGGCTTATCAATTGATTTTTATAATACAAGAGAGCGCAGTCTTGATGAGGTATTCCCGTGGGATTTCATTGATACTGGCGTGACAAAGGCATTTTATAAGAGAGAATGGGAGCGTGCAATGCAGGAGAAGATTACGCCGAATTGCCGCCAGTCCTGTTCCGGCTGCGGAGCAAAGCGTTTTGGAGGAGGTGTCTGCTTTGAAAATCAGAATTCAGTTTGCTAAATACGGAAAGATGATCTATATCGGACATCTTGATATAATGCGTTATTTTCAGAAGGCGCTTCGCCGTGCAGATGTAGATCTTGCCTATACACAGGGTTACAATCCGCATCCTATTTTATCTTTTGCGGCTCCTCTTGGTGTAGGCATTACAAGCTGCGGTGAGTACGCTGATCTTGAGGTTAATTCAAGCGGTTCCTCTAAGGAAATGCTGGCGCGTCTCAATGAAGTCATGGTTCCTGGAATGGAGATTATTGACTATCGTGTATTGCCAGATGATGCAAAAAACGCGATGAGCTGTGTGGCTGCTGCAGATTATTGCCTGACATTTCGAGAGAAACACACACCGCTTGATACGTTTGGAATGACATCTGCTGCTTATTTAAAAGGCTTTGAAGAGTTTTTACGGCAGGAATCTATTGTAATTATTAAGGAAACAAAAAAAGGCACACGCGAAATGGATATTCGTCCGCTGATTTATGATTTTTGTTTACAGGAAAAAAGTGAGACAGGAGACGGTCCGGCAATCTTTTTGCAGGTATCAACTGGAAGCAACGATAATTTAAAGCCTGAACTTGTATTAAAGGCATATCATGAGCAGGCTGGTCTTTCCTGGAATCCTGGAGACATTTCAATTTGCCGCCTTGAGACTTATACTAATACGGCAGTTACTGCACCAGACTGCGTTGCTGCGCCGCAGTTTGTGCCGCTTCGCGAGATGGGAAGCGTATTATGAGCCGCCGACTTCTTTCTATGCAGGGGGACCGTGTGCTGACGGCTCTCTGGGATGATGGGCGTATTATAGAATGCAGTGTGGACGAGCGTGTACCTGCATTTTTAGGACGTATTTATCTGGCAAAGGTAGATCATATCGTGCCAAGCATTGGTGGTGCATTTTTGTCTGCGGGTGATCAGAAGCTCTATTATTCACTAAAAGAAAATCCGCTGCCTGTTGCTGTATCATGTAAGCGTGAGGGAATGATTACACAAGGCGATGAGATTGTTGTACAGGTGACAAAGGAAGCTCTAAAGACAAAGGAACCTGGCGCTGGCTCTGCCCTTCAAATTGGAGGACGATATTGCGTCGTTATGATGGAGCCGGCAGGAAAACAGCCAAAGACAAAGATTCTTTTGTCGAGAAAGATTACAGAGGCTGCATTTCGTGAAAAGATTTCTAAGGAGGCAGAGGCTCTTGAAGAAGTAAAGCAGCTTTTTGAAGCTGTAAGTCTGAGAGGCTTTTCATTATCTGTGATGGTACGCACAAACGCAGCAGAGGTATCATCTGATCTTGTACTAGATGAAATGTCAGTCTGCTGCAGACAGCTTCAGACTGTACTGTCAACAGCAGCTTTTCGCAGTAGTGGAAGCTTGCTGTGGCAGCCGCTTCCGGCCTATATAAGTGCCATCCGTGATACTTCTTTAAATGGCTTAGAATCAATTGTCTGTGATAATGAAGAACTTTTAAACGAAGTAAAAAATGCCTTGGATGAATGCAAAGGAAGTGAGGGATTAACTTATTCGCTTTATCAGGATACTTCATATCCTATGCGAAAATGTTACAACTTGGATACTACTATTGAAAAGGCATTAAAAAGTAAGGTATATTTGTCATCAGGCGCCTATTTAATTATTGAACAGACGGAAGCACTTGTTGCAATAGATGTTAATACAGGAAAAGCAATTGCATCAGGACGCAAAAAGGAAAATCAGGATTCTTATTTTTACCGCATTAATTTAGAAGCAGCAAAGGAGATTTTGTATCAGCTGCGGCTCAGGAATTTATCGGGTATGATTCTTGTAGATTTTATCAACATGACTGATCACACACTTGAGGATGCACTGATGGAAGAACTTTCTCTTCTTGCACGTAAAGATCCGGTGCATACAAGAATCGTTGATATCACAGCACTTGGTCTTGTTGAAATTACGCGAAAAAAAATAAGAGAGCCACTTGACAAACAATTAAAGATATGTTAAAGTACTATTCGTGTGCCGCACAATGAGGTTTAAGCTCTGCAATTTAGCAGACACCGTACTTGGCGAGTAATTATCTAGGAGGTGCTATATGTACGCAATTATTGCAACTGGTGGCAAGCAGTACAAGGTAGCAGAAGGCGATGTCATTCGCGTTGAGAAGCTTGGAGTAGAAGCTGGACAGACCTACAACTTTGATCAGGTTTTAGCTGTAAACAATGGTGAGATGATCATTGGTACCCCGACTGTTGCTGGAGCAACTGTAAGCGCAACTGTTATGGGCGAGGGCCGTGCTAAGAAGGTTATTGTATACAAGTACAAGAGAAAGACCGGCTATCACAAGAAGAATGGTCACAGACAGTCCTATACTGAGTTAAAGATTGAGAAGATCAACGCTTAATCAATGATTCAGGTAGAGATTATCCGGGATGCTTCCAAAGCGTATGTTGGTTTTTCTATAAAAGGACATGCCGGCTATGCAGAGCACGGGCAGGATATCATTTGTGCAGCGGTTTCCGTTTTAGCGCAAAATACCGTAAATTCTATTGAGCAATTTACGGATGATACATTCTCCGGTGAGATAGATGAGAAAACTGGCAGTCTTGCTGTTTCGTTTCCTCATGGTGTCGGGAAGGATTCCAGACTATTGTTGGACTCGATGGTACTTGGTTTGACAAGTATTGCCGAGGAGTATGGTAAGAAGTATATTAAAATCCGATTCAGGGAGGTGTAAATCATGTTCAAGATGAATCTTCAGTTATTTGCACATAAGAAGGGTGTTGGTTCTACAAAGAACGGCCGTGATTCCGAGTCCAAGAGACTTGGTGCAAAGAGAGCAGATGGACAGTTCGTTTTAGCTGGAAATATTCTTTACAGACAGCGTGGAACCCATATCCATCCAGGTAACAATGTAGGTATCGGCGGAGACGATACTTTATTTGCGAAGGTTGATGGAGTTGTCCGTTTCGAGAGAAAGGGCAAGGATAAGAAGCAGGTTTCTGTTTATCCAAAGGCTGAGTAAGATTAATAGTATGAAACGAGGAGAGACCGTTGCCGTTCGCAACGGTCTCTTTTGGGTAATGTAGATAAAAACAAGAAAAAAAGCAACAATATATAAAAAGAAAATCAAAAGAAAGGCATTGGTAACGTATTTATGATAGATAGTGCCAGAATATTCATTAAATCCGGTAAGGGTGGCGATGGACATGTAAGCTTTCGTCGTGAGCTTTTTGTTGCTGCCGGTGGTCCTGATGGCGGCGACGGCGGAAGAGGCGGAGACGTTATTTTTGAAGTAGATAAGGGTCTGAATACATTAAATGACTTTCGTCATGTACGCAAATATATTGCGCAGTCTGGAGAGGACGGAAAGAAACGCCGCTCTCATGGTGCAGACGGACAGGATTTGATTGTAAAGGTTCCAGAAGGAACAATCATTCGTGACGATGCAAGCGGAAAGATTATTGCCGATATGTCTGGAAAAAATATGCGTGAAGTAATCTTAAAAGGTGGCAGAGGCGGTGCCGGAAATATGCATTTTGCCACACCTACTATGCAGGTTCCTAAGTTTGCAAAGCCAGGTCAGCCGGCTATGGAGCTTTGGGTTCGCTTAGAGTTAAAGGTTATCGCAGATGTCGGACTTGTTGGATATCCGAATGTTGGAAAATCTACCATTTTATCAATGGTAACAAATGCAAAGCCAAAGATTGCAAATTACCATTTTACTACGCTTGATCCGTATGTAGGAATTGTAGACCTTGAGGGTACAAACGGTTTTGCACTTGCTGACATTCCTGGTCTTATTGAGGGTGCTTCAGAAGGAATCGGCCTTGGCTTCCAGTTCTTAAAACATATTCAGCGTACAAAAGTACTCATTCATGTAGTAGATGTAGCCTCCACTGAAGGCCGCGATCCAGTTGAAGATATTCGCACCATTCAGAATGAATTGGCATCATATGATCCAGAGCTGTTAAAGAAACCAGCTGTCATTGCTGCCAATAAGGTTGACGTTATTCAGACAGAAGATGGCGATGAAGATCCTATTGAGCGTTTAAAGAATACTTTTGAACCAGAAGGCTTAAAGGTATTTCCAGTTTCAGCAGCTTCAAATCAGGGCTTAAAAGAGCTTTTATACCATGTATGGCAGATTCTGTCTACAATGGATCCAGAACCGACTGTTTATGAAAAGGAATATGTTCCGGAATATGATCTTGGAAGCAATCTTCCTTATACAGTAGAAAAAACAGATGCACATTTATTTACAGTTGAAGGACCTCGTATTGAAAAGATGCTTGGCTATACAAACTTAGATTCTGAGAAGGGCTTTACTTTCTTCCAGCGCTTCTTAAAGGAGACAGGAATCTTAAAGGAGCTTGAAGATCTTGGAATTGAAGATGGCGATACTGTTAAGATGTATGGTCAGCACTTTGATTATTATCACGAGTAAAGAAAAAGGAGACTTTAAATGACAAGTAAGCAGAGAGCATATTTAAAGAGTCTGGCTATGGATCAGTCTGCGATCCTTCAGATTGGAAAGTCCAGCCTGACACCAGAAATTACCAGATCAGTAGACGAAGCATTAGAAGCACGTGAACTGATTAAGATTCATGTATTGAAGAACTGTTTTGATGATGGTTCTTCTATTGCTGAGGTATTAGCAGAGCGTACACGCGCAGAAGTTGTACAGGTAATCGGAAAGATGATCGTACTGTATCGCCCGGCAAAAGAAGAGAAGAAGAGAAAGATCGTTCTTCCAAAATAATAATATGATACCAGGGTCAAAAGCTCCAAAAGCCGTTCGTGCTTGCACGATTAGGTTTTTGAGCTTGGGACCCGCAAAAACATGAGGATGCAGCGATTTTCAAGGAAAATCAGCGAATCCGAATGTTTTTAGAATTGCGAAAGTTGCATAGCAACGGAGCAATTCGTGGATATCAGTTTGGGGCAAAATACCTTTTGACCCAAACATCATAATATACGGGAGGATCCATTTTATGGTTAATGATGAAATTCTTTACATCCGAAGACGCTTGAAAAAAAAGATGGATGAAGACCGCTTTGAGCACACAATGGGTGTTGCGTACACATCTGTTTGTCTTGCAATGCGTTATGGAGAAGATCTTCATAAGGCAGAATTAGCGGGTCTTCTTCATGACTGTGCAAAATGTATCCCGGATGATATTAAACTTGATAAATGCAAGCGTAACAATATTCCGATCACAAAGGCACAAGAACAAAGCCCATCTCTTCTGCATGCAAAGCTTGGCGCTTTTATTGCAGCTGACCATTATAGGATTAAAGATCAGGATATTTTAAATGCTATTGAGAATCACACTACAGGACGTCCGGCAATGAGCCTTCTTGAAAAGATTGTTTTTGTTGCTGACTATATTGAACCAAGAAGAAATAAAGCGTCAAACCTGTCCAAACTGCGTCAAATGGCGTTTATTGATATTGATCGCACCGTTTACGAGATTATGGATCAGACGCTTCGTTATCTGAAGGCAAAAAAAGTTCCGATTGACAGCCTGACAAAAAAGTCCTGTGATTATTATCGTGCGCTGTGTGGTGAAAAAGACGTAGAAAATGAAACAGAAAGGAACTGACTTATGGAAGTAAAGCAAAAGGCAGCATTGATTTACAATGCAATTGAGGATAAAAAAGGAAGCCGAATCAGTGTTCTTGATATCAGCGGTATTTCTGTTATGGCAGACTATTTTGTGATTGCAGATGCTGAGAACAACAATCAGCTGCAGGCAATTGCTGATAATGTAGAAGAGCAGATGATGAAAAATGGCAATCACTGCCGTATTGAAGGAAAATCAGAATCTGGCTGGGTACTGCTTGACTTTGGCGATATTATTGTTCATATATTCAATAAGGAAGATCGTTTATTCTACGATCTTGAGCGTCTTTGGAGAGATGCAATCTCAGTGTCAAAGGAACAGCTTGGCATTAAAGAGGCCGCTTTATAATTTACAGCACAAAAAGACCGTATCTTTGGAGAAAAGTCTCTAAGGATACGGTCTTTTTAGCTTTTAAGAAACAATCTTTGGACGGAACAGACTGATTACCTTTCCAATGATCTCAACATTATCAACGATAATCGGTTTCATAGAGCTGTTTTGAGGCTGCAGACGATAATGACCATCTTCTTTATAAAAAGTTTTAACAGTAGCAGAATCATCTACAAGTGCAACGACAATTTCACCATTCTGTGCGGTGTTTTGCTTAGCGACAACAAGCTTATCACCATCAAAAATACCCGCTTCAACCATGCTGTCACCCTTAACAGTCAGTACAAAAACATCCCTTCCCTGTGGAATCATATATGCCGGGAATGGTAAATAGGCATCGATATTTTCAATGGCAAGAATCGGCTGTCCGGCAGCAACCTTTCCAACTTCAGGAATATAGACAGTTTCCGTGCGAACAAGATTAAAGCCATCATCAACAATTTCAATTGCTCTAGGTTTTGTTGGATCCTTGCGGATGTAACCATTTCTCTCAAGTGATTCAAGATGTGCATGAGCGGAAGATGTAGATTTTAATCCAACAGCATCACAGATTTCACGTACAGACGGCGGATAACCTTTCTGCAGAACATGTTGCTTTAAATATTCTAGTACTTCACGCTGCTTATTTGTGATTTTTCCATATGTCATAAATAAGTCCTCCTTTTTCAAGCTAAGTTATTAATCATACATTGATAAGCATTGATTTATACTTGAAAGTAGTATAGCATAAATTATGAGAAAATGCAAACAAAAGTTTGCGAAAATGTGTTCGCGTAATAAGATAATTTTATCACAAAAATAGATGAGCGTAAAGAAATTTACCGTTGCCGCGCTTTTTGTTTTGTGGTAGACTATACATTTGTGAGAGATTGACGTTTAAAAATGACAATCTACGACGATGCAAGTCTTACTAAAGGAGGAAGTTAAAGATTATGCTTAACAAAATAGCAAAACGGATAATACTGCTTTTATGTACAATCACTGTTGTTGGAGTTTTATCTGGCTGCACTGAAACAATTCTTTCTCAAAATGGTCCAACCGCCATTTTTGTCGCAGGAAAATTAGATTCTGATAATACATTTTCCAAATCTGTGAATTGGCTGGAGAATACTTTTTCCAAATTTGAAAATCTGGCAAAACATGGAGCAGAAGAGAAGTCATCAACATTTGTGATTCCAGATCAGTATCAAGTACTCTTAATTGGCAGTGATAGACGTGATGGTTCCTGGAATGGAAATTCTGACGTAATGATTTTAGCTTCATTAAATCGAAACAACAAGACAATTTCTTTTATTTCTTTCATGCGAGATACTGGTGTAAATGTTCCAAATGTTGGATATGGAAAACTTAATTGTTCTTTTGCCAAAGGTGGAGCAAAGCTGTTACAAAGCACACTTGAATCAAATTTTCAAATCTCGATTGATAATTACATCGCAACTGATTTTGTCAGCATGGCCGATATAATTGATTTATTCGGGGGCGTTGATCTTGATATAACAGATGCAGAGATTCCAGTAATCAATGGTTATATCAATGAAATGGCAACATTGAGAGGATTTGATCCGTCAGAATATCAGCTTTCAGCGGCTGGAACATTACATTTAAATGGTTTGCAGGCAGTTGGATATATGCGTGATCGTTATGTAGGAAGCAACGATTTTCAGAGAACCGAACGCCAAAGAATTGTTCTGCAAAAACTTCTTGAAAAGCTTAAAACCATGAATGCATTAGAAATATTGAAATTAGGTTCATCAATGACAAGCTTGTCAATTCAGCATAATTTTACAGCTGAGCAAATCGCTGGATTGACCACACTTGCTTTGGAATGCAGAAATTATACAGTGGTAATGGATCGTATTCCTTATGACGGATTATATACTTCAAATGGAGAAAATCTGGATCCTGTATGGCCAGAAACCATTGAAAAACTGCATGCAACAATTTATTAAAACAACGAGTAAAATGATGGTAACAAGTGTTTTTCAGGCCATCATTTTACTTCTAGACATATTTATTCGTTAAACTAGGGTTTCGCGAATAAATTGATATATCTCTTATTTCACCTCTAAATCAAAAAAATACATTTGATTGGTTGATCTACGGACAACTTTTTGGTATAGTTAAAATTAGTTTAAAGTATTAGGAAAGGAAAAATCATCATGAGAAAAAATTTTTTAATCATAGGCATGATTACTGCTGCTGCATGTACTGCTGTATATGGCTGCGCCGAAAAGAAAGAAGGCCCTCAGACAATTATTATTGAGTTAGCTGATCCAGCTGATATAGAGGAATCTAGCATGGCTAATGAATCTGCAAGCACTGAGGTGCCTGAATCATTTGCAGAAGAAATAACTACAGATTCTGATGAAAGATATCCGCAAATTGAGGGTCTTTCAAACAATGTTACACTCTCCTGCACTCAGATTGGGTCAGATGATCCTATTATCGGTCTTGTGATTGCAGATATTTTGCCAGATATTCATGCAAAAGATTTGGATATTACAAACGTTCAGGCTTACATAGATGATGAAGAGGTAGTTCCATACGGAGATGTTACCTTTAGCATGGATGTTGATCCTGATTCTCAGGTTGTCCTGTATAAATTGGATGAAAATGGAAAGATCACATCAGAACAGCTGGAAGTTACAGATGGCACAGTCTCCTATCAGACTTCTAAATGTGGCCGTTGGCTTGTAATTAGTTCCCATTTAGAATCTGAGACAGAAACTGAAACTATGGAATCAGAAACCGCAAGTAAATAATTAAATAACACAACAGGCAGAGGTGTATTTCTTCTGCCTGTTGTTTGTAATAATCAAATATTAAAAAACACGCATTGGTCTTCTTCGCCAAAAAATCAGAGGGAGTAATGGCTGTTACTTTGCTCTTAGAAAAATCTTTGATGTTTCTCGTAATGATATAGTCGGCATGGACAGCTTCTGCTGTAGCACTTTGATGACATTTGTGTCAATCAACAAGACCATACTTATTCCTCATGCTTTCTGTTCGTACCTCGTCCAAGTCGGAATCCTCTTTCAAGATTCCTAATAAAGAATCTGTTAAATAAGATGTAGTGGCATTTTTAGGAACAAAGCGCCCAACCTCTCGCCCATTTTGGGTAACAACGATTTCCTGTCCAGACATGACGAGTCCTAGATATTTGCCAAAGTTGTTTTGCATTTCAATTGCTGTTGCAGTAGTCATAGTCAAGACTTCCTTACCATTCATTTCATATATTTCCGATATTAGCTAATTCTAGCATAGAACATTTTAGCTATTAGTTTGAATTTTGTCAGCATGCAAATCATGTGGAAATCATGTTTAAAATTCCTGCGGCTGTTGCCTCGTCAATGATCGAGGTTAATGCTGCATTCTCTGCTGTTGCGACTGCCGACATGGAAAGGTTAATGACAGATACCTGATTCTCGGTTACAGCTGCCTGAAGTTCTGCAATCGGTTTTTCCTCTGCTGCCATCGGGACTGCTGCATTTGCACTACCGTCTCCGTCTGCTACAGAAATGACGGTATCAACATCTACAAACTCAGACTTGTTGTAATAGTAAGCATAAGCGTACTTTGCCTGCGTCTCGGTGTCATACTGCATTAAGTACACACCTGCATAGTCGGAAAGTACATGCTCAGGATCAATGATCACGGATTCGTCGGCTGCAACTAAAAGTCGCTTACTTGAAAAATCAATTGCTCCCAGCTGCCTTTCAACCAAACCGCATTTTCGCAAATCTGCCTGAAAGATGTTTTTAACTATCTTTTTATTTCAATTTGAAATTTAACTTACTTTGTTGCACCACAACCAGAACATTTGTATCCGGTTGTTACCGTTTCATCCCATGCTGCCTGTGTCACGACTGTCTCATAGTGGCCGGTTGCATCGTGATGTACAACTGTTGTCTCGGCATCATGATGGACGGTAGTATATACGGCATCGTGATGTACAGTACTATAGACTGCATCATGGTGAGTTATACCAATCTGTAACCATTCATCATGCCAACTAGACCAACAGCCATCTGCCATATGTTCAAGAATATCTTCATTTGGATCGAAGAACTTATGACCACATGCATTGCAAACGCCGACCCATCCATACACTGGCTCATCATACGCTTCTGACACCAGCACCTGCTCATCATAAGCCGCCTGAGAAAGTACCTGCTCGTCCCATGCTGCTTTCGTTACCACCGTCTCATCCCACGCTGCGGTATCCTCTTTCCACACTTGGCTTGTAACTGCATCATGGTGGACAGTTTTTGTTACTGCGACCCAGTTGTGGGTGTGCGCAGTGGTCGTCGGAGCCGTGGTGGTCGGAGTAGCTGTTGTTGAAGGAGCTGTGGTCTGTGCCGGAGTGGTTGGTGCAGGTTTTGTTCCCGGTTCTTTCGTGCTTTCCGGTACCTTTGCGACGTCCTGAGAGGCTTTTGTAGGGTCGTTTTCCGGTTCACTGTCTACTTTACCATCAAGCGACTCAGAAGCGGTCTGATCGCCCTCTGCACTTGTCTGAGAAGCAGCTGGTGTTTCTTCTGTAACCACTTCTGGTGTCAAATGTACAATCAACCAGTGATTCGTCTTGGAATCATAGCCATCCGCACTGACGAAATCGGTATCCTCAATCGACTTTTGAAGCAAACCTTCTGCATCCAGACTGTAATGGATCACGCTGGCTCCATCTTCTTTCTGAAAAAATAGTTTAAAAAGTCCGTTTTCATCTGCCGGCTGTAAGTAAGTCACGTCACAGATGTCAATGGCACCGTAGTCTGCATACGCATCATATCCATCCAGTAAGTAAGAAATGATTGCTTCGTCCATGCGGACTCCCTTAACGGCATAATCCCGTGCATAAATCATATCCTGCTGATTTTTTGTTTCAAACAAGCCTGTCTCATTCAGATAAGTCGCCTGAGCCGGCTCGGATACGTCTGTCCCCTCTTCTAATTCTGAAGCTGAGGAAACTTCCGGTGTCTCCCACTCAATCGCCTCCAGATCAATGATCCAGTACTGATCAACCGGCTGCATGTTAGTTTCCTGTGTTGCAATTGCCTGTGTTGCACAAAAAGCGGTACTTCCTGCAATGGCTCCTGCAAGAATGCCTGCAAGAATGCCTGCAAATTTCTTTTTCATATAAAAAATCTCCTTTCTTCCTGCCAGCATTTTCCCTTTTCCATTCGCACATGTATCACCGGTAAAAGGCTTTTGGCTTGTTTTCATCATCATAACAAAAAAGAAAGGCTGATGCAAGCGCAGGAAAAAGGCAAATTTCGCAAAAATGTTCAGTTTTCAAGGTGCATTGTCAACAGAAATTTCAATTTCTGTCTCAATTTCTGTTGTTAATTCTTCGTCCGGACCGCGGGTCTCATTGGCATCTGACTCCTCGGTATCTTCTCCGGACGGATCGACCTCTGCGGAAAGAGTGGTTTTCTCTTCCTCGTAGGTCACTTCTGCGGTTGTTTCAGCAACAGTTGCCTGCACTTCATCTGATGCCTGAGTCGCATCCGTGCCTGTCTCTGCGCTTGAAGTTTCCAGTGCGGTGCTTGTTTGTGTTTCAGCTTCTGCTGCCTGTGCGGCTGTCCCAAACTGAACCTCTGCAGACGAAGCTTCTTCGGTTGTTGCTTCCTCGATCCGGCTTTCCACTGCTACAGACGACTCTGCTTCCGATGCCAGTGCAATATTTGGCGGCTGGAATGTCGTTGTGGCTGTCATGACGATTGCCATAAGCGTGGAAGTCAACTGTCTCGCATTTGGCTTCTTTGAACTTCGCATAAGTTTTCCCTCCTTGTTTTTGTTTTTTATGCAAACGGGTTTTACCCCGAAAGCAATCACTTGCCCTTTATAACAACAAAAAAACACCTTTCAACCAAACCGCATTTTCGCAAATCTGCCTGAAAGATGTTTTCTATGATTACTTAAAGTTAAGCTTTTTAATGATTTACTTTGTAGCACCGCAACCAGAGCATTTGTATCCAGTTGTTACCGTTTCATCCCATGCTGCCTGTGTCACGACTGTCTCATAGTGGCCAGTTGCATCGTGATGAACAACGGTCGTCTCGGCATCATGGTGGACTGTGGTATATACTGCGTCGTGATGTACAGTTCCCGTCTGAACTTGAACCATGTAATAGCCACCACCATCACCTGGATCTACCACCGCATGATAATAGTAAGCATCATTAAAATCTACATCTAGTGGATATACATATCCACAGACATTGCAAACTTCTTGCATATCATACACTGGCTCATCATAAGCCGCCTGAGAAAGTACCTGCTCGTCCCATGCTGCTTTCGTTACAACCGTCTCATCCCACGCTGCACTATCCTCTTTCCATACCTGACTTGTAACTGCATCGTGGTGGACAGTTTTTGTTACTGCGACCCAGTTATGAGTGTGCGCAGTGGTAGTTGGAGTCGGAGAAGTAGTAGGGGTTGCAGTTGTTGCAGCAGTTGGCGCTACTGTAGCAGCTGTCTCCGGTGCTTTTGTGGTTTGAGCCGGTTTTGTTTCAGCAGGCTTGGTTGTTTCAGGTGCTTTTGTCGTCGGCCTGGTTGGCTTTGTTGCTGATTCAGAAGACGATTTTTCCGATGATTTTGATGGTTTTGTCGGGTCTGCCTTTACGACGTCTTGTGATGTTGTTTCAGAAGTATCCTCATCCACTTTCCCTTCCAGTGACTGAGAGGCTGCCTCGTCGGTTTCTTCTTGGTTTTCACCGTCTACACTTGACTCGTCCGGTGTAGACTCAGGAATCAAATGCACGATTAACCAGTGGTTAGTATTTGCATCCAGACTGACAGCCGGATCACCATACTCATTCACAAAGGAATCAACAGCAGTTTTTTGAAGTGTTCCATCTGACATGCTGTAATGCACGACATCAGCTCCCTCCTCCTGATGCAACAAAAGTCTGTACATTCCGCTTTCATCTGCCTGCTGTAAAGAGGCTGCTTCGCAAAATTCGACGGCTGAGTATGTATCATACCCGGCATACTGATCAAGCAGGTAAGAAATCATTGGCTCCCCTGCGTGAATGTCAGAAACGGCATATGTCAATGTACCGGCAATATCAGGATCAGTTTGGGACAGACTACTCTCCAACTCATCCAGTTTGTCAAAGTAAGCAACTTTGGCTGCATCAACTGATGAGAGGGACAAATAGTAAGGGAGTGTTTCTTCCGATACGGAAGACTCCGACTGATCCACCAATTCCATTGACATTTCAGACTCATCCTGCTCGGACAGGCTTGATGAGTCTTCGGTTAACTGCGTATCGGCAGGGATCTGGGCATCCATGTTGTTTTGAGTTTGGTCAAGCGGAATGCCTGCCAAATCAATAATTATGTACCGATCAGTTGCCTGCATTGTAGGCTGCATTTCCTGTGTTGCAATCGTCTGAGTTGCAAAAAAAGCAGTATTACTTGCAAGAACTCCTGCAAGGATTGTAGTAAATCGTCTTTTCATCATAGAAATTTCTCCTTTCTCTTGTCAACACTGTCTTTTCGTGCGATAATACAAAAGTATCGCGAAAAAGGTGTGAGGTTCCTTTTCTTAGGCATCATCATAGCAAAAAAGAAATACTGATGCAAGCGGGAGACAGTAGTAATTTGCCTGTAAGCCCCTTTTTCCAAAATTTGTATTGACGCATAATTTAGATTATACGACAAGACCAGTACAATCAGTGCAGCAATTACCAAATACTGTGTCGCTCATCGAATCGGTATCCTGGTTGTTTGCACCAACCGCTTATAGAAACAGCGTACTATGCACCGCATAGGTGTGGAGATTTCATGAAAGGTAAGACATATAGTTATGAAATTACAAAAATTATACCGCTATGTACGTCAGGCAGCAGATGAATATAATTTAATTGAAAATGGAGATAAAATTGCAGTGGCAGTCTCTGGTGGAAAAGATAGTCTGGCATTATTATATGCGCTAGCAGGTCTCAAACGCTTCTATCCCGCTTCTTTTACCATTTGTGCAATTACTATTGATATTGGCTTTGGAATGGATTTTACGCCTGTTCAGAGGCTTTGTGATGAACTTGACGTTCCATTTTTTATTTGTCATACGCAAATAAAAGATATTGTATTTCATCCTGAAAATCCAAATGGATCTTGCTCTTTTTGTGCGAATCTTCGTCGTGGTGCACTGATTTCAAAAGCATTAGAACTTGGCTGTACAAAGTTGGCTCTTGGTCACCATAAAGAAGATATTATATATACAATGATGATGTCTATGCTGTTTGAGGGGCGTTTTTATACCGTATCACCATATACTGCATATGATGATAGTCAAATTGCTGTAATTCGTCCACTTATTTACGTAAGTGAGGGTGAAATTAAAAACTTTGCACAGCAATATCAGCTTCCCGTTATTAAAAACCTTTGTCCGCGCGATGGTCATTCTGCAAGAAGTGATATGGAGCCACTTATGAAACAATTAACATCTATCTATCCAGATGCCAAAGACCGCTTTTTTCATGCTATTGAAAATGGCAATATTGATGACTGGACAGCTGCACGCACACATATGGATGTAAAACAGCTGATCAAAAACAGCAAAATGCAGGAAAAAACACTAGATAAAGCTAAAAATTCCGCAAAAACAGTTCAGTCAGGAGGTGAATTGTAAATGGGAGTTAATTCATACAGTGAGCAGATTGATATTGATAATACATACCGCCTACGAATGCTAATCAGTACTCTTCCGCCCTATGCAAAAGATTATTTTCGTGGTATCCAGCCTCATACAGAATCGCGCACCCGAATTGCTTATGCATACGATTTAAATGTATTTTTTTCATATTTGCATGAAAATAATCCTATTTTTGCTCAAAAGGAAATTCGTGATATTACATTAGACGATTTGGAGAAGCTTCGTCCCACTGATATTGAGGAATATCTGGAATATTTGCAGGCATATACGGATCCACAAAATGAAGGAAGCAATAATACAAAAACAAACCATGAATTAGGATTAAAACGAAAGCTTGCTTCTCTTCGCTCTTTCTATCGATATTTTATTCAGCATGAAGATATTATGTATAACCCTGTTGATCTTGTAACTATGCCAAAGGTACATGATAAGGCAATTACAAGGCTAGATATCGATGAAGTGGCATTGCTGCTAGATCAGGCAGAAAGTGGTGATAAACTATCTGAGCGAGAACAACGTTTCCATGACAGGACAAAATTGCGTGATGTAGCGCTGCTTACATTAATGCTTGGAACAGGCATCCGCGTATCGGAATGCGTAGGACTAAATATTGATGATGTTGATTTTAAAAATGATGGTATTCGCATTCATAGAAAAGGCGGTAAGGAGGTTGTTGTTTATTTTGGAGATGAAGTTGAAAGTGCTCTTCTTTCATACATTGAAGAACGTAAAAAAACAGAGGCTGTAGCTGGTCATGAGGAAGCTTTATTTTTATCACTTCAAAAAAAACGAATCAGTGTAAGAGCTGTTGAAAAGCTAGTAAAAAAATATGCTCAAACTGTTACAACAGTTAAACATATCACACCTCATAAGCTGCGCAGTACCTACGGAACAAATTTATATCGCGAAACTGGCGATATTTATTTGGTAGCAGATGTTCTTGGACATAACGATGTAAATACAACAAAAAAACACTACGCTGCTCTTGAAGATGATAGACGACGCGGTGCGAGAAATGCGGTAAAGCTTAGAGATTAAAATAGTGTCGCACAAGTAGGGAAGAAAGGCAAATCCGCGAAAAAATTTTTCTTCTGAATCACGAAAAAATCGGCAAGAATAATAATCCTGCCGATTTTTTACTAACTATTCAAAATTATATTTGCAAAATCACATCTTCGATGCTGCTATTTTGCAGTAAATTATCTTATAATATCATGATCCTGAAGCACTTTCTCAACTACCGTTCCATGAATGACATGAAGCAGAGGCTTCTTTAATGCATTCAGCGGTCCTGGCAGCTGGATATCAAGCGGAGACTTGCCATCCATGAGCTTTACAGAACTGTCAAGCAGTTCACGAATATCATATACACTGCCCCATACCTCCGGAACACCTCTGTCTACACCAAGCAGTCCATAAACAGCTTCCATAGCAGTTCTTACAGAATATTCTGTAGTGAATACAGTGTCGCGAGGTGTGTCAGCAAACTGACCTAAGAATGCGAAGTTTACGCAGCCATCCGGGATAACATCCGGGCGGTCGCCCTTTGTACGCGGCATGAAGAATGCAGTGATATATGGCATCATAGTCGGTACGCAGACTGCACTGTTCTCAGCAAGCTCTGGGATCTGATCAGTCGGAACACCTAAATGATACAGCCACTCTTCTGTGATTTCTTTACCTGTACACTCTCTCATTGGCTTCTTAACAAAGTTGCCTGGCTTATCTGTAAACAGACCATATACCCATACGCAAACCTTGTCCTTATCCTGTGTCTTGAACTGTCCCTGACGGTTGATTGTCCAGCTTAACAGCCAATTAGAATCTACGCAGCTTACAATACCTCCAGTTACAACGTTTCCTGTTTTCGGATCACGCTTGCAGATATCAGTGATATATGGAATAATCTTGTCATCCAGGGTAGTAACGGTAGCAGATTCCCAGTTTGTCTTTGTAATATCGGAACAGAATTTCTCCGGATGACCAAAGGACGGATCCTGCTTTGCGATATTCTTCCACAGATTCCAGCAGCCACTTGTGCGAACCTCTGCATCTCCATTCGGTGCATGATTCTGATCACCGTAAATAGTACCTTCTGTACAGCTTCCGTTTGTAACGAATACAAGATCGTTTTCAGTCAAAACAATACCCTTCTCAACGCCATGCTCTTTGCACTCAATTGCAGATGCAATCTTCTTTCCATCCTTAAATTCAAAAATAACATTTGTTACTTCAACGCCAAATCTAAACTCAACGCCAGCAGCCTCAAGATACTTCTGCATTGGAAGAATCAGAGATTCATACTGATTATACTTTGTAAATTTCAGTGCGCTGAAATCCGGCAGACCAGAAATATGATGAATGAAACGCTGGAAGTAAAGCTTCATCTCAAGTGCACTGTGCCAGTTTTCAAATGCGAACATGGTACGCCAGTACAGCCAGAATGTAGAATTGAATACTTCATCATCAAATACATCTTCGATTGTCTTATCATACAGATCTTCATCCTTTGTCATGAAAAGCTTCATGATTTCCATACAGCCCTTCTGACTTAAGTTGAACTTGCCATCGGTATGAGCATCTTTTCCACAGTCCTCTGTTGCACGGCACAGGGAATAATTAGGATCATGCTTGTTCAGCCAATAGAACTCATCCAGAACAGATGCATTTGGAACTTCAAGAGATGGAATACTGCGGAACAGATCCCACAGACACTCAAAATGATTTTCCATCTCACGTCCGCCTCTCATAATATAGCCACGGGACGGATCAAAGATACCATCACATGCACCACCGGCAATATCCATAGCCTCCAAAATATGAATATGAGATCCAGGCATCTGACCATCACGTACTAAGAAGCAAGCTGCAGATAAAGCAGCAAGTCCGCTTCCTACGATATAGGCATGCTTTTCATCAACGCCTTCTGGCTTCTCAGGTCTTGCGAATGCTTCGTAATTACCATTTGTATAATAAATTCCCTTGCTGTTCTTATCATATTTGCCGCGCTCAGTGTTTCTATAATTGCTGTTCTGGGCAGCCTGCTGTTCAAGAACCTGCTTCTCGTTTTCCTTCTTCTTTAGTGCCAGATATGCTGCACCTACTCCTGCTGCAACTGCTACTGCTTTTCCTAATGTATTTTTCTTTTCTGACATCATCAGTACCACCTTTCATTGTTGTTTTCTCTTGATGGTCTTATCTTAACTCATAAAATTAAAAAGATACATATACAAAAAATGATTAATGACAAAAAACTAATCAAACCCCTTATTTTGATAAAAAAATCACTGGTTTTGCCTTTTTTAACTTATTATGGATCATTTTTTGATGTCTGCAAAGTTTTGAAGTGAATTTTTAATATTTCCGCTCATTGTGATACATATATCGTTTACAATCTCATGATAATTCTCCTTCATGCCCTTTTTGATCCAGTCAAGCATAACACCGACAAAGCTGTACTTATAAAAGTCTGCGATAAAGCTTTGCTCACTGACAGTTATGTTCATGCCTTTAGAGCATTCCTTAATAACATTCATAATTAAATCACGCGTCAGCCTGAAAAGATAGTTTTCAATTTGCTCACGGCTCAGTGCATGATACACATTCATGATAAAAGGTTTGTTTTCCATAACAGCCTCGAAGATCTGCATCAATCCCTCCTGCCAGGTTTCATACGTTTTCTTTCCATGTAAAGCCTTTGAGGCATCCTCGTAGCAGGACCATTCAACGAGATCGTAGATATCTTTAAAATGGTAATAAAAAGCCATGCGTGTGATGCCGCAATCATTTGTCAGATCTGTAATCGTAATTTTGTCAACGGGCTTTTTTAATAACAAATTTTTTAAAGAAGCTTCCAGTGCAAGTTTAGTAGAGTTGTTTGGCATGAGTGTCACCTTATCCTTTCTGTTAAATTGTTGTTTTTATTTTAGCATATCATATTCAAAAAGGCTAATGATTTTTTGGAAAAGTACAGTTGACAGATGAGTAACATTGTGATATTATATAAAAATAGTATGCAACTGTTAGTGACCGTGCAAATTTGTACCGGAATGCATTCCCGGGGTTGTACTGGTTTCGACGGGGGTTTTGAAGTTAGAGTAGCCATCCGTGGTCCGGATCCACGTTAAAAGTCGGATTTAAATATAAACGCTAACAACGAATTAGCATACGCTGCCTAATGACAGCTGTCAGCCTTAAGTCACCTGCTGCTTAAGAATCTGGCATCGACTTTGCAGGGCACCTTACCGCCTAAGCTTTGCGGTGGTAAGAGATTTATGAAGCTACTGAATCTGGCCGCCTGTTGTTCGGCAGTCGGATGAGGGAATGAATGTAGAGCAACTGTGATGGGAGAAGCTTTAATGAATGGGCTTTCGGACAGGGGTTCGATTCCCCTCAGCTCCACTAAAAAAAGCTCCAGCTTGTTTTTTTGCAAGCTGGAGCTTTTTTATGTTTAATATAGATTTGATACCTTAAATTCTCGTTCAGCCTCTCTTCTTGTGTCCTTCTTTGCAATATCGGCACGCTTATCATAAAGCTTTTTACCCTTTGCAAGAGCAAACTCAACCTTTACAAGACTTCCCTTGAAATAAATCTGAAGAGGCACTAATGTATAGCCCTTCTGGTCGATTTTTCCAACAATCTTGTTAATCTCATATCGATGAACAAGAAGCTTTCTTGGACGAAGCGGATCTTTATTAAAGATATTGCCTTTTTCATACGGGCTGATATGCATGTTGTAGATAAAGATTTCACCCTTATGAATTTGTATAAAGGATTCCTTTAAACTGCATTTTCCCATACGAAGAGATTTTACCTCAGTACCTACCAGGGCAATTCCTGCTTCCCAGGTATCCTCGATAAAATAGTCGTGAAATGCTTTTTTATTATTTGCGATGAGTTTTCGACTTTCTTTTGCCATGTCTCGTTTCCCCCTTTGACCAATCTTCCTCTGGATAGTAGAGTAAAAATTCAATTTGTTTAGTCAGCGTGTCCGCATCAACTACGACAACAGATACACTCTGTCCGATGCTGAAGGTACGTCCTGTCATTTCACCAACCAGCTGATAATGCTCCTGATCATAGATATAATAATCATCATCTAAATTGGCAGCACGTACAAGTCCTTCTACTGTATTTGTAAGTTCTACATAGAAGCCGTATGCGGTAACGCCAGAAATTACACCCTCATAGATATCTCCAATATGACGGCGCATATATTGTGCTTTTTTAAGCTTATCTGTCTCACGCTCCGCTTCGTCTGCCCGCCGTTCAAGCTTGCTTGAGCTGTCACAGACGCTTGGAAGGATATGCTCATAATGCTCCTGACGTGATTTTGAAAGTGTTCCGTGCAGCTGCTCTTTGATAATGCGGTGTATCTGCAAATCAGGGTAACGGCGAATCGGTGAAGTAAAATGGCAGTAATACTTCGCCGACAAGCCAAAATGACCAAGATTTTCCGGTGAATATTTTGCCTGTTTCATTGAACGCAGCAAAATGCGTGAGATTAGCCCCTCTGCCTCACTTCCCTCAATGCGGCTTAACAGCTTTTGCAGCTCTTTCGGATGAATGGTGTGGTTTGTAAGATGAAGCGAATAGCCAAAATTATTGAGGAAGGTGGCAAATGTCCTAAGCTTCTCCTCATCTGGCGTCTCATGAATACGATAAACAAACGGAAGCTCCAGCCAGTAATACTCCTCTGCTATTGTCTCATTAGTCAGCAGCATAAAATCCTCAATCAGCCGTGTTGCAGCAGAATGTTCATACGCTTTAATCTCAATAGGACGACCTTTTTCATCGAGAATAATTTTTGATTCTGGAAAATCAAAGTCAATGGCTCCGCGTCCAGAGCGTTTCTTGCGAAGCAAATCAGAAAGCTGCTTCATTAACTTGAAATCATCAACAAAGTCTTTGTATTCTTCAGGTGCCTCTGCACCATCGAGAATATCAGCTACCATAGTATATGTCATGCGGCGGTCAACACAAATTACAGTTTCACAAATCTCATGATTGACAATGTTACCCTCTTCATCGATGTCCATAAGACAAGACAAAGCCAAGCGATCTGTTCCGGCATTTAAAGAGCATATGCCATTTGAAAGCTTTCTTGGAAGCATCGGAATTACACGATCTGCCAAATACACGCTTGTGCCTCGGTTTTTCGCTTCCTCATCAAGCAAGGAGCCTTCCTTTACGTAATGAGTAACATCAGCGATATGCACACCAAGATGATAAATACCATTTTCAAAAGTCAATGATATGGCATCATCTAAGTCTCTTGCATCCTCACCGTCAATTGTAACTGTATGGAAATCACGCATGTCGCGTCTGCCAATTTTTTCTGCTTCTGTAACCTCTTCTGGTATTGAATCAAGACTGTCTAACACCTCTTGTGGAAATTCCTCCGGAATACCATAGCTTCGCACAATACTTAACACATCAGTACCAGGTTCATTCTTTGCACCAAGAATTTCAGTGACTTCAACCTGTGGATTTTTATGCTCATTTCCATAGTCAAGTATTGTAGCAACAACCTTGTCTCCATTTTGTGCATCCATATCCTTTCCCTTTTCAACAAAGAAATCACGAAGAATACGCTGATTATCAGGAAGGACAAAGCCAAAATTTTTGTTCTTCTGAAAAGTACCGACAACACTTGTAAGCGTGTGTTCTAAAATGCGTACAATACGTCCCTCTTCGCGTCTGCTTCCATTGGCATGGGAAATTACAGATACTAAGACAACATCGCCAGGAAGGGCGCCTAGGGTGTTATCAGGGGCAATAAAAATATCATTGTCTTTTTCTTCTACTGTAACAAAGCCAAAGCCTCTTGATGTGGAGCTAAAGGAACCCTTAAGCGTAAATAACTCTGGTTTACCATATTTTCCATGAGCAGAAATACCAATTTTTCCCTCATCAACAAGCTGATTCAAAGCAGTCTCAAGCTCATAACGGCGTGCTTTTGAGACATCTAACAGCACACACAATTCCCTAAATTTCATCGGGCGGTAATTTTTATCATACATTAACTCTAACAGCAGCTTTTTTTTATTGCCTTCATGATTTGAATCGTCATGATCCTGCTCTGCATTAAGAGAATCTTCATCAGTAGATGTATCGAACACTTCACTAGATTCGCTATACTGCTGTTTTTTTCGATAATATTTTTTCTTTTTTTCTTTATATAACTTCACTTAAATTAAACTTCTTTCTTATATATTCTTATATGTTAGTGCTTTAGTCGTGTAAGGGGGTGCTGATCTTATAAAAAGGCACAAAACGGCCGCCGCAATCTGCGACAGCCGCTTCTTTTGTTGATAAAGTAACTTAAAAGTTCATGTTCAGAAGAATTGCTCCAACAAAGAAAATGATTGCTCCAATCAGAGTGAATCTTTCTAACTTTCCCTCCATGGAACGACCTTTATTCTTGCCCCAGTAGCTCTCAGCCATACCGCCAATTGCGCCCAGACCTGCGGATTTTCCCTCCTGCATCAGTACAGAAGCTGTAAATGCAATCGCAACAATGCAATAAATAACAGTAACGATAATCTTTAATGCTGACATGCCAAACCCCATTCCTTATTAAAATAATTGGTTATCACACGAGAATAACACTTAAATCAGTGTATCACAAAGGAAACAAAAATGCAACTATTTTTTTCTGTCGACTTTTTCTATTGACTTATGCTTTTCTTTGCGGTTATAATAGATTGTGTATGTCAAAAATTGTATATGAAGCAAGAGGCAATTTCTGACTGCAAGACTAACATAAAAAGGCGGTCCTATAAATGGCAAATATTGATTATTCATTTGAAAACAGTATTCCTATTGGTCCTTTGAAGATTGCTGCACTTGACAGCTGCAAGGATTTTGCAAAGAAGGTCGATGACTATATCGTTTCCTTCCGTCAGCATGATGCAGAGGCACTTGCTCAGCGTCAGTCGATGCTGGATTTCCGTGGCTATGACAGTAAGTCCTATCTGCTTGATTTTTCCTGTCCACGTTTTGGCTCTGGTGAAGCAAAGTGTGTATTAAAAGAGTCTGTTCGCGGCTCTGATATTTTTGCAATGGTCGATGTAACAAATTATAGCTTAACTTATCAGCTGTGCGGTGAAGTAAATCACATGTCTCCTGATAATCATTATCAGGATCTGAAGCGTCTTATCGGCTCCTGCCGCGGTGCACGCCGTGTCAATGTCGTTATGCCGTTTTTGTATGAGGGCCGTCAGCATAAGCGTACCAGAAGAGAATCTCTTGACTGTGCACTGGCATTAGAGGAGCTTATCGACATGGGTGTAAGCAACATCATCACTTTTGATGCTCATGACCCACGTGTTCAGAATGCAATTCCGCTTCACGGATTTGACAATTTTACACCTCCGTACCAGTTTATCAAGGCGTTGTTAAAGAAAGAGCCAAATATGATAATCGACAAGGATCATTTAATGGCAATCAGCCCTGATGAAGGTGCAATGGGACGTGCTGTTTACTTTGCTAATAACCTTGGCATTGACATGGGTATGTTCTATAAGAGAAGAGACTATTCTACTGTTGTAAATGGAAAGAATCCGATTGTTGCACATGAATTTTTGGGTGCAAACATCAAGGGCAAAACTGTTATCATCATTGACGATATGATCTCTTCCGGAGAGAGTATGCTTGATACAGCAAAGGAACTGAAAGACCGCGGTGCAAAGAATGTTGTTGTATGTTGTACATTTGGTCTTTTCACAGACGGATTAGAGAAGTTTGATGATTTCAATTCTCAGGGTTACTTTGATTATGTTATCACAACTAACTTGAATTATCGTTCTCCAGAGTTGCTTAAGAGAAGCTGGTACATTGAAGCTGACATGAGTAAGTTTACTGCTGCTATCATCAATACACTTAATCATGACGTTCCGATTGGAAACAGCTTATCTCCAACAGAAAAGATTCAGACATTGTTAAAGAAGCACAAAGAACAATTTGAATAATACCAGGGTCAAAAATTCAGAAAACCGATGCAAGCTGGTATCAAAAAGATCAAAATATATTAAAAAAAGCTCGGCAGAAAGATTACTCTTCCTGCCGGGCTTTTTATACTAGATCTAATTTTCATGAATGCTTCATATTCTCATTTTGAAGCATCTCCTTATACTGCGGAAGCTTTTCTGCTTCTTCTTGTGAGAGAGTTGGATACTGTGGATCAATTTTTTGCAGCACATCAAGAATAATTTCTGATACAAGATATCTGCTGTACCATTTCTGATCTGCCGGAATAACATACCATGGATTCTCCTTTGTGGCAGTTGCATTTACAGCACGCTCATAAGCATCATCGTATTGATCCCACAGAGCACGCTCTGCCATATCGCTTTGGGAAAATTTCCAGTTTTTCTCTGGAAGATCAATACGTTCAAGGAAACGCTGTTTTTGCTTTTCTTTAGAAACATTAAGCAGAATCTTTACGACGCGGTAGCTGTTGTCATACAGATATTCCTCAAAATTGCGAATCTGGCGATAACGATTCTCAATGATTGTATCTGGATTTAAACAACGTTCTGCCATATGGTAGCCTTTGTAAAGCTCATGAACCTTTACGACTAATACATCTTCGTAGTAAGAGCGATTAAAAATAGCTATCATTCCACGCTTAGGAAGATTTGTAACGCAGCGCCACAGATAATCATGCGCAAGCTCATCCTTAGAAGGCTGCTTGTAGCTGAAAACCTGTACACCCTGCGGATTTATACCGCCCATGACATGACGAATAGTACTGTCCTTTCCTGCAGCATCTCTAGCCTGCAGGATAATAATTAGTCCTTCTTTTGCATCTGCGTAAAGCTTATCCTGAAGTGCAAAAATTTTTTCCTGATTTTTTTCTGTTTTTGCAAGAATTTTTTCTTTGTCAACCTGATCTTTTTTGCTGTCTGTCGGCAGTTTTTTCAGTGAAAGTGCATTTGTTCCATCAAAACAATACTGATCTAATTTTCCCATAACAGCTCCTTTTGGCAATTGCCTTATTTACGATTATTTATTTTATTTCAATACAAAACAGTCTTGCCATAAATTCTTTTTCCATCGTAACGGTCAATACATTGCTTTCTTTGCTCCATGAAAACAAAACCTCTGAATATGATGGATAAAGACAGCTGACAGACACTTCTTTATTATTTAACTGTTCGAATGGAATTTCAATGACAGGTTTATCGCCATTTCTTCTCCACACAGCCAAATAAATTTTGTTTTCTGATTGCAGACCAAGACAGGTCCATTCATCATGAAACTGCGATAATCCAATTGGCCAGATCGGAACACTATTTTTGATATCTTTTCGAATAGTTTTGTAAATATCGAGTGCCTCCTTTACCAGATCACGGCGTTCTTGAGTAAGTTCAGCTAAATGACCACTTTGATGAATGCGAAGCAGCATGGCGTTAACCATATTAAAGACAACCTCTTCCCGATCTCCTTCACGAAGTGGATATGACCAAATCGCACTTTGCTCTGGTGTCAATGCAGATGGCGAATTTGCTGCAATAGTACAATAATAACGATAGTCATCCTGATCACTTGTAGACTGAATGCTGTATCGTGATAGCATAGCGTAATCCATACGAAGACCACCTGATGAACAGTTTTCAATTACAAGATCCGGATAGCGTTTAAATACTGCTTCCAGCCATTTTAGATAAGCTCTCTCGTGTGATAACATACCGTCTCCAGCACTATCGGCATGTAAGTCGGTACCAATTCCCGGCTCAATGTTATAGTCCATTTTAATATAGCCAACGCCATACTCTTTAATCAGGCGATCTATCACACTATCTGCATAGGCACGAACTTCTGGATTTCTGTAGTCAAGCTGATATCGACTTCTATCATATACACGTTTTCCATGACGCATGAAAAACCAGTCATCAGGAACCTCCTGTGCCATATGACAATTAATACCCATAACTTCAAGCTCAAGCCATACGCCTGGAATCATTCCCTTACTGCGAATATAATCGGTAATTTCACGTACACCGTTCGGAAAGCGTTTTTTGCTCTCTCTCCAGTCACCAACCGCATCCCACCAATCACCATCTGCATACCAGCCGGCATCAATACAAAAATACTCGCATCCGGCCTCTGCTGCCGCATCTATTAGTGGAAACTCTTCTGCTGCCGTCGGATGCCCCCACAAACAATTCATATAGTCATTAAAGATAATTTTAAGAGATTCATTATCTGCATTTGGACGGCGGATAATACGGCGATATTTTGTCATTGTTCCAACTGCATCATCAAAGCCTTGATCAGTTAGGCTTACAGCAACAGGCACGCTTGTAAAAGTATCTCCTGGTTTTAGATTTTTAAACCAGTGAGAATAAATTTCATTCGGACCAGATGCTGCCAAATAAAGATGACCATTCTGATCTCCAATCTCCCAGTGCCAGGAACCATTATTTTCAATCTGCCAGAGCATACCCGTATGTGTCTGCGTGTTCTCAAGATATCCCATTGGAAGGTGTTCTTTAGCTGACCAGTTTCCAGTATTGCTTACTGTAAGAAGGTTTGAGGAGCGCTGATCACACGCTGGCTGAATACGTTCCATACCAAAGTCACAAAGATCATACGTTTTCCAATTGACTTCTTTTTGCCATCCGTTGTGCGGTATGCGAATTTGCAGCTTTTTATCAGCAGGAAGTGATCCTTCCTTGTCAATTCCCTCATAATTAAAAGATGAAATATAGTCTAACACCTGCGTCTGGCTGCCTGTGTTTTCAACTATGTTCCAGAATCGAATAATGGAAAGTCCGTCATAAAACTGCATGTAGCTTTTTACTATTACATCTGTTATTTCATCACGCAGAACAAACATCACGATACGGCCGTTTTGATTACGGCCGTCTTCCATAGATTCATAACGCATATGCCAGCCAGGTGCCGTTACAATATATTTGTTTCCATGGCGCTCATAGGGACGATCATAACCAGCCAGATTAATTTCAACAAATCTAAAACCATATGATGTAGATCGCGCAATAATATCTTTTTCATTAAATGGCTTTTTCCCAAAATGAAGAAATTTAAAACATTTATCATCAGCAATTTCAAATACAAGAAACAAGCCATTTTCAACAATTTCAATGCGTTCCATTTTTTCCTCCCTGCTGTTTTTTATCAGCTGATTGTTAACAAATCAGAACTCTCCTTTTGCTGCAGATTCGCGTACAGGCTCACATGTCAGATCAACACCAAGGCGCTTAAGTGTCTTACTGTCTACATCGGAAAGCATAACAGAAGTATGCATCTGGCATCCAGACAGCTTTGGCATCTGCTCCATTGCAAGTTTTGCAATCGGGTCTGATGCAGCAGTTACAGAAAGTGCAACTAATACTTCATCGGTGTGAAGACGTGGATTTTTTGCACCAAGATAGCCTGTCTTTAATTTCTGAATTGGTTCAATAACTTCTGGAGAGATCAGATTTCTGTCGTGATCAATCTGTGCTAACTGCTTTAAAGCATTTAAAAGAAGTGCGGCAGAGGCACCAAGAAGATCACTTGTCTTAGAGGTAACGATTGTTCCATCTGGAAGCTCCATTGCAGCAGTAGGAACACCAAGCTTGTTTGCGCGGTCCATGGCAGCTACTGTTACCTTGCGGTCAGCTGGTGTGATTTTTGCCTGCTTCATCAAAAGCTCAATCTTGTACAACTCATTCTCGCCGCCATCCTCTTTTGCAATCTTATTCATGGCTGTGTAATAACGACGAATAATTTCCATTCTGGATGCTTCACAGCATACCTCATCGTCGATAATACAATTTCCAGCCATGTTGACACCCATATCAGTTGGAGACTTGTAATAGTGATTTTCTCCATAAATGCGCTCGAAGATAGCATTTAAAACAGGGAAAATCTCAATATCACGGTTATAATTTACAGTTGTAACACCATATGCCTCTAAATGGAATGGGTCGATCATGTTAACATCATTCAGATCGGCTGTAGCAGCTTCATAAGCCAGATTTACAGGGTGCTTTAGAGGAATATTCCAGATCGGGAATGTCTCAAACTTAGCATAGCCGGCACGTACTCCGCGTAAATTTTCGTGGTAAAGCTGAGAAAGACATGTTGCCATCTTACCGCTTCCCGGTCCTGGTGCAGTGACAACAACTAGCGGTCTTGTTGTGCGGACATATTCGTTTTTACCAAAACCATCAGGGCTTACAATAAGAGAAACATTTGATGGATAGCCATCAATAAGGTAATGACGGTATACATCAATACCCTTCTTTTCAAGACGCTTCTGGAACTGAACAGCACCTGACTGGCCTGCGAACTGTGTTATTACGACACTTCCAACATACAGACCCTTTTTTTCATATTCTGATATAAGGCGAAGTACATCAACATCGTAAGTAATTCCAAGATCACCACGCTTTTTGTTTTTTTCAATATCTGTCGCTGAAATTACAATAACGATCTCAGCCATATCAGACAGCTGCATTAACATCTGAAGCTTACTATCTGGCGCAAATCCCGGAAGAACTCTTGAGGCGTGATAGTCATCAAACAGCTTTCCGCCAAATTCCAGATACAGCTTATCGCCGAACTGGTCAATTCTCTCCTTGATATGTTCTGACTGAATTTTGAGATACTTTTCATTATCAAATCCTATTTTCATTTGTTTTCCTCTATTTTAATATTTGTTAAAAGTCAAAGAGCGACAGCTGATTGGACTCTGGAATATCGCTTAAAATTCCAAGCTCCAAAAGCTTATCACTGACTGTCTGTCCCACTTTGGCGCGCTCTCGAAAATCTTGTCTTGAAAGGAACGCTCCTCCGAGTGCTGCTTCTACAATGGATTCTGCTGCCTTATTTCCAAGACCTTCTATAGAGCTTAGTGATGGCATTAGCTTTCCATCAACAATCTGAAATCTTGTTGCCTGTACCTTAAACAAGTCAATTGGTGTAAATTCAAAGCCTCTTACATACATTTCCTGAACAATACGCATATCGTGATAGGAATCCTTCTCCTTTGGTGAAAGCGTGTCCATTCGGCTTTCATAATCAGCCATATGACGTTCTAGTGCTTCTTTGCCCTGACACATCAATTCATATGAAAAGGCAGCGGCACGTATACTAAAGTAGGCAGCATAAAATGCCAGCGGATAAAAGATTTTGCAGTATGCAATTCGCCACATCATCATAACATAAGCTGCGGCATGTGCCTTAGGGAACATGTATTTAATCTTTTTACAAGACCATATATACCAGTCTGGCACATCATGCTCAACCATAGTCTGCTCCCATTCTGGCTGAAGACCCTTTCCTTTTCGAACTGCCTCCATGATCTTAAACGAAAGACCTTTTTCAATGCCCTTGCTGATTAAGTAAACCATGATATCATCTCGCGTACATATAGCAGTTGAAATGGTCGCCTTTTTCTCCTGAAGAAGTGTCTGGGCATTTCCAAGCCATACATCTGTACCATGTGACAAACCCGCAATACGAACTAAATCTGAGAAATGCTGCGGCTGTGTTTCAATTAACATGCCCATAGCAAAATCAGTGCCAAACTCCGGAAGGCCAAGTGCACCAAGCTTACAGCCACCTATATCCTCTGGCTTTATTCCAAGCGCAGAGGTGTCCTTAAATAATGACATTACCTCTGGACTGTCGAGTGGAATTTCTCTTGCATCAATTCCTGTTAAATCTTCAAGCATACGGATCATGGTAGGATCATCATGGCCAAGTATGTCAAGCTTTAACAAGTTATGATCGATTGAATGGTAATCAAAGTGTGTTGTTACTGTGCTGGTCGTCATATCATTTGCCGGATGCTGTACTGGTGTGAAGGAGTTAATATCTTCACCGATTGGAAGTACAATTATTCCGCCAGGATGCTGCCCTGATGTTCGTTTTACGCCAGTACAGCCAGTGACAAGGCGGTTAATCTCGCACTCTCGCTTATGCTGGTTATGTTCTTCATAATAATTCTTTACATAGCCAAATGCTGTTTTTTCTGCGAGTGTACCTACAGTGCCGGCTCTAAAGGTTTGTCCGGCGCCAAAAATAACCTCTGTATAGGCATGAGCCTTACTCTGGTATTCACCAGAGAAGTTTAAGTCGATATCAGGCTCCTTATCACCATAAAAGCCTAGGAATGTCTCGAATGGGATATCATAGCCATCCTTTGCAAGCTTTTCACCACATACAGGACAAATTTTATCCGGCATATCACAGCCTGCACCGCCGCCAAACTTTTTAACTTCCTCTGAATCAAAATCACTGTAATGACATTTCTTGCAGTAATAATGTGGACTTAATGGGTTTACCTCTGTAATTCCAGACATAGTTGCAACAAATGATGATCCGACAGAACCACGTGAGCCTACCATGTAACCGTCTTCGTTTGACTTATGAACAAGCTTAACGGCAATCAGATACATAACGGCGAAGCCATTTGAAATGATTGAGTGAAGCTCATGCTCTAGGCGCTCTTCTACTATTGGCGGCAGCGGATCGCCATACATTGAATGTGCCTTTTCATAACACATATTTCTAAGGTCTATATCTGAATTTTCAATAACAGGCGGACATTTATCAGGTCGTACAGGTGCCAGATGATCAATACGATCTGCAATCAGATTCGTATTTGTGACAACTACCTCATATGCCTTGTCACTTCCCAGATATTCAAATTCCTTTAGCATTTCTTCTGTTGTTCTGTAATAAAGCGGCGGCTGGAAATCAGCATCCTTAAAGCCTTTACCGCTCATAATAATACGGCGGTAAACCTCATCCTCTGGATTTAAAAAATGCACATCGCATGTTGCGCAGACAGGTTTATCGTAAAGCTCGCCAAGCTGAACAATCTTTTTATTAAGCGCCTCAAGATCTTCTCTTGTCTTATAAGGAGAATCTTCTTCACGCAGCATAAACTCATTGTTTCCTGTAGGCTGAATTTCCAGATAATCATAAAAGGAGACAATTTTTGCAATTTCATCATCGCTCTCTCCTCCTGTGATTGCACGAAACAGCTCGCCTGCCTCACACGCCGATCCAATAATCAGTCCCTCTCTGTATTTCATAATTTCTGAGCGTGGGAATCTCGGTCTTCTGGCAAAATATTTAACATGTGCCATTGAGATCAGACGATACAGATTTATTCGGCCTACTTCATTCGCTGCAAGCAATATGATGTGATACGTAGGCATTCGCATGATTGCCTCTGGTGTCATAACAGCCTTTTCTACAATATCATCAAGTGTTTCAAAGCCTTTCTTCTTAAGCATCGGAAGAAACTTGACAAAAATTTCTGCTGTTGCCCCGGCATCATCTACTGCCCTATGATGATTCTCAAGTGAAACATGAAGCTCTTTTGCAACAGTATCAAGCTTAAAACGTCCAAGATGCGGCAGAAGAAAACGTGCCAGTCCAACTGTATCAACGTAAGTTGGAGGAAATTCAATGCCAAGCTGCTCCGCATTATAGCGGATAAAGCTTGTATCAAAGGACGCATTATGCGCTACAAGGACACAGCCTTCGCAAAAGCTCAAAAATTTAGGAAGAATTTCCTCTACGCCTGGTGCATCACAAACCATAGCATCATTGATTCCGGTTAGTCGTTCAATCGTAAACGGAATAGGAACACGCGGATTGATGAACTCAGAAAAGCGGTCTGTAATCTCACCATTTATCACCTTTACAGCACCAATCTCAATGATTTTATTTTTAGATGGATGAAATCCTGTTGTCTCAATATCAAATACAACATATGAAGCATCAAGAGAAGCACCGTTACTATTTACAACAATTTCCTTTAAGTCATCGACTAAGTATCCCTCGCAGCCAAAGATCAGCTTAAAATCATCATCCTTTGACAATGCATGTGCAGCTTCCGGGAAAGCATACGCACAGCCATGATCTGTTATGGCAAGAGCAGTGTGGCCCCAGCCCTTTGCTGTTTTTACAAGCGCTTGCGCATCAGATACAGCATCCATCTCTGAGGACTTTGTATGGCAGTGAAGTTCAACTCGTTTTACAAGAGCGTGATCTTCGCGTTTTTCTTCCTTCCATTCCGCACGCTTTATACCTGATACAGAGGAAATCGTTACTTCATGGTCAAACTTATCCATCATGGCGATGCCCTTAACAGTTACAGCCTTGCCAACAGCCACATCCTTTTTTAATTCGGCTAAAAACTCATTTGGAACAAAGATTTTTGCCATGATCGTATCTGTGTAATCAGTTACAGCAAAGGAAATGATAGTTTTCTCGCCATTTCTAAGCTCACGCTCAGTTACAGCAATAATCTTTCCATTTATGACAACTTCTCCGATCTCCTCCTGAATCTCAACAATTTTCATTGGTGTGACATCCTCAAAATTGCGTCCATATACCATGTTTGGATCGTCTGAACGAAGAGGACGCTTGGCGCTGTATCCGCCTTTATTACCCTTGTTATAGGATGATTTTTGAAAATTGCCGCCTGGAATTTCGCGCGGTGTCTGAACGTTTTTTTCGCCAGCTGATTTGGCAGCTTTTGAGGGATCTCCTTTTCTAAGAGTAGTTTTTTCACTGCCTTTTTTCGTATCAGCAGAGGCTGTATCAATAAATTCATCCTCTTTCTCTTTGGAAGCCACGCTGTTGGCCTTCATGATACGTGCGATAGCCTGTGCCTCTGCGCGCTTTTTTTCTTCCTCAATTGCTGTTGTATCACGCTCTTTAAATGATACTGCTACAGGAATTGATATTGCACAGCGGTCATAAAAAACCATCTGAATCCATTCACGCAGCTCGCCAGCACGATTTCTAGCCCAAAGACTATCCTCTAATGTAAGCAAAAGAGAATCATCATCAGCTACCTTCCAGTCAGCGCGCATCAAAATATGATAATCCAGATCACTTCGACGCTTAATTTCTGCAAATAAACTGTCCTTATAGACATCAACAAGATATGACGGTGTGTATTGTTCTGACAGTGAAAAAGATTCAAATATACGAATCTTCATATCACCATCAGGAAACATCTGCTTTTCAATTTTAGACTCCACCGCATAAATCTGCGGCTTTGAAATCAGACGGCGACAAAGCAGATAGACATGAATCGCCGTCCTGTCACGATTATATTTTAATGCAGTTACTTCTGCAAATTCGAACAGATCCTTCAGCTCATCTTCTAGGATAAGCGCCGGAAATGTTTCAAAAAAGCGCTTTGCCATGAAAGTTCCTTTCTGAATTATTATGCCTGCCAGTTATCCAATTCTTCCTTTAATCCGGCAAGTAGCTCCTCTTCCGGAAGCTTTCGGATGATTTCACCCTTTTTTATGATAACACCGCAGCCAAGACCTCCTGCAATGCCAAGATCAGCTTCCTTTGCCTCACCTGGACCATTTACAACACAGCCCATAACAGCAACCTTAATATCATATGGATAACGGCTGACAAGCGTTTCTGCCTCATTTGCCAGACGAATCAGATCAATCTGTGTACGTCCGCAGGTTGGACAGGATACAATCTCTGCACCACCCTTTCGAATACCAAGTGTCTTTAAAATGATCTTAGCTGAACGAATCTCTTCAACAGGGTCACCAGTCAGTGATACGCGGATGGTATTTCCAATTCCCTGATTTAAAATTAATGCTAGACCAATAGATGATTTAATATTTCCTGAAATAATTGTTCCAGCCTCAGTGATGCCCACATGAAGCGGGTAAGGTGTTTTATCGGCAATTAATTCATGCGCTTTTACGCACATCATAACATCCGATGATTTAATGCTGATGACAAGTTGATCATAACCAAACTGTTCAATCATTGCCACCTTTTCAAGAGCACTCTCTACCAGACCCTCTGCCGTCACGCCATTATATTTTTCAATATATTTTTTTTCAAGAGAACCACTATTAACACCGACACGGATAGGAACATGATATTCCTTTGCCTTCTCGACAACAGCACGCACACGCTCATCACTTCCGATATTTCCAGGATTAATGCGAATCTTATCAGCACCATTTTCCATAGCGGCAATTGCCAGCCTGTAATCAAAATGAATATCGGCTACTAACGGAATATGAATACGCTTTTTAATCTCACCAATTGCCTTTGCCGCCTCCATATCAGGCACTGTACAGCGAACAATCTCGCAGCCAGCCTCTTCAAGACGAAGAATCTGTTCAACAGTTGCATCAACATCCTGTGTCTTTGTATTTGTCATAGACTGAATCAAAATAGGATAACTGCCGCCAATCACACGGTCTCCTATTCGTATTTCTTTTGTAAGTTCCCGAATTTGCTTTGTATTTTGTTCCATTTTTTACCCCTCACATATCAATGATTCCTCACTGGAAAATCTTTATAATATCGCTAAACAAAATGAATATCATAAAAATGAAGAGGAAAATAATTCCTGCGATATGAACGATTGCCTCTTTTTCTTTTGGCACCGGCTTGCCCCGCACTGCTTCAATTAGTAAAAACAGTAATCTTCCGCCGTCTAATGCCGGAATCGGAAGCAGATTCATGACGCCTAAGTTGGCACTGATCATGACAACAAAATTTGCAAGCGTTAAAAACATCGTCATCGCACGGTCTGAAAACGATTCATCGGCCATAGAGGTATTGACCTCTTCAACCATATCATTTACTGTAGTCGCAATGCCAACAGGACCAGAAAAGCTCGTCATCGGAAGGTCTCCGGTAAATATCATACCAAGACTTTTGATTACCGTAACAACGTTATATTTCACCTCGTAAAGACCATATTGGAGTGTCTCATACCATTTTAAGCCATAGCGAGCACCAGAGTAAATACCCATGTAATACGTATTATTTGCCTCGTCATACTTTGGAACAAGTGTTGTTTCATGAGTCTGGTTATCTCTTACATAAGTAACGTCAAGTGATTTGCCAGGGTTCATTGCCATATAGATCTGAATTTCACGAAACAAATGGACACGTGAGCCATTCACTGAGGTGATTAAATCGCCTTTCTCAAGACCTGCCTCCTGTGCAGGATACTTATCAATAACTCCCTGCACATATGGCTTGTCGCTTCCAGCAAAACCGATCACAATAACAGCAAGCACAAAGGCAAGCAAAAAATTAAAAATTGGTCCTGCTGCAATAATTGAAATACGTGCCCAGACATTCTTCTCAGCAAGACTATGCGCCTTGTCTGTAATTTCTTCTGCGTCCGGATCAACTATTCCATTGTCATCCCCCAGCATCAGGCAGGAGCCGCCAAAAGGTATCCATTTAAGAGAATATCGTGTTCCCTTATGAACAGTGCTCAAAAGTCTCGGTCCCATGCCAATTGAAAACTCAATTACCCCTACCCCGTTCTTTTTTGCAAGAAGGAAATGGCCAAATTCATGGATGAATACAACCAATCCGATAATTAAAAAAAGTGCAATAATGCTGAATGGATTCATACTTTCCTCTTTCTTTTCGTACTAGTTTCTTACCCTGTTGTAATCTATGCCAACGCTGACTGTAAAAATTCGTATACAGCTGCCTCAGTCTCTAAAATGTTGTCGACATTCGGATTTTGAACAAAGCCAACATGATCAAGAGAGGCTTCAATTGCCTCAATAATGCCCGGATATGACAATTTGTGATCAAGAAAACGGCTGACAGCAAACTCATTAGCTGCGTTGTATATTGTTGGTCTGTTTCCACCTTCTTTTCCAACTTTATAAGCAAGTGCCAGTCCAGGGAAGTTTTCAAAATCAGGTGCAAAGAAGCTGATGCTTCCAAGTTCTGCAAAATCGAGGCGTTTTCCAGGAAGATATCTTCTGTCTGGATATGTCAGTGCTAACTGAATAGGAAGCTTCATATCAGGTGTGCCAAGCTGGGCAATAACAGCACCATCCTCAAACTGTACCATTGAATGGATAACAGACTGCGGCTGGATCACAACCTGAACCTGATCATATTCAACGCCAAAAAGCCACTTTGCTTCCATAACCTCTAATCCCTTATTTACCATGGTAGAAGAATCAATTGTAATCTTTCTTCCCATTACCCAGTTAGGATGCTTTAATGCATCCTCAGGACGAATATTTTTCATCTGTTCTTTCGTCCATCCACGGAACGGTCCGCCAGATGCTGTCAAAAGAATTTTATCAATCTTGTGACCAGTTGATCCTTCTGGAGAGCTTCCCATAAGTGACTGGAAAATAGCAGAATGCTCACTGTCTACTGGAAGCAGGCGCACTCCATACTGCTTGATCATTGGAATAATCAGATGACCGGCAGTAACAAGTGTTTCCTTATTTGCAAGTGCGATATCCTTGCCTGCCTTAATAGCTGCTATAGTCGGACGTATTCCAATCATTCCGACAACTGCAGTGACAACGATCTGTGTTTCCGGGAATGCAGCCGCCTCAATAAGACCATCCATTCCGCTTACAATCGTTACATCAAGGTCGGCAACAGCCTGTTTTAATAGTTTTGCCGCATCTTCTTTATAAACACATACAAGCTTTGGATGAAATTCGCGAATCTGCTTTTCAAGCAGTTCAACATTACTTCCGGCGGCTAACACAGTTGCTTCCATATCTGGTTGGCTGCGAATAACCTCTAAGCTTTGTGTTCCAATAGAACCGGTAGATCCTAAAATGGCAATTTTTTTCATTATAAAAACCTGCCTTTCTTCGTTAATTATTCTTCGCTTACGCAATACGCTGAAGCAGCGTTACGAGAATGTAGATTAACGGTGCTGTAAAAATAATACTGTCAAAACGATCCATGATTCCGCCGTGTCCCGGAATCAGATTTCCATAATCCTTAATCTGGTACTGGCGTTTGATCGCAGAAGCGGAAAGATCTCCAAACATGGAGATAAAGCCGCCACATGCACCAATAATGGCACAAAAAACAGCCGGATTTGAAAATTCAGTCAGATTTGTCTTGAAAATTGTTCCATAAAGTGCACCAATTAATGCACTTCCTATAATTCCGCCGACTGCACCCTCGATTGATTTTTTTGGACTTAATACAGGTGTCATTTTATGTTTTCCAATCGCACGTCCAACTAAATATGCACATGTATCGCAGCCCCATGCGCTGATAAAGATCAGCCATACTGTGTAGGCACCATCATTGCTTATTCTTGTTTGGAAAATAAATGACATCATCAATGCCACATATACCATTCCAAATGTTGCTTTTGCAATCTCTTCTGCCGTGAATTTTGGATAAGTAGCCACATATGAGACCATCATTGCCAAAAATCCTAAGACAAGTATAAGAACAACAAGATCATTTTTTCCTGCCAGAATGACAGATTCTATTCCGATTGCTGTCAGATAACCAACAAGCGCAGGAATCTTTTTTTCCATCTGAAAAACACGGTACAGCTCATACATGCCAACCAGGCTGATCAGAAGCATAAATAAATACAGAAGCGGGCCCGAGGCGATGATTGCACACATAGTCACTGCCAACAGCACAATTCCGCTGATTGTTCTTGTAATAAACATAAATTTTTATGCCTTTCTGTAAGTAAAATGTTATATAAATCTTATTTGGTCAGACGGCCTCCATAACGGCGCTCACGTTTTCCAAATGAATCTACTGCTTTTTGCAGCTCTTCCTTGTTAAAATCAGGCCACAAAACATCTGTCACATAAATTTCTGTGTAAGCCAGCTGCCAGAGCAAGAAATTTGACAGACGAAGCTCACCGCTTGTGCGAATTAAAAGATCTGGATCTGGCATATTTGCAGTATCCAGATAAGAGCCAATTGTCTGCTCCGTAATAGCTTTAGGCTCGAGCTTTCCTGCTTTCACATCCTCTGCCATGCGAATCATTCCGCGGCGCATCTCATCTCGTGCACCATAGTTGATCGCAATGGCAAATACCATGCGTGTATTATTTCTTGTCTCATACTCAAGCTTATTTAAACCCTTCACCAGATCTGGTGCAAAGCGGCTTCGCTCTCCTATAATTTTAACACGTACATTCTCCTCTTCGGCTACCTTTAAAAGCTTTTTAATGTAAAAGCCCATAAGAACCATAAGCGCCGAAACCTCTTCCTCAGAGCGCTTCCAGTTTTCAGTGGAAAAAGCATAAACAGTCAAATAGTCAATACCAAGATCAGCTGCATCGCGCACAGTTTGCTCTAGTACCTTACAGCCTTCTGCATGACCCATTTTTCGCGGCAGCTTTCTGCGCTCAGCCCATCTGCCGTTTCCGTCCATAATGATCGCGACATGACGCGGAATCTTTTTTTGTTCATCCATATGAGTACCTCACAGGTATAATCTTATTCTATCTTGTTACACAAAACAGGACAGGCAAAACGCCTGCCCTGAAACTTTCTTATTATTAGACAGTCATGATTTCCTTTGATTTATTCTCAACACTCTTGTCTATCTTTGCAACATATTTGTCTGTCATCTTCTGGATTTTCTCTTCGCCTTCCTTGCGCTCATCCTCAGTAATGTCAGTTGACTTTTCCATCTTCTTTAAGGTATCGTTTGCATCACGGCGAACATTGCGGACAGCAACCTTTGCAGCTTCACCCTTCTTCTTAATGTCCTTTACTAATTCCTTACGTCTTTCCTCTGTAAGCTCTGGGAATACAAGGCGAATGCTTGTACCATCATTTGTTGGTGTGATTCCAAGATCAGATGCCAGAATAGCTTTCTCGATAGCCTTTAACAGACTCTTCTCCCACGGATTGATCTGGATGATTCTCGGCTCCGGAACTGAAATATTTCCTACCTGCTGCATAGGAGTTGGAGTTCCATAATATTCAACCATAATTCTGTTTAACAGATTTGGATTTGCACGTCCTGCACGGATATTGGAAAACTCGCCATCCAGATTTTCGCAGGTTTTTGTCATCTTCTCTTCACATTTTTTAATAACTTCCTTCATAGTTACGCTCCTTCGGTTTTATGGTTTTTAAATTTTTACATTTTCAGGCTGTTACATGAGTTCCTGTAATCTTGCCGTTTAATGCATTTGCAATGCTATTTTCTTCGTTTAAGCCAAATACAGCAAGCGGCATATGGTTTTCCATACACATGATAGATGCCGTCATATCAATAACAGCAAGGCGCTTATCTACGACCTCTTTAATAGTTACGGTATCATACTTGACAGCATCTGGATTCTTTGCCGGATCACTGTCATAAACACCGTCGATTGCCTTTGCAAGAAGGATAACGTCTGCCTCCATCTCAATAGCACGCAGTACAACACCAGTGTCAGTAGAAAAATATGGATGTCCGGTACCGCCAGCAAAGAAGACAACCTTTCCCTGTGCAAGTGCTTCATTTGCTGCATCCTTAGAAAACAGCTTTGTAAAGGTGCTGCAGGCAAATGGTGTGAAGATTTCAGTCTTCATGCCTGTGGTACGGAAGATTTCAGATACATAGATACAGTTCATAACAGTTGCTAACATACCAATCTGGTCTGCCTTTGGTCGATCAATTGCGTTGCTGGAACGGCCTCTCCAGAAGTTTCCGCCGCCAATTACAATTGCAACCTGTACGCCCTGGTCAACTGACAGCTTTACCTGTCTTGCAACGTCCTTTACAACTTCTTCATCAAAACCAGTCTTTTTTTCACCAGCTAATGCTTCTCCGCTGAGCTTAAGCATAACTCTGCGCTGTTTTTCCATGTTTATCTCGTCCTTTCTGTGGGTTGTATCTTTGGTTATCATTTCACCTAGATACATATATCAGTATCTTACCATACAGACTTTTAAAAATCAACTAAAATATGTATCTGTTACAGTTCACGCGTCCTGCTAGATCTGGATAAATCTCATGCTTGCATGAAGATTTGACAGATCAGCAGGACGAAGTGGACGCCCGTTCATGAACAAAACAAAGTTGCGCGCAAACTTGTTTGCGGTTAGCAACGACGCACGGAACGTGCGGTTTTGCGAATGAATGGGCGTCCAGTGAACTGTAGCTAGTAATATGCAACCATGCAACCCGGACGTCTTACGAAAGCCATTCGGTGTAATGTTTTCTGATTTGATATCTGTTAAATTTCTGAGCAATACTGCATATAATGATATGAATCACATAAAATGGGTTGGAATCAGATGAATTTAAAGTTTACAAAAATGCAGGCAACTGGAAATGATTATATCTTTGCAAATTTATTTGACGCAGACAATTTTAAAATATTTAATGAGACAAATTGGAGTCAGATAGCAATACGTCTTAGTGACCGTCATTTTGGAATAGGTTCTGATGGTTTGATTTTAATTTGTCCATCAGACATCGCTGATTGTCGTATGCGCATGTTTAATGCTGATGGCTCTGAGGGAGCCATGTGCGGAAATGGAATACGCTGCTTAGGGAAATATGTATATGAACGCGGACTAATAAAAAAGCATATCATCTGCGTTGAGACAAAAAGTGGAATACGTACACTTTATCTTGATATTGAAGATGAAATGTATGTCAAATCAATTTGTGTTGATATGGGAGTCCCTGTTCTTTCTTCCAGTCTTGAAATTGGTTCTTTTTTTGTAACACCTGTATCAATGGGCAATCCTCATGCAGTATGTTTTGTTCCTAATTCTCCTTCTGAATATCCAGTTGAAAAGTGGGGACCATTTTTAGAGTGTCATCCACAATTAGAGGAACGCAGTAATGTTGAATTTGTTCAGATAGTTTCTCATAATAAGATTTGCCTTCGAATTTGGGAACGAGGTTCTAAAGAAACACTCTCATGCGGAACAGGTGCATGTGCAGCAGCTGTCTGTGCCATACAGCAAAAAGGAATGGAAAATAAGGTTTTGGCAGAGGTACCAGGCGGAACATTGACTATTAGCTGGAATGGCAATGGAGAAGCTGTTTTTTTAAGCGGACCAGCAGAGTTTATATGTGATGCTTTTGCTGCAAACTGAATATGATATTGCAGATATTTGCTGAATATGTTAAGATAAGTCAGATGCAAAAAAACAGGAGGAATGACATAAATGCTTACTTTAAAAAATACATCTGTTATGAATTTTGAAAATGCCATCCGCGGAGCCAGAAATCCTATGAACAGCTGGGGCCGTATGGACAGCCATACCGAGCCTGACGGCAGCTTTGTTTTTGGACCAAATGATCTTGATCTGGCAATGCGTCTTGCAAAGGCAGGTTCTGACCATAGAAAATATCTGCGTATGGTTTTTGTCAGCGTAGATGTAACTGCACCACTTTACTGGTGGAAGGAATATGATACATATAAGGTAGCTACTGTTGCTAACTCAACAAGTACTATGCATAAAATCCACAGCAAACCATTCTCAATGGATGACTTCTCCTGCGATCATATGACAGACGGTACAAAAAAATTTATGGAAACAGTTGTTGCCGAGCTTGAAAACATCCGTCTTCGTTTTAAGGAGACAAAATCAAAGGATGACTGGTATGATATGATCCAGCTTCTTCCAAGCAGCTATAACCAGATGCGCACCTGCACATTTAATTATGAGACATTAATCAATATCTATCGAGCAAGAAAGAATCATAAGCTGGCAGAGTGGCATACATTCTGTGATTGGATTGAAACACTTCCATATGCAGAACAGCTAATTACATTTGAGCCTTAAATAAGCCTTAATTAAAATGGCTGTTATTAAAAAAGCGCCTCACATTTTGTGAGACGCCTTTTTTAGATTTTTGTGCAGCAATTACTGCTTTCCAGTTGTTCCAAAACCGCCGCGGTCACAGCCTTCTAAATGCTCCACTTCTTCAAATTGAAGTGCTGGCTGATGTGCCATAATACGAAACTGGCAAATTCTGTCATTTACGTGAATACATGTATCGCGTACCGCCATCACAGGTACTTTCCATTCGTCATGATCACCGCAGTAGCTTTCATCAATCACACCCATATGATTTGTCTGGATGAGACCGAAATTCTTAAATGTACTGCTTCTTGGAACAACATGTGCCTCGTAGCCCTTTGGAAGCTGCACTGCAATACCAAGAGAAATAAGACGAGCCTCTCCGGCCTTCATATTTACTTCCTCTGCGCTTCTTAGATCAATCCAATCAGACTTTCCGTCGATGAAACGGAGTTTTTCAATTTTGTCACTCAAATAGCGAATTTTTAATGTTTCCATGATACCTCATTACTAAAATTACAATTATTCGTATAACGGATATTTGTCAGTCAGGCTCTTAACAAGTGCCATTGCTTCTTCTTTGTTTTTCTCCATATCGTCGATAACAAGAGAGATTGCCTGTGCGACAACATCCATATCAGCTGTATTAAAGCCTCTGGTTGTAACAGCGGCTGTTCCAAGACGGATACCACTTGTCGTAAATGCAGACTGTGGGTCATTCGGTACGGTGTTCTTATTGCATGTAATGTTGGCAGCATCAAGCATCTTTTCAGCCTGCTTTCCAGTTACACCTTTATTTATCAGATTTACGAGCATTAGATGATTATCTGTTCCGCCTGATACAAGCTCAAAGCCACGATTCATAAGGCCAGAAGCAAGTGCCTGCGCATTATCAATAATTCCCTGTGCATAAAGCTTGAATGCCGGATCAAGTGCTTCCTTAAAGCAAACAGCCTTTCCTGCGATAACATGCATAAGCGGTCCGCCCTGAATGCCTGGGAAAATTGCCTTATTAAAGTTGTATTTTTTGTTAACCTCGTTGCTGCACATGATCATGCCGCCTCGCGGTCCGCGAAGCGTCTTATGAGTGGTTGTAGTAGTTACATGTGCGTAAGGAATTGGACTTTCATGAAGTCCAGCTGCAACAAGACCTGCGATATGTGCCATATCAACCATTAAAACTGCGCCTACTTCATCTGCGATCTCACGGAAGCGCTTAAAGTCGATCTTTCTTGCGTAGGCAGAGGCACCGGCTACGATCATCTTTGGCTTGCACTCAAGTGCAATACGGCGAACTTCGTCATAATCAATAAAGCCATCTGCATTAATTCCATAAGGAACAGCGTGAAAGTACTTTCCTGACATGTTTACCGGGCTTCCATGTGTAAGATGACCACCCATGTCGAGGCTCATACCCATAAAGGTATCACCAGGATTTAATACGGCAAAAAAGACTGCCATATTTGCCTGTGCTCCAGAGTGCGGCTGCACATTGACATACTCACAACCAAAAAGTTTCTTTGCGCGCTCTCTTGCTAACTCCTCTACTACGTCAACATATTCGCATCCACCATAATAACGTTTTCCCGGATAACCCTCTGCATATTTGTTTGTCAGAACGCTGCCCATTGCTGCCATAACGGCCTTGCTTACAAGATTTTCAGAGGCAATCAGCTCAATATGTGTACGCTGTCTTGTTAGCTCATCCGACATTGCCTGTGCCAATTCAGGGTCATACTTTTCTACTTCCTCAAATCCTAACATGTTTACTTCCTCCTTTTGCCCGCAGAATATCTGCCTTTGCTATCACTACGATGTTGTCTTATATTGCTGCTGTCATTGTGTTTCTTTGCATACTGCGTATTTGTATTTCTGCCCTGTTTGATATTTCTTGGTGCAATCAGACATTCCTTGCCAAAACCAATCAAATCCTGACGGCCACACTTTATAAGCGCCTCTTTTACCAGATCATAAAGCTTTGGATCACGGTATTGGATAAGCGCACGCTGCATGGCTTTTTCATGAGGATCCTTTGGAATATAAACAGACTCTCCTGTACGTGGATCAATGCCTGTGTAATACATGCAGGTTGAAATCGTGGACGGTGTCGGATAAAAATCCTGAACCTGTTCCGGCATGTAGCCTAAATCACGTAGATGCTCTGCCATCTCCACCGCATCCGTAAGCTGGGAGCCTGGATGAGATGACATTAAATAAGGAACCAGATATTGCTTGAGTCCAAGCTTTTCATTCATTGCTTTGTAGCGCTGTGTAAAACGCTTGTAGACGGCATTTTCTGGTTTACCCATATATTTTAAAACGCGGTCAGAAACATGCTCCGGGGCAACCTTAAGCTGTCCGCTGACATGATACTGACAAAGCTCCTTAAGGAAAGCATCGCTTTTATCTGCCAACACATAATCAAAACGAATACCTGAGCGGATAAAAACTTTCTTTACCTTTGGAAGAGCGCGCAGTTTTCGAAGAAGCTGGATATAATCCTGGTGGTCAACTATAAGGTTTTTACATGGTGACGGGAATAAACACTGCTTTCCCGTGCAGACACCTTTAGTCAGCTGTTTTTGACAGGCTGGATGGCGGAAGTTTGCCGTTGGGCCTCCTACATCGTGGATATATCCTTTAAAATCTTTTTCCTGTGTCATCAGTTTTGCTTCGCGAATCAATGATTCATGACTTCTTGTCTGAATGATTCGTCCCTGATGAAATGTAAGAGCGCAGAAGCTGCAGCCGCCAAAGCAGCCGCGATTGCTGCAAAGTGAAAATTTAATTTCTGAGATGGCCGGCACACCGCCTAGCGCCTCGTAAGACGGATGATACGTTCTCATATAAGGAAGCTCATACACGTCATCCATCTCCTGTGTTGTAAGCGGATAGGCAGGTGGATTTTGAATGACATAAAGATGTGATCCGTATGGCTCAGCAAGCTGTTTTGCCGTAAATGGATCAGTATTGCAGTACTGCTTATAAAAGCTGGCTGCATATTGTTTCTTATCTTTTGTCAGCTCATCATATGTCGGAAGCACTAAGGCATCCGGCACACGGTCAAGTGAACGCACCTTACATACAGTTCCGCGTATAAAGGTAAGTTCACTTACAGGCAGACCGCTGTTTAATGCATCTGCAATCTCGACAATGGAATGCTCTCCCATTCCATACGAGATGATATCCGCCTGTGCTTCTATCAAAATAGAACGCTTTAACTTATCTGACCAATAGTCGTAATGTGCCAGGCGGCGAAGAGATGCTTCGATTCCGCCTAAAATAATTGGACTGTCTGGAAAATTACGGCGTATATAATTTCCATAAACAACATCTGCATAATCTGGGCGCTTTCCAATCACCCCACCTGGAGTGTATGCATCCATCTGACGTCTTTTTTTGGAAACAGAATAGTGGTTTACCATAGAATCCATATTTCCAGAGGATACTAAAAAACCAAGGCGCGGTTTGCCAAACTCATGAATTGCATTATCGTCACGCCAGTCAGGCTGCGGTAATATAGCAACTTTATAGCCGTGAGATTCCAGAATACGACTTATTATGGCATGTCCAAAGGATGGATGATCTACATAGGCATCACCTGTCACATAGACAAAATCTGGCTGTTCCCAGCCAAGCCGCTGCATTTCACGGCGATTAATCGGCAGAAAGCCCATTTTTTCCTCCTTTACTGTTTAAAGCACGGCGTCCTTTTGCCGCCTCCAATACATGCTTTGCTAAAACTGCTGTCGTTACGGCACCTACACCGCCTGGAACTGGCGTTGCCATAGAAACTTTATCTTCAATCTGTCCAAAGTTTACGTCGCCGCAAAGCATTCCATTTTCATCTACATTAATTCCTACATCAATAACAATTGTTTTTTCTGAAACAAAACGCTCATCTACCCATTTTGCTTTGCCAATCGCCGTTACGAGAATGTCGGCTTCACGGCATACCTCTGGCAGTGAAGCTGTGCGGGAATGACAAATTGTTACTGTCGCATTTTCGTTTAATAAGAGCATAGAGAGCGGTTTTCCTACTACAAGACTTCGTCCAAGTACAACTGCTCGTTTTCCCTGCGGCTCAATGCCATAAAAATGGAGAATTTCCATGACAGCCTGCGCAGTACACGGAGCAAATGCGTGTTTATCTCCTGAAAACAACTTTCCAAGCGCTGCACTAGATATACCATCTACATCCTTTTCTGGAGCAATTGATTCAACAATCTGTGACTCATTAAGCTGTGCCGGAAGCGGACGAAACAGTAAAATGCCATCGATCGTTGGATCATCATTTATGGCAGCAAATTTTGCTGAAAAATCATCCATTGAAATGTCTGCCGGAAATACAAACAGTTTTGTCTCTATTCCAACACCGCTCATTCGCTTGAGGGCACTTCTCTCATAGGAAAGATCCTCTTGTTTTTCACCTACACGAACAATGGCAAGACAAGGCTTTGTCTCACATCCTTCTAGTTCTTTTTTTATCTCATCGCGGATCGCTGCTGCGACCGGCGCACCTTTTAAGATTTGCATAGACACACTTCCTTTTTTTAATTTATTCTTATGACATAAGCTGACTGATGCTATCATGAAGCTTCATTGTTTGGGAAAGAAGCATTTTAGCTTCTTCATTAAGCTTTTGCGCTATTTCAGTGTTTTTCATCAGCCCCGTGTTTGCACCGACATTTATAAAGCCGCCATTGGCAGAGGCTGCAAGAAGAGTTGCTCCTGTTACAACATCACTTAAAATCAGCTTCGAACATTTTCCCGAAAGCTCATCCAAAAGTGTCATGGCATAAGCAGAATTTTTTAAAATTTTCATAGGAGTAAGACTGGCCTGATACAGTGCTTTCTCCAAAACCTCATCTTTTTTTGCTTTTTGCTCTGGTGTATCCTTTGGCAGTCCATACGCTTTTGAAAGCGGAAGAAAGCCTTGAGCATCCTCATTTATACAGCTAAGAAGTGTGTCCCTGCATACTGCTAACTCACCCTCAATCCTTTTGATATCCTGTTCATAGCAGGCATACTTTTTCTTTCCATGGGTCAGTGCGCAAGCCATCATTCCTAAGGCACATCCATAAGAACCTGTGCAGGCGCTTGCACCGCCGCCGCCCGGTACTGGTTCTTTTCCAGAAAGCGCCGCTGCAAACTCTTTTAAACTCAAATTTTCCATACGTTACTTGTTCCTTTACAGAAAGGAGATGCTGCTGTTTCGCAGCACCTCCTTTGGTACTTTTATTATTTCATTTTTAGTGCTTAAAGTGTCTCATTCCTGTAAACACCATTGCAATTCCATATTCATTGCACTTGTCGATGCAGTCCTTATCACGAATAGATCCGCCTGGCTGAATAATTGCAGTAATGCCTGCCTTATGAGCAGCCTCTACATTATCAGCAAATGGGAAATATGCATCAGATGCCAATACAGCACCCTTTGTTGCATCTGGTCCGATCAACTCATTTGCATGCTCGAAGCACTGCTCAATCGCCCATACACGATTTACCTGACCAGGTCCGATACCGACAGTCTGAAGATCCTTTGCAACTGCAATACCATTTGACTTAACAAACTTAACAACCTTCCATGCAAAGAGCAGATCTTCCATTTCCTTCTTTGTCGGTGCCTTTTCTGTTACTACCTTAACATCTCCGTCAAGAAGCTTGCTGTCGATGTTCTGAACAATCAGTCCGCCATTTACCTTCTTTAAATCAAGTGCCTCTGCTGGCTGCTTTTCACTGATATCTGCAAGCTCAAGAACGCGGACATTTCTCATAGAACCATCCTTCTTGAAGCTTAACATCTTCAGTGCGCCCTCTGTATAAGACGGTGCAACAATTACCTCAAGGAACATTGACTTCATATCCTTTGCAATGGTCTCATTGATTTCGCGATTTGAAACAACAATACCACCATAAATAGATACCTTATCAGCTGCAAATGCCTTCTTCCATGCTTCCTCAATAGTATCAGCACTTCCAACACCACATGGATTTCCATGCTTGCATGCAACAACAGTTGGCTCTGTAAACTCTTTAAGAAGCTCTAATGCACCATTTGTATCATTGATGTTATTAAAGGAAAGAGACTTCCCATTTAACTGCTTTGCATCAACCAAAGAACCCTTCTTCTTGCCGATTTCACGGTAGAAAGCAGCCTTCTGATGCGGGTTTTCACCATAACGCATATCCTCAACCTTTTCAAAGGTCATAGTCAGCGTCTCTGGCAGACTGTCATCACCGCGCTCCTTCTTTAAATAATCTGCAATCATTGTGTCATAACTGGAGGTATGCATAAATACCTTCTGCATCAAATAAAACTTTGTATCAAGACTTACCTGTCCGTCTGCCTTAAGCTCTGCAAGAATCTTCTCATAATCAGATGGATCTGTCACAACAGCAACATCCTGATAGTTCTTAGCAGCAGCACGCAGCATGGTTGGTCCGCCGATATCGATGTTTTCAACAGCCTCTGCTCTTGTTACGCCATCCTTTAAAATAGTAGCCTTGAATGGATACAGATTTACAATTACCAGATCAATTGGCTCAATACCTAACTCCTTAAGCTGCTTCATATGCTCTGGGTTTGAACGCATTGCCAATAATCCAGCATGTACAACTGGGTGCAATGTCTTTACTCTGCCATCGAGGCATTCCGGGAAGCCTGTAAGTTCGGAGATCTCCATCGCCTTTACGCCAGCCTCTGCTAACTTCTTATAGGTTCCTCCTGTTGAAATAAGTTCGATCCCAAGCGCCTCTAGCTCTTTGGCAAGTTCTACTACGCCTGTTTTGTCTGATACACTGATTAATGCTCTCATTGTCCTCTCCTTCGTTTCAACTGCATATTCGATTATTTTATTCCTAGCGGCATTTTTTGCCTGCAACGAATTTATTATTACACAAATCTTCATAGAATGCAAGTATAAAAGAATCCAAAAAGTTTAAGAAAGAAGATTACTTTCAGTAAATTTTGTACTGCTTTAAATAGTTACAAAAAAAAGAAGGAATTTCGCCCACCAATTGGTTTGCTTAATTCCTTCTTAATATCAAATTAGTATCAAAATTTATTAGAATCAGATATCCTTAAAATCTGTTAAAGAAAAATCATCATCGTCATCATCTGAATAAATATCTTCTGGAGTTGTGCTCTCTACTTCGATGAAATCATCTTCAATCGGTGAGCTTTCTGCTGCATGAAGACTATTTAACTGCTCGCTGATCTTATCAATATCAGCTGCTGCAACGTTTGACTGTGTTGAAGATGTGCTCTGTGTTACATCATCAAGATCATTTAACTCTGCAGGAGCCTTATCAAAAATCTTAGTCTCGCCAGATGGACGGGAATCAGCTGGTCTAGTCGGACGCTGCGGTCTTTGCTGTGCATTTGTCGGTCTAGCCGGACGCTGTGCTCTTGGAGCAGCTGTCTCTGGTCTTCTAGCCGGTCTTGCCTGGCTAGCAGTCTGTCCTGCTTGTCTTGAAGGCTGCTGTCTTACAGGTCTTGCCCCCTGTGTACGCTCAGAACTTTCTTCTCTTGATACACGTGTAACCTTAGATGTAGTTGTACTCTGCTCGAAACCTCTATCAGAATTTCTTGGCACACGACGTACACTGGAGGTACCCTCCTCACGGCCTTCTGTCATTCTTGTATCACCCATATGCTCGCTGCGTACTCTTCTTGTAGATGGCTGGCTTGATCTTGGTCTTGCCTGCTGTGCACGTGTCTTAGCTGCGTTCTCAAGCTCAGTAACCTTCTTATTTGCTTTCTTAAGCTTAGAAGACTTTGAGATCATACGGATAAAGAAAATCAGCATCAGTAATGTCACAGCTCCCAATGCTGCAACACCGATCATACCATACTTCTCTACCTTTTCCTTCAGATTGTTATAATTTTGCTGCTGCAGATTTGCAGAATTATTTAATTTCTCAATCTCATCACTATTCTGGGAAGACATGGAATTATAGTCTTCCTGTAAGCTTGAAAGCTCTGCACTTAAGCTGTCTGCTGATGCCTGCAGATCAGTATCAGGATCAGCTACATAGCGAAGGCAGGAACCATTTGATCCATCAAAACGATAAAAGCCCTGATTTCCATCAGAATCCTGTGCATAAATCAGATACATATTTTCGTCACCAGCTGCTGATTTAAACCATGCTGGAACAACGCGGCCGCTGACATTAATATCTACACGCTCATATCCGCTTGGAACAGTTACATCATCATTAGGAAGAACAATTGCATAAGAAGTTGTTACAGATGTAAATGCTACATATGGGATAGCCTTATCCGTCTCCTCATTGTATACATACCATACAACGCTTGAATCATCCTGTACAACTGGCAGCAGATAAAGTCCTGTTGCTGTCTTAGCAGCGTTGCATACATTTCCATGATAAGTATACGTAATTTGCTCAGAGTCTGCCGGAAGTGTTACTCCGTCAAGTGACTGTGCAATATTTAATTCCTGTGTCGTATTATCTGTTGTTTCCTGAGATTCTTCCTGACTCTCAGCGTTTGAATCCTGTTCTTCTGCGTTTGTCTCACCATCAGTCTCAGCTGATGCTTCAACTGACTCGGTTGCGACTTCGTCTGCGAAAACCGTTGCTGCAGGAACAGCTACGGTCATGCATGCTGCCATAAACAGCCCTGCAAAACGTCTCATGTTTTCATCCTCCAAATTATCTGTTCTTTTTTTGTGTTGCTTTGTTTTATCAACATTTACCGTACTTGTCTATACTAAAGCACAAAATGTGTTCTGTCAATAGATTTGCTTGAATTGTTAAGATAATTGCAAGAAACCAGAATTAAAAAGAACCCCTCAAAGAGGAGTTCTTTTTTGTATTATGCCTCATCAATGGCCTTTCCGATGTCATGTCTCATATACTTATTGTCAAATGAGATCCACTCGGTTGCCTGATAAGCTTTTGAACGCGCTTCCTTTAGATCTTTTCCTGTTGCTGTTACACCAAGAACTCGTCCTCCGTTTGTCACAAATGTATCGCCCTGCTTCTTTGTTCCAGCATGGAATACAAAGTAATCATCTTTGCCATCAAAAGCTTCAAGACCAGAAATTGGAAGACCCTTTTCGTAGTGAACTGGATAGCCGTCAGATGCCAAAACAACACATACAGCGGCATTATCCTCAAACTGAAGATCAATTTTATCAAGTGTCTGATCAATGCAGGCTTCGAACAGATCCACAATATCATTCTTCATACGTGGAAGAACAACTTGTGTCTCTGGATCTCCAAAACGCGCATTATACTCAAGCACCTTTGGTCCTTCTTTGGTCAACATAAGTCCAAAGAAAATGATACCCTGGAAGGTACGTCCTTCAGAACGCATTGCATCAACCGTTGGCTGATAGATATGCTCTCTGCAGTATGCATCAACTTCTTTTGTATAAAATGGACTTGGTGAGAAGGTTCCCATACCACCTGTGTTTAAGCCCTGATCGCCGTCTTTTGCACGCTTGTGATCCTGTGCGCTTGTCATTACGCGATAGGTATTTCCATCTACAAAGGTAAGAACAGAAACTTCTCTTCCTGTCATAAATTCTTCAACAACAATAGTATCACCGGCAGCACCAAACTGCTTGTCAAGCATCAGTGTCTTTACACCTTCCATGGCTTCTTCTCTTGTATTGCAGATTAAAACGCCCTTTCCAAGTGCAAGTCCATCAGCCTTTAATACGATTGGCATTTTCGCAGTTTTTAAATATTCGATTGCATCCTCTGGAGAATGGAAATTCTCATATGCGGCAGTTGGAATACCATACTTTTTCATGAGATCCTTGGAAAAAGCCTTGGAACCCTCCAAAATTGCTGCATTCTTGCGAGGTCCAAATACACGTAGGCCTCTCGCCTCAAATACATCAACAATGCCGCCTACAAGCGGATCATCCATACCTACAACTGTAAGATCAATGCCGTTTTCCTGTGCAAAATCAGCCAGCTTGTCAAATTCCATGGCAGAAATCGGAACACACTCAGCGATCTGTCCAATTCCGGCATTTCCTGGTGCACAATATAATTTCGTTACCTTTGGGCTTTTACTTAGCTTCCATGCAATGGCATGCTCTCTTCCGCCACTTCCTATAATCAGTACCTTCATATTGCCTGCAACCTTCCTTCACTTTTTATTTACTCTTTGATATGGGCAATTCCATTTTCAACCGATATTTTTCCATTTGCAATCAAATCAATTGCCTTTGGCAAAATAACCCACTCTGCCTGTTCCATAACACGGCGCTGCAAAACTTCTGGTGTATCGCCTTCTTCAATCATTACTGCCTTTTGCAAAATGATTGGTCCATTATCAAGTACCTCATCCACAAAATGAACTGTAGCACCTGTCACTTTCACACCGCGCTTTAGTGCCTTTTCGTGTACTGTCAGGCCATAATAACCCTTTCCGCAAAAGGACGGGATTAAGGATGGATGAATATTGATAATCCGGTTGTGATATTTTTCAATCAGCTTTGGCGGGATATACATAAGACAGCCTGCAAGTACGATCAAATCAGCTTTGCTTTCTTCAATCACCTCAAGCACGGCATCGTTAAATGCCTCTCTGTTTTCAAACTGCTTTGGAGACAGCGCTTTGGCAGGAATCCCTGCCATTTTTGCGCGCTCCAATGCATATGCCTTACGGTTGTTTGAAAAAACGAGTGCGATCTCGGTGTTTGTGATTTCGCCAGACGCGATCTTGTCAATTATAGCCTGCAGATTGGTGCCTCCGCCGCTGACTAACACTGCGATCTTTAACTTACTCATTTTAAGATAACACCCTTCTCTCCAGCTTCAATGCTTCCAACACGGTATGCCTTCTCACCAGCTGCTTCGATAGCTGCGATGGCTGCATCTGCCTGTGCCGGATCCACTGCGATGACAAGTCCCAGACCCATGTTGTAGGTGTTGTACATCATCTGCTCATCAACGTTTCCCTTCTTTGCCATTAAAGTGAAGATTGGCGGAATCGGGTAGCTGTTCTTCTCGATTACAGCAACGGTATCATCCTTGAGCATACGCGGGATATTCTCGTAGAAACCGCCTCCAGTAATATGGCTGCATGCCTTTACCTTTACGCCAGCATCCTTCATACTCTTCATTGCCTTTACATAGATGCGGGTAGGTGTGAGCAGTGCCTCACCAAGAGTCTTTCCTAATTCATCATAGTAGGTATCAAGACTTTCCTTTGTCATCTCAAAAATCTTACGAACAAGAGAGAATCCATTTGAATGAACACCACTGGAAGCAACGCCAATTAAAACATCGCCTGCCTTAAGATCCTGTCCAGTGATCATATCCTTTTCATCAACAATACCAACTGCAAAGCCAGCCAGATCATACTCTTCCTCTGGCATCAGACCTGGATGCTCAGCAGTCTCACCGCCGATCAATGCTGCATCAGACTGTAAACAGCCCTCAGCTACACCCTTTACGATATCTGCAATTTTTTCCGGATAATTCTTTCCACATGCGATATAGTCAAGGAAAAACAGCGGCTCACCGCCAGCACATGCAATATCATTTACACACATTGCCACGCAGTCAATACCGATCGTGTCATGTTTGTCCATTAAGAAAGCAAGCTTTAACTTAGTTCCAACACCATCTGTTCCAGAAACAAGAGTTGGCTTTTCCATCTGCTTGAAACGCTCCATAGAAAATGCTCCTGAAAATCCGCCAAGTCCGGTTAATACCTCTGGTCTAAGTGTTTTCTTAACGTGCTCCTTCATCAGTTCAACTGACTTGTAACCTGCCTCAATGTCAACTCCAGCGTGCTTGTAATCCATGTTGATCTCCTTCTGCTGCTTTTTGCAGCACTTATGTAGTAGTGATGTGGTATACGTGTTTTGTGATTTTTAATTTGTGCGAGTCATTTTTAATAATTATTTTGACTGCATCTGCTTTAAATACTCGCTGTAACCGATGCTTTCCAGCTTTGCAGCCTTTTTCTCAACGGTTTCCTTCATATTTGTAGCGTAAGCCTCAAGGCGGTCTGCCAGTGCTTCATCATTTGTAGCAATGATTTTTGCTGCAAGAATACCTGCATTTAAAGCACCGTTAATGGCAACTGTGGCAACCGGGATTCCCGGAGGCATCTGGCAGATAGAGAAGAGTGCATCCATGCCGTCAAGTGCTTTTGCCTGAATCGGAACGCCAATTACAGGAACGGTTGTCATAGCGGCAACCATGCCTGGAACATGAGCTGCTCCGCCGGCTCCTGCAATGATTGCTTTTAAACCTCTTTTTCTTGCCTGTCTTGCATATTCATACATTCTGTCCGGAGTCCGGTGTGCAGAGATGATGCTAAACTCATACGGGATCTCCAGTTTGTCTAAAATCTCTGCTGTCTTACTCATGACACCAAGGTCAGAGTCACTGCCAATGATAATACCTACCAATGGTTCCATTTTGATTCCTCCTAGTTGTTATTATGATGGTAATGCTATTTTGGTGTTGCTTAATCTATCACTTAGCCATAAGGCGAAGCTGTGTAGTCATTTGCTCCCACTGCTTTTTTTGCCACAAAGTCAGCAGAAAGCCTTCATTTACAGGTGTATCAATAGATACCTGCTTTGGAAACAGGTTTATATAGCAGTCAAAACAATTTGTGTTTTCAGGCTGAGAAAAGACTTTTTTTACTGACTGAAAAAAGCGCTCCTCAAAGCGTTTTCCCAGATAAAGTCCACAGTCCCACATATGCTGCTGCCATTGTTTTAGATTGTTGTCCTGTAATGTACTAATTAAAAAGGGACCGCCAAATGTAAGCGAAACATTATTAGAAAGCAGTACCGCATGCAGCTGTACAAATAGTTCACAGTAATCACTGTAAAACCAATACAGTGCATCACGTATCTGCTCAGGTCCGTCATGCTGCGCTGTCATCAAAAGAATCTGTGAAAGAAGCTCCCTGTTAACGCAGGTAAACTCGTCACGCAGCTGCTCATCAATCTGGCTACCGTATGTTGTCAGCAGGCAGTTTGCAGAATATAGCTGTGCATAAAGAAGACACAGATAAACACCGTTTTTATGTCCTAGTGTTTCGCGGCATACACGATAGCTTAAGTATGCGTGAGATTCTTCGCTGATTTTACAGCCAAGTGCCAGCTCACAGCAGGAATGGAAAAAATCATTCTGCTGCACAAGTTCATCTTCCAGCCTTTTTGTAACGAGTGCTAACCTTTCCTTTCTATTTGATGTCATAGACAGTTTCCTTTCAATATAAAATCATTTGAACTAAAATCATTTGAACGAATATGTATTTACAATATCGTACAGATTATTATAATTCCTGCCGCAATCAAGAGGCTGCCGATTCCTCCGACCATGCAGCCTGCATGATTTTGCTCTTTTTTTAAGAGTCCCCAGATGGAAAGTCCGACACTGACAATCGCCAGAACAAAGGCTGCTACTCCTAGTATACCGACAATAAGTCCACCCTTTCCTTCTGCCAGATATGACAGATAAACGGCAGAAAAAAGAAGAATGATCTGGATGATTAAAAGTATACTTGAAGCAATTCCCTGCCAGGAAACTCTGCGCACACCGTATCGTGCGGCATTGCTGCGCTCAACTTTCTGTGCTTCCATAAAAACCCCTTTGGCTTATCAGAACAGGATATTCTTTCGTGCCCCTAAGAGACGGCCACCCTGAATCAATGCCAGGATACCGCCAGCCACACAGGCAAGTCCTGCTACTACTGCAATGATACCAGTAACAATACTGGAGATTCCTGCGGAATTAACCGTTTTATACAGCTTTTGTTCCATATCATCACCCAAACCTTTCTTCAATTTTTGCTTGATTTTTATTTTGCACCATACTGCTTATAATACTCATCAATTGCTGCCTTAATGGTATCATCAATAATGATCTTGCCCTTGTATGGCTTGTTGTAAAGATGTTCAATTACTTCCTGCATTGTAACAATCGCACGGATACGGATGCCAAACTTCTCCTCAAGCTCTGCAATAGCGCTCTTCTCGCCTGTTCCTCTCTCCATACGGTCAACAGAAACGCAAAGACCAGTTACGGTCACGTTGCCCTGTGCCTGAATGATCGGCATTGTCTCATTAATGGACTTGCCAGATGTAGTTACATCCTCGATCATCATAACACGGTCGCCATCGTTGATCGGACCGCCAAGCAAAATGCCGACATCGCCGTGATCCTTTACTTCCTTACGATTAGAGCAGTAGCGCACATCGGTATCGAACTCATCACTAAGAGCGATAGCAGTTGTTACAGACAGCGGAATTCCCTTATAAGCAGGTCCAAACAGCACATCAAAATCACTGCCAAAGCTCTCATGAATTGCCTTTGCATAATACTCACCGAGCTTCTTTAACTGAGAACCTGTGCGGTAATAACCTGTGTTTACAAAAAATGGTGTCTTTCTGCCACTCTTAGTTACAAAGTCGCCAAACTTTAAAACCTGGCAGTCAATCATAAATTCAATAAATTCCTTCTTGTACTGTTCCATACCAGAAATCTCCTTTTTTGTTTGCGTTTTACGGCAAATGATTATATCATAGAATGCCTTAATATTCAAGACTTTCCATCTTTTACTTTACAATTCCGATCAGATCGGTCAGACGGTCAACCTTTTTCTCGCGCATATATGCTTCAATTCCCTGCACAGTCTCTTCTGCTGCATATGGATTAAAGAAGTTTGCTGTTCCAATGCTTACTGCGCTTGCACCTGCCATAATAAATTCCAGTGCATCCTCTGCACAAGCAATACCTCCCATTCCGATTACAGGAATCGAAACTGCATTTGCTGCCTGGTAAACCATACGTACAGCAATAGGTTTTATTGCCGGACCTGAAAGACCGCCTGTCTTATTTGCAAGTGCAAAGCACTGACGGTTAATATCGATCTTCATTCCTGTCAGAGTATTAATAAGAGAAATTGCATCGGCACCGCCGGCCTCTGCTGCCTTTGCCATAACAGTAATATCTGTTACATTAGGGCTTAACTTCATAATTACAGGCTGCTTTGCCTTTGCTTTTACAGCCTTTGTGATTGCCTCAACTGCCTTTGGATCCTGTCCAAAAGCAATTCCGCCCTCTTTAACATTTGGGCAGGAAATGTTAATCTCAAGCATATCAACAGGCTCATTTCCAAGGCGCTCCACTACCTCTAAATAATCTTCTGTACTTCTTCCGCACACATTTACGATGATCTTTGTATCAAACTGCTTTAAATACGGAATATCGCGCTTGCAAAACAGATCTATACCAGGATTTTGAAGACCAATCGCATTGAGCATACCGCTATGTGTCTCTGCAATTCTTGGTGTTGGATTGCCCGGCCACGGTACATTGGCTACACCCTTTGTCACAACAGCTCCTAATTTGTTTAAGTCAACAAACTCACTATATTCCGCACCAGAACCAAATGTGCCTGATGCAGTCATAACTGGATTTTTTAAGGTTACACCTGCGATTGTAACACTTGTATCAAAAGCAGGTGCATTTTTTTCTGCAGTCATATTCATACTCACAGCTCTACCTCCTCTGCTTTAAATACAGGACCGTCCTTGCAGACTCTGGCGTTATGCACATTTGAATGACCATCCACATTTTTTGTCTGACATACACATGCAAGACAAGCTCCGATTCCACATGCCATACGCTCCTCAAGAGAAATATAACATGGAATCTTTTTTTGTGCAGCAAGCTCTTTAATTGCACGAAGCATTGGCTTTGGACCACAGGCAAAGATTATATCTGCATCAAGGTTATTTTCCTTTATTGCGTCAATTACAGTACCCTTTGTTCCGCTATTTCCATCCTCTGTTGCATTGTAAACGTTGCTGCTGGATGCGAACTCATCCTGTAAAAACAGTTCGCTTCGATAGCCTAAAACGGCAGTCACATCACTTCCAGATTCCTTAAGGCTTTTTGCCAGACCAAGCATTGGCGGAATACCGATTCCACCTCCGATTACCATTGGCTTTTTTCCAGTTTCCGAAAAGCCATTTCCAAGCGGTCCCATAATCTCGACAGCATCGCCTGCCTTATAGGCTGAAAACTCCTTTGTTCCTGCTCCGGCAATTCGATATACGATGCGCAAACGTCCATTTTTCTTATCAATTTCACACAGACTGATTGGTCTAGGAAGAAGCTTGTCTGCATCCTTTGTGTATAATGTTATAAACTGACCTGGAATCGCTTCTGCTGCGATGTCCGGCGTCTCAATCCACATACTGTAAATATCGGTAGCGATACATTCCTGTGAGAGAACAACCGCACGTTCCTTCTTTTTCATACGTTATCAAAACCCTTTCTAATCAATTTTAGAAGATGGATGCAATGTCTGCGATCATTGCTTCTGCTGCTGCTCTTGATGCTTCTGCAAAATGCTCTGGTCCAAACTTGCTGTATGCTTCCTGCTTATAAGCTGCAATAATTCCTCTTGAGGAGTTTACAATTGCACCAAGACCATCCTCATTAAAGTATGGACGAAGACTTGCAGCAGTACCGCCCTGAGCACCGTAACCTGGAACAAGGATGTAGCTCTTTGGCATTACCTTACGTAAGATTTCACCCATCTTTGGATATGTTGCACCAACAACGCAGCCAACGTAGCTGTATTCGTCGCCCATTGCATCAGCGCCCCATTCAGCAACCTTCTCGCCAACAAGCTCATACAGCGGTCTTCCATCGATCAGACGATCCTGGAACTCACCACTTGAAGGATTAGAAGTCTTAACAAGAACAAAAATACCCTTCTTTTCTTCTTTGCATACATCAACAAACGGCTTGATTCCATCAGTTCCAAGATAAGGATTTACAGTTGCGAAATCTTCATCAAATGCAGCAATTTTTTTGCTTCCAACAGTTACTTTTCCCAGATGACCAACTGCATATGCAGCAGAGGTAGAACCGATATCGCCTCTCTTTACATCACCGATTACAACAAGATCCTTTGACTTACAGTAATCAACAGTCTTCTTATATGTAGCAACGCCCGGAACACCAAACTGCTCATACATAGCAATCTGCGGCTTTACAGCAGGCACGATATCATAGATCTGGTCTACAATTGCCTTATTAAACTGCCAGATTGCTTCTGCTGCTCCCTCTAAGGTCTCTCCGTACTCCTCGAATGCCTTCTTCTGAACAAATTCCGGCACATAATTTAACATTGGATCAAGGCCTACTACAACTGGTGCTCCCATTTTTTTGATTTTGCTAACAAGTTTGTTAATCATTTTTTATCTCCTTCCTGTATTTGATTTTCAATTTTTATTGCTCATTTTCATAAATGATTTTTCCATCGGCAATAGTTAATGCAACACGTCCCCACACTTTCTGACCATCAAACGGGGTATTTTTTCCCTTTGAAGCAAAAGAAGCTGCATCAATGACATAAGATTCATCTGGCATAATGACTGTGACGTCTGCACAGCTTCCAGGCTTTAATGTTCCCTTATCAATTCCAAGAACCTTTGCTGGATTTGTACTCATATAAGCGATCATCTGCATTGGTGTCAGCCAACCTGTACGGACAAGGTTTGTTATTGTAAGTGCAACTGCTGTCTCTAATCCAACAATACCAAATGGTGCCTGTGTAAATGGTTTTGCCTTCTCGTCAGCATGATGAGGTGCATGATCTGTTGAGATAACCTCCATAACGCCATCCTTTAATGCCTGCTTAATAGCCTCTACATCTTCCTTAGAACGAAGCGGCGGATTCATTTTATAGTTCGTATCTTCTGCTGATGGAATATCCTCATCTGAAAGTGCAAAGTGATGCGGGCAGACCTCTGCCGTCAGCTTAACACCCATCTCCTTGCCCCACTTTACCAGATTAACGCTTTCTTTTGTCGAGCAGTGACACAAATGAAGCTGTGCACCTGTTTCATTTGCCAGCAGAATATCTCTTGCTGTAATAATATCCTCTACTGCATTTGAGATACCAGGAAGACCCAGCTCCTTTGCACGCTTTCCTGCATTCATGCAGCCACCGTGAACAAGATTAATATCCTCACAATGAGCAAATACTGGAATATCACATTCAGCTGCCTGCAGCATTGCTTCACGATAAACCTCAGAATTCATAACGGATTTTCCATCCTCGCTGATTGCAACAATTCCAGCTGCCTTTAATGCTGCAACATCAGTTGGCTGTTCACCCTTTTGACCTACCGTAACAGCACCAACTGGAAGAACATGAACACCACATGCTGCTGATGCCTTGTCAAGAACTTCCTTTACCACCTCAGGGCAATCAGTTGAAGGCTTTGTGTTTGGCATAGGGCATACAGTTGTATAACCGCCATGTGCTGCTGCCAAGCATCCTGTTTCAATAGTTTCCTTATATTCAAGTCCCGGATCACGGAAGTGAACATGAAGATCGATCAAACCTGGCACAACCCAACCACCGGCTGCATCAATCAGGCGATCAGCCTGATTCGCAGAAAAAGCCTGTTTCTCGCAGATGATGCCATCCTCGATCCACAGGCTTTCCTGAACGTCAAGTTCCCTGGAAGGGTCCAAAAGCCGTCCATTTTCAACCAAAATACGCATTGCTTCTCCTCCATTTCAACTTTTTTCGTTTTTATCTAAAACATCATAACATAAATACAGGCGTTGCACAAGAGATATTTTGCTTCGATTATTATATTGTTGTTTTTTCGCTTGCTTTTTTTTATTTTAGCGTTATGATAGTGAGAGCATCTACTAAAAGGAGTAACTATTTTTTATGAGCAGCAAATCACATGAAATGGATCTATGCAGCGGATCCCTTTGGAAAAAAATTTTTGTGTACAGCGTTCCGCTGATGTTTACAAACATCCTGCAGGTTTTGTTTAATATGTCAGACGTGGCAGTAGTAGGAAAATTTGCAGGAGCGATTGCACTCGGTGCTGTTGGTTCTACCAGCATTCTTGTCACGTTATTTACTGGAATTTTACTTGGTCTTGCCAGCGGTGTAAACGCACTAACTGCACTTCACATTGGATCAAAGGACGATGAGGGGTTAAAGCGCACTGTACATACGGCGGTAATTATCTGTCTGGCAGGTGGTATTTTAATAACTGTATTTGGCATTCTTTTTTCTCACAATATTCTTGCTTTAATGAATACAAAGGATGAACTTATTGATGGAGCTGTATTGTACCTTCGAATCTATCTGCTTGGTATGCCTGCACTTGGATTATATAACTTTGGAAATGCGGTGCTTAGCGCTGCCGGAGATACGAAACGACCGCTATATTATCTTGCTTTCGCAGGTGTTGTAAATGTCATTTTAAATTTATTCTTCGTTATTGTATGTCACCTTGGTGTTGCTGGTGTTGCACTTGCAAGTATGATTTCACAGTTCATCTCTGCTTTTTTAATCTTGCGGGCACTGTTGACAGGAAAGGAAAAATATTGTCTGCGTTTATCAGAAATTCGCTTTGACAAAAGAAAAGCAGTCGGTATTTTACAAATTGGAATTCCTTCTGCTTTCCAGTACTCACTATTTGCCTTCGCCAATTTGTTTGTGCAAAGCAGTGTCAATTCCTTTGACCATGTTCTTGTAGAAGGAAACTCTGCCGCTGCAAATGCAGATCCTCTTGTATATGATATGATGGCTGCTTTTTATACAGCCTGTTCCAGTTTTATTGCCCAAAATTTTGGTGCACGGAAAAAGAAACGTATTCTGCAAACCTATTTGATATGTTTGTTTTACTCTTTTATTACAAGCTTAGTACTTGGTGTAGGCATTTATCTTGCAAGATATCCGTTTCTTTATCTGTTTACAAGTGATAAGGCTGTTGTGGAAGCTGGTATTACAAGACTTTCCATTATGGCGCTTTCTTATAGTGCCTCGGCTTTTATGGATGCTTCCATTGCTGCCTCAAGAGGTCTTGGAAAGACAGCTGTTCCTACTTTTGTTGTTGTTATGGGATCATGCGTATTTCGTATCATCTGGATATATACGATATTCGCCTATTTCCATACCATCCAGTCGCTATACATCCTATATGTATTCTCTTGGGGAATCACTGCAATTGCGGAAAATATATATTTCTTCCATGTTTATCGCCATACACTGACAGAAAAAAAAGAATTGTGTTAATAAAAAAGACCTTCCGCTGTTCATTTTTCAACGAACAACTGGAAGGTCTTTATTTAATTATTTCTAAAACATTTTTCTGCTCTCCCTTACGTCAAAATAAATGCCAAATATCCCCACTCCCACACAACATCATCAAAACAATCCTGCATATACTCGTAAATGTCATCCTCTTCATATCCAGTCATACGACAAACTAACGTGATTGTATCGCGGATCTTTTCATATGTTAATGAGCCATTTTGCATCCAATCTAGAAATAGAAATTGTTTGATCGCTGTATATTCAAGTGCAATCCATTCCAGATGAACAATAAAATCCTGCAGGTTTCCATCAGGAAGCAGACAATCTGATTCAATTTCTGCTGTCAGAAAGCTTCTAAATAATTCCTGCCATTTTGAAAAATGATCATTAAATTTTCTTTTCTGTTCCAAAAGAAGTGTGCTGTTTTCCTCCTCAATTAGTCTTGCTTTGTTAAGGACATCCTTTAGCTCACTCTTATACAATCCTTCTCTTTCATAATTAGTTGTCAAATCTAAAAACAATTCATTTTGTTCAAAAATAGCTGATTCCTGATCAGAAGGAATTTTCGAAATGGCATCCGCCAGTTCTTTTTGAAGCTTTTTTGTTTTATACTCTTTAAGATTCTTTTTAATCTGAGCATTGAAATCATCTGAAAATAAGAAATCTTCATTACTGTTTTCCTGCCAAATACGCCATAGCTCAAGTGCAGCAAAGAAAATATGTTTTAAATTTTCCTGTGGATCAAATTCTTTTCTTCTCATCCAATCAGAAAATATGCTGCGTACATTTCTTAAAAAATTTAATTCATTAAATTCAGAATTTTTCTCTTTCTCGATGTTTTCTGCCCCTGTTTCAATATAATTGCAATTCGGATATTTTTTCATCAAGTCAATAACAGCTGGACATGACGGCATAAGGAAAAATTCTTCTTGATCTAAAAACTTATGAATTTCTCTTGGAAAAACACGGCATGTCTTTGATAAAACGTCATCGCCAAATGTACATACCAGACGGCACAGCTTTTGTTCATTTAAGAAAGGACATATATGTTTTTTATTTAATGCAATTACGCGCATGTTGTCCTTTTTTTGTGTGTATTGGCTCATATTCTTTCGAACTGGATATACACCCTCTGGGGCTTGTAATTTCTTCCATTTTTCATTTGTCTCGTTATCCACTTCGATTTTCCACTCACGGCAGCAGGTGAATGGACATTTATTGGCAGTGCAGACAAATTCATCATAATATTCTGGTTTTCTAATTATCATATAGTTTTCTTTTATTTCTCTTTCTTTTTTATTGAATCTTGGGTTCAAAATTTTAGTGGTGATTTTGTGGGTTAATGTGTGTATTTTGAGAGGGAAGTTTTGGGTGGAAAATTTTATTCTTTATAAGTTATGCTACTTTTATGTTATGTATTTTATATACTCCACCACAAATTATTTTCCAACTTACCCCACATCAAACACTAAAATCTTCTCTCTGCTGTCATTTCCATCAAACAAATCTCTGCAGTCAATCTCATCAGAAAACATCAGCTCATCTTGCGTCATCAAAAAACTTACATATTCATCTGACGGATAATAAAACATAAGCTGAATCGGCCTTGGATTCTCATAATAAGATTCAAGAATCCTTGCTACTACTCTCTTTAGGATTTCTACTGAAAATGGATTAAAGAAATAGCAAAAACTCACATCTGATGGTACTTCATAACTTTCTGCATTGGCAAGAACAAATTGTGTACGCGCACCTGAAACCGCATTTTCTCTGTTTTGTTCTGCTCCTGCAAAAATACGCTCATCATACTCAATACCAACACTGTGGCAGCGCGTCTGATATGAAAGAAAAAAACACACTCTTCCCTTTCCTGTTCCATAATCCAAGACTTTCTGCTTTTTTTGAATCAAACCACTGTTAGCCAATCGCTCTAATACACAATATGGTGTTGGCTCATATGGATAACAAAAGGCATCTGCATGACTGTCATCACGCCCTGTAGTTTTAATTTTCAACATTTTGTCCCATTGACTCTCCAACTGCTCTTCACTTTGTCCCATTCGCTGCATTCCTTTCTTATTTCTGTTGTGTTTTTTTGCTACTTTCTTCATTTGAGGAATCAAGCAGATCTGAAATAGTGTAGCCACGCTTCGTTCCCGGAAGCTGGACAGCTGATGCCAACCCGACACTTTGCATCTGAAGCGCATATGCCTCACTGATTCCTGCATATTGTGCCGTACTAGTACCCTTTGCACCATCTGACATCAAGAAACGATGAATTGCCGCACTTCGGATTGAAATCAGTGAATATGGTTCTAATATAATACCTGTATCAATTACTTCCTGCTGTGCCTTTCTGCATGCTCTTTGCAAAACAGACGCCCTCATCTGCCCACCATATTTATTGTGTAAAAGCCAGTCATCGCCATAATATCCGCCCATTGAAAAAAAGTGCTCGATCTCTTCCATCAAGTCTTCTCGTATAACTATCAAACGTTTTGCCTTACCAGGAACGGACAGCATACATGTTCCATCCTCTCCATTTCTGATAAATGAGCTAGTCTGAAGCTCAATAATCTCACTCGGTGCAAGTGCACATTCATAAGCGAGAAGCGCTGCAACATACACCTGAATATCTGCCTTCTTCATTGCCTGCAAAATAGATGCCATCTGCACAGCCGTTGGATATTTGTTCACCTTTGGTGTTGGTGCATGCGCTGGATTTAAAAACTGATCTGACGTCTCTACATACGATGGATGATTTATACTGTAAAAATCCAGAAAGCCAATAATGGCATAATAACGTATTCGCGATGTAGAAACAGAAATCTCACGCTTTACAATTTGATCTGGCATTACACTATTTACATACAAAACCCATTCTTCTGGTGTAATCTCATGAATCGGTTTTCGGTAATAATCACAAACTAACAAAATTGCACCAATATATGTTGACCGTGTTCTCTGGTTTTTTAATGTTTGTTCCCAATGATCAAGCGTCAACAAATCTTCACTGCTGAACGTATAGTCTTTTTGTTTTGCCAACAGCTTTTCTGCAGAATTTCTTCGCCTTTTTTTAGATGATGTCTGACTCTCCTCCATAAGCTGCCTCCTTTATTGACTTAGTAGTAAATTTCTTTTAATTAAGTTATGCTACTTTTATGTTATTGTTATATCAAATTTCCAATGATTTGTCAACAAAAAAAGCTGATACAGACAATCTTTTCATTGTTCTGCATCAGCTTTTTTGTATTACTTATCGTCTTGTATATCCCTGTCCACATCCAGGTGCCTTTTCTTCAAGCTCTCCTTCTGTGTAATAGCTTGCTCTAAATTCCATATTGATCTGTGAAATTTCCTTTTCTCCCTTAATATAAGCATCATACATATCCCACAGGCTTATTCCACAATTATCGCTACAGCCATCATCATCTGGAATCCACTCTTTTATCAGTGCAATACGTTCTTCTTTTGTAGTATCCTTAATTAAAAAACTCTTTGTATTCATGATTCTCTTACCTTTCTAATTTATTTTAACTATTTTTTTGAGCCTCAATACGCTCTGCCAAATCACTTAAATACACCCAGCGTTCCATTTTTTGTTCAAGGAGTGCTTCGCTTTGTTCTTTTTTCTCTGACAACTCTCTCAGACGCACAAAATCAGTCGCCGCCGCATCCATATCCTTTTCAAGCTGTTCAATTGTTTCCTCCAGCGTTTGAATATCTTCTTCAATCGTGTTATATTCTCGCTGTTCAAGGTAACTAAAGCGAAGTTTCTGCTCTCTTACCGGTTTTTTCGTTACTTCTTCTGCCTTTTGCTGTTTTTTCTTTTCCTTTTCGCGCTCTGCTCTTTGTTTTTCTTCCTCCTCAGCTTGTTTCACAGCTGCATAATCACTATAACCGCCTTCATACTGGCGCAATGTGTGATTTTCTTCAAAGGCAAACATACGGCGCACACAACGATCCAAAAAGTATCGATCATGTGATACAGTTACCACAATTCCTTCAAAACGGTCAAGATAATCTTCAAGAACTTCCATCGTGCGAATATCAAGGTCATTGGCCGGCTCATCCAAAATCAAAAAATTTGGTTCTTCCATAAGGACGCGAAGAAGATAGAGCCTCTTCTTTTCTCCTCCAGAAAGACTTTTAATCAGCTGCTGCTGCACGACTGGCGGGAATAAAAATCTATCAAGCATAACGGATGCAGACACGCTTCCCTCTGGTGTGCGAACATATTCTGCGGTATCACGAATGTAATCGAGTACTTTCTTATTCGGATCCATATAGGCAACACCTGCTGACGGATCTGATGCAATCTCCTGTGTATAATAACCAATCTTAAGCGTCACACCTGCTGTTCTTGTACCTCTAAGCGGCATAATTGTTCCTGCTAAAATCTTCATAAGTGTAGTTTTTCCGCAGCCATTTGGTCCTACAATTCCAATTCTGTCTCCTTTTAGAAAAATATAGGAAAAATCATGAAAACACTCATGACCCGGATAGCCACCTGCCAGGCCTTCCACTTCAAGCGTTGTCTTTCCAAGACGGCTTGCAACACTGTCCAGCTGCACAGTGCGATCTCTAACTGGTCCACGCTGCTCCTGTAAATTTTCAATTCGCTGAATATGAGCCTTCTGCTTTGTAGAGCGCGCACGTGCACCACGATTTAACCATTCCAGCTCAGTTCGTAACAAATTCTTCCGTTTTGCTGCTGCAGAATCTTCATTTTGCTCTCGTTCTGCCTTTTTTTGCAGATAGCCCGAATAATTTGTCTCGTATGAATATAAACTTGCATGATCTAATTCTGTGATGCGATTTGTTACCTGATCAAGAAAATATCGATCATGTGTTACCATAATCATGGCTCCGCGATAGCGTCTGAGATAATCTTCCAGCCAATCAGCCATCTTTGTATCAAGATGATTTGTTGGCTCATCCAAAATCAAAATATCTGCTGGACGAAGAAGCGTCTTAGCAAGCGCAGCGCGTTTCTTTTGACCGCCTGAAAGCTGACCACATGGCTGATTAAAATCATTCAGTTCAAAAGTCATCAACAATGTCTTGGCATCTGGCTCAAGAATCCATCGATCTTCTTCCTTTTCTCCCTGCAGCACATACTCCAAAACACTCATATCAGCCGGCATCTGCGGATTTTGTTCTAGGAAACGAAGTACAACATGATTAGCCACTGTACGGCTTCCCTCATCTGGCACTTCTGTTCCTGCCAATATACGAAGAAGTGTTGTTTTTCCTGTTCCGTTAATTCCAATTATTCCAACCTTCTCACCTTCATTCAAATAAAAGTTGGCCTGCTTTAGCAGTACTTTTTCTCCATAACTTTTTTGTGCTTGTTCCAAAGACAATAAATTCATTTTCTTTATCCTTTTGACTTTAAATTAACTACATGAATCGGTTTTCCATGTACATAAGCGCTTAAATTTTCAACAGCTATATCCATCAATCGCTGTCTTGTTTCTTTTGCTGCCCATGCAATATGTGGCGTAATCAATACATTCGGTGCGCTTAAAAGTGGACTATCTTCTGGAATTGGTTCAGTCTCCACAACATCCATTGCCGCATAACTAACCTTGCCAGAAACAAGTGCTTCTTTTAAATCTTGTTCACAAATCAGTGGACCTCTTGCTGTGTTTAGCAAAATTACACCATCCTTCATTTTTGCTATGCTGTCTTTTCTAATCATTGCCATGTTTTCCTTAGTTAATGGACAATGCAGGCTAATTACATCTGACTCCTTATATAATTCCTCAAGGCTTACTGAACGTACATGCTCTGTCAGAAGTTCTTCTTTGATTCCATGATGACCATATGCAATCACATTCATACCAAACGCAACTGCCAAACGTGCAACTGCCTGTCCAATATTTCCATATCCAATGATTCCCATTGTCTTTCCAGCAAGCTCCATTGATGGATAACTCCAAAAACAAAAATCAGGACAATTGCTCCATTTTCCAGCCATAACCTGAGCTGAATGTGCCCCTACATGATGACATATCTCTAACAACAATGCCATTGTAAGCTGTGCAACTGCCTGTGTACTGTAAGAAGGAATATTGCTGACCGGTATTTGTCGCTCATCCGCTGCCTCTAAATCTACTGTATTATAGCCAGTTGACAATGTACCTATAAAACGAAGTGCCGGGCTTGCCTCAATGATCTTTCTTGTGATGACAACCTTATTAGTAAAGACAACCTCTGCCCCATCCATACGAGATAAGATCAGTTCTTTCGGTGTTCTGTCGTATACAATTACTTCTCCAAACTGGCGAAAACCATCCCAGCTTAAATCGCCAGGATTTTCTGTATATCCATCTAATACCACAATTTTCATATTCTCACCTTTTTTCTTTTTTCGTTGACAGTATATCATCTTTCACACATACAGGCAAGCGCTTATTTTCTGACAAAAAACCTGCTAGTGCATCAACACTAACAGGTTCTTATTCTCTAATTATGTTTTTCAAAAAAATAAAGCGCGAGACGGGATTCGAACCCGCGACCCTCGCCTTGGCAAGGCGATACTCCAC